>Ga0181531_10002267_pt1 | contig 12036 bp, 9 predicted proteins | sample PEATcosm2014_Bin_38_FD_119743 | JGI IMG/M metagenome (GOLD analysis project Ga0181531, IMG submission 119743) | Peatland microbial communities from MTU Mesocosm Facility, Houghton, MI, USA - PEATcosm2014_Bin11_10_metaG | ecosystem: Environmental > Terrestrial > Soil > Wetlands > Peat | place... | reverse complement strand
CTCGACGTGCTGATCGCCAAAGCCGACGACTCGAACAAAGCGCATTACAACGTAGACGCTACCAGCCACGCCGAAGTCGTCTTAATGCAGTAAAAGTCGTCTTAATGCAGTAAGTCGCGCCGCTGAGTCGCTGTCTCGCTGTCTCGCTCGGGCAAGCACACTTCCCCCACAAGGCGTATAATGAAGGTTTCAGCGCAGCCCGCGAAAAATCGCCGGACACGCTGTGTGCCGCCATCACGCAAAAAGCGGCACATCGCATCCGAGGCGCAGGAGCTTCCCTCATGGACTTCAAGCTGCACAGCACCTACCAACCTCGCGGCGACCAGCCCGCCGCCATCGACCAACTCGCCCGCGGCCTGCAAGCCGGCGACCAGCACCAGGTGCTCCTTGGCGTCACCGGCTCGGGAAAAACCTTCACCATGGCCAAAATCATCGAACAATCCGGCCGCCCCGCGCTGGTTATGGCCCACAACAAGACCCTCGCCGCGCAGCTCTATCACGAGTTCAAATATTTCTTCCCGGAAAATGCTGTCGAATATTTCGTCAGCTACTACGATTTTTACCAGCCCGAAGCCTACGTCCCCGCCGCCGACATTTACATCGAAAAAGAAGCCACCATCAACGACGAGCTGGACAAGCTGCGCATCAGCGCCACGCGCTCGCTCTTTGAACGCCGCGACGTCATCATCGTCGCCAGCGTCTCCTGCATTTACGGCCTGGGCTCGCCCGAAGCCTACTACTCGATGGTTGTGCCGCTCGAAAAAGGCCAGAAGCTCACCCGCGAACAGCTCCTGCACAAATTAGTCGACGTGCAGTTCGAGCGCTCCGAAGAACTTCGCCGCGGCACCTTCCGCGTGCGCGGCGACATGATCGAGATTTACCCCACCTACGAAGACCAAGGTTATCGTTTGGAAATGTGGGGCGACCAGATCGACGTGATCCGCCAGATCGACCCGCTCACCGGCGAAGTTCGCCATGGCAAGGAAGATCTGCCGCAACTCCGCGTCTATCCCAAGACGCACTACGTCATGCCGCAGGAAAAACGTGAGCGCGCCATCGTAACCATCCAGGAAGAACTCTGGTGGTGGAAAAAAGAACTGGAGAAGCAGGGAAAATTCGTCGAAGCCCAGCGCGTCACGCAGCGCACCATGTTCGATATCGAAATGATGCGCACCGTGGGTTATTGCCACGGCATCGAAAACTATTCCCGGCACCTCAGCGGCCGCTTGCCCGGCGAAGCCCCGCCCACGCTTTTCGACTATCTCCCGGAAGATTCGCTGCTCTTCGTCGACGAATCGCACCAGACCGTCAGCCAAGTCGGCGCCATGTTCAAGGGCGACCGCTCGCGCAAACAAACGCTCGTCGACTACGGCTTCCGCATGCCCTCCGCGCTCGATAATCGCCCGCTCACCTTTGAAGAGTGGGAACATCGCGTGAACCAAGCCATCTACGTCTCCGCCACGCCCGCGGCTTACGAACTCACCAAAGCCGGCGGCGTGGTCGTCGAACAAGTCATTCGCCCCACGGGCCTCGTCGATCCGCAAGTCGAAATTCGCCCGGTTAAGGGCCAGGTCGACGACTTGCTCGAGGAAATTCGCATCCGCGCCGAAAAAAACGAGCGCGTCCTGGTCACCACGCTCACCAAACGCATGTCCGAAGACCTGGCCGAATACTTTGCCGAAATCGGCGTCAAATGCCGCTACCTGCACTCCGAAATCGAAACCCTCGACCGCATCAAAATCCTGCGCGACCTGCGCCGCGGCGAATACGACGTCCTCATCGGCATTAACCTCTTGCGCGAAGGCCTCGATCTGCCGGAGGTCTCGCTCGTCGCCATTCTCGACGCGGACAAAGAAGGCTACCTCCGCAGCAGCACGTCGCTCATCCAAACCATCGGCCGCTGCGCCCGCCACGTCGAAGGCCGCGCCATTCTCTACGCCGACCGCGTCACCGGCTCGATGGCCGCCGCCATTGGCGAAACCAATCGCCGCCGCGAAAAGCAGCTCGCCTACAACACGGAAAACAACATCACCCCCATGTCGATCATCAAAGGCGTAGACATGGAACTCGTGAAGATCATCGAAGCCGATTACGTGACGATCCCGCTCGGCGAAGACGATCTCGACAGAGCCACCTCCGGCATCAAGAACGAGGAACAACTCGCCGAAATGCTCAAGCAACTCGAAACGCAAATGCGCGAAGCCGCCAAAAAATTCGAATTCGAGAAAGCAGCCACGCTGCGCGACCGCATCAAAGCTCTAAAGCAACGCGACCTCGCCGGCCAATTCGCCACCGAACCCGAAGCCGCAGCTCCGCAGTTGTAGGGGCGTAGCATGCTAAGCCCCAGCTAGCCCGGACGTAACCGTCATGGAATCGTTTGGTCGACGTCACCCAGGCACGCAATCCGCACTTAACTTTTCCCCGCGCCCTCTTATCCGGTACATAATGTCCCTGCGCATCCAAACCTCCCCATGCCCGCCCACCTAATCTCCGTCAACGTCGGCCTCCCCCGCGACATCCCCTGGCGCGGCCAAACCGTCCACACCGGCATCTGGAAGAATCCCGTCACCGGTCCGCAAAAAGTCCGCCGCCTCAATATCGACGGCGATGGGCAGGGCGATCTCGGCGGACACGGCGGCCCCAATCGCGCCGTCATGGTCTACCAACTCGACTCCTTCCGTTACTGGGAACACGAACTCGGCCGCAGCCATATCGCCTACGGCCAATTCGGCGAAAATTTTACCGTCGAAGGCCTCCCCGACGACGAAGTCTGCATCGGCGACCGCTTCCGTATCGGCACCACGCTCTTCGAAGTTTCGCAACCACGCGTCACCTGCTATCGCGTTGGCATCCGCATGGACCATCCGCAAATGGCCGCGCTCCTCGTGTCCCATCATCGCCCCGGTTTTTATTTCCGCGTCCTCGAAGAAGGCGAAATCGCCGCCGGCGACGAAATCGTAAAAATTGCCGACGGCCCCGAACGTCTCACCGTCGCCGAAGCCGACGCCATGCTATACCTCCGCGCCCACACGCCGGAAAAGCTGCGACGCGCTCTGCGCATCCCGGCGCTGGCCGCGGGCTGGCAAAGTTCCTTCAAGGCGCTCCTGGAGCAGGACGCCGGCGCAACTCCGGCGGCAGGAAACGCCGGACTCGCGCCGTCCACCAGTCCGCCGCCCGCGTGGCCAGGCTTCCGCTCACTGAAAATCTCTCGCATCGTGCAAGAAAGCGCCAGCGTGCGCTCATTTGTTCTCACCTCGACCAGCGACGATCACCCGCTCGTCCCCGCGCTGCCCGGCCAATTCATCACCGTGCGCTTGCACCCCGCGCCGGATGGCCCGTCTCTGTCGCGCAACTATTCGCTCTCGGGTCCGCCCTCCGCCGATCACTATCGCATCAGCGTCAAGCTCGAACCGCACGGCGCCGCCAGCAACTATCTCCATCAGCACGCGCGCGAAGGCGATCCACTCGAAGTTGCCGCCCCGCGCGGCAGCTTCACGTTGCAACCCGGCGACCGTCCCGTCGTCCTGCTCAGCGCCGGAGTCGGCGCCACTCCCGTGATGTCCATGCTGCACGCGCTCGCGGCTGCAGCATCCACGCGCCAAATCTGGTGGCTCTTCGGCGCGCGCAACAGCGAAGATCATCCCTTTGCTGCGGAGTCGCGCACCTTGCTGCAATCCCTCCCGCACGCGCGCAGCTTCATCGGCTATAGCCGCCCAGCCGCCACGGACCAGCTCGGCACGCAATTCGACGCCGCCGGACGCCTCACCTCCGGCGTCTTCGAGAAAGTCGCTCTTCCTCGCGATGCCGATTTCTATCTCTGCGGCCCGGTGGCCTTCACGCGCGAATTCACTGCCGCACTAGAAACTTGGGGCGTTAACGGAAGCGATATTCACTCCGAAACCTTCGGCCCCGGCGATTCCATGACGCCGGGCGTAGTAGCTCAAGCGCACGTGTTGCCGCACCAGCCAGCCAGTGCCACCGCCGCCGGCCCGCAAGTTTCCTTCGCGCGCAGCGGCCTGACTGTGAATTGGGATGCGAAGTATGCGAGTCTGCTGGAGCTGGCGGAAGCTTGCGATGTCCCAGTCCGCTGGGCCTGCCGCACCGGCGTCTGCCACACTTGCGAGTCCGCCCTGATCAGCGGCACAGTCACCTACAATCCCGATCCCCTGGATCCGCCCGCCCCCGGAAATATCCTCATCTGCTGCGCCCAACCCAAATCCGAACTCTCGCTGGACCTGTGATTCTCGTCTTGCATCTGCCTCACACTGTTGTCGCGACCGACGTGGTCTTGGCCTGTGACTCGCCACTCGTTTACCCTGAGCGCTCCGCGCGAAGGGCCACTCGTCACTGATCATTTTCTTTGTAACAAGAACACTCTTCCCGTGTGGCCTCTGCGCTCTCCGTGACCTCTGCATAACTCTTAACTCTTCGTTTTCCGCCGCCACGGCTCTACACCAACCCGCGCCGCAACTCCTCCAGCGCATAAAACGTCCCGCGCCAAATAATCCCACCCTGCCGCAGCGTCACCACCGTCGACCGCAGCAACATATACGCCAACATCAGCGCACCTAGCGGAAACGTCAACGCATACAGCGGCGAAACGCGCATCACCACATCCACCCCAGCATGAAATAGCAACATCACCGCCACCGCCACCAGAGCAAACACCAACGCCCAGCCATGCAAAAAAAACACCGCCGCGAATGGCAGCACATTGAACAGCAAACTCCCGGTTAGCGAAAGCGCCACCAGCCACAAACTAAACGACGCCCCCGCAAAAAAATTCTTCGTCACCCCGCGGATCAAATTCCCCGCTCCCGCTTGCCAGCGCACCATCAAAAAGTCACGCGCCACCGCTACGCCCGAACGGAACCCCGCCAGCTTCACAATCTTTCCCAGTTTCATATCATCCACCACTTCCATCGCCAGTCGCCGGTGCGTCCCCGCAGCCTCGTAAGCGCTTCGCTTGACCATCTGAAACGCGCCCACGCCCACATAAGTGGCCGATCGCGGATTGCTCACGTTGTGCGGATCCGTGGCCATGTGAAACCACAGCCCAAAAAAAGTAATCAACACCGTCTCCCAAAAGCCGTGCATCTCCACATCGCAGAACAAGCTCAGATGGTCGAACTTCTTCTCGCGCGTCATCGTTGCCGCGCGCCGCAGCACATCCGGCGCAAATCGCACATCCGCGTCCGTAAACACCAGCCACTCGCCGGACGATGCCTCGTACGCCTTCTGCAGCGCGTGCGGTTTACCCAGCCAGCCCGCCGGCAGCTCCGCCACGTGCACCACGCGAAAATGCGCCTGCGCCGCGGCAAATTCGTCTAGAATGCGCGGCGTCGCGTCCGTCGAGCGGTCGTCCACGGCAATGATTTCCAGGTTGGGATAATCGAGTTGTGCCAGGCTGGCTAGCGCCGCCGGCAGTTTTTCTTCTTCGTCGCGTGCCGCAAAAAGCAGCGAAATGCGCGGGCAATCCGCATTCGCGGCGGGTAGGAAATCCTTCACCCAGGGCAGGCGTACGGCGCCGTACGCGATGTATAAACCGAAGAAAACCCAGAATGCGGCGATGAAACCAAATAGCGCGATCGCTGCAATAGCCATGGGAAATTGGTGTGCCGGCGAGCCTCGGGTTATCCTAGCATGGGATGTTGAAGAGCCTCGCCATCGTAGGCGCCGGACGTGTCGGTCGCGCACTGGGCAAGCGCTTGCGGGAAGAAGGCTGGCGCATCGGTGCCGTCGTCGCTCGCAGCGCCGGAAGTGCCGCGCGTGCCGTGCGTTTCATCGGTGGTGGTCACGCGCAAGCCGGTATTTCGGCTCGGGTGCTCGCCGCGCATGTGATTCTAGTGGCCACGCCAGACGATCAAATCGCCGCCGTCGTTCGCGAATGGATCACTCTGCTTGGCAAAGTGGGCCCGAGTGAACTGCGCCCGAGTGAACTGCGCGGCCACGTATTTCTGCACACCAGCGGCGCGCTCGATTCCCAAGTCTTGCATCCGCTGCGGAGCTATGGCGCAGCCGTTGGCTCCATGCACCCGTTGCAAACCTTCAGCGGCGTTGGCACACCGCCCCTGCAGGGCAAATGCTTCGCCATCGAAGGCGACGACTTGGCGTTGCGCACGGCTCGTGCGCTGGTCCGTTCTCTGGGCGGGCGCGCCATAAAAATTGGCGCGGAAAAGAAGATCTTGTATCACGCGGCGGCTGCGCTCGCCGCCGGCCATGTCCTCGCCATCGAGGAAGCGGCTTCGCGCATGCTCATGTCCGCGGGTATGACGCGCCGCCAGGCGGCTAGCTCGCTCGTTAGCTTGAGCCGCCAGGTGCTCGATAATTTCGAGCGCCTCGGCGGGCGCGCGGCGTGGACCGGTCCATTGGCCCGTGGCGACTATCGCGTGGTTCTCGCGCACGCCCAGGCGATGAGCGGCCTGCCGGTGGAGTACGCTCGCGCCTATGAAGCTTTGAATCGGCTTGGCGCCAGGGTTCTGGCGAGCAACACGAAATCCACTCTGGCGCGGCTGGACAAACTTGCCGTGGCACAATAACCAGGCACAATTTTTCGGAGGCCGCTATCACGATGAATACCAGTTCGACGAAACTCAAAGTGGAGATTGCCAGCGCCACCTTACCCAACGGCTTGCAGGTGGTGATTGCGCCCGACGCCACGGCACCGGTCGTCACCGTCGGCATCTACTACAAGATTGGTTTTCGCCTCGAGCCCCAAGGCCGTAGCGGCTTTGCCCACCTCTTCGAGCACATGATGTTTCAGGGCTCGGCCAATGCCCCGAAAATGCAGCACATCAAGCTCATCAATTCGAGCGGTGGCGTGCTCAACGGCTCCACCAGTTATGATGTCACCAATTACTACGAAGCTGTCCCGTCCAACGCCCTCGAACGCGTTTTGTGGCTCGAAGCCGACCGCATGCGCGCCCTCAAAGTCGACGACGAAAATCTCAAGAACCAGCGCGACGTCGTCAAGGAAGAAGTCCGCGTCAACGTTATGAACCAGCCCTACGGCGGCTTCCCGTGGCTCGATATGCCTCCGGTCGCCTTTCGCAACTGGGCCAATGCCCACAATTTCTACGGCGACTTTGCCGACCTTGACGCCGCCAACTTGATCGACGTGCAGGAGTTTTTCAAAACCTACTACCTGCCCAACAACGCCGTCCTCTTGATTCTGGGCGATGTTAAAGCCGAAGAGGGAATCAGCCTGGCCAAAAAATATTTCGCGGACATTCCCGCTGGCCCGCCGCCGCCTTTCGCCGATCCCAGCGAGCCCGAACAAACCCAAGAACGCCGCGGCCACGTCGAAGAAAAGTTCGGCACGCTGCCCGCGATTGCCATCGGCTACGTCATGCCCGGCCGCCGCACTCCCGATTGGTATGCCCTCGCCCTGCTCGATCAGGCGCTGCACGGCGGGCGCGCCGGCCGCGTGTATCGCGACCTGGTGCTGGAGAAACAAGTCGCCGTCGAGGTGGACGGCGGCATCGACGATCTCTTCGGTTACAACGGTCCCACGCAGCTCACCACGCGCATCATGCACAAACCGGAAATTTCCGCCGAAGCCACAGTCGCCGCCTTCGACGAAGTCATTCGCGAAGTCCGCGAGCACGGCATCAGCGACGACGAACTAAACCAGCTCAAAGTGAAGTGGCGCTCCGACCATTACGCCACGCTCGAAGGCGGCCGTGGCGGCTATATGCCCAAGTACGGCTTGATGCATCTGCTCGCCTGCTTCACGCTCTTTGATAACGACCCGCAACTGGTCAACACCATCCTCGATGGTTTTCTGGCCGTCACGCGCGAAGACATTCAAGCCGCCGCCAAAAAATATCTGGTACCTGCGCGGCGCGCCATCGTTTTCCGTACCCCCGTCGCGCTCAACGCGTCACCATCCGCGAATGGCAGCAGCAATGCCGCCGCCGTTTCCACCGGCGCACAAGGAGCAGCGTAATGGCCTTTTTCAGCACGGAACTTGCGGTCGGTGTGCCGCCGCTCGCTCCCGAACGCGCGGTGACGTGGCCGAAGCGCACCCGCCACAAGCTCGCCAACGGTCTCGAAATCGTTCTTGCGGAAGCTCATTCCATCCCGAAATTTCATGGCGAACTCGTCTTCCGCTCCGGCAACGCTGCGGCGATTCATCGCTCGCCTGGCCTCGCGGAAATGACCGCCACGGTCGTTCGCACTGGCACCAAAAATCGCGCCAGCCGCCAAATCGAAGAAGATCTGCGTCGCATCGGTGCCGATCTTTCCGCCAGTGCCGGCTCGGACAGCAGTGCCATTGCCTTCGCGGGCCTCTCGGAATTTTCGACGGAACTGCTGAACGCGGTCGATGAACTCGCTCGCGAGGCTTCGTTTCCGGAAGCGGAGTTCGAGCGCGAACGCCGCCAGAAACTTGAAGAAGTAAAACTCGAGCGCACTTCGCCGGGCTTCCTTGCCAGCGAACGCTTGCGTAAAGTGTTGTTTGGCGCCCATCCCTACGGCACGGTCAGCGCCAGCGAAGCGCAAGTCGCGGCCTATACGCGCGAAGATCTGCTGCACACCTATCGCGAATTTTACACGCCGGAGAACGCCTTGCTCGTGATGGTCGGCGATTTCGCACCCTCCGCGATGTTGCAGAGCATCGAAAAGGTCTTCGGCGCGTGGAAGGGAAGCAAACCGCATGTTCCCGCTCCAGCCGCTTCGGCCAATCCGCGCGGCCGCCGGGTGTACCTGGTCGACGTGCCCGGCGCGGTGCAGGCGCAAATCCTGGTCGGCTGCCATGCCATCACCCGCAAGCATCCGGACTGGATCAAGCTCAACCTCACCAACAGCCTCTACGGAGGCGCCTTCAATTCGCGCCTGGTCATGAACATCCGCGAAGACAAAGGCTACACCTACAGTCCGCGCAGCGGTGTGCATCCCATGCGCCAAGGCGGCTACTTTTCCATTTCCGCCGCGGTGCGCAACGATGTGGTTGCCGCATCGCTGACGGAAATGTTCTACGAACTCGACAAACTGCGCGCCCTGCCGGTCCCCTCCGGCGAATTCGCCGACGCGCAAAATTACCTCAGCGGCATGTTCTCCATGGGCCTGGCCACGCAAAGCGGCTTGCTCTCGCAACTCGCCACCGTCGCGCTCAACGAACTACCCGACGATTACCTCGAAACCTATCGCGACAAAGTTCGCGCCACGACCCCAGCGGATTTGCTGGCCACCGCACGCAAATACTTTGACTCCGCGAACATGCAAATCGTCGTCGTTGGCGACCGCCGCCAGCTCGAAGAACAAGCCCGTCTATTCGGCGAAACGGAAATTTACGACGCCCAAGGCACCGTCATTACGTAACGGTGGTTGTCAAATGCCGCCGAGTTTCACTGACGAAACGAGATACTTTTGTCGTTCGCAGTCGTACCGAAACTCGACGTCGCTCCAATCAGAGACTGCCAGCATTAACCTGCCTTTCTTCCATGAAACGTAGTACACCGAAACATCGATTGTCAGTTTTGGCCCCGCAACTTTCGGTGGATGAATCTCAAAAACAGGAAAGTCCTTGTGTAATTCTTTGTATTTGTCGATCTGGCCCTGGCGATCAAGGTATTCGACGTGGTAATCGCCCTGCCCGGCCGGGATGTCGGCCGTAAGTTCAGAATCCTTTGCGACGAAGGCATGCCGGTAGTCGATTGCATCGCGTTGGTGGCCAAATTGTTTTTGCATCTCCGCCAAGCTGGCAAATAGAGCCATCGAGTAAAGATTGTCTTCCTGCAAAGAAGATTGTGCGGCTTGCGGCGAGACGGAAGTGGCGCATACGAGGCACAGCAATAGACTTACGATAATGGATCGACGAATACAGCGCGTTGTTGCTTTATTCATATGAGTTAGGCATTATCAATGCGCCATGTTGCGGCGTCTACGCTCGATTGTTGTGCCTCTAGTTGCCTGTCTGCTGTTTTGCTCCGTCGTTACCGCTGCGAAGAAGAAGCCGCCGGCTGCGCCTGTTAATTTGAATACCGCAACGTCCGAGCAGTTGCAGCAGGTGCCGGGGATCGGACCGGCCACCGCGGACAAGATTTTGCAGATGCGCAAATCGTACGGCCCATTCAAAAGCGTGGACGATTTGCTGGCCGTGCGCGGCATCGGGCCAAAGCGTTTGGACAAAATGCGCAAGTACCTCGTAGCAGGGAAAGCGCCAGCGTCGAAAGCCGCGCCATCGAACGCGGGCACCGTGGGGTCGAGCGCAGCTGCACCAAAGCCTGCTGGCGCAGGAACGAAATCGTCTGCCGTGCCCGCCGCGAAAAAATCTCCGCCTGCGGCAAAGTCCGCGTCGCCCGCGAGTACGTCTACCACGATTACCAATAAATCTGCCGACGCGAAATCGCCCGACGCCAAGCCGGAGCCGGACGCCAAAGCTGCTCCGGTCCCGAAGGCTACCGAGCCGAAGGACGACGAAGACGAGGAACCTCCCGCCGCGGCGTGAGTCCCTGAGGCTGGGAAATCGCACAGGAGTTTGCGTCGCGACGCGTCAACAAACCGAACCAAAAACTTAACCAAACGAATCGCGTGCTTCGGTCCTTCGTTCTTCGTCCGTACTTGGTCGCTTGTTGATGCGTTTCTCATAAGTGTTGGTGCGTTGGTTTTTGCAGTGTGGTTGGCTCCTGGATGTGCAGGGGGACTTGGTCGGCGATGCGGATGCCGTAGCCTTCGAGGGCTACTACCTTTTTTGGGTGATTGGTCAGGACCCGGATGTCGCAGAGGCCTAGGTCGATTAGAATTTGCGCGCCGATGCCGCTTTCGTGTTGCACCATGCGCAGGCGCGCGGGCTCGCGGTCGAGTTGGCCGCGCTTGTGAAAATGGATTTGCGGCAACGCGCCGGGCGCTTCAGCGGTGTCCACGCTGAAGCCGCGGCCGGTGTGGTGAAGATACAGGAAGACGCCGCGATCTTCCTTGGCGATGGCGCTCAGCGAACGCGCTACCAGTTCGCTGCAATCGCACGCGGTGGAACTAAACACATCTCCCGTTAAACAGTGGGAATGCACGCGCACTAGCGCGGGTGTGTCTCCCGCCAGGTCGCCGCGGACCAGCGCGATGTGCTGGTCGTGGTCCACATCGCTCGAATAGGCGATCATGCGGAAATCGCCGTAGCGCGTGGGCAGCGTGGCTTCCGCGACGCGGCGCACGTAGCGCTCGTGCTGCATGCGGTAGCGAATTAAATCCGCCACGGTGAGCATTTTCAGATTGTGCTGGCGGCAAAATTCGATGAGCTGCGGCACGCGGGACATGGTGCCGTCTTCGTTCATGATTTCGCAGATGACGCCGGCGTTGCCGAGTCCGGCGATGCGCGCCAGGTCCACGCTGGCTTCCGTCTGGCCGGCGCGGACGAGCACACCGCCGTTACGGGCGCGCAACGGGAACATGTGGCCGGGGCGGGCGAGGTCTTGCGGCTTGGTTTTGGGGTCGATGGCCGTAAGGATGGTGACGGCGCGGTCGGAGGCGCTGATGCCGGTGGTGACCCCCACTTTGGCGTCGATGGCCTCGCAGAAGGCCGTGCCGTGCACGCTGGTGTTGATTGGCGACATGAGCGGAAGGTGCAACTCGTCGCAGCGCTGCTCGGTGAGCGTGAGGCAGACGAGGCCGCGGCCGAACTTGGCCATGAAGTTGACGGCTTCTGGGGTGATTTTTTCGGCGGCCATGGTGAGGTCGCCTTCGTTCTCGCGATCCTCGTCGTCGATGAGGACGATCATGCGACCCTGGCGAATTTCTTCGACGGCTTCTTCCACGGTGGCGAAGTTGGGTTGGTTGGAGGTCATGCGAGAAGGATAGAGGGAAGTGGAGAGGGAGTAAAGTGGCGGAGGCGGCGGGAAGTTGGCGATTTGCAGATTTGGTGAGCAATTCGTAAGTGATTGAAAACAAAGGGCAAGGGAATGTAGTTGGGCTGTACGGTAGGGGAATTTGTATCGTTGTGAGGGGCAAGGGTTTACGCGGGGAGCAATTCGTATCGTTATCATTCTAAAGGGGCGATTTGGCGGGTTGGGAGTTGGGTGGTGCGGGGCGATTTGGGGTCCG
>Ga0181531_10002266_pt1 | contig 12037 bp, 7 predicted proteins | sample PEATcosm2014_Bin_38_FD_119743 | JGI IMG/M metagenome (GOLD analysis project Ga0181531, IMG submission 119743) | Peatland microbial communities from MTU Mesocosm Facility, Houghton, MI, USA - PEATcosm2014_Bin11_10_metaG | ecosystem: Environmental > Terrestrial > Soil > Wetlands > Peat | place... | reverse complement strand
GCTCCCATTGCCGGAGGGGTGGCCGAGTGGCTGAAGGCGCTCGCTTGGAAAGCGTGTATACGGGAAACCGTATCGTGGGTTCGAATCCCACTCCCTCCGCCACGACTTTGCGGTCCGTTCCGGCCGCGGCCGATTCCGCGTAGAGGCGTTGAGGTGGCTTCGCGGAACTCCCCGTCCCGGACGGCAGAATGACAGTTATGGAATATGCGGGGACGAGACCGCATTACCGGAGCGCATTGTATCTCGAATCCGTGGGTCCAACTGTCGTTGTTTGGCCGGCTTTGCCGCCTCATTCAGATTGAAGGCGGAATTGATCAGCGCGATATGTGAGAGCGCTTGAGGAAAATTACCCAGAAGGCGGGCGGTCTTGGGATCGTACTCCTCGCTCAGCAATCCGACATCGTTACATAGGGTCAATAGCCGCTCGAATAGTCGGCGAGCGTCGGCGTCGCGGCCCAATTTCACGTAGGCGTCCACCAGCCAGAAACTGCACGCCAGAAATGCCCCTTCACTCGACGATAAGCCGTCATCGGTTTCCATTGTGTCGTATCGCATGACCAGCCCATCCACGAGAAGACTGCGCTCGATCGCATCCACGGTGCCTCGGACGCGCGGATCCGTCGCCGGCAAAAAGCCGATCATCGGCAGTAGTAACAGGCTGGCGTCAAGTTCTTCCGACCCGTATGAACTTACAAAGCTGCCCATTTCCGTATTGAATCCATGGCAACAAACGTCATCGTGAATTTTGTTGCATTGCTCACGCCACCGATCAATCGGACCATCAAGGTTGAATTCTTGAGCGCTTTTTATGGCGCGATCGAACGCGACCCACGCCATGATCTTCGAGAACGTAAAGTGACGAGCGTCACCTCGTACTTCCCAAATTCCATGATCCATTTTGGGCCACACCTCCTCCAAATGTTCGAGGATATTCCTTTGCAACGTCCACCCGGACTCGCTTGACGCCAATCCCCGCTGCCGCGCATGATGCAGGACGCCCGTGAGTTCGCCATAGACGTCGAGCTGAAGTTGGCCATGGGCAGCATTGCCGACGCGGACCGGGCTCGATTTATCGTAGCCTGGAAGCCAGGGGACCTCCCATTCAGTGAGGCGGCGTTCGCCCGCGATCCCGTACATTATTTGTAACTGGCTTGGCTTGCCGGCCATGGCGCGCAACAGCCATTCGCTCCAAGCCTGTGCTTCTTCCAGGTGGCCGGAGTTCACCAGCGCAAGCAATGTCAGCGTCGCGTCGCGCAGCCAGCAAAAGCGGTAGTCCCAATTACGGGAACCTCCAACATGTTCGGGAAGCGATGTTGTTGGTGCGGCGACCATTCCGCCAGTCGCAGCATAAGTTAGCGCCTTCAGTGTGATGAGCGAACGAATGACGGCACTTTTCCACGGACCGGAAACTCGGCTTTTGCCTGTCCAATCCAGCCAAAACCGTTGCGTGGCGCGGAGCTGATCGAGAGGATTCTCCGCGGCGGGAACCGCCAAATGCGAAGGCACGTAGGTAAGGGTGAAGGGTACGGTTTCTCCCGCAGCAACGGTGAATTCGCCGATGGTCTTGAAATCTTCGCCACGCATCAAGGCGGAGGTTTTTAAAATCACCATGTCGGGTCCGGCCACAGCTTTGAGCGTTCCGTCGTCGAGTTTGGTTATCCAAGGCACCGTCGCGCCATAACCAAAGCGGATCACCAATTCGGCCCTCAGTGCGATGCGGCCTCGTTCGCCGACAACCAGCCGTACGATACTGGAGCCCGTTTGATGTCCCGGCATGAAATCGACGATCGTCGCTGCTCCCTCGGCGCACTCAAAGTGCGTCTCTAGGATCAGCGTGTTGGGCTGATATCGCCGCGTTACGCGGGCCGTTTCGTCTTTTGCGGCAATGAGCCAGCGGCCGTGTTGCGGCGTGCCGAGAAGAGCCGCGAAACAGGCATCGGAATCGAACCGCGGCCAACACAACCAATCGATGGAGCCGTCGCGGCCGACCAGTGCAGCTGTCTGGCAATCGCCGATGAGCGCGTAGTCTTCAATACGCAGCGGCATGAACTTATTCTCTGGAATCGATGATCGGGAGCGGCGCGCACGGTCAAGACATATTGCATCTTCTCAATTTATAAATTTTGCGAGTGTCGCTCCGAAGCGCTCCTATTATTGAATAAAGATAGCGCCTCATTCGATGCAACGGGGTTGGTCGGCACAATCGGTTTTGGTCTCTGAACGATTGCAAGGCGGGCGTATGATGTATCCGGTAAGGCATCAAACGCATCGGCATGGCCGACTGCGGGCAAATGTCTGATCATAAAAATTGCGTTTTCCATAGCTTTCCGGTCGGATCTGTCCGCCGACATTAGCGATGATCCACTTCCCACAATTATTTACTGAGCAATATTGCTCACCCGCAGGAAGTCGCCGCACATTAAGCAGACAAACGGGTAATCATTGATCCGTGGACTGGAACCGTCCCCTCTTCCAGGGGTTGGCGGATAGGGCGCTTCTGCCTGCACCGGGTGGATTGCCTACGCGCGCATCTGGTCGCGGCAGGTTCGGCGACCCTCAAAGCCCCTATCCGGCGAGTATTCGCACGCGCCAATAACAGGAGACCACAAATGCAAATCGGTATGGTCGGACTCGGCAAAATGGGCGGCAACATGTCGCGACGCCTGATGAAGGCGGGACACCAATGCGTGGTGTACGCGCGGACCGCCAAAACGCGCGAGGCGCTGGCGAAGGATGGCGCCACAGCGGCGGCGTCGATCGCCGATTTGGTGAAGAAGCTCGGAGAAAAGCCGCGTGCGATTTGGCTGATGTTGCCGGCGGGCAAGGTTACCGAAGAGATGGTCGAGCAACTCGGCGGCCTGCTGGACCGGGACGACATTATCGTCGACGGTGGCAATTCGTTTTACAAAGATGATATCCGCAACGCCAAAAAGCTTGCCGAGAAGGGTATTCGCTACGTCGATTGCGGCACCTCCGGCGGCGTCTGGGGTATCGAGCGCGGCTATTGCATGATGATCGGCGGCTCCAAGGGAGCCGTGGATCACCTCGATCCGATTTTCGCGGCGCTCGCTCCAGGACTTGGCGATATCCCACGGACCTCGGGCCGCCCAAAAGGGGATCCCCGTCCCGAGCGCGGCTACATTCACGCCGGTCCGTGCGGCGCCGGGCACTTCGTCAAAATGGTGCATAACGGCATCGAGTACGGAATGATGCAGGCCTATGCCGAGGGCTTCGACATCCTGCGCAATAAGGACTCCAAGGATCTCGCCGAGGACAAACGCTTCACACTCAACCTGTCGGATATCGCGGAGGTTTGGCGGCGCGGCAGCGTCATCTCTTCCTGGCTGCTCGATCTCGGCGCCGCCGCATTGGCGAAGGATCCGCAATTGAAGAGTTTCTCCGGCTACGTTCAGGATTCGGGTGAGGGCCGCTGGACGGTCGAGGCCGCGGTCGAGGAATCGGTCCCGGCGGAGGTGATCACCTCGGCGCTCTACGCCCGTTTCCGCTCGCGGCAGGAGCATACCTTCGGCGAAAGGGTACTCTCGGCCATGCGCTACGGTTTCGGCGGGCATATCGAGGGCCAAGAGCCCATTGACCCCGAAACAAAGCCAAAAGATTCGGAGCGTCACTCGGCCATACCGCAAGCCGCCGAGTAGTACCATGGACGACCGTCCGACTCGGATGCCGCCGGCGCCAGCCGCGCTATCGCACGATCTGCTGGAGAAAATGGACGCCTATTGGCGCGCGGCAAATTACCTTTCGGTCGGGCAGATCTATCTCAAAGACAATCCGTTACTCGAAACCCCGCTCAGGCTCGAACATATCAAGCCGCGCCTGCTCGGCCATTGGGGCACGACGCCAGGACTGAATTTTCTCTATGTCCACCTCAATCGGCTGATCAAACAGCACGATTTGAACATGATGTATGTCATCGGCCCGGGCCACGGTGGCCCGGGCATCGTGGCGATGACCTATCTCGAAGGTTCGTACACCGAACGCTATCCTGCGATCGAGCGCGACCGCAATGGACTGCATCGGCTATTTCGCCAGTTCTCTTGGCCGTACGGCGTTCCCAGTCACGTATCGCCGGAAACTCCCGGCTCTATTCATGAAGGCGGTGAACTGGGATATTCACTGGTCCACGCCTATGGCGCCGCTTTTGATAATCCGGATCTCATTGTCGCCTGCGTGATCGGTGACGGCGAGGCGGAAACCGGCGCGCTGGCCACGAGCTGGCACTCCAACAAGTTTCTGAATCCCGCGCGCGATGGCGCGGTTCTGCCCATCCTTCATCTCAACGGCTTCAAGATCGCAAATCCGACGGTGCTCGCGCGCATCGGCCACGAGGAATTGACCGACCTGATCCGCGGTTACGGGTACGAACCGCATTTTGTCGAAGGCGACATACCCGCCGTAGTGCATCAAAGCCTGGCCGGCACCCTCGATACGATCCTAGCCGAGATCCACGAGATTCAGACGGCCGCGCGGTCCTCTCTGGGTACGGTGGAGCGGCCGCGCTGGCCCATGATTGTGTTCCGCACGCCAAAAGGCTGGACCGGACCGAAGTTCGTCGATGGCGAGCCGGTCGAAGGCACTTGGCGCGCGCATCAAGTCCCGCTCGCCGATCTCAAGAACCCCAAACATCTTAGGCAACTCGAAGATTGGCTGAAGAGCTATCGGGCGCACGAGTTATTCGACGAGCACGGCAAATTTCGCGAAGAGTTCGCCGCGCTCGCGCCGACGGGCCATCGCCGTATGGGCTTCAACCCGCACGCCAATGGCGGGGAAGTGCTGCAGCCCCTGTCGATGCCGCACTTCCACGATTACGCCGTGCCGTTGCCGAAGCCGGGCAGTGTGGTGGCGGAGGCCACGCGGGTTCTTGGAAACTTTCTACGCGATGTGATGAAGCTCAATCTCGACAAACGGAATTTCCGTATTTTCGGCCCCGACGAAACGGCATCGAACAGGCTGGACGCCGTTTACCAAGCAACGGGCAAGGAGTGGATGGCCGAGGTCGAAGACGTCGACATCAATCTCAGCGTCACGGGGCGCGTCATGGAAGTGCTGAGCGAGCACCTGTGCGAAGGCTGGCTCGAAGGATATCTCCTCACCGGACGTCATGGCTTTTTCTCGTGCTACGAAGCCTTCATTCACGTCATCGATTCAATGTTCAATCAGCATGCCAAGTGGCTCAAGGTCAGCCGACAAATTCCATGGCGCAAGCCGATCGCGTCGCTGAACTACCTGCTCACGTCGCATGTCTGGCGGCAGGATCACAACGGTTTCTCGCACCAGGATCCGGGTTTCATCGATCATGTGGCAAACAAAAAAGCCGATATCGTGCGCATCTATCTTCCGCCGGATGCAAACTGCCTGCTGTCGGTGGCGGATCATTGTTTGCGCAGCCGCAACTACGTCAATTTGATCGTCGCCGGCAAACAGCCGGAGTGGCAGTGGCTCGACATCGATTCGGCCGTCCGCCACTGCACCGCCGGTGCGGGCATTTGGCGGTGGGCCAGCAACGACGCCGGCGACCCCGACGTGGTCATGGCGTGCGCCGGCGATGTGCCGACGCTGGAGACGCTCGCCGCCGTGACGCTGTTGCGTGCCAATGTTCCCGACATCCGAATCCGGGTCGTCAACGTGGTGGATTTGATGGTGCTACAGCCGCAGTCCGTGCATCCGCACGGATTGGAGGATCAGGATTTCGACGAGTTATTCACGACGGATAAGCCCGTGATCTTCGCCTTCCATGGCTATCCCGCGATGGTGCACAAGCTGACCTACCGGCGGCATAATCACGACAATATTCACGTACGCGGCTATAATGAGGAAGGCACCACGACAACGCCATTCGACATGGTGGTGCTAAATCATCTCGATCGTTATCAGCTGGCGTTGGACGCCATTGGGCGAATTCCGCGCTTGCGCGATCAGCTCGACAAGGCAGCCGCGCGTTACTGGGCGGCCATGGAACGACACAAGCTCTATATTTGTGAGCATGGCGACGACATGCCGGAAGTCCGCGGCTGGCGCTGGAGCTTGTGAGTGTTCCGCCGGAATGCGCATGACGGACACTGAATCACCACTGAATGTCCTTGCGCTGAACAGCGGCTCTTCTTCGCTCAAATTTGGATTCTATTGCGTCGAATCTTCAAGGATCGAAAGGCTGCTTTCCGGCGAGGCCGAGTCGATCGGCGACAAAATCGGGAGAATCAATGCAGAAGATTGCCGTGGCAAGGCATTACTGGGCGAGGCGGGTCCAATCCCGAGCCAACGGGAAGCAATCATCCGTATCGGCAGGCTTCTTGTCGACGCCAAAATGCCGGCGCCGGACGCGATCGGGCATCGCATCGTCCATGGCGGTCCGAAACTTCGGCAGCATTGCCTCATCGACGAGTCGGTTCTCACGCGCCTCGAAGCCGCGACCGCCTTCGCGCCGCTGCATATACCGGCGGCTCTGTCGGTCATCCGCTTTGCACAGAAGCATTTTCCCAGGCTTCCACAGGTGGCGTGTTTCGACACCACCTTTCACGCCGAATTGCCGGCGGTCGCGCAGGTGCTTCCGATCGCCAAGGAATTGCAATCCGAGGGAATTCAGCGCTACGGGTTTCACGGCCTTTCATGCGAATCGATCGTGCGGCAGCTCGGCAGCGGTCTGCCGAACCGCCTCGTGATCGCCCATCTCGGCAATGGCGCCAGCGTGACTGCGGTGAAAGCGGGCAAATCGATCGACACCAGCATGGGATTGACCCCGACCGGCGGGGTGATCATGGGCACGCGCAGTGGCGATCTTGATCCTGGCGTTTTGGTCTATCTGATGCGTGAGAAGAAGTTCGATGCCGCCATGCTCGAAGAATTGGTCGATCACCGTTCCGGCCTCCTGGGAATTTCGGGAGTCGCAAGCGACATGCGGCGGCTGCATGACGCCGCGCCGACAAACGCCGATGCGCGCCTTGCCATTGCGATGTTCTGCTATTCCGTGCGCAAGCAGGTGGCCGCGATGATCGCGGTGCTTGGTGGGGTCGACCTGTTCGTGTTTACGGGCGGCATCGGAGAAAACGACGTGGCGGCGCGAGCGGAAATCTGTGGCGGCTTGTCCTGGCTCGGCCTGAGCCTCGACGAAGATCGGAACCAGTCCGCGAACAACCCCATCAGTTGTCCCGGGTCGCGTTGCGCGGTGCAAGTCATCCGCTCGCAGGAAGACGAGGAGATCGCTCACCATACATGGGAAATCTTGACAACTCAGCGGGAGGCGTCTGGTCAAAAATGATCACTTTCGCAATCGAACGAAGAACCCCGAAATGGCGGCACGACCCAACATGAACGGCCGAGGCATTTGGAGCGCCAGAAACACCCAGCTAGCTTGTTGAATGACAACCGCAAAAAGCACGAGGCCGACTAAATCTATTTCAGTATTGTATGGAACCTCTTCACGGGTCGATCACTTCATTGATCACGCGAAGGATGTGGTCTCGCGGATCAAAAGGCTTCGAGCCTCCAATCGGGCGGCCGTGATTTTTCTTTGGACGGCCTTTACTCCGACGCCGTGCTTTACGACGAAAAAGCCGCGATGTTTAGGCAAATGGTGCCTGCACCGGATCATTTGCAGTCCGGCAACCGGCGCCGCTCGGTAGTGGTCGAAACTGCTCAGACTCCAGTTAGCTAACGCGGCAAAAATAAAAGCGCTCAAGGACTGAAGGCGCTCAAGGATCGTCGAAACTTAAGGAACGCCGACAATCGAATTTTTGCAAGACAACACTGAAAGAAAAGCAAGCCATGACATACCAAAGTCTTAACCCGGCTACCGGCAAGCTCCTGAAGAAGTTCGAGGAACTGACAGATAAAGAGCTCGATGCCAAGATCGCGACCGCCGAAGCCTGCTTTAAGACTTGGCGGCACAAGACTTATGCCGAGCGCGCCAAGATCGTCGACAAAGCAGCCAAGCTGCTCCACGAACAGGCCGACAAGTTCGCGCGCACCATGACTCTGGAGATGGGCAAGCGCATCGCCGAAGCCAAAGGCGAGGTCGAATTCAGCTCACAAATTTTAACGTATTACGCCAGGAACGCCGAGCGCTTTCTCGCGGACGTTCCGCTCCACCCGAACCACGGCGATGGTCACATGGAGAGCAGTCCGATCGGCGTCATATTCTGCGTCGAGCCATGGAACTTTCCGTACTACCAATTGGCGCGGGTCGCGGGTCCTCATTTGATGGCCGGCAATACGGTGATTGTGAAGCACGCCGGGTGCGTTCCGCAGTGCGCGATCGACTTCGAGAAGCTTTGGCTGGACGCGGGCGCACCCCCCGGTCTCTACACCAACCTGCTGATCTCGCATAAGCAGTCCAATCAACTGATCGACGACCGGCGGGTAAAGGGCGTAGCGCTGACCGGCAGCGTTGCCGCCGGCCGAACCATCGCTGCCGAGGCAGGCAAGAACCTAAAACCGTCCTCGATGGAACTCGGTGGCAGCGACGCCTTCATCGTGCTGGAAGACGCTGACATGGCGCACACCATCAAGTGGGCGGTCTGGGGCCGGATGTATAATTGCGGGCAGACCTGTTGTGCCGCCAAGCGCTTCATCGTTGTCGACGCGGTGGCAGACAAGTTCCTAGCGGAGTTTAAGAAGGCGCTCGGCGCACTTAAGGCCGGCGACCCAATGGACGAGAAGACCACGCTCGGTCCGCTTTCCACCGAATCGGCGCTCGTGCAACTCCTGGCGCAGGTCGAAACCGCCGTGGCCCATGGCGCGAAGATTGAAATGGGCGGCAAGCGGATCGACCGGCCCGGCGCGTTCATGGAGCCTACGATCCTCACCGACGTCAAGCCCGGCAACCCGGCCTTCAGAGACGAGTTCTTCGGCCCGGTGGCGATGTTCTTCCGGGTCAAGGACGAGGCCGCCGCGATCGCTCTGGCGAATGACTCCGATTTCGGTCTCGGCGGTTCGGTGTTTACTAAAGACCTTGCCCGCGGCAAGCGGGTCGCGAGCCAGGTCGATACCGGAATGATGTTCATCAACAATATTTCCTGGTCCGACGCCGATCTTCCGTTCGGCGGCATCAAGGACACCGGATATGGCCGTGAACTCGGCGACATGGGCATCCAGGAATTCGTGAACAAGAAGCTGGTTCGTTACGTGGTCGCTGAAGCGCCCGTTTAAGATACCGGCCTGACAAAACAGGATGAGGCGCTCAGAACGCCTCATCCTCACGACATTTCGCCATTCGAAAAGCGCCGGGTGCCGGACTGGAACTGGAGACCGCAATGTTCGTCAACGTCGCCGTTCTGAAAGAAACCCATCCACACGAGCGACGCGTGGCCCTGGTGCCGTCTGTAGTCGCCAAGCTCGTCAAGCTCGGCGCCAAGCTGCACATGCAGTCAGGCGCGGGAAACGCCGTCAGCCTGGTCGATGCCGCGTTCAAGGATGTCACTTTCACGGCCGATCGGCACGATTTGGTCCGCGACGCCGACGTGGTTCTCGCCGTGCAGCCACCGGCGTTGGATGTCGTCAATGCCATGAAGGAAGGCGCGATCCTGATTTCCTTCGTTTATGCCGGCAACGAACCCGCCTTGGTGCAGCGTCTATTGGAGAAGAAAATCACTTGCTTTGCGATGGACCGGATTCCGCGCATCACACGGGCACAAGCGATGGACGCTCTCTCCAGTCAAGCGGCCCTGGCCGGATATTATGCCGTGCAGCTCGGCGCGACACATTTAGCTCGCGTGCTGCCAAAGATCACGTCGGCCGCGGGCGCCATAGGACCCGCCAAGGTTTTGGTTATGGGCCTGGGTGTTGCCGGTCTGGAAGCGGTCGCCACCGCGCACCGTCTCGGCGCCGTCGTCGAGGGTTATGATGTACGTCCGGAGACCGGGGAACAGGTCGCCTCGCTCGGCGCCACGTTCGTCGAGACCGGTGTGGATGCGCGCGGCAAGGGTGGTTATGCCCGCGAACTCACGGCCGCCGAAAAAACCAAAGTCGATGCCGCGCTGACGCAGCATATTCAGCAGTCGGATTTAATCATCACCACCGCAGCCATTCCCGGGCGACCCTCGCCGAAACTGATCAGCAAATCTCAAGTCGCCGGCATGAAAGCCGGTGCCGTCATCGTCGATCTGTCAGCCGAAGGCGGCGGCAATTGCGAGGACACGATACCCGACGAAATCGCGCGGATCGGCCAGGTTACGATCGTCGCGCCGCTGAACGTACCCTCGCTGCTTGGCGAAGATGCCAGCGAATTATACGCGAAAAATGTCGCCGCGCTCCTAGCGCTGATGATGAAGGACAACGTCATCACGTTGAACTGGGACGACGAGGTCCTCGCAAAGACCGCTCTGACCCACGAGGGCAAGCTGCGCAGCGACAAGATCGAGCAGGACGCGTATCCCAGCAACAAGGCCGATAAAGCCGCGGCAAAATCGCGTGCCGCCAAAGCGGCCGTGAAAGCCGCTTGAGCCGAATCAGGACAGCATCATGGATTTTTCAATCCACATTACCGGCTTTTTAGCCCTCTACATCTTCATGCTCGCCGGTTTTGCCGGCTGGGTCATCATCGGTCACGTGCCGGCGATCCTGCACACGCCGCTGATGTCCGGCTCTAATTTTGTGCATGGCATCGTCGTGGTGGGCGGCATGTTCGCGCTGATCAATGCCAGCACGGTGCAGCAGCAGGCCATCGGGTTCTTCGCCGTGCTGCTCGGCGCCGGTAATGCCGCCGGCGGCTACGCCGTCACCGGCCGAATGCTAGCGATGTTCCAGACCAGCGGACAGAAAACCCATCACGCCAAGAAAACTCATCACGCGAAAACTAGCCATCTGAAGAAGAGTTGAGGAGCCGATATGACAACAGTCAGCATTGCCCAACTCATCATCGGCGTAACCGACCTCGCCGCCGCGTTTCTTTTCATGTACGGCCTCAAGCGCATGTCGTCGCCGGTCACGGCGCCGTCGGGGATTTTCGTCGCCGGTATCGGCATGCTGGTCGCCGTTCTTGCCAGTTTCCTTTATGTTTTCGACGTCGGCGCGGCTGCCAGGCCACATCTCATGGTCAATATTGGCCTCGGCGTCATAGCCCTCATCGTGGGTGGTGGTGTCGCCTGGTGGGGCGGCAAGAAAGTCGCGATGACGGCGATGCCGCAGATGGTCGCGATCTATAACGGCATGGGCGGCGGCGCCGCCGGCGCGATCGCCGCGGTGGAATTGTTCGGCACCAAGACGCCGGGAACAACCCAGCTTGTCGTGACGCTGTTGGGTGCGCTGATAGGCGCGATTTCACTTTCGGGTTCGTTGATTGCCTGGGCCAAGCTGGAAGGCGTCATTAAAAAACCGCTGCGCGTACCAGGGCAACAATATTTCAATCTCCTCGTGTTGATCGGCACGCTCGCCGTCGCGGGCTATTTCGTTTACGTCACAGAAAATGCATCCAGCCAGCTCCTGCCGTCGCCGCAGCTGATCTATCTGTTCTTCGGTTGCGCGCTGATCTATGGCATTCTCATGACGCTGCCGATCGGCGGCGCGGATATGCCGGTGGTGATTTCGATCTACAACGCCGCCACCGGTTTAGCCGTCGGTCTAGAAGGATTCGTACTGGGAAACCCGGCATTGATGATCGCCGGCATGGTGGTCGGCGCCGCCGGCACGCTGCTGACGCTCCTCATGGCGCAGGCCATGAACCGCTCGGTCGCAAATGTGCTGTTCACGAATTTTGGCGGCGCGTCCAAGCATAAACCAAGCCATATCAAAGGCAGTTTGAAGCCAACCGCGGCGGCCGACGCCGGTATTTTTATGCGCTACGCCAAGAGTGTTATTATCATCCCCGGCTACGGGCTCGCCGCCGCGCAAGGACAACAGAAGCTCTATGAATTCGTGAAACTGCTGCAAGCGGCGGGCGTCTCCGTCAAATTCGCGATCCATCCCGTCGCCGGTCGCATGCCGGGCCAGATGGACGTCCTGCTCGCCGAAGCGGGCGTGCCCTACGACCTTATTTTCCAGCTCGACGATATCAACGATGAATTCAAGACCACCGATGTGGCGCTCG
>Ga0181531_10002264_pt1 | contig 12045 bp, 9 predicted proteins | sample PEATcosm2014_Bin_38_FD_119743 | JGI IMG/M metagenome (GOLD analysis project Ga0181531, IMG submission 119743) | Peatland microbial communities from MTU Mesocosm Facility, Houghton, MI, USA - PEATcosm2014_Bin11_10_metaG | ecosystem: Environmental > Terrestrial > Soil > Wetlands > Peat | place... | reverse complement strand
TTTCAAAGCCCGCAGCTTGGCTTGCCACCTCTGACGCATCGTCTGACGCAGTACCGTGAAGTGTCCCTTCCGAGTTTTCCCGCAGCTGTGCGTAAAACCCAGGAAGTTGAACGTCTCCGGTTTGCCGTCGCCCCGGTCTCGTCGGATCCTGGTACACCTTGCGATGGCGGTGCACCTGGTATTGCCTTCCGACAACCTCCAGAGCGTCGGCATCCCGGAGTACCTGCTGCTTGCGCAGCAGGGCATATATTTCACGGCTCCATATCCAACCTGTACGTCCCCCTGTCAACGCTTCGACGCCGCCCTCGCGGGCAACTCCGCATGACTCGGCGCCGTTGTGGTTCGCTAGTCCTTCAACGTATGAAACTTTCATTCACCACACCTTGCCGGTTTAACCGGCGCACGGAGGCAATATGAAGACGAAGTTAGGTTTGATGATCGCGACTGTGCTGCTCTCCCTGAGCGCATCTTCATTCGGTCAAGCCGGAACCGATATGAAGGACGCTGCCAAAGATACCGGCGACGCTACGAAAACGGCTGCTGTAAAAACCGGTCACGCCACCAAGAAGGCAGCAGTAAAGACTGGTGACGCAACCGGAACCGCCGCCAAAGACACCGGCCATGCCACAAAGGTCGCTGCCAAAGACACCGGCCACGGGACGAAAGTCGCTGCCAAGGATACCGGGCACGGCGTGAAAAAGGTCACGAAAGCGGTCGGCAGCGGGGCGAAAGCCGGCGCCCAGAAAACCGACGACGAAATGAAGAAGTAGTTCGGATTTCCCGCGATGTTGCTCCCCTGCCAGGCAACTGAATCTCTCGCCGGTGAGCGGACGTTATTTGATGAATCGTCCGCTCGCCCGCTGACTTCGCCGTGTCCCGGGTGTCCTCTTTGGTTATCGTTTAGAATTTAATCGTCACACCTTTCCTTATGCTCACAGGCTCCGAAATTCGGCGCAAGTTCCTGGACTTCTTTGTCCAGAAGGGACACCGCGAGGTGCATTCGTCATCGCTCGTCCCGGCGAACGATCCGACACTGCTCTTCACCAATGCCGGAATGAACCAGTTCAAGGACGTCTTCCTGGGCCTCGAAAAGCGCGACTACTCGCGGGCGACGAGCTCGCAGAAATGCGTCCGCGCCGGGGGGAAGCACAACGATCTGGAGAACGTGGGCTTCACGAATCGTCACCATACGTTTTTTGAAATGCTTGGAAATTTCTCCTTTGGCGATTACTTCAAGAAAGATGCCATCGCCTATGCCTGGGAATTGATCACCTCGCCGGAGTGGTTTGGACTTGAAAAAGGCAAGCTCTACGCCACCGTCTTCAAAGGCGAAAACGGAGTTCCGCGCGATGCCGAAGCCTGCGATCTTTGGCTCGGCCAGGGCGTGCCCGCGGATCGCATTTACGAGTTCGGCACGCAAGATAATTTCTGGCAGATGGGCGACACCGGGCCGTGCGGACCATGCAGCGAGATTCACTACGACATGGGCGTCGGGGCGAGCGATCAGGGTCATACGGATTGCGCCTTTGGTTGCGATTGCGGACGATACGTCGAACTGTGGAATTTGGTTTTCATGCAGTTTGACCGCGATGCGTCCGGCAAGCTGACGCCGCTGCCCAAGCCGTCGATTGATACCGGGATGGGGTTGGAGCGGATCGCGGCGGTGCTCGAGGGCGTGATTTCGAATTACGACACGGATTTATTTACGCCGCTGATCAAACGCGCTGCCGAGCTGACAGGAACGTCGCTCAGGAAGGAGCTCGACAAGGAAGCGCATACCAAATCGGCGGCTTCCTTGCGCGTCATCGCCGACCATTCACGCGCGGCGACGTTCCTGATTTCTGACGGAGTGGTCCCTTCGAACGAAGGGCGCGGCTACGTGCTGCGAAAGATCGTTCGGCGCGCAATCACCCATGGACGATTGCTCGGACAGGAGAAGCCTTTCCTGTTCGAGATGGTCCTGGCGGTGCGCGACTCGATGGAGGACGCGTATCCGGAGTTGAGGGAATCGGCGGATCGGGTGTCGCAGGCTGTGCTCGGGGAGGAGGTCCGCTTTGCGCACACGCTCGGTGAAGGCCTGAAACGCTTAAGCGCGGATTTGCAGCACCTTCTGGTTAGCACACTCGATCTTCTGACCGAGAAGGAATTGCTGCAGATCAGACAGTCGTTGCGAGAAAGTGATGAACCCACCGGGGTGATTGATTCGCGAATTTCGAAGACATCGGGAACTTACGATTTTCCGGCTGCAGCGGTTGCCAGAGCCCTGCTGGAGATTGGCAGAAAGCCGATGTATGACGGGTTGTCCGCGTTCAGGCTGTACGATACTTTTGGCCTCCCGCTCGACTTCATGCAGGATGCTGCCCGCGATCAAGGAATCGAATTTGATCAACGAGGCTTCGAACGAGCCATGGCAGAACAGCGTTCACTTGCTCGCGCTTCCTGGAAAGGCGCGGCCAAGCAGACGGCCAATCCTGCTTATCAGCAACTTCCGAAGTCAGCGTTCGAAGGCTATCGCCAGACGCGCTCCGAAAATTGCGCGGTGCTGGCCATCTTCGAGGGCAATCAGGGCGCGCACGAACTCAAGCCTGGCGAATCGGGCGAGATCATTCTTGACCACACTCCGTTTTATGCGGAGTCTGGCGGACAGGTGGGCGATCGCGGATGGCTTTACTCCGACGATCACAACGCCGTCGTCGCCGAAGTTACGGGATGCTATTACCCGGTACAAGGCGTGCGCGCGCATCAGGTGGTCGCTAAACAACCGATTCGCGTTGGGCAAAAGGTCGATGCCGTTGTCGACACCGATATCCGCGAATCGACCATGCGGAATCACACTGCTACTCATCTGCTACAGGCGGGACTGCGCGAAGTGCTCGGCAAACATGTGAAGCAGGCGGGGTCGCTTGTCGCCCCCGATCATCTGCGCTTTGATTTTTCGCACTTCACCGGCGTTGCCGAAGAAGAGCTGCAGGATATCGAAGACATCATCAATAAGGAAGTTCTACGCAACCAGCGGGTGGAGGTTATCGAGAACGTTGCGATTGACGTGGCCATCAACGAGTATCACGCGATGGCACTCTTCGGCGAAAAATATGGCGATCGGGTGCGCGTCATCAAGATCGGCGATTTCTCGACTGAACTGTGCGGCGGCACTCACACTGGGGCTACGGGCGAGATTGGGTTGATCAAAATTCTGAAGGAAGGAAGCGTGTCATCGGGAGTACGGCGCATCGAGGCTGTAACCGGCGAAGGCTCGCTACGCCATTTTCAGAAAGATCACGAACTGGAAGGTGTGGTCACCAGCCTTGTCGGGTCTACACTTTCGCGTTCAGGGTCCGCCCTTGCGCAAAAAACGCGCAAGGATGGGGCACACACTTCTGCGGAGACCGAGGCATCTCCGGCCGAGGCTTTGAAACTGGAGCTGGAGAAGAAGGACGCCGAGATTAAACGTCTGGCGCGCGAACTCGACCAGGCGCGGATGAAGTCCGCTTCCTCGAGTACGGCTAATATCAGCGAAAAAGTCAAAGAAGTTCGTGGCGTCAAGGTGCTGACCCACCGCGTGGACAATCTGGAGCGCGCGCAGATGCGCACTCTTGTCGATCAACTTCGCGAAAAGCTTGGCTCCGCCGTGGTGGTGTTGGGCTCGGCATCGAACGGAACGGTATCGTTGATTGTTGGAGTGACCAAGGACCTCACTGGCCGTATTCAGGCAGGAAAAGTCATTGGACCCGTGGCCCGGAAAGTCGGCGGCAAAGGTGGCGGGCGTCCGGATCTGGCTGAGGCGGGCGGCAAGGATGCGGCGGCGCTGGATGCGGCGCTGGGTGAGACGTACAGTGTCGTCGAATCATTGTTAGCGTAGCGCGAATCGCTCGCCGGAGGCGGGTGGCTGCCCATGGATGATCCGATACGATTCATTGAGCACAAAGGCAAGCAGATACTATTGTTCGACTTTTCCGACGCCAATGCGCACGAAATGCAGTTGCTCTTGGAGCAGGTGCGGATCACCGTGGCGCAGCACGCGCGTGACTCGCTGGTAACGCTCGCCGACTATAGTGGCGCTACGGTGGACCGTGCGGTTGCCATGAAGATCAAAGAAGTGTTGACCCTCGACCGGCCGTTTGTGAAGAAGACAGCATGGGTTGGTACGGAAGGCATCCCTCACGCACTCATGGAAAACTTCCACACTTTTTCCCAACGCGAGATCGCGACCTTCAAGACGCGGGAGGAAGCCCTGGACTTTCTGGCAGGAGGATAGCTCCCGGTTCCCGGTTGTGGAGAACCGGGGAAATGTTCTGGAGTCAAGCAATCTCGATAACGGAAATTGCCATCAAAGCGTCGCCCGGGGTGGCACCAAATCAAGGTTGGCGATGGCGCGGCGGGCATTCAGGAGCTCGATCTCCGCATACCCCCATGCCGGGGCGAACATCTCGGTCTGACAGCGATGGTTTCGTCAGCTTCTCCAGCGCAGCGTAACCGGCCCACTCATCGGGTGCCGAAACTCGCCGCCGTTCTTCTTTCTTTCGAGCATGGCATTTTTCAACCCGAAATACCACTTCGCGGGGCGGTCGGCGTCGTCGACGAGCATCAGGTGGGGATTATGTTTCAAGCCCTCGGATTGCTGTTCCATCGTGCGCCGATCCTGCTCCACGAATTTTGCGAAGACGAATTTCAGCAATTGGGGGCCAAAGGGAATCCAGCGGAAGAGATTCCAGGCGGCTACTACGTCGATGCGACACTGGTTGCGCGTGATGGGAGTCACGGTCGTCAGGCTCGAGAACCAGTATTTGCCGGCGCGAATGATTTCTGAACGCAGGTTGGGGAGGACAAAATCTATGGTCGTGGAAATCGAGTCGGCGTCGGCATAGAGACGCAGAAGTTTATAAGGCGCGCTATTGGAGCTCGGCGTATGCGCACTCATGCGAAAACCGTAGGGAATGGGTTCGAAGTTTTTTTTCTTCTCGTGAATCGATTGTTGTGTGCGCCACCACCATGCCTGGTGGACGAAAGGGCCGTGCGCCGGATCCATCAGGCCGATCATACCGTGGTCGACCGAGCACGGCAGGTCGGCGGTTAGATAGGCAAGCTTGTAACGGTCGCTGAATTTTGAAATTTCCGGCGCAGGTGTCGGAGCTGGCGTGGGCTTCGAGAATCCGGCGCCGACTGGGCCGGGATCGGGAATGAAAACCCAAACAAAATCGTCGCGCTCTTCGCAGGGATAGCTGCCGGCGTAGATACGATCGACCTTCAGATTTTGCTCCGGGACGAGCGACGGAATCAGTTGGCACTGGCCGGTGTGCGCATCGAACCTCCAGCCATGATACGAGCATTCGATTTGCTGCCCATCGAATCGTCCGCAGGAGAGGGGCATGCCGCGGTGCGGGCAGGCGTCGCGCAAAGCAAAGGCCTTGGCTTGTTCGTCGCGTCCGATCACCAGGGGCTGCTCAAGCAGCATGGCCTTGGTCGGTTCTCCGCGGCGCAGCTGATTCGATGGGAGCGCACGGTACCAGAAGCCGAAGAGCATGAGCGCGTCGGGCGTTTGGGACTGGAGTGGAATGTCGTCAGGCATTGGTTCGTCGGGTACCGGACAGGTGAGAATACCGCAGCGGCCGCAAAATCAAAACCTTGAACGGAGTGTGGTCGAGTAGCGAAGCGCGGATTCTCGGCTGCGCGAATCTATAGGCGCTCGATCGAGCCCAAGCGCGTTCTGAGTTGATCGTACGCTTCGCGGGCCACTCCCGGACGTTCTATGTGCATGAGAAATAATTTGCGTAATGCGGCAGGTGTGATGCGGCCTTTGAGGTAGGCGTCATAGAGATCGTTGCCGGTGAGATATCCAAGTTGCTGGGCGGTGTATTCGTACTTGCGGCCGTTAAAGGCAGGGATCGGCGCGGCGAGACCGTCACATCCGCGATGCTGAAGCAGAAAATCCAGCACTTCGACCGCCTCCGCAAAGGGAAGCGCAGTCTGCTCCTCGAGGTCTTCACGAGTGACATCGAATAGCTCTGCCACATCGACGTCCCGGCGAGCGGGGCGCGCGGGATACAGGATGCGCGATCCGAGAAAGGCGAGCGCGTGTTCAAAGACCCCCATATAGAACGCATCCGTTTTGTCCAGCGTAGGCGCAAGCACGGCGGGAGGTTTGCCATTCGAAAGATTCGGCAAACCACGACAGGCCTGATGAAGGAATCTCGTAGCGTCTTCGGCGGCGGTGCTCATCTGGAATTGGCGAACGCACAAGGCGTTGATCGGCGCGAGGTAAACGCTTCCACGGTCGCGCACTTGCCGCAGCAGAGATTCGCGATGCTGGGCGGTGAATCCTTTGCGCGACAATAAGCGGCGCAGCAGAGCATCCGAGCTGCGTGAATATACCTCGGGTAGGAGATCAATCAAAAGCTTCGGCTGCGTCGTATTGTGCGGGGAGTACTGATTGATGCCGAGAAAGCGCACCAGGCCACCGATCAAGTTGTAGAGAGTGGGACCGAGGTCGGGCGCGCTGTGGTCGTTTCCGCTCCGTCCCCAGCGATCCAGGCAGAGGCGGTAGTGTTCGTACTTTTCGAGCGGGGTGGCGTTGAAGACGCAGAGAACCTTCTCGCGCACTTCGACGGCTTCAACATGGTCGCCGGCTTCACCGGCGGCGTGCCAGTAGAGGTCGTCGATATTTTGCAGAACGGTGAGCACCGGCTCCGCCGGAAGGCGATTGTGAAGCTCCGCTGGCAGATGCTGGGGCGCGAGATGTGACTCGCCGAAGAGGACGAGAATGAGCGCGTCGGGATAGCGGCGCCGGAGTTCCTGAATCTTGTCGGCCGCATGGCGATCCCGCGCTGCGATCTTGCGCAAATCCTCGCGCGGCATGCAATCGAGCCCGTAGATGGCTGCGCCGTGGTCGCGGGCGGCAGAGAGCAGTTCGTAAAATGGAGCCCAGTCGTATCCCCAGTCAAGATCGAAACGGACTCGCTGGCGCAACTCGGCTTCGTCGATCTCTTCGCGGAACCATTCGTCGAGGATGTGCTGGTCGCGGGAGAAAATCGTTTCGACTCCGAGCACTATCGAACGCTGGTTGAATTCGTAATCGCGAAGCAGCGAGGCCAGATAGCGTTGGGAGTTCGGCAATGCGTGGTAGTCGCCAACGAGGACCGTTCCCGCTCTGGCTATCTCCCGGCGAACATCGTTCGGGGTGAGGACTTTCTCATACGAGCGATATGCCTCACGGAAGTCGCGAAGATATTTACGTCCGGCGACCGGATCGATGGCGCGAATCTGACGCTCCACGCTCTCTATGGCATGGAGCTGGGCGGCGCTGCGCCGTGATCGTAAGATGCCGGTAGGGGTCATAATCTCGAAACCAGATTCCTGCAAGCCGCGCGTCTACAGAAGCCGTCTCCTTCCTTGACTTGCTTTTCCGGCATCCCTATCCTCAGTTCTCGAGGCCGTGATTTCGATGCCTCGTGGAGCGCCAGCTTTGCCGCTTACGCCAGAAAATCTGACGGTTGCCACCACGGGCGCCAGCGGATCGATATTTTTGAAACACTTTCTACTTGCTATCGAGCGCGATTCTCGGGTGAAGACTGTAAACTTCATCGCCTCCGACAGCGGCTTACGCGTCATGGCCGAGGAACTTGGCGTCGAGGGTCGTGCCGATCTCCTCCGTCAAATCATCGGCACAACTTCGACAAAGATTCAGCAGCAGTCGAATAGCGATATTGGTGCGAACGTAGCCAGCGGGTCCTATCCCTCGGACGCGATGGTCGTCATCCCGTGCAGCGTCGGTACGCTCGGTCGAATCGCCAATGGCACTGCTTCGCGTTTGATCGAGCGCGCGGCCGATGTTTGCCTGAAGGAACGTCGACCGCTCGTGCTTTGCGTGCGAGAGACGCCGCTGAACAGAATCCACATCCGAAACATGTCACTCGCGGCTGACGCGGGAGCGACGATTTTCCCGCTGATCCCGGCCTTCTATAACCATCCGCCGAGTGCCGAGGTCATGGCGCAGGAATTCGCGAACCGCGTGCTGGCGCACATTGGATTGGCCCAGCCAGGGGCTTATCGGTGGAAGGGCTAGCGCGGCAAAGCGCAGCGGTTTCAGGAGAAGACACCGCTGCTGCCATTCACATCGGAGGAACGTGCCCACCTTATTGACAGTTGGAATGCCAAAGATCGAGGACTGGGGGGACTTCAGGGGGAAAGTCTTCCTGCTTTTGCAGGATGTTTTCAGTCTAGGTAAGACGTCGTGGTGAAAGTAGGTATCTGGCGTTCATGTACTGCGAGAGCTGCGGCCATTTGTTTGAGAGATCTGGCGATTCACAGCGTTCGGCGTGCCCGGAGAGGGACGACCAGGAGTCGTTGTACCGCGGTTCCGTTCTCTCCCCGGACTGGAGTTCCGCATCGGCTATAGTAGCCGTGTGCAACTCGCGGAGCAGGAATTCGAAAGGCCATCGGCACTCACCGGCTTGCGGGACAGAAGAGGTGTGGCGGAGGTCCTGGTTTGTGCAATTACTTTTGTCGCCTATCTGGGCACACTTTCATTTGGCTTCGTCTACGACGATAAGCCCGTGATTCAGGACAATGTCGTAATCCGATCATGGAGCCTCGTGGCTCGTTACCTCGTTCACAAGATTCCAGCCGATCTCGTGCTACCCGCAAGCGGAACGTTTTTCCGACCCGTCACGCTCGTATGGTTGCGTCTTAATTACGTCGTTTTTGGCCCGAATCCTGCCGGTTGGCACTTCGCGATGGTGATGGGCCACGTGCTGATGACCTACCTTGTCTTTTTGGTCGTCGAAAAATTAACTGACAATCGCGAAACCGCCGCCATTGCCGGAATTCTTTTCGGACTTCATCCGGTTCACGTGGAAAACGTCGCTTGGCTCTGCTCGGTGAGCGACCTGCTGGTGTCGATCTTTTTGTTGCTCGGTTTTTTCGCCTTTCTGAATTATCGCGATGGCAGAAAGTTATGGCTGGCGGCATCCGTGTCTCTATTCGGCCTGGCACTGCTCTCCAAGGAAACCGCGGCAGTTTTCCCATTTGTGATTCTAGGTTTTGCAGTGATTTTCCGCCGTCCACGAACGATGGTAAATTTGCAGCCCCTTCGGGCAGCCATGAAAGACGGCCTCGTTTCCGTGCCTTATTTCGTGCTCCTCGTGATTTATTTGTCGGCGCGGAAAATGATGCTTTCTGGTGGGGGCCAACCTCTGGCGGCGGTTGGCTGGAAAACGATGCTGCTGACGGCGCCATCGATCCTTTGGTTCGATTTGAAACATCTGCTGTTTCCAGTTTCATCCAGCGAATTTTATTCACTGGACTATGCAACGGTCCCGGGCTTGGCAAATTTTTGGCTACCAGCTTTTTGGGTGATAGCGGTTATTGTCGCGGCCGGGTACTGCATCTCCAGGCTGCGAGACCCTCGACTCGGAGTCTTCGCGTTGGGTTTTGCCGTGCTGACGATTCTCCCTGCTTTATATTTGCGCGGAATCGCCGCCGGCAATTTCGTGCATGATCGTTTTCTCTATCTTCCTTCAGTGGGGATTGTAATTCTGATCGCACTTGCGCTCGAACGAATCGTCGACTCAAAAACTCAGAAAAGAACGGCTGCAGTGGAGTGGGTGGTGGTGACGATTATCATGGCTGCGGCCTTGGTTGGTACGCTCGTGCATCAGGCGCAGTGGACCGACAATTTTACCCTTTATCAGAACGCAATGAAGTATGCGCCGCAGAATCCGATCGTAGAAGTCAACTTGGCCAATGAATATGCCAGTCGGGGCCTTTATGACCGCGCACTGCCCATGTACTTGACAGCCGTAGAGCGCGATCCGCGCTCCTGGCTGTCTAACTACAGCCTGGGTTATGGATACTACCGCACAGGAAGGCTTGCCGAAGCCGGGGACTATCTGAACCGCGCGATCAGGATCAACAGTAGAGATCCAGACCAGTTTATTTATCTCGCCCTTGCCGAGATGAAACAGGGCAGGCTGACAGAAGCAACCCAGAGTGCCGAGAGCGCGATAGAAAGAGCGCCTCAGGCTCCGGGCTACCACCTGGTTCTCGGCAAGATCCTCGAGGCTAGTGGAAACCGGGAGCAGGCGATCGCCGAATACAAGGCGGAAGTGTCGTTTCATCCCGGGAATAAATTGGCTGGAAGTGAGCTCGAGCGGCTTCAATCTTCCGAACCGGGATCGGCCCGCGACTAAGTAAAATTCTGCCGGTTGAGCCGGTTTCTCTTGGTGATACTTCCAATCGTCTGATACCACGCAACGACCCAGGGGACGAGCAGCGAAAAAACCAGACGCGCGCCCAGCGTGCGGAAGGAAGCTTTTCCGAGTTCGCGCCAATCCAACCTGAAAGCGAAATAGGTTTCGAGCGCAAACACGCACAACAGTGGAATGGGCGAATCGATGAGAGCGACGACGGCAAGAATCTCGGCAAGGCAGCGAGCGATATTTCTCCATAGGCGGGATGTCCGTCCGCCCAAAACGCCGTCGGTTACGGAATAACCAACCATTTGCCGCAGAGCGGAGCGGAAGCTGTGGCGCGGCTGGTAGCGTGCCTTCGCGCTTGCCGAAAACGCCGGCGCAACCAGCTTGCGCACCTTGGAATCGAATATGGTGTCTTCTCCGAGGAAGACGGTCTCGGGAAATCCGCCGACGCGTTGCCAGAGTTCTTTGCGAAAGGCCATGGAGCGGGCGGTGCAGGATTTGGTCGCAACATCGGGATCTAGCTTCACTCCGAAGAAGGGCGCAGAGGCAAGGTCCCAGACGGTCGAGTTGGCTGGATCGACATAAGACCCGCCGACGGAATATTGTGCATCGCCGGCGATAATCGGCGCCGTCAGGTTAGCGAGCCAGTCAGGAGGGTAGGTGCAACCGGCATCCGCGCAGGCGACGATGTCGGATGAGGCCGCTCTGGTCGCGACGTTCCGTCCGCGGGCGATCGGTCCCGGCGAACGTTGTCGGTTGCAGCTTTCATCGCGGATCGGAATCAATGCCGGGTATTTTGACTGCGCCGCCAGCAGACGCTCCCAGGTTCCGTCGGTCGAACCGCCATCGACGACGATCACTTCGGCGGGCGGGGAGGTCTGGTGCATCAGGCTGTCGACCAGCGCGTCGATGTCGGCGACCTCATTGAGGACGGTCGCAGCCACACTTACGGCCGGCATGTTAAACGGACCTCAAAATGATTGGTTTCATTCGTCGAAGTCAAGTGTATTCGTGAAGAGGAAATTCCGAGTTTTCCCGAGTACCAGATCCCCTTCTCTACCGTGGCCGCTGGCCAAGGCTGCGATAGACGATAGACCGTCGGCGCCATTCCGACGGAACGAGTAAAATCCGGTTGTCGCAACCCGGAGCTGGCCGCAGCCGTCGTGCGACCAGCGGACTCTCCGCAATCCTTGTCGCCTACGTCGGGGCCACTACTCGTGGCCGTTTTGCGGAGCATGAGCCACCAAAGCGCAAAAGAAGTCGTGTTTATTGGCGCTGGGCTCTCGGCAAGTGTCTTCTCTGCCTTGTTCTGGATTCCCGCCGTCTCTTTTTTTGGCCTGTTCCTCGCAACCAGTCGCTTTGGCAACAAGACGGTGCGCGTTATTTTCTTCTGGATGTGGACTGTCTTGATTTTAAACGTTCGGGTGTGGCCTGTTTTCCCTGATTGCGTTTCTGTTGCCGCATTCCAGGAACGGCTGACTGCAAGACACTTTCCGTAAGTTCTCACCGCGGGCTGATCTCTGATAACTTCCGCGGCACACCCTGTCTGTGCCGTTGACAGCGACGCGGCGTTTTTTGTACTCTGCGATTACACCGGAAAGGAGGTGGTCGGATGACAAGTTCTGATAGTCATAGTAGTACGAGTACAAGACCAGGTGAGGTGGCTGAGTCTTAGGGCGGTTGCTCTAAGCGGAGTTCTCGAGGACCTTTTGGTCGGGGAAATCGGGGACAATCTCTCGCAAACAATCCGTGAGTATGGGCTGATCCGCCGGGCATAAGCCGTGTCCGGCACCGGAACGAGCGAGGGGCCACGAGAGTGACCACCTCAGTCAATCCCAAACAGTCCACCGAGGCA
>Ga0181531_10002262_pt1 | contig 12050 bp, 6 predicted proteins | sample PEATcosm2014_Bin_38_FD_119743 | JGI IMG/M metagenome (GOLD analysis project Ga0181531, IMG submission 119743) | Peatland microbial communities from MTU Mesocosm Facility, Houghton, MI, USA - PEATcosm2014_Bin11_10_metaG | ecosystem: Environmental > Terrestrial > Soil > Wetlands > Peat | place... | reverse complement strand
TATAACGGCACGATGGCCGGCGGCGGCGACACCGAGGACTCACGCTGGGACGACGCCCTGAAGTATCGCCTCATCCATGGCCCAGTCCATTTCGGCACGATGTACAAATTCGCCGATGGTTCCGGCGGCTGCTACTCGGCCTCCGCCACCTGGACCGCCGCCACGTGTACGCCGGAAGGGGCGCATAACAACGCGTATGGATTCGACCTCGGCGGGAACTTCGGCAAGTTCTCCGCCGACGTCGTCTACCAACATTACAACCAGGCGATCAGCGTATTGAATCCCTTGCTGGGGCCTCAGAGTCCGACGCAGTCCTATCAGTCCACCACCGTCAGCATCAATACCAACCCCATCAACGGCGCCAATCTGATCGGAACGGCCAACACCGTCTATGGCATCGTGACCGACAACCGCGCCATTATGTTCGCTGCCAAGTATGCGTGGGACCCATTCAAGTTGTTTGCCGGCTACGAATACATCCGGCAGGATAACCCGTCGAACCCCCTGGGCGTGGGCGCCCTGGACCAGGGCGGTTATATCATGAGCGGCGTCGAAGACGACAATCTCGATTCTCCCAAGCACGTGCAAATCTGGTGGACGGGCGTGAAATACGCTTTAGACGGCAAAACCGACATCACTTTGTCCTGGTATCATCAGTTGCAGAACGACTTCCGTATTCCGACGGCCTGCTCGCCCGAAGCCGGTTTCCGCAGTTCCTGCGCGGGCACCCTCAACGAGTGGTCGCTCTATACGGATCATCACTTCACCAAGCGTTTCGACGCTTTTGCCGGAGTTGCGTATTCCTACGTGAGCGGCGGTCTGGCTATCGCCATTCCTCATAAACCCGGCGTCCCTTATAACTACGACAACAACTTGGCTCCGACAGTCGGTGGCCGTTTCACCTTCTGATCGGAACTTGTGGGGTGGGCGTCCACGCCTGCAGCGGGTCTCCAGACCCGCCGCTGAGCGGATTTGCGCCATGATAGAGGTAGGCATTCCTATGACCCACCCCATTGCGCTGACAGTCCCGTTCCTGCTGGCGGGCGCGCTGCTCGCCTCAAGCGACGTAACGCCGGGCATGAACCGGTTTGCGGCCGCGGCCTACCGGCAACTGGCCCAAACCAGCGGCAACCTGATTCTTTCGCCCTTCAGCATCTCGACGGCGCTCTCCATGCTGCTCGCTGGCGCCCGCGGCCAGACCGCTTCCGGGATGGCCTCTACTCTCGACCAACTCCACCCCGGCCCTGGCTACCATGCCGCCGTCGCCTCGCTGGCGGCGGAACTCACCAAACAGGCGAACGGCGGCGGCAACCAACTCGCCATCGCCAACGGCCTCTGGGTGCAGCAAGGCTTCCCGCTCGAATCCGAATTTGAGCACACCATCCGCACGCTATACCAGGCGCCGCTTACTTCGCTCGATTTCCAGGGCAATGCCGAACAAGCCCGGCGGGAGATCAATTCCTGGACCGCGCACCAGACCAACGACAGAATTCCGGAGCTATTCGCGCAAGGTTCGATGGATGCCACCACGCGGCTGGTTCTGACCAGCGCGATCTACTTCTACGGCAAGTGGCATTTGCCCTTCGATCCCAACGGCACGCGCGCCGAGCCTTTTCGTGCCGGCGGCGGCCACACCGTGGATGCCAGGTTCATGCATCGCAAAGACACTTTCGCGTACGGTGAAACGGCCGACGCGCAGATTCTGGAAATGAAATACGAGGGCACTCCGCTGGCCTTCGACATCCTGCTGCCTAGAGCGACCGATGGCCTGGCCGCGTTGGAGCGGTCCATCCAGCCCGAATTGCTCTCCGCCTGGTTCGGCGCTTTGACCAGTTGCAAGGTCGACGCCGCCATCCCGAAATTTCGCGCCGAATCGGCCTTCCTGTTGAAGGACATGCTCTCGGGGATGGGCATGGCGGACGCTTTCGGCAGAACAGCCGATTTCTCGGGCATCGACGGCCGCCGCGACCTGTATCTCGGCGTGGTTGTGCATAAGGCTTTCGTGGATGTGTCGGAGCAAGGCACCGAGGCTGCGGCCGCCACCGGCGCGGCGGTTCACTTCATGGCCATGCGGCGGCCGGAACAGACCATTTTCCGGGCGGACCATCCCTTCGCCTTCTTCATCCGGGACACTACCAGTGGCGTGATACTATTCGAAGGACGCCTGGTGGAACCCAAATGAGCCCTCGATTCGGGATCGCCTGTTGTTGCGTAGCGGCGCACGTTGCCCTGGGTTGCGCCGCGTTTGCCGAAGTGCCCTTTCGCAAGGTCCGTCAGAAGATGGCGGACACCTTGAACAACGGGCCGGAATTCATTTGTTCCGTGTCGATCGAACGGACGACCGGCAAAGGTCCCGCGGCCACGTATCCGCCACTGCGCGTGAATGCCGGCATCATCAACGGGAAAGAGCTGTATCTGCTGCCTTCAACGGTTGACGAGCAGGACATTCTACGGAGTGTGCTGTCACTGTACAACAGGGTGGGCACGGGCACCTTCGCCATGTACGCGCGCGGCTTGTTCCTGACCACCGAGGCGACCTATTACGACGCCCCCGACGAAACCAAGGATGGACGAACCCTATCGCGTCTGGATTTCGCCATGCCCAAGGAGGTCAGCCATCATGCGCTGAACATCGCGGGACGGCAGGTCGAGGTGGGTTACTCGGGCTCCATCTGGACCGATCCTCGCAATCTGGAGGTCGTGCGGGTGTTGCTACAAACCGACGACATACCCCCGGAACTGAACATCAAGGCGACCACGCAGACCATGGATTATGGCCGCGTCCCGATTCTAGGGATCCAGGTGTTGCTCCCGGTGGGCATGGACTTGACCGTAGTCGAGACCTCGGGCAGGGAACTGCGTGTTGCGGGCCGCTTTAGCGAATGCCATGCCTTCTCTCAAAAGCGCGGCGACAAATTCGTCGAGAACGGATTGGAAACGCTGGTGGCTGTATCGTCCGCGTCTCCGGCGACGCCGGCGGCTGCCGGAGCTACCCTCACACCCGTATCTCTACCTCAGTCGGCACTGCCCTCGTTCGATGAATTATTGCCCGTTAAGACCCGGTTTGAAATGATGCTGGAAGAGCCGATCGACGAGCGCATCACAACCGAGAAAAGCAAACTCTCCTTTACCGTGTCGCGGGATGTCCGAAAGGACGGCCACGTGGTGCTGCCCATAGGCGCGACAGCCACTGGACATATCACTCGCATCCTCAGGCAAGAATACCCCTTTGACACGGGTATGAAAGGATATTACCTCATTGGCATGAAACTGGACACTATCGATGTGAGTGACCGCCGTTATCGGCTGACGGCCAACCTCGAGGATGTGGGACCGCCGGCCAAGCAGATTGGTTTCGTGCCGCTATCGGTAGACCCCTATAGATTTGGGCAGTTTGACGACCGCCAGACACTATTCATCGTCCCCACCGCCGAGAGAGGCGAATCCTTCCTGGGGATTGTGTCGGAATTCCTACGCCTTGGAGGGCATTGGAAGACTTACTGGACCGTCAGGGCAACGAAATAATCTGGTTTCGCCGCCGCCCCCGGGTCCGCTCATCGAACGAAGAATGGACCGCCGCTCGATAGTGTGCCGCTGGGTGTCACGACATTAAGGTAACCTGTGATTGCCCCGAGTGGTACGGTGGTCATGATCTCGGTTGCCGAGACGACGGAGAAGCTAGCCGGAGTGCCGTTGAAGCTAACGCTCGTTGTGCCCGCCAGATCCGTGCCCAGGATTTTGATCGCGGCTCCGGCTTTGCCGAAAATGGGCTGTGTTCTCACAAACGGGCCAAGTCCTACCGACAGGCTGAAGACCGTACCGCACCCCTCATAGCAAGCTGTCGAAGTTCCACCCTCGAGAGTAGTCCCGTAGAAGATCCCATTTGTGGCTTGGACCAGACCTGCCACCGGACCCAGAGGGCCGGGGGGAGTTCCAAGGTTGTAAACCGTCGTCAGGTTGCCGCTTGGACTGATTTTGAAAATCGTTCCGCCGCCCATAACCCCGCCCCCATTTGTCCCGTACAAGTTCCCGTCCGTGGCTTGAAGCAGCCGGCCAGACGGGTAAGCACCATCACTGTAATAGTCTTCAAAGGTGTGTAGCACGGTCAGCGTTCCACTGGGGGTGATCTCGAAGACGGTACCACAACCATTGGTGCTGCCGAAACAAGTGGTCGAGCCGCCGTTAGACGTGGTTCCGTACAGGTTACCGTCAATGGCTTGCATTAAAGCGGCCTCGGGATAAGCTCCGTCAGTGAAGTCAAAGGTGTGCAGGGTTGTGAGGGCGCCGCTTGGGGTGATTTTGAAAATCGTGCCGCAGCCGGGGTGGTCCGAAGAAGGACAGGCTGTCGAGTTTCCCCCGTATTCGGTCGTGCCGTAGAAATTCCCATCGATACCTTCAACCAGGCTGCCCTGAGGGAAGTTACCGCCCGTCCCGCTAAAGCTGTAAAACGTCGTCACGGCGCCGCCTGGGTTAAACTCGAGGATCGTGCCGAAGCCCTGAATGGTTGTTCCGTAAAAGCTCCCATCGGTGGCTTGAATCAGGGCTGATTCGGGGCCGCTCCCTATGGGAAAGAAGCCAAGGCTGTATAACGTTGTCAGGGCGCCGCTGGCGGTGATTTTGAAGATCGTACCCCCACCATGTTCACCATCGTAAAAGGTAGTTCCATAGAAGCTCCCATCGGCACCTAGAACCAGCCCGCCCTGGGGGTTGGCTCCGTCAGTGCCATCAAAATTGTGCAGGGAGGTCAGTGTCCCGGCTGGAGTGATTTTGAAAATTGTGCCGCATGGGCTGCTTTCGCCAGCACAGTTCGGTGCGGTTCCGCCATAGTAGGTCGTACCGTATAAGTTACCGTCGGTGCCCTGAACCAGGCCTGCGAAGGGCCACAAGCCGTCCGTGCTGTTGAAACTGTGTCGCGTAGTCAGAGTCTGCCCAGGTAAGGCCATCGCGGTCGTTACACAGACCACAAAAGCAGCGTATGCCCTCTTCCCCCAGCTCAATTCGCCAAATGCGTCAACGATTCGTTTCATCCATGTCTCCTTTCTCGTCGGTCCTCACTCTAATACGCAGGAACGGCGTTGAAACGGGATCATCGGCGACAGGAGTGCCAATTCAACACCTGCGCCATTACCTGTCCGCCAGCTTCCGCCCGGCGCCCAGGCTGTCGAAATTCATAATCGCATTGAACACCAGGAAATAACTCCCCTTGGTTTCGGCACGCCAGAACGGGTTATTGGAAAACAGCACGACATGGCCGTCGCCATAAGGCGCATCGATGATCGCGGCGTGTTGCGCCAGTTCCCCGCCGTTATCGAGCAGCCCGGAGACCAGCAACTCCTTGGCGTCCGCGTACCGCAGCACCACGCGCGGGCGCGCAGCCGGAGGCAGAACGCTGATCGGATGGCGCAGCTGTTCATCGGTTAACGGCAGCGGCTCCCAGGATTCGGCGTGCGGTTCCTCGGGGATGTCGGCGGGCGACCTTCCCTGCGGCACATCGGGATCGTCGGCCGTGCCGCGGCCGGTCGGCCGCTGATGCTCATCCGGATTGTTCCGCCGCCCGCCTCCGCCCCCCGCCATGTTCGACAGACTGAAGACCGGCGGATTCGAAGCGAAGATCGCCAGGTTGTCGGCATAGCCGTACACGATGGGGCTGGCCGCATCCACCATCTTGGAGCGCAGCGCCGAACCCGTCACCTTCAACTTCTGCGCGGGGGCGATGCCGACGCCCGGCGTGAGTCCGAAGGTCACGGCAAAGCTGGTGCTGTCGCTGGCCGTGATCAGCAGCCCGCCGTGGCTGACGAACTCCTGCAGGCGATCGAGGCCGGTCCAGCCGAGGCCTGGACGCATGTCGTCGGTTTCGTCGGTCTGTCCCAGATTCGGAGTGAGCGGCGTCACCTTCCAGGGCAGCGGATTTCGATACATCGGCAAGCCATTGACCACCGCCTGCGCATTGCGAATGCCCGGCGGAAAAACGATGACGTCATACTTGGAGCGGAGGCCGGCCGCGCCCGAAGGCATCGCGGCGACGGTTTGCGTGCTGATGTAATCGTACGGAATCTTCAGGCGGTCGAATTCCAGGCGCCACCAGCCATCGCTTTGCGTGCTGAGCCATGTGTGCAGGACCGCGATGCGCGCGGCCCGCGCGGGGTGCGTCTTGACGCTGGGCGCTGCGGCGGCCGCGTACACAGGCACTCCCAACTCGGCGGCGGCTTTACCCAAATCGCCCGCGGCCACATGGCTCACGATGAACGATCCACGGTTGAATTTGTGCCCGGCCGCTTCGAACGGCTCCTCCGCGGCCTCGAATGAGGCGCTCGGGAAGCGGTATCGCAGCGTGGCGAGAGCGTTGTCCGCATTGTGATTGATCAGGAAGACATCGCCCGTGCCCTCCACTCCGCCGGGCGCGGCCACCGGCCCTTCCACCGGATGCATGCCGGCATCGAGCACAGTGACGTCCGTCACACGCGCCACCTGCACGTTGCCCAGCTCGCCGAAGGTCCAGCCCGTGTCGTCGTAGATGTCTTTTTGCGGATCGTTGGGCGCCCAGTATTGGTAGTCGAGCAAGGTATCCGCGATGCGGCTATACGGCTGATCCATGCGCAGGATATAGGTTCCGGCCGCGAAGGTGCGCGGTTCGGGCTTGGGTTTCGGCTTAGGCTTGTGATCGCCGCCGGCATCGGCCGTATTTTCCGCCGCGGCGTCCGCACCGCGCTTGGGCGGCGCCTTCTTGGGCAGCATCAGCACGGTGAACGGCGCGCTGGCGCGTGAGATTTCGCAGCCCTGTTCCTGCAGCATGCGCAGCAGATCCGCCTGCGCGCCGGGGCGCGGTTCGTCCGCCGGAAACACGTAAGCGGCGGGACCCTCGGTGCGCGCCTTTTCAATGGAGCGTTTGGCCTTCAGGTAGAAGTTGCGCAGAAATAGCTGTTTGTTGGCGCTGAAATACGCCAGGCCCGTCAGCAGGCCGGTCTCTTCGTAGTTATTATTGTTGCGCTGCGACCATTTGGCCTTCGGCAGCGGCGGGTTCTGCTTGTACCAGGTGCGCGCGAATTCGCTGGGTTCGAGGGTGCGCTCCTCGGTGTCGGCGCCGCCATTGCCGAACGTCTCGTAAAGCCGGCTAATGCCGTTGTGCATCGCGGCGATGAACATCAGGTAGCTGGGGGACCATGTATCGAAGGTGCCGTGCGTGAAGACGCCGGGCATGCCGAACGTGGTCATCTCGGAGACGTTGTTCCAGCCCATCATCTGCCATTCGCCGGCCAGGATGGGATCGATCCAGGCATTGTAGGGGCCGTCGCCCACCGTGTTGTCGTAAAGATAGGGCACCGATTCGTGCAGGTCGTGCAGCACCTGCGCCTTCCATCCCACGAAGGTGTGGAGCACGTTGCGGGTGAGCGCCAGGGTGAGCCCCATGGCGTCGCGATTGTTGTCGTGGCCCACGTAGTGGCCCCAGTAGATCAGCGGCGGCCACTGCTTGCCGGGATTCGCCAGGTGCCAGCGATAGATATCGACCATGCGGTCGCGCCCGTCCACTTCCACCACAGGCGTGATCAAGGTTATGGTGTTCTGGCGGATGAATTTGATGTAGGCGCTCTCATCCACAGCCAGCCGGTAGGCGAGCTCCATCAGCGCGGTGGGCGCGCCGGTTTCGGGCGAATGGATAGTGCCCGTGATGTAATAAATGGGCGTGGATGCCGTCACCAGCTTTTCGGCCTCGGCGTCGTCCAGATGGATGGTGCGCGGGTCCGCCAGCTTCGCGAGGCGTGCGTGGTTTTCGTCGAGTTTGGCCAGCAGCCGCTCATCCGCCACGGCCACCGCGATCATCTCGCGGCCCTCTTCGGTCTTGCCGATGCTGAAGACCTTCACCCGCGGGCTGGCTGCCTCCAGCATCCGCATGTAGCGATAGACCTCCGCGGCGTACGGCAGGATACCGGGCGCGCCCGCGATATCGCCGAGCACGGCTTTGGGAGTGGGCACGGTCTTCGATGCCGGCAGATAATCGGTGAGCGGCGAATTGAAGAACGGCTGGGTGGTGTACTCGCGGATCTTCTGGGTGTACTCTTCGTCGACCGGCTGGCTGGCTTCGCGCGCCGGCCGGGGCTGTGCCATGAGGGGAAGGGCGAGAACAATAGGTACCGCGAGCAGTGTCTTCATTGAAAAGACTATAGCGCAAGATTGCCGCACCTCGCCGAAACGTCCAACAAAATGGCCCATCGATTGCTCCCATATATTGCGGGCCTCGAGTAAAAGGAGCCAAGTTGTGAAGACCGTCAATTTGCCTCTTGCATCGGCAATATTGGCAGCAGGCATGCCGAGCCTGCTGAGGGCCATTGAGCTTGAAACTGGCGCGCTCCAGGCTTGGGACGCCTACGTTAAAGCTGCAGACGCACGCATGCAGGCGCGCGTGGATGGCCAGCGGCCGTTCCTGTGGGCCGATGAAGAGGCTGGCCGGCGCTCCCCTCTCCGGCGAGGCGAGATCCTGGTGGTTCCGGCTTCCGCGCGCGGAATTCAAAGCGTACCGAACGGGCTGATCCATGACTGGATGGGTGCGGTGTTCATCCCGCACACCACGGTCGAGCGGTTTCTTGCCGTGGCCCACGACTACGACAGGTATAAGGAGTTCTACAAACCGGTGGTCGCCGATTCGAAGTTACTCGCCCGTACGGGTCCGGATCACAGGTACTCCATGGTTTTGCAACGCCAGGTCCTCTTCGTCAACGGCGCGGTCGAGGGCCAGTACCAAGTTCACGACTTCGCCGTCGATGAGCGGCGCGGATACAGTATTACGGCTACCACGAAGATGCGGGAGATCGCTGGGTACGGGCGCAGCGCGCAGCGCCTCCTGCCGCCGGATCAGGGAGATGGTTTCGTGTGGCGGCTGCACAGCATCGTCAGATACGAAGAGCGGGACGGCGGATTGTATGTGGAGATGGAAGCCATGGCCCTCACGCGCGACATTCCGGCTTCGCTCCGGTGGTTTGTGAAGCCGCTGGTCAACCATCTGTCGGTCGAATCACTCACGACTACCCTCCGCGAGACTCGCGATGCGGTGAATTCGCCGCACGACATGCCGGGCAGCCTCGTCTCGTATGCGCCCAAAATCAGGTAAGATTTCTTGAATGGCGCTCAAGGTGCTGTTCAGCGACGATCCTCGATTCGTGTTGGAAAGAGCTGGAGTTTTCCTTTCCGCTCAGCCGGTTCTTCACAATCTGGTTCTCTCGATCCTGCACGCGCGTGTTGCGCAACGCGATCCAGGCCGCTATTGGATGGCGATGCGAGAGGACGACATTGCCGGCGTTGTCCTGCAGTCGCCCCTGACATTCCCTGCGACCTTGACACCGATGGAACCGCCGGTGGCAGCGGCCATGGCCGATGCGATCGCGGAGGCGGGCATCGCCCTGCCGGGCGTCAACGGGGAGGCAGCCACGGCGGCCAGGTTCGCTGGCCAATGGACCGAGCGCGTCAAATCGGCAGCCACGCCTTTCCAGGGCAACCGCCTTTACGAATTCTTGGGGGACGGAGAAGTTCCCGCAATCGAAGGCACGTTACGGCTGGCGGGTCCGCAAGAGCGCGACTTAATGATTCTCTGGACACGCGCGTTCCAGCATGAGATTGGCGAGTCTGACGACGATACGGAACTCCGCGTGGACCGAGGGTTGGCGGCCGGACAACTGTGGCTATGGGATCGACGCGGAGAAGTGGTTTCCATGGCTGTGAGCCGGGAGGCGGTCGATGGCGTTGTCCGGCTGTCGGGCGTCTACACGCCGCATGAAAAGCGAAAGCATGGTAACGCGGCGGCATGCGTTGGCGCTCTTTCGATGCAGTTGCGTGGCGCTGGGCACCGGTGCGTCCTTTATACTGATTTGGGCAATCCCACATCGAACCCCATGTACCGGCGGATTGGGTATCGGGCTGTGGCGGAGGTCTTGCGCTATCGCTTTGAGCGCCCCACAATTTGTGCCGATGTTCGGAGGTGAGAAAAGTATGCCGGGGGCCTGCGCCACGTATGTTCCAATCTAGGGATGAATCGAGCCGATGTGAAAACATTGTTCGCCCTGTTTTTACTGGCCGTCGGGATTGCGTGCGCGCAGGAACCCTGCATCGTCGCGCGCCCCACCGCCACTTTCCACGTGCCGCATGTTGGGGGCGACCCGGAGCTCTCCACCGACCCGTCCGCACCGGCGTGGCGCAAGGCGGGCGTCACCAGCATCACGAAGGATTGCAGCCGGCAGATCGACTATCCGGCGCTGCGCACGGAGGTGCGATCGTTCTGGACCGCCACGCACCTCTATCTGCTCTTCAGTTGTCCATACAGTGAATTGAACCTGTTCCTGCCGGCGATGGGCGGCGGACCGCGCAACAAGCTGTGGGATCGCGACGTGGTGGAGATGTTCCTGGGAGACGATTGGACCCGCATCCGCCACTATCGCGAATTCGAAATCGCCCCAACTGGCGATTGGATCGATCTGGCCATCGACCTGGACCACCAGAGCTACGATCAATCCTGGCGTTCCGGATGGACCACCGCGGCGCGTATCGATCGCACGGCGCACGTCTGGTATGCGGCGGCGCGCATCCCGCTGAGCGCGGTCAGCAGCGCGCCCGTGAAACCGGGCACGAAGTGGCGCGCGAATCTGTACCGAATCGAGGGCCTGGGGCCGGATGAGGGGCGGCGCTTCATGTGCTGGCAGCCCACCTGTGTGGTGCATCGCGATCCGAACCACGTGCCCGAGAACTTCGGCACATTGGTCTTCACCGGCGATGCGAAGTCGCTGGCGGAAGGGCGGCAGCGGTTTGAACAGCGCTGCGGCGGCTGTCACGGCGCGGACGGCATGGGAGGGGAGCGCGCCCCCGCGATAGGCCAGGCGGACCGCGAGCGCCTGAATTCCGAAGACGCCGTGCGCAGCCTGATCCGCGACGGCATCTCCGGCACGGGCATGCCCGGTTTCGACCTGGCGGAGCCCGAACTTTCGCAGATCGTGCGATTCGTGCGCTCGCGCATGACTCCGGCTCGCGAGAGCGTGCCGCCTGGCGACCCCGGAGCGGGCGAAGCCTTCTTCTTCGGCGCGGGCGGCTGCGCGCAATGCCACATGATGAACGGCCGCGGCGGACTGACCGGCCCGGATCTCAGCAATGCAGGCGCGGATCTCACGCTCGCCGAAATGGAGCAAGCGCTGCTGAAGCCGGGCGCGCGGCGGAAGCCGGGCTACGAAGTCGCGACGGTGCAAATGCGTTCGGGCGCGCCGGTGCGCGGCTTCCTGCGCAACGAGAGTTTGTACGACCTGCAATTGCAGGGCTTCGATGGCCGGCTTTATCTGCTGCGGCGCGACGAGGTGACGGGCATCGAGCGCGAGGCGGCGGCGTTCATGCCGGCACTGAAATCAAATGCCGCCGATCTGCGAAACCTGCTGGCGTACCTGGCTTCTTCACACCCGGAATCGCCGGCGCAAGCCGCGGCGGACCTGCCCGGCGCTACCGACTGGAGCCGCATCGCCCATCCGCAACCCGGCGACTGGCCCACGTATCACGGCCTGTTGAGCGGCAATCGCTACAGCACGCTCGATCAAATCACGCCACGTAACATTGCGCAACTCGCGCCGCGCTGGATCTTCCCCATCCCCGGCGCGCGCCATCTGGAAGTGACCCCCATGGTGGTGGATGGGGTGATGTACGTGACCAACGTGAACGCCGCGTGGGCGCTCGACGCCGCCACGGGCCGCCAAGTCTGGCGCTACGAACGGCCCACCACCAAAGGTCTTTCGGGCGACGCAGCCGGCGGCATCAACCGAGGCGTAGCCGTTTTGGGCGACCGGCTGTTCATGGTCACCGACAATGCGCACCTGATCGCACTGCATCGCTTGACGGGCGCGCTCCTGTGGGATACCCAGATGGCGGATTCGGAGGAAAATTATGGGGCAACCTCGGCGCCGCTGGTGGTCAAGGACCTGGTGATCTCGGGGACTTCCGGCGGCGACGAAGGCATCCGCGGATTCGTTTCGGCTTACAGCGCCGCCACCGGGCAACGCGTCTGGCGCTTCCGCACGGCGCCCGCGCCC
>Ga0181531_10002261_pt1 | contig 12051 bp, 12 predicted proteins | sample PEATcosm2014_Bin_38_FD_119743 | JGI IMG/M metagenome (GOLD analysis project Ga0181531, IMG submission 119743) | Peatland microbial communities from MTU Mesocosm Facility, Houghton, MI, USA - PEATcosm2014_Bin11_10_metaG | ecosystem: Environmental > Terrestrial > Soil > Wetlands > Peat | place... | reverse complement strand
CTCTGCTCGCGGGGCTTTCCGCATCGCCAAAATTCTGATCGAGTAATGCCAGCGATCACCGATTTCGAGTCCGTCGACGCGCGACTTTCGGCGCTGGCGATCGAACTGCCCCGCGTGCCGGTCCCGGCGGCCAATTTCGTCCCCTTCCGGCGCAGCGGCAATCTCGTCTTTCTCGCCGGACAGGTTTGCGAATGGAACGGCGTGGTTCGCTATGTCGGCCGGGTCGGAGTGGAGTATGATCTTGCTGATGGGCAACAGGCTGCGCGCGTCTGCGCGCTTAACTTGATCGCTGCGCTGAAATCGGCGTGCGGGGGGACGCTCGACGCAGTCGTCGGCTGCGTGCGCCTCGGCGGCTTCGTCAATTGCAGTCCGCAATTCGACGAAATCCCGCAAGTCATCAACGGCGCTTCCGATCTCATTCAGGAGCTGTTCGGGGTGAATGGCAGCCACGCCCGCACGGCTGTCGGCGTCGCCAATCTGCCCCGCGGCGCCGCCGTCGAGGTCGATGGCATTTTTGCGCTGGGATGACAGACGATGGCGCACGCCCTCGTCACCATGGCCGGCATTTGCAAGCAATTCGGCGCCGTCGTGGCCAACGCCGACGTCGACCTCGAAATCCGAGCCGGCGAAGTGTTGGCGCTGCTAGGCGAGAACGGCGCGGGCAAGAGCACACTTATGAAAGTGCTCTACGGCTTCTATCAGGCCGATGCCGGCGAGATTCGCATCGACGGCAAGCCGATCGCCTTCGCATCACCGCGCGAAGCCATGGGAAGCGGCATCGGCATGGTGTTCCAGCACTTCTCACTGGTGCCGGCCCTGTCGGTCTGGGAAAACCTGCTCGCCGCCTTCCCGGATGCGCCGTGGCTGCAAGGCCGCAGTAGCACGCGTGTGCAGGCCGCGTTGCGCTGGCTCAGGAGGCTGGCGCCGAGCCTCGATTCGGCGCGACCGGTCCGCGAACTCGCGGTGGGAGAGCGCCAGCTTGTCGAGCTTGCCAAGGTGCTCAACCTCAACGCCCGCATAGTCATTCTCGACGAGCCAACCTCGGTATTGACGCCGGCAGAGACCGAGCGGCTTTACGGCTTTATCCGCTCGCTGATCGCCGAAGGCAAAGCGGTGGTTCTGATCACCCACAAACTCGCCGACGTCGTCGCCTGCGCCGATCGCATCGTGGTCATGCGCGGCGGCCGGGTCGTTGATCACGCCCAGGCGCGCGAGCGAACGCCGGAACAGCTTGTCAACGCCATGGTCGGTCGCGAGCGGGGCTCCTCGATCGGGGCTCCGGCGCCCGTTACCGCGGCCGCACCGGTGCTGCAGGTCCGCGGCGTGTCGGCGACCGCGCACGGCGCGCATATTCGCAACATCTCTTTCGAAATCGCCGCCGGCGAAATCCTGGGCATTGCCGGCGTTTCCGGCAATGGGCAATACACCCTTGCCGAGGCGCTCGCCGGCCTCATTCCCGTCACCGCCGGCGACATCGTTCTTGGCGGCGTGAGCATAGCCAGCCGCTTCCAGGACGGCGCGATCCCCGACGACGTCGCCTACGTGCCGGAGCGGCCGCTCGACAATGCGGTCGTCGCGGATCTCGATCTCGGTCTCAATCTCGCGCTGCGCAAGATGCGAAAATTGTCGCTGTTTCCACAGCGACGGGCCATCACCGCCCGCGCCGAGGCGCTTATCGCGCGCTTTGACGTGCGGCCGCCGCGCCCGGCATTGCCGGCCGCGGCCTTGTCGGGCGGTAACCTGCAAAAGCTGGTCATCGCGCGCGAGCTTTCCGATACGCATCGTCTTGTTATCGCCAGCTATCCGACAATGGGCCTCGACGTCCTGGCGGCGCAGGCCGTCTACCGCACCCTGTTCGAACAAGCTGCTAGCGGCGCGTGTGTAGTCTGGATTTCGGAGGAACTGGACGATCTGTTGGCCTATGCGCATCGCATTGCGGCGATCTACGGCGGAAGCTTTGCCGGCATTGTCAGGCGCGAAGATGCCAGCCGTCAGATGATCGGCCGCTGGATGGCGGGCATGGATCGCGAGGCGGCGGCGTGAACGGCCGGCTTGTGCAACGTTCGCTCTATGCAGCAGGCGGCGCTGCGCTATTTCTGGCGCTGGCCTCTGCCTTTCTCCTGGCCATCGGCCATTCGCCATTCGTGACGCTTGCTACCATGGCAGGCTACGCCTTCGGCGACACGTACTCGATCTCCGAAAGCCTGGTCAAAGCCACGCCGATTTTGCTCTGTGCCCTCGCGGTGATCTTGCCGGCGCGGCTTGGACTCATCACCGTCGGCGGCGAAGGCCAGCTTTACCTTGGTGCGCTCCTCGGGACTGCCGTGGTGGTGAACTATCCCGGCGCCCAGATGTTCGCCCTGCTCCCGGCAATGCTGGTTCTTGGTGCCGCCGGCGGAGCTATTTGGAGCGCACTGGCCGGAGTTTTGCGCGCCCGCTTCGACGTCAACGAGACGATATCGACGTTGCTGCTGAACTACATCGCCGTGTTGTTGGTGAACTATGCCGTCTATGGCGCCTGGAAGGACCCGGCGAGCCTGGGCTGGCCGGCCACGATTCAGTTTCCGCCGGCCGCGACGGTGCCGAGCCTGATGGGAACGCGGGTCCATTGCGGCTTCATCGTCGCACTCATCGCCGCGGTGGTATTACACGTCGCCGTAACCCACACGCGCTGGGGCCTTGGCCTCAGGGTGCTTTCAGGCAACCGTAAAGTCGGCACCATGGTCGGGCTGCGATTTGCACGCAACACGTTGATCGTGATGGCGCTGGGCGGCGCGCTCGCCGGCTTTGCGGGAATTTGCGAAACTTCGGCTATTCAGGGACGCCTGCAATCCGGATTATCGGTCGGCTACGGTCTCACCGGCTTTTTGGTGGCGTGGCTGTCGGGGCAGAACTTTTTGCGCGCCGTGCCGATTGCCATCCTGATCGGCGGCCTAATCTCGGCCGGTGACGCGCTGCAGCTTTACAGCAAGATTCCAAGCGCCAGCGCCACCATCTTGCAAGGCATGCTGTTCATCGCCGCTTTGGCCGCGAGTGGCCTTTCCACACGGCGCGAGACCCGTCGTGGATGATCTTACCATCATCGGGCACTGGACGGCCGCGACCTTGCGTTCGTCGACCCCGCTTTTGATGGTGACGTTGGGCGAAACGCTGACCCAGCGAGTGGGCATCATCAATCTCGGAGTCGAAGGCCAGATGCTGGCTGGCGCCTGCGCAGGCTTTGCCGTCGCCGCCGTCACCGGCGACGCACTGGTCGGCTTCGCCGCCGGAGCGGCCGCCGGCGTTTTATTATCGGCGGTACATGCCATCCTGTGTCTGGCTTGCGGCGCCAATCAGATCGCTAGCGGCATCGCAGTATGGACGCTGGGGCTCGGTCTGACGTCCTATTTCGGGCGCCAGTTCATCGGCGGCAAGGTGACTGGTCTAGCGCCGCTGGGTGGACCCAGCGTTGCCGGCGTTCCGCTGCTTGGACCCATTCTCGCGCAACTCACGCCGACGGCGCCGGCGGCGCTGGTGCTGGTCGTCGCCGTCGGATTGTGGCTCTACCGCACCAGCACTGGGCTGAAGTGGCGCATCGTCGGCGAGTCGTTCGAGACCGCTCGCGCGATTGGCCTGGCGCCGCTGTTGGTGCAACTTCAGGGTATATTGATCGGCGGCCTGCTGTCGGGATTCGCGGGTGCGATTCTTTCGGTTGATTACACGCAGACCTGGGCGAATGACATGACGAAAGGCAGAGGCTTTGTCGCGGTCGGGCTGGTGATCGTCGCGCGCTGGAATCCGTTCTTCGTTCTGCCCGTTGTGCTTATCTTCGGCTTAAGCGAGGCCGCGACTCTGAGATTGCAGGCGGGCGGACTAGCATTATCACCTTATTTGATCGCATGCCTGCCTTATGTCGTCTGTCTGTTGTGTGTCATCATGGCCTCTATGCGCGAGGGCCGCATCGGCGGCATGCCGGCAGAGCTTGCATCCGTCTTCGGTCGGCGATCCAGGTAACCGCCGCGAGGTGCGAGATGCGAACAGCCAGGGAGCGGTATCCTACCTTGGTTGCGGACGCCTCGCTAGAATAGCGTAGCCGTGATGCCTATTTAACCGCCACAGCGGATCTGCCTAATAGGGTTTCGCATATGTCTGAAGTCAAACGAGCGCGCGCGGTGGGTTTTAATCACATTGCGCTTGAGGTGGGCGACATCGAGGAGGCACTGGCGTTCTATGGACGGATATTCGATTTAAAGCTACGCGGAAAAAGCGAGGACATGGCTTTCATCGACCTCGGCGACCAGTTCATCGCGCTTCAAAAGGGACGCAGCCAGCCAGCAGATGGCGGGCGCCACTTTGGCCTTGTGGTCGACGACAAGGATGCCGTTCGCAGTGCGATGGCCGAGGCAGGTGTTGAAGCGCTTCCCGGGCCTTTCCTCGACTTCCGCGATCCCTGGGGCAATCGAGTGGAAATTGTTGGCTACGACGGAGTCCAGTTCTCCAAAGCGCCGAACGTGTTGCGAGGGATGGGGCTGACGCACCTTTCAAAAAATGCGAAAGCGATAAAAGAACTTACCGAAAAGGGAATGGCGCCGAGCTAAGAAGACCGCCGGTGGGTTATAACCTGGGAGCAATATTACACCCTCGGCGCAAAAGGAATAAGGATACGGAATTTCACGATCAGCGCTCCACGAAATATTGCGTAACGCGCGGCTGATTGGGTCCTCCTGACACTGTTTCGGGAACGGCGGTTCGCTTGCATTCTAAGCAATTCCGCCTATCTCATATCTTCCGTCGCGAGCCCCGCCAATAGCATAGCAGTCCCTATGGGCAATCGAAGCATCCCGAACTTGGAACAGCGCCTCAAACACGCATCCGAGGCCAAAAAGTTGATACTAGAAAAATTTAAAATGTCGCTCGTCGAAGGCCCGGCCGCTATCGAGAAGCGACAGCAGCGCCAAGCCATCGCCACCGCGAGAGCCGAGCGGGCAGTGCAGCGTGAAGAAGCGCGGCAACGGCAAGAACGAGAGCTTGCGAAGCAAGCCGAGATTGCGGTACAGGCAGCAGCCGACGCCGAGCGCAAGGCCGCCGATGAGGCAACGCGCGAAGCGGCCGAACAGGCAGAACGAAATGCGCTACTAGAGGCTGAACAGAAGGCGAGCCGCGATGCCCGTTACGCGGCACGGAAGGCAGCAAAGAAACAGCGGCGGCGGGGCTACTAAGCCAGATTCTAACTATACTGCCAGAGTCACCGGCGTTCAGCCACCAGGAACGTCAGCGTCAAACCCAGGATCGGTCTGGGATTCATTGGACTTCTCCAGATTGCGGGCCTGTATCTGCCAAGGGCTTACCGAGGTGTGTCGGCATGCCCGCTGCTCTGCTAGGCTGACGCCCGTAGAACACCGGGAGTGATGAGATCGGTATCGACCAGTCCTAGGCGGAATATTTTGTTGCTCGTCTTCCAGAACACCAGTTCGCGCTCGGCTGGGCTCGGAAGCACCTCTTCGACGATCTGCACATGCTCTTTGATCCCGTATGGCACTGGACCGAAGTCGGTGCCGAACACCACTCGGTCCACACCGCACATTTCGACCGCGGCTCGCAGTCCAATTGAGCTGAAGCCCATGCAATCGACTAAGATGTTGGTCCTGAAGTAGTCGGATGGCGACCGCTTGTTCTTATAAGGCTTGCCGGCCGGCGGGTTGCGGATCCCCTTGTAGTTGAGGCGCCAATTAAATTCGAGACGACCAAGGACCGACGCGAGTTCGCCACCCATATGGACGATCAGCACCTGCAGCTTTGGGTGGCGATCGAACAAACCGGAGGCGATCATCCGGGCGCCGTTAACGGTCGAGTCGAAGGGGCGTCCAACGGCCTCGTTGAGACGGTATTGCATGAGCGACTCATGCCCGATCGACAGCATCGGTGGATGGATGTGCACCACGATGTCATTCGCTTCCGCAAACTCCCACAGCCATTCCGCCTTGGGGCTGTCGAGGAAGACGCGATCCGCGCCGTCGCCATAGCTGGACGCCACCGCAATTGCCTTGGCGCCGCCCTGGCGGATCATCTCCTCAACAACGGGCCGACAGGCCTCTTCGAGTGCGTGTGCGTTGGCCGTCGGTGCGAACTCGCCGGGATAGCGATCCATGATATCCACGTATTCGTCGTTAAAGAACTTGAGACCCTCGACTGTGCTGCCTTGGAGCAGATCCCGCGCAAGCCACTCCACCTCGCCGCCATTGGTCATGAGGCTGAGGGTGATGCCGCCCTCGCGCTGGATAGGCATGGCGTAGTCCAGATCGAAAACCTCGCGATAGGCCATCAAGTCCAGGGCGTTGGTCTGCGGGAAACCTTGTTTCGGGTCGAGCAGACCTCGCTCCTCTATTTTGGACTGCATTTTTTTTCCCCATGGGTGCCGGTGGGTATCGACGATTGCCGGGCGTTTTGTTCCGTGTGACTCGGCATCTAGGCTAATCGGCGGTGCGCCATTTTCGCCGCGAATAGGCTGAACAACATTCATTGTGATCTCATTATTTCTCCCCCCGATAATCTATAAAATTCTCCGCCGTCTTTTACTGATCAAAACGGCTCACCTTATCGCGTTATTGAAATTTATATTGGAGGAGAGGCGGCCGGCAATCAGCCGCGTCGATCCTAATTCGACTTCCGTTGTTGGCTCCGGAACGGACATTCATGCCCGCCAGAGCCATCGGCTCAGAGTGACTGCCGCGAGCATCCCGACGAACTGTGCAGCGATGAACGCTGCAACACCGGTAGGAGCAATGCCGGTGAAGGTGTCGGTTAGCGAGCGCGCAACGGTCACTGCCGGCGAAGTGGGCAACGCCCGGAATACGATTGTTGAACGGAGCGACTAGCAAACATCCTCGCGGCGCTTGAGGGCGAGTTGGCACGCATAGAAGCGGGCACCGAACTGATATGCATCACAAATTTTCTGATGAGGCTTGAATTCCGATGCGTGACGCGGAAATGCGACCCGACGATGTTGAGCAGAATGCGAAGCTCCTTGGGCTGCGTGTCGCAGCCGGGCACAGCCAATCGATTGCGTTGCTGCTTACCGAAATTCGAACCAACGTTTTAAGGAAGGCATCGGCGCTGAAGCAGGATGCGCCCCTCGCGGTCTATTTCGACGCGCGCTGAGGAACTGGATCATGGAGGAACTATCGGACCTCTGGAAACTAGATATCGCAGCGGTTGCTGACGTCATTTCGAGCAGATCGCTATCTCCCGTCGCACTCACGGAAATGATGCTTGATCGCGTCGCGCGGATTGATCCGAAATTGTCGTCTTATGTGACCGTCTTAAGGGATGACGCAATCAGGTCCGCCAGACAAAGCGAGACTGAGATAGCTTCCGGCAAGTATCGTGGGGCGCTTCACGGCGTACCGATAGCCATCAAGGACATCTACGACATCAGGGGAATCCGGACTACGGCATGTTCCAAGGCACGCGAGAACTACGTTCCGACCGAGGACTCAATTGTCGTCCGCGAATTTCGCGAAGCCGGCGCGGTCATATTGGGCAAGGTAACCACGCACGAATTCGCGTTCGGCTTCGACTCTCGCCCAACAAAGAATGCTTGGAACTTGAATCATATTCCCTCGGGATCGAGCGGCGGATCGGGCATAGCTGCCGGCATCTGTTTCGCGGCAACTGGCAGCGATACCGGCGGCTCGATCCGCGCTCCAGCGGCAGCAAACGGGATCGCTGGAATAAAACCGACCCACGGCCGGGTGAGCAAGGCAGGGGTCGCCGTCCTTTCTTGGTCCCTCGATCACGCTGGGCCCATGGCTCGAACGGTGCGTGATCTGGCGATCCTCCTTGGTGTGATGGCTGGCCCGGATCCGCTCGACCCGCACACCAAAGACGTTGCCGTCCCGAATTATCTTGCCATGCTGACCGGTGATATCAGAGACGTCCGCTTGGGTATCCCGAGCAATTATTTTTTCGACGATGTGCAGCCCGCCGTCGAAGAGGCAGTCCGTACTGCGATCGCGAATTTGGAATCGCTCGGCGCCAGAACCGTTCCGGTCTCCATCCCCGACCTGGATGGGGTGCTCGACTGCATGCTGGCGATCGCAATGTCGGAGGCCAGCACGTACCACCAGCAGATGATGCGGACGGCACCCGAATTGTTCGGCGACGAAACGCGCCTGTTACTCGAGGTCGGCGAGTTGATGCTTGCCACGACCTACATCAACGCGCAGCGTTCGCGGCTTGCGATCAAGAACGCCTTCAGGCAAGCGATGAGGGACGTCGACGTGCTTGTTACGCCAACACAACCCACGACGGCGCTGAAGATCGGTCAGACCACGTCACGGATAGGATCGCGCGAGGAGTCAGTGTTTGCAGTTTCAGCGCGGTTGTGCGCACCCTTCAACATCTCAGGCTTGCCTGCCATATCGGTGCCCTGCGGCTTCTCTCCTGAAGTGATGCCTGTCGGCCTCCAGATCATCGGTAAACCGTTTGATGAACAGACCGTACTGAGGGTTGCCGAAGCCTTCGAGCGCAATACCAAATGGCATCTCAAGCGTCCGGCGATCGCAGCCTAACGGTTTAGACTGCCACGCCGTTTGCTCAAGAAGCTATATCTCTTGAGCGACTCGGCCGGCTTCGGCGGTCCGGGCGGCGCGAACACAAACCGAAAGCTTAAGGTGCGTAGGTCAAGATGGAGGTCGTCTTCGTGCTTGAGCAGCGTCGCCACCTCATTCTCGTATCCCGCCGGAACGAGCTTCGGCACCGGGAATATCTTTTCGAGATATTGGATGATGCCGTTGCTCTCAATGTGCACCGCACCGTCGTGCACAAGTACTGGCACCAGTCCCCGCGGATTGATACCCAGAAACCAAGGAGCAAAGTTCTCGTTTGTGAAAAGATCAACGAGATGCGATTGCCATTTGATACGTTTCAGGTTGAGGAAGATACGCAGCTGCTGCGAGCACGAAGACTCCGTGAAATGAAGCACGTGGACGCCCTTCCAACCGAGCACCTCACGAGTCCGAATAAGCTATCTACGAGCTGAACCATTTCCGCTCTCGGAACGCTGACTGCGACCTGTCGGCCTCAGATTCGTCCTCACTGTTCGACGCTTGAGAAGCTCAGAATTTTGACTGCAGCGCCAACTGGCTACAGTTGGCAGTTCACGCCGCGGCGCTAGTCCGCAGGCGCCGCAGCACCGGCAGCAATTCGCTGGGGTCTGGACGGCGCGTATAGTCAGGATTGACCTCGGCATAAGCAATAACGCTGTCGGTCCCGATGACGTAGCGTGCCGGCATTGGCAGCGTCCAGCTGTCCTCGCCATTGCCGACGGTCAGGTCGTTGCCGAAGCCCTTGTAGACAGCGATCAGATCGTCCGGCAGGCGGAAGCGCAAGCCAAACTCGTTCGCAACCGAATTGCCGTGGTCGCTGAGTATAGGAAAGCTCAGCGCGTTCTCTCGCTCCGACCTGCGGCGGTTCGGCGCGGTCTGCGGCGATATCGCGACCAAGGAAGCGCCAAGCGCGCGGACTTCTCCGGCGGCGGCTTCAATTGCCTGCAAATCCATATTGCAATAAGGGCACCAGATTCCTCGGTAGAAAGTCAGTACCAGCGGGCCCCGGGCCAGAAGATCGGCAGAGCGCACGAGTTCCCCATGGGCATTGGGCAACGCGAATATTGGCGCGCGTGCACCCACCTTGAGCGTCCGCTCGGCCTGACCAGAAGCGATCAGGTCAGCAGTAGCCTTGTGCATGACGGCAACTACTTCGGGTGGCGCCTTTTTGCCCTCGAAATCGGCTCTGAACGCATCGAGCTTATCCTGTAGCGACATTTCAATCTCCCATCTCTGTCGACCACACTGCCGTTCGAGCTTAAATTTACCAGCCAAGATCCGGCCGTGGGTTCAGGCGACGAAACCACACGACGCGCCAAGTCCACATCAATCGGGCTCTAGACATTCTGTAACGCTCGTTAGATAATTTGTAACGGTCGTTAAATAATGTCAAGGGTCGTTTTGTCGTAACGAAGGTGGTGTGCAACTCACAGCGAGATCGGATGACCAGACCAAGAGAATTCGATGAGACGGGCGCCGTGCAGTCGGCAATGAATTGCTTCTGGCAACGCGGCTACGAGGCGACTTCGATGCGCGACCTCGCGGCATCGATGGGCATGTCGGCGCCGAGCCTCTACAACGCCTTCGGCGACAAACAGGGGCTTTTCGCGCGCGCCTTGGAGCTATATCTCGATTGCAACGCGCGTGAACGAGTGCACCGGCTGGAGTCTTCGGTACCTCCTAAAGACGCGATCCGACAGTTTTTTGCCGAGATACTCGACCACTCGATCAATGATCGAGAACGCAAAGGGTGTTTCCTTGTAAACTCCGCGCTTGACGTCGCTCCGCATCAAAAGGAGCTCGGCGCCATTATCGCCAAACAGTTTGGCGAGATCGAAGCTTTTTTCAAAAGGTGCATCCTCGCCGCCCAGGCTGATGGAACGGTGCCGCGCGGCGCCGACGCAAACGATACCGCCCGCCTGCTGCTCGGCGTGCTTCTTGGCGTCCGCGTTCTTGCGCGGTCCACTCCGAACCGCTCGTTGCTTGAAGGCGCGGTGCGGCCGGCGCTCGCACTGCTTGATTTACCCAGTCGTAAAAGGAAGACAACGCGATGATCGATCTTTATTACTGGACGACCCCGAACGGCCACAAGGTCACGATGTTCCTGGAAGAGAGCGCACTTCCCTACAGGATCGCCCCGGTCAACATCAGCAAGGGTGATCAATTCAAACCAGAATTCCTAGCGATTTCCCCAAACAACCGCATTCCAGCCATCGTCGATCACAGCCCGAAAGACGGCGGCAAGCCAATTTCGGTTTTCGAATCCGGCGCTATTTTGCTTTATCTCGCGGAAAAGACCGGAATGTTTCTCCCCAACGACTCTCGCCGAAAGGTCGACGTCACACAATGGCTGTTCTGGCAGATGGGGGGCCTCGGGCCGATGGCCGGCCAGAACCACCATTTCGGCCAGTACGCGCCTGAAAAGCTGCCGTACGCGATCGATCGTTATGTCAAAGAGACGAACCGCCTCTACGGTGTGCTCAATAAACGGCTTGAGGATCACGCATTCCTGGCGAGCGAGTATTCAATTGCCGACATGGCCGCGTACCCTTGGATAGTGCCCTGGAAGCGTCAGGGACAGAACCTGGACGATTTTCCTAGTTTGAAGCGTTGGTTCGAGACGATTCGGGCGCGGCCCGCTACCGTGCGCGCCTATGAGAAGGCCAATCAGATCAACACCCAACCGACCGTGTCCGCAGAATCGAAATCGGTCCTGTTCGGCCAAACCGCAGCCAGCATCGCCGGTTAGGACTTATGTGGAACTTCTTCGATCGGCGACACATGGATGATCGCCCTCCACGATCTCTTCTGCGACCAGTGCAACTCAATGGAGAGAAAACTCGCGTATGATACACTTCTACGATCTCGCCGGCGCCCGCGACGACTGCCGCTTCAGCAGCAACTGCTGGCCAGTGCGAATGGCCCTCCTTCACAAGGGCTTGCCGTTCGAAGCGATACCATGGCGTTTCACCGAAAAACAGAGGATCGCTTTCTCGGGTCAGGGATTGGTCCCTGTACTGGTCGACGCTGACAACACCGTGTTCGATAAATGGAAAATCGCCGAATACTTGGAGAAGGCCTATCCCGATCGGCCATCACTGTTTGGCGGCGAGAAAGGCCAAGCACTTGCCCATTTCGTCACCAATTGGACGGCATCGGTGATCGCCGCGCATGCCATACGACTGATCCTGACGGACATATTCGCCATCATTCACGACAAAGACAAAGAGTACTTCCGGACAAGTCGCGAGCAGCGGTTCGGGATGTCATTGGAGGCGGTCGTCGAGGATCGCGACACCCGAGTAGAGGAATTGCGACGAAGTTTGCAACCGCTGCGAATGTCACTGGCACGCACGCCGTATCTTAGCGGCGATACTCCGGCTTGGGCTGACTATGTAGCCTTCGGCCCATTTCAGTGGGCGCGGAGCGTCAGCACCTTTCAGCTCGTCAAGTCTGACGATCCGGT
>Ga0181531_10002260_pt1 | contig 12052 bp, 9 predicted proteins | sample PEATcosm2014_Bin_38_FD_119743 | JGI IMG/M metagenome (GOLD analysis project Ga0181531, IMG submission 119743) | Peatland microbial communities from MTU Mesocosm Facility, Houghton, MI, USA - PEATcosm2014_Bin11_10_metaG | ecosystem: Environmental > Terrestrial > Soil > Wetlands > Peat | place... | reverse complement strand
CTGATCGTCATCGCGCCGTTGCTGTTGCTGGTGCTGCTCGGCCTGGCCCAGGCCGGAGCGGCGGGCGATTTCGCCATCGAAGTCGGCAACGCGGCGCGCGCGGGCGTGCAGTACGGAGCCCAGAACCACACCACCGCCGCGGATACCAGCGGGATGGCCACCGCGGCGACGAACGACGCCAACGCCGCCGGCGTGACCGCGACGGCCAGCTACTTCTGTCAGTGCGAAAACCTCACCGCGTCGACCTGCGGCTCGGCCGCCCCGTGTCCGGGCAGCCACCAGAACCTCTACGTGCAGGTGGTGGTGACCGGCGTCATGCCGTCCTTCCTCAACTACGCCGCGCTGCCGGCGGCGCTGCGATCCGTCACCGTGGTCCGCACGGACAGCATGCGGGTGACACAGTGAACGAGCGTGGTCAAGTTCTGGCCGAGTTCGCCGTCGCCAGCCTCGCGGCGCTGATGATGATCTTCGGCATCCTCGATTTCGCTCGGGCGCTGTACACGTATCACCTCGTCGCCGAAGGCGCGCGGCTGGCGACGCGGTACGCGATCGTGAACGGCGTTGCGTCCTGTGCCGGCACCTCGCCGGATCCGCTGCAGGCGTATGTCGCAGCCTCGGCGTTCGGGACCACGCCCAGTCTGCTCGTCGTGAAGACGACCTGTCCCGGCGGCAACACGGGCTGCAGCAGCACGGCGAGTCCCTACAACGGACCCGGCTGCCTGGTCTCGGTCACCGTGACCTACTCCTTCAACTTCATCGCCCCGATCGTCTCGCTGATCGTCATCCCGATGACGAGCCGCTCGCAGATGGTGATCTCGAAATAGGATGGCTTCGCGAGCAGACATCGTCGCGTGGGCGCTGGCGCCCGTGTTGTTCGCCACCATGGTCGCCGTGAGCGGGACGTCGAGCCTCATGGGAGACTTCCGGGCGTTCTACTGCGGTGGTCGCGCGATCGCCATGGGTGCGAACCCGTACCTCGAAGAGCCGCTGCACGCGTGCGAGTGGGCGGCCCGCCCGCCCGCACCGCTGCCGGTCGCGCAGTTCGTCACGCTGCCTGCGCCGCTGCCGCCCGCGGCGCTGCTGCCGTTCGTCCCGCTCTCACTGCTTCCGTTCCCGCTCGCCGCGGTCGTCTACGGTGTCGCGCTGCTCGGCGCGATGACCTTTGCCGTTCTGCTGTACGCGCGGGCGAGCGGGGTCCCGGTGGCGTTGCTCAACCTCGCCTTCGCCGCGATCACCGGGACGCAGACCTACTTTTTGGGGCAGCCCATGCCGTTCGTGCTGCTCGCGCTGGCCGCGAGCGCGCTCCTTTTGCGACGGGGCGCGTGGATCGGCGCGTCGGCCTGTGCCCTCGCCGCCGGCGCCGAGCCGCACCTCGCGATGCCCGTGCTGATTGCGATGGCCATCGCGCTGCCAAGGACTCGCTGGCCCATCCTCGGGTGCGGCGTTCTCGCCGGGTTGGTCGGGGCGATCGTGGTCGGCGTTCCGACCAGCATCGCGTACGTGCGCGAGGTCCTGCCGGCGCACGCGCTCGCGAACGCATACGAATGGCAGTTCAGCCTGACCTCGATCTTGACCTCAGTGGGTGTGAACGCGCCGGCCGCGGTCATGTGGGGCGGCGTGATGTACGCGCTCACCACGATCGTCGGGGTGACGGTCGCGGTGCGGCTGTGGCGCGCGCGCGACGATCGTGCGGCGTTGGTGCTGGTGCCGCCGGCGTTCGCCGTCTTCGGCGGGGTGCACGTGCACGCCGCGCAACTGGTGGTCGCAATTCCGGCGCTGCTGGCGGTCTTCGTCGGCTATCCCCACCTGCGCCGCTCGGCGGCCACGGCGGTGACCTTCGTGATGATCCCGTGGAACATCATGAGCGGGTCGGTGCTCACCGGCTTCACCCCGGTCCTGGTCGGATGGCTTGCGCACACGACGATGGGCGCGCGCCGCGGCTTGGTGCTGGCAGTCATCGCGGCGGTCATCGCCGTCTCGGTGTTGGCGCTCGCCCTGGCGGGAGCCGGTCCCGGCACGACGCACTTCGTCCCGCGCGCGTATCCGCCGAACGCGCTGGCCGAGGAGAGCTGGGGCGCGTTCTCTCGCGCGGTCCTCGAGCGGCCTTCGCTGCTGATGCAATGGTTGCGCGTACCGGTGCTCGTCGGCCTGGCGTTGGGCCTGGTCGCCATCACCCGGGCGGCATTCGGCCACCCGCAGCCCATGGTGATCCGCGAAAGTGACTACGTGGTCGCATGAAACCGACCAAGCGGATCGAAAGTATGACCGGTTCGGCCGAGCCCGCGGTGCACGAACCATTCCGTGTGATCTTCGAGTCGGTCAACATCGGCATCCTCGTCATCGCAGTCGATACCTACGACTTCATCGAAGCCAACGAGCGCATCTGCGAGATGTTCGAGTATACGCGGCCGGAGATTCTCGCGCTCGACGTCTCGCGCCTTTCCGCCGACATTTCCAGCGCCACGCTGGTCATGCGAGCGGCGTATCGTGAGCGCGCGACCGCCGGGGAAGCAGTCCTCTTCGACTGGGAGTGCATGCGCAAGAGCGGCACGCGATTCTGGACCGAAGTCGCGGTGCGGCGCGCCGTTTTCAACGGCCGCGAGGTCTTCCTGCTGACCGCGCAGGACATCACCAAGCGACGGGTCGCCCAAGAGGGGTTGGAATTTCGCGACACCATCTTGCATGCCGTCACCGCCAGCGTCGCGGAACTCGTCGAGGTGCCCTCGCTCGAAGCCGCGATGGCGAACGTGCTTCGGGAAGTCGGCGAGGCGCTCGGCGCCGACCGGCTCAGTGTCTTCAGGGCCGTGCCCGCGGTCGACGAGTTGCCGATAGCGCTCTGGTTCACGTGGCAACGGTCGCCGAATCTTCCGACCATTCAGAGCACGTTCTCCTTGTTCGCCGGCGAAGAAGCTGCGATCGCGGCGTGGCTGGTGCCACTGCGGACCGGGCAGCCGGTGATCGCCTACGCAGACGGCGCGGACGGTTTCGCGAATCGGCTCATGCGCGCGCTGAATACGCAGTCGCTCCTGATGGTGCCGATCCAGGTCGACGGGCAGTACTGGGGCTACATCGGCGTCGACGACGGCCAGAGTGCACGGCTCTGGTCGTCCGTCGAGATCGAGGCGCTCGACATTTTTGCCCGCGTCATCGGGGCGTTGGTCGCGCAGCGCGAGGTGCGCGCCGAGCTTGAACGGAGCGAAGCGCGCTTTCGTGCGGTGAGCGAAACCGTGCTCGACGCCATCATCACCATCGCGAGCGACGGACGTATCGTCTATTGGAATCGCGCCGCCGAGCGAATTTTCGGCTATTCAGCAGACGAGGCGATTGGTAAGTCGATTCACGAGTGGTTGGCGCCGTCACGTTTCCGCGAGCGGGCAGAGCAAGGCATGGTGGGCTTTCTCGGCGACGGACAGGGCGCAATCCTCGGCACGACGCTGGAGCTCGCCGCAACGAGGAAGGACGGTCAAGAGATCGCGATCGAGTTGTCCGTCAACGCCATGACTCTCGGCGCGGAGCGCTATGCCGTCGGCGTCGCTCGCGACATCACCGACCGCAAGCGAGCGAATGCACTGATCGAGCGAATGGCGCGCTTCGACGTCCTGACCGGGCTCCCCAATCGCAGGCTCTTCATCGAGGCGCTGGAGAAAGCGATTTCGCGCGAAAAGCGTTTCGGCGAAGGGTTCGCGGTGCTCTATCTCGACCTGGACCACTTCAAGGACGTCAACGACACGCTCGGGCATCCGGTCGGGGACGTCCTGTTGCAGCGCGTCGCCGAACGGCTGCACGCGAGCGTGCGCGAAATCGATACGGCTGCCCGATTCGGCGGCGATGAGTTCGCCGCGGTGGCGATCGATATTCGGGATCCCGCCGACGCGGCGGTGCTGGCCGAAAAGATCGTGCGCGCGATCGATCTCCCCTTCGACGTCGACGGCGTCGTGATTCATACCGGCACGTGCATCGGGATCGCAGTATACGGACCTGAGTCTCCGAGCGCCGAAGCGCTGCTTTCCCATGCGGACGTGGCGCTCTACCGGGCGAAGGCCGAAGGAGGCAGCACGTATCGCTTCTACACCGATACCATGGACGCCGAAGTGCGCGCGCGCGTCGCACTCGACGCCCAGCTCGCCCAGGCCGTTGAAGAGGGACAATTCGTCGTCCTCTACCAGCCGCAGGTCGACCTCGAGAGCGAGCGCATCGTCGGTCTCGAAGCGCTCGTTCGGTGGAACCATCCGACGCGCGGATTCCTCCGGCCGGCGGCGTTCATCGTTGCGGCGGAGAGGAGCGGCGCGATCGTGCCGCTCGGTCGCATCGTCATGCACGAAGCGTTATCGCAGATGCGGCGCTGGATCGATGCCGGAATCGCTCCGCCGCTGATCGCGATCAATGTGTCGGGTGTCCAATTCCGGGTGGCGGCCGGACTCGAGGACGCGCTGACGGCGGTGCTGGCCGAGTCGGGCGTCCCGGCGGAGCGGGTCGAGGTCGAATTGACCGAGAGCGTGCTGATGGAAGCGTCGCGCTCGCACAACGCCGCCTTGCTCAGGTTGCGCGCAAAGGGGCTGCGCATTGCGATCGACGATTTCGGGACCGGGTACTCCTCGCTCGACTATTTGCGGCGGTTCCACGTCGAGCGAATCAAGATTCCCGGCAGCTTCATCGCGGATATCACCACCGTCCCGAGCAGCGCGGCGATCGTGCGGGCATCGTTCGGCCTGGCGCGCGAACTGGACATCGAAGTCGTCGTCGAGGGCGTGGAAACAGCCGCGCAGATTCGGCTGTTGCGCGGCTGGGGTTGTCGGATCGTGCAAGGGTTCTATTTTTCCGAGCCGCTATCGGTCTCGGAAGCCACCGCCTTGCTGCGAGCCGGCGTGCTCGGGCCACTGAAAGTAGGAGCCTGATGCCCGAAGAAACGGCCGCGCCGCGCGTGCGAGCAGCGAAGCAGATCGAGACCCTTTCCGGCTCGGCAGAGCGCTCGAACGACGAACGGTTTCGCGTGATCTTCGATTCGGTCTATGACGGCATCCTGGTCATCGCAGCCGACACCTACGAGTTCATCGACGCGAACGCGCGAATCTGCGAGATCTTCGGGTACGCGCGCGCCGAGATGATCGGACTCAACGTCTCGCATCTCTCCGCCGACGTCTCCGACGCCGCGCAACTCATGCGAGCTGCCTATCGCGACCGCGCAACGGCCGGCGAACTGTTCCTCTTCGAATGGGAGTGCGTCGGGAAGGACAAGAAGCAATTTTGGTGCGAGGTGGCGGTGAGCCGGGCCATCTTCGAGCGCCGCGAGGTCTACCTCTTGACTGCGCAGGACATCACGGCACGGCGCGCCGCGCAGGATGGCATGGCATCGCGCGACCGGATCCTGCACGCCATCACGTTGAGCGTCGCGGATCTGGTCGAGCTGCCGTCGCTCGAAGAGGCGATGTCGCACGTCTTTCGGGCGGTTGGCGAGGCGCTGGACGTCGATCGGCTCAGTGTGTTGGAGGCGACCCTGGCTCCCAGCGACGTGGTCGTCTCGCCGTTGTTCGCCTGGCAGCGGTCGCCGGATCTGCCGACGATTCAGACCGTGTTCGGAGCGCGGAGCGCCGACGTGGCCGAGTTGGCCGCCTGGCTCGCCCCGCTCGCACTCGGCGAACCGGTGATCAGCTACGCCGAAGAGCAAGTCGGTTTTCCCAGTCGTTTCATGGGCGAGTTACGGGCGCAGGCCATCCTGATGGTCCCGATCGAGGTCGACGGCCGGTACTGGGGGTACGTCGGCGTCGACGACTCGCGCAGCAGCCGGCGTTGGTCGTCGGTCGAGATCGACGCGCTCGACATCTTCGCCCGTGTCATCGGGGCCTTGGTCGCCCAGCGCGAAGCACGCGCCCTGATCGAGCGCATGGCTCGCTACGACGTCTTGACGGGGCTCCCCAATCGCCGGCTGTTCATCGAAGCGCTCGACAAGGCGATCTCGCGCCGAAACCGCTACGGCGAGGGGTTCGCGGTGCTCTATCTCGACCTGGACCACTTCAAGGACGTCAACGACACCCTGGGCCATCCCATCGGGGACGTGCTGCTCCAGCGCGTCGCCGAACGGCTGCACGAGAACGTACGCGACATCGACACGATTTCGCGCTTCGGCGGCGATGAGTTCGCCGCAGTGGCGATCGACATTCGCGACCCCGCCGACGCGGGCGCGCTCGCCGAGAAGCTCGTGCGCGCGCTCGACCGTCCCTTCGAGGTCGACGGCCGGCTGATCCAAACCGGCACGTGCATCGGCATCGCCGTGTACGGACCGGAGTCGCCCGACGCCGAAGCGTTGCTCTCCCACGCCGACGTCGCGCTGTACCGGGCCAAGGCCGACGGGGTCGGTACGTTTCGGTTCTACACCGACGTCATGGACGCCGACGTGCGCGCGCGGGTGGCGCTCGAGGTCGAGCTCGCCGCGGCCGTCAAGAACGAGCAGTTCGTCCTGTTGTATCAGCCGCAGATCGATCTCCAGAGCGGCGTCATCGTCGGTCTCGAAGCGCTCGTCCGCTGGAATCATCCGACGCGCGGGTTGCTCCGACCGGCAGCGTTCATCGTTGCGGCGGAGGCCAGCGGCGCGATCGTGCCGATGGGCCGCATCGTGCTGCGCGAGGCGTGCTTGCAGATGCGAGCCTGGATGGACGCCGGCATCGCTCCGCCGGTGGTCACGGTCAACGTGTCGGGTATCCAGTTCCGTCAGCCCGGCGGATTGGAGGAGACCTTAGCGGAGGTCCTGGCCGAATCGCGCGTCCCCGCCGCGCGGCTCGAGATCGAGTTGACCGAGAGCGTGCTGATGGACGCCTCGCGCTCGCACAACGCCGCCTTGATCACCCTGCGGGCCATGGGCCTGCGCATCGCGATCGACGATTTCGGGACCGGGTATTCCTCGCTCGACTATCTGCGACGGTTCCACGTCCAGCGCATCAAGATTCCCGGCACCTTCATCACCGACCTCACCACCATCCCGAGCAACGGCGCGATCGTGCGGGCCTCGTTCGGCTTGGCGCGTGAACTGGACATCGAGGTGGTCGTCGAAGGCGTGGAGACGGCTGCGCAGATCAAACTGCTGGAAGGCTGGGGCGGCCGCATCGTGCAAGGATTCTACTTTTCTCAGCCGTTGCCGGCGGTCGAAGCGACGGCGTTGTTGCGCGCCGGTGCCGTCGGGTCGGGCGGCGAACGTTCCTCGCTGCGCGACGTCGTCCCGGAGCGCGACTCAGCCGGGCGGCGCCGTACTCGGGTTCCAGCGGTGCTCGGGTTGGTCGAGCGCATGGTTGATCCAACGTGACCACACGAACAGCGCGTCGGAGAGCCGGTTGACGTAGCGGACGGCGTCGGCGGAGACGGCCTCGTCGTCGTGCAGCGTGACCAGCAGCCGTTCGGCGCGGCGGCAGATCGTGCGCGCCAGGTGCAAGAACGCGCCGGGCTGGGAGCCCCCGGGTAAGATGAAGGTCGCCAACGGCTCGAGGTCCGCTTGCGCGCGGTCGATGGCGCGTTCGAGGGCCAGTGCGTCGGATGCGGTGATCAGCGGCATCCCCTCCCAGCGATCGGCCGGGAGGGTCGCGAGGTCGCTGCCGAGGTTGAAGAGCGCATCCTGCGTCCAGGCCAGCCAGCCGTCCAGCTCACCCGTTACCGCGTGCGCCCGCGCGAGGTCCTGCACCGGGCGCGTCCGCACGACGTCGGCGAGCGCCGTGCGCGCGAGGCCGATCGCCGAGCTGAGTTCGTCGATCGTCCCGTAGGCTTCGATCCGCGGCGCGCTCTTTTTGACGCGCTGGCCGCCGACCAGGCCGGTGGTGCCGTCGTCGCCGGTGCGGGTGTAGATCCGAGTCAGCTTCGGCATCGCCCGGCGAGCTTCGGAGAGGACGGTCGGCGACCTGCGCGAACCCGGGGCGTTTGGTCATGGAACGCATCCCGCCCAAAGCCGACGATCTCTCCGAGTGGTACCAAGCCGCCTGTTACCGGGCGGAGTTGGTCTCGCAAGCGCCGGTCCGCGGGTGCCTGGTCCTGCGCCCCTACGGCTACGGCCTGTGGGAACGGCTGCAAGCCGAACTCGACCGCCGCTTCAAAGAGACCGGCCACGAGAACGCCTATTTTCCGCTCCTGATCCCCGAGCATCTGCTGACCCGCGAGGCCGAGCACGTCGAAGGCTTCGCGCCCGAAGTCGCCTGGGTCACCGAGGGCGGCACCGAGAAGCTGACCGAGCGGCTCGCGATTCGCCCGACCTCGGAAGTGATCATCGGCGTGATGTACGCCGAATGGATCCAGTCGTATCGCGATCTGCCGGTGCTGATCAACCAATGGGCCAACGTGATGCGCTGGGAGAAGCGCACCCGCCCGTTCTTGCGCACGGCGGAGTTCTTGTGGCAAGAAGGGCACACCGCGCACGCCACCGAGCAAGAAGCGGCGGAAGAAGTCGCGCGCATGCTCGAGGTCTATCGCGAAGTCGCCGAAGACATCTGCGCGGTCCCGGTCTACAAGGGCGAGAAGTCGTCCTCGGAGCGCTTTGCGGGCGCCAACCACACCTACTCGATCGAAGCGCTGATGCCGGACGGCCGCGCGCTGCAGTCGGCGACCTCGCACGAGCTGGGTCAGAATTTCGCGCGCGCCTACGACATCACGTACAGCGCCGAGGATCAGACCGAGCAGTACTGCTGGACGACCTCGTGGGGGATGTCGTGGCGGATGCTGGGCGCACTGATCATGGTCCACGGCGACGATCGCGGCTTGCGTATCCCGCCCAAGATGGCGCCGACCGAGGTGGTCATCGTCCCCATCCCGCGCGGTGACACGACCGCGCTCGACGCCGCCGCGCGCGACCTCTTCGAGCGCTGCAAGGCGGCCGGACTGCGGGTCAAGCTCGACGATCGGCCGGGACGGTCGCCGGGCTACAAGTTCAACGAGTGGGACTTGCGCGGCGTGCCGATTCGGTTGGAGCTGGGCAATCGCGACCTCGAGGGCGGCGTGGTCACGCTGGTGCGCCGCGACAAAGCCGTGAAGGAAGACGGGCAGAAGCAGCAGGTGCCGCTCGGCGAGGTCGTCGGCTTCATTCCGACCGTGCTCGAGCAGATCCAGCACCATCTCTTCGCGCAGGCGAAGACGTTCTTGCAGGACCACACGATCGCGACCCTCGACCGCGACGAGTTCTTCCGGCTGTGTTCCGAGCGCGCGGGGATGATCGACGTCCCGTGGTGCGGCAACGCGGCGTGCGAGGCCGCCGTGAAGGACGCGACCGGTGCGACGACCCGCAACCTGCGCGAGCCCGCCCGCGCACCGATCTGCGTGCCGTGCGGCGAACCGGCCCGGTATCAGGCCTATTTCGCGCAATCGTATTAGCGCCGCGCCGCGCGTGCTCGCGCTGCTGCTCGCGCTCGCGCCGACCTTCGTCCGCGCGCAGAGCATCGACGATCCGCGCGTGCTGGCGCGCGCCAAGGGTTCCGATCTGGTCGCTGCGCGGCGGATCGCGGCGGCGCTGCTCGCCCGGCCGCTGCCGGCGCAGTTGCTCGAGGTGCGCTGCGAGCGGGTCGGGCCGCATGTCGATTGCGGGCTGGTCGTGAGTGGGACCAAGTTCCATCGCCGGCTCGACGAGGGCGGCTGGGACGCCGAGGTGGCCGGCCTGATCGCGGGCGCCTTCGCAGCCCAGCCGGGCGTCGACGAGATCGACTGCTGGGCCACCGTCCCCGTGGCGACCGGTCGTGGCGAGGTGGTCAGCGGTGACTTCGCCGCACCGACCACGGCCAACGTCTTTTCGATCACCGTGCCGCGGGCCGAGCGAGCGGCCGTCGTCGCCCGGCTGCGGGACGGGCGGGGTGTCTTCTGGGACCCGGCCTTCCGGGCGTCCTTGTCGAAAGGGGCGGGCGGATGATCCGGATATCGACCCTCCCCAACGGTCTGCCGATCCTGACCGAGGCGATGCCGCACGTGCGTTCCGCCACCATCGGCATCTGGTGCGACGTCGGCTCGGCCACCGAGCCCGCCGAGCGGCGCGGCATCTCGCACCTGCTCGAGCACATGGTCTTCAAAGGGACGCCGCGGCGCACCGCGCGCGCGATCGCCGAAGAGATGGACGCGGTCGGCGGCGAGCTCAACGCGATGACCGACAAAGAGACGACCTGCTTCTACGCGCACGTGGTCGACCGCCATCTGCCGCTGGCGGTCGACGTGCTGGCCGACATGCTGCAGCACGCGCTGTTCGCCGCCGACGACGTGCAGCGCGAGCGCCAGGTCGTGCTCGAAGAGATTCGGATGTACGACGACGCGCCCTCCGAGGTGCTGCACGACCGCTTCTGCCGCGCGCTCTGGCGTGGCGCCAACCTCGGCGATCCCACCATCGGCTACGCCGAGACGGTCGGCGCGCTCGAACGCGAGCACCTGTTGGAGTGGCGGGCGACCCGCTATTCGACCGCAACGATGTTCGTCACCGCCGCCGGCAACCTCGAGCACGACGCGGTCGTGGCGCTGGTCGCGCAGGCGTTCGCCACCTTTGCGGGCAGCGCACGTCCGCCGCTTCCGGAACGCCCGCGGTTCACCCCGGCGCTCGACGTGACGGTCGACGAGACGGAGCAGGCCTACGTCATGCTCGGCACGCCGGGCCTCTCGCTGCGCGACGAGCGGCGCTACGCGCTCTCGGTCCTCGACACGATCCTGGGGGGCGGGATGTCGAGCCGCCTGTTCCAGAGCGTGCGCGAGGAGCGCGGGCTGGCCTACGAGATCGGCACCTTTCAGCAGGGCTACCGCGACGCCGGCCTGTTCGGCGTGAGCGCCGGCTGCGCGCCCGAGCGGGTGCAGGAGTGCGTCGACGTCGTCGTCGACGAACTCGACCGCTTCCTGCACGACGGCTCGCGTGCCGACGAGCTCGCACGCGCGAAGGAACACCTCAAGGGCAACCTGACGCTGGCGCTGGAGAGCACCTACAACCGCATGTCGCGCTTGGCGCGCAACCACCTCGTGCACGGGCGGCAGATCTCCGCCGAGGAAGTCGAAGACCGCTTCGATGCCGTCGACGCGTCCCAGGTGGACGCCTTGGCGCGCGAGCTGCTCGGGCCGGCGACGCGCGGCCTGTGCGTGCTGGGGCCCGCGGAGGTGCGCGGCGTGCGGCTGCGCGGTGCCCAGGCCGCATGAGCGGCCTGCTCAACGGCAACGTCATCCTCGCCAGCGCGGCGAACCTGATCCCGCAGTCGGTCGCGATGGGCGCCTACGCCGCGCGGTACGCCGGCGTCACGACGCGGCGCATCGCAACGGCGATCTCGCTCTTCAGTTTGCTGGTGACGGCGAGTCGCTTGGCAGCGCTGTTCATGACGCCTTCGCTGGGCGCACTGGCCGACGGCGCCGCCAACGGGGCACTGCGCAACCACCTGACGGCGGTTCCGCCGGCCGCGCTCCACACCTACGATCTGCAGATGCGGATCATCGTGGGCGCCGGCTCGGTCGGCATCCTGCTCGGTGCGGTGATGGTGCCGATGTTCTTGGCCGGCTTCATGCGCGGCATCGCCTCGTTCGAGCGCCGCGGCTCGGTGCCGAGCGCGCTCCTGCGCCTGCTCGATCCCAAAGTGATGGTGTGGCTGCTCGGCCACCTGCGCCCGCCGAAGTTCTCGTTGGCCGACTTCCCGATTTCGGCGGTGCCGCGCAAGCTGCTGATCGCGAATACGCTGCTCTATGCCGTCTATGCGGTCGGCGTCGTGGCGGCGTTCTACGCCAGCGTCATCGATTTGGGTTCGCGCACGACGGCGACCGGGCTGTCCGGCCTCGTCAACGGCATCGGGACGATCGCGTTCGCGCTCTTCATCGATCCGACCACGGCGCTTATCGTCGACCAGACCGTCCGTGACGAGCGCCAGCCGCGCGACGTCGCCGCGATGATCTTCTGGCTGATCGTCACCGCCTTCATCGGCACCTTGCTCGCCCAGCTGATCTTGGTCCCGGCGGCGCACTACATCGCCGTCGTTGCCCACTACTGGCCTCACGGAAAGCTCTGATGCACAAGCGCGTCCTTCGACTCTCGGTGCTGCTCCTCGCCGCCGCCGTGCTGCCGCTGACCGAACGCGAGCGG
>Ga0181531_10002259_pt1 | contig 12056 bp, 7 predicted proteins | sample PEATcosm2014_Bin_38_FD_119743 | JGI IMG/M metagenome (GOLD analysis project Ga0181531, IMG submission 119743) | Peatland microbial communities from MTU Mesocosm Facility, Houghton, MI, USA - PEATcosm2014_Bin11_10_metaG | ecosystem: Environmental > Terrestrial > Soil > Wetlands > Peat | place... | reverse complement strand
CCAGCGGCCTTTTCGTTTGTGGAGAAGACTTTGTACCGCGTTTCCAAAAAATCTGCCGGCCCCCCACCTGAACGCCACGAAAGCGGAGTCGAACACGGCCTGACCCATTCAACATTTTCGCCCCGGTATTCTCCAAAAAGAAAAGAGTTACCGGGGTTACTGTCTGCCTAAACTCTTTCGAATCAATCGACTCACCGCGAATTCCCTGGGTGGGGGCGAACCATCTGCTCTCCGCGCCATGTCCTGGGACAAACAGGTGCACACCACAACTCGCCAATGCACAAGCTGCGGTGGTAGTGTTCTGGCGTGCAAAAACCGGCGCGCGCCGCCGTGGGAAAAGAGAATCCCCCTGCTCAATGCCGGCTTCTTTTCCGGCGCAGTTTCTGGACGGCTCGTTCCGCTCCAGCGCCTGGCCGCGACCGATTGCACCCGAGGTTAAAATATGGCCACCATTGCGATCGATCCACGCATCAGCGGCGCCACCGCCGATTTTGTCACCCAGCACCACCAGATGTACATCGACGGCCGCTTCGTTACAGCGGCTTCCGGCAAGAATTTTCCAGTCTTCAACCCCGCCACCGGCGACGTGATCACCGAAGTTCCCGAAGCCGAAGCGGAGGACGTTGACCGGGCAGTCGAGGCCGCGCGGCGCGCATTTGACGAAGGCCCATGGCCGCGCATGGCTCCCTCGGAACGCGGCCGCATGATCTGGAAGCTGGCCGATCTGCTCGAACAGCACCTGGAGGAGTTCGCGGAGATTGAGTCTCTCGACAACGGTAAGCCGCGCTCCGTTGCGCGTGTGGCCGATGTGCCGCTGGCAGTCGACATGTTCCGCTACATGGCCGGCTGGGCCACGAAAATCTCCGGAAAGACTCTGCCGCTGTCCGCGGGTTACGACTTCCACTCCTATACGATGCGCGAGCCGATCGGCGTGGTCGGGCAGATCATCCCGTGGAACTTTCCGCTGCTGATGGCGGCGTGGAAGCTGGCGCCGGCGCTGGCCTGCGGCTGCACCATCGTGCTGAAGCTGGCCGAGCAGACGCCGCTCTCCGGCCTGCGCCTGGCACAGTTGATCGCCGAAGCCGGATTCCCGCCGGGCGTAGTCAACGTGCTGACCGGTTATGGCGAAGGGGCGGGCGCGCCGCTGGCTGCGCACGACCTGGTCGATAAGATCGCCTTCACTGGCTCGACCGAGGTCGGCAAGCTGATCGTAAAAGCCGCTGCCGGCAATCTGAAAAAGGTCTCGCTCGAACTCGGCGGAAAGTCACCCTCCATCGTCTTCCCCGATGCTCCCATCAATCAGGCCGTCTCCGGGACGGCGAGCGCGATCTTCTTCAACCATGGACAATGCTGCTGCGCCGGATCGCGCCTCTACGTTCACGAGAAGGTCTTCGATCAGGTCGTCGAAGGCGTCAGTAAAGTGGCCTCAGATATCAAGCTCGCCCCCGGCCTCGATCCCTCCTGCCAGATGGGTCCATTGGTCAGCGACGAGCAGTATCGCAAGGTCGTCGGCTACATCGAGTCCGGCATTGCGGAAGGCGCAAAGATCGCCGCAGGCGGTCCTGTTTCGGGCGTCGAACGCGGCTACTTCGTCCGGCCTACGGTTCTGACCAACACAAACCCGCGCATGAAGGTGGTTCAGGAGGAGATTTTCGGACCTGTGGTCTGCGCTGTCCCGTTCAGCGATGCCGATGTGGATCGCATCGTGAAACGTGCCAACGACACCGTGTATGGATTGGCGGCGTCGGTGTGGACCCAGAACCTGAGCCTCGCCCACAAAGTCGCGCGGGCCCTCCGCGCCGGCACGGTGTGGGTGAACTGCCACAACGTCTTCGATGCCTCGCTGCCGTTCGGCGGATATAAGCAGTCTGGCTGGGGCCGTGAGATGGGCGAAGAGGTGTTGCACAACTACACCGAGGTCAAGGCGGTCACGCTCGCGCTTTGACGTTTGGGCTGCCGGATGGGCAGAAGCGCAATCGCGCTTCTGCCTCGTCCCTTTCTGTCGAGCAACTCGCCTGAACCTTTACCGGCGCTGTGGCATCCTGTAGAAGCAGATGGCCCAGGAGCGGATTCGCCGAATCACGTTTGAAAAGACGCTTGCCAGTGCGCGGCAGACGATGGTATTCAGCGAGATCGCGAAGCTGGCCATCGATAGCTTTCGCACTGCCAAAGTGCGCTTTGTGCTTACCGCGCTGGGGATGGTGATCGGCACCGCATCGGTCATTCTGGTGGTCGCCATTTCCGCTACCGGACGGCAGTACATACTCAGCCAGATCCAGGGCATAGGCACCAATCTGGTGGAACTGGAGTATGCAGGCGGTGGCTCGGGCGCCGTCACCAACATTCAGTCCGATTTTCTGACCTTCGAAGACGAGCACCTGATCGACGAGGAGGTGCCTTCGGTGGCCGATTCTTCGGTGGTGCTGGAGATGCACCAGAACATCAGCATCGATGGGGTGGTGAGAGAAATTCTGGTGCTGGGCGTGGAACCGCACTACCGCCAGGTGCGCAACCTGGTCACGCTCGCCGGCCGCTTCTTCGACGAGGAGGACCAGACCGCCCATAGCAAAGTGGCGGACGTGACTGAGCCCTTTGCGCGCGCCATGTTCGGCAGCTCCGCAGAGGCGATTGGACGCACGTTTCAGATTAACGGAATACCGTTCACGATTATCGGGACATTCAGGGAGCGGGTCGAGACCTTCGGCGAAACGGAGATCGCCGATCAGACGATACTCATTCCTTATTCTGTGGGCCGCTATTTCAGCGGAACGGACAACGTCAAGGAGATGTACTTTTCGATTCGCGATCAGGGCGATGTTGAAGAAGCGGCCAGGCAGATCGTCTCCGTTGTTCGTAACGATGGCCGGCATCAGCCTACGTCTGTCTATCAGACGCAGACCATGACGGCGCTTATTACCCTGGCGGGGCAGGTCGTGAATGCGCTGACCGCGATGCTGTTGCTGGTATCCGGTGTGACATTGGCCGTCGGCGGCGTAGGAATTATGAACATTATGCTGGCCACCGTTCGTTCCCGCACGCGGGAGATCGGCATTCGTAAGGCGCTGGGAGCAACATCGCGCGAGATCAAGCTGCAGTTCCTGATGGAAGCAGTATTTGTCTCACTCTTCGGCGGATTGATCGGGGCCGCAATTGGTCTCGGCATTCCCTTCTCGATTCGATTCTTCACGAGCTATCGGGCCCCGGTTTCGGGGTGGTCGGCGGTGATTGGGCTGATCGCCTCGGCGACCGTAGGCGTGGTCTTTGGCACGCTGCCCGCTAACCGTGCCGCCAGCATGGACCCGATTGAGTCTCTGCGGTACGAATAGAATTGGCCTTCCATATAGCGCACTTTTCAGCGCACTGTTCCCCTCTGTAGATGGGTACGCCCCAGTTGGAACGGCGTTGCCCGCCGCTGCTAGACTTAAGGAGAAGAACTTAAGAAGAGAATCAATGGCAACCGCGACCCGAGTTCGTATTTCACCCGGCGAGTACCTGCGTACGAGCTATCGGCCCGACCGCGATTACGTCGACGGGGTTGTTGAGGAGCGAAATCTGGGCGAATTGAACCTTTCCGCAGAACAGGAAGCCCTCCAGGGTTCGCCCACTCGTTTTCGTGTCGTCGACGTCTGCGTGATCGCAACCTCGGCTCCGCGTGAGCAAATTATCCAGACGCCTCCCGTTGCGATCATCGAAGTCCTTTCGCCTGATGATCGCGTTAGCCGTTATCTAGCTCGCCTGAGGTTTACCGCAAGATGAGCGTTCGCAACGTGTGGGTCGTCGACTCTGCCGAACGCAGCGGCTTCGATTTTTCCACTGGCCGGTGGATCGAAACTGTTGTCTTTACGGACGCAGCCCCGGGTCTCCGCCTCGACCTGGCTGCTCTGTTTGCGTCGATCGACGACGCACTCGGCGATTCTGGCGCGCGGTGATCCTGCCGCATCTTTGCTCCTCCGCCAAGCCGGGTTCCGGCGGACTCACTATCGACACGCACCCTTTACACGGATAACAGGAAAACCCTTGAGCACCATTCGCAATATCGCCATCATTGCCCACGTCGACCACGGCAAGACCACACTGGTCGATCAGCTTCTCCGCCAGGCAGGAACCTTCCGCGCCAACGAGACTCTAACCGAGCGCGTCATGGACTCGAATGAGCTGGAGCGGGAGCGCGGCATCACGATCCTCGCCAAGAACACGGCGGTCTTTTACAAAGGCGAGAAAATCAACATCGTGGACACACCAGGCCACGCCGATTTTGGCGGCGAGGTCGAACGCGCCCTCAAGATGGTGGACGGCGTCATGCTGCTCGTTGACGCCTCCGAAGGACCGCTGCCGCAGACCCGCTACGTGCTCTCGAAGGCCCTCGAAGCGAAGCTGCCGCCCATCCTCGTGATCAACAAAATCGACCGCCACGACGCACGTCCGCAGGAAGTGCTGAACGAAGTCTACGACCTGTTCATCGATCTCGACGCAACTGAAGACCAGCTCGATTTCCCGGTCCTCTATACGAACGCCAAGCTCGGGCAGGCCAGCACTGATATCGCTAACCCCGGCACGGATCTGATGCCCCTGTTTGAAGCCATCCGCAACACGATCCCGAAAGGGATGGGCGATCCCAACGGCATCCTGCAGGTGCAGGTCACGAACCTCGACTACTCCGACTACCTGGGCCGGCTCGCTATTGCACGCGTTTTTCAGGGAACGCTGCGGACCGGGGACGACGTCGCGATTTCCAAGCGCGATGGTTCGCTCGAGAAAATCCGGATCACGAAGCTCTTCAGTTTCGCCGGCCTGCACCGCGTCGATATTACAGAAACGGAGATCGACGACATTGTCGCGGTCGCGGGTGTTGAAGACATCACAATTGGTGAAACCATCACCAGCGCGGAAACGCCATCGCCGCTGCCGCCCATCGTCATCGACGAGCCCACCATCGCGATGCAGTTTTCCGTCAACAACTCACCGACTGCCGGCCGCGAGGGTCAGTGGGTCACGTCGCGGAATCTGCGTGAGCGCCTCGATAAGGAGCTGCTTACAAATGTTTCGGTACGCGTGGAGGAAACCGGGTCGCCGGACAGTTTCAAAGTTCTCGGCAGGGGCGAGCTCCAGCTGGCGATTCTGATCGAAATGATGCGCCGCGAAGGGTTCGAACTCATGGTGGGCCGTCCCGAAATTGTCACCAAAGAAGTCGACGGCCAGCTGATGGAGCCTGTCGAGCACCTCACCGTCGACATACCGGAAGCGTTTATCGGTACGGTGATTGAACGCCTGGGACCGCGCCGCGGGGAGATGGTCAAGATGCACAACCATGGCTACGGTCGTGTGCGCCTCGAATTTCGCGTGCCTTCTCGCGGGCTCATCGGCCTGCGCAGCGATCTGCTCACCGAGACGCGCGGCACGATGGTAATGAACTCGCTCTTCGACGGCTACATGCCACACCAGGGGCAGATACCGCAGCGCCCCACTGGCGCGCTGGTCGCCGATCGAGCCGGCCTCACCACCGCCTATGCTCTCGAAGGGCTTGAAGACCGCGGTGTGCTGTTTACGCCCGCGGGTGTCGAAGTCTATGAGGGCATGGTGATCGGGGAGCACTCACGCGACAACGACCTCGACGTGAACGTGGTTCGCGAGAAGAAGCTGACGAACATGCGCGCATCGACCGCGGACGAAGCCATTCGCCTTGCACCGCCGCGTCTGCTCAATCTCGAACAGGCCATCGAGTTCATCGCCGACGACGAGATGGTCGAGGTCACACCAAAGTCGCTGCGCCTGCGGAAGAAAATCCTGCAGGCGAATCGGCGCCCCCGGCGTGACACCAGGGTCCCGGCATAAAGCCCACCTGAGCGACGATGTCCGGGCATCGCGAAAACCCGCCGATCCCGCCCACGAATCGCCAAAAAGATTTCAACATCGGACGCAAATAATTAACTTTCGTAACTTTCACCTTTTGTTGAAATCGGGTAGCTTCCTCTCCATTGCAGCACCGGACGTCTTAGCTGCCGGCCAACGCAACATGTTTGGAGTGGTCCCCTTTTCGGCGTGAGACCACTCCAGCAATCGATTCGCTTCTACGACTTGTTCCCAAGTCTGTTTTCCCCTGTGGCTGGAAGTAACTCCGGCTAACACCAGGAACCCAGCTGTGCCCGTTCGCCCGCTGACGCGTTTCGAAATGAGAGGCCGCTTTAACGCGAACGCCCCATCGACTGCACAAAGTTTTCTCGGCCAGGGTTAGACCCCAGGCCTCAAGCTTCTCCGCCGTGCTGGTGACGAGGGACCACCGCATCGGCCCGCGTCCTTTCCCTCACCCACGACCGTGAACCGTAGCTCAGCAAGAGGAGACAACACCATGGCAAAAATGCAGAAAGTTACGTTGAAGGGGACCGAGCACGCCCCAATGCCCGGAGCGCGCGCCATCGGACCGACTTCTCCCCATCAGATCGTCGAAATCTCGGTGATCCTGAAACACCGTCAGCCTCTGAATCTGGATCAGCATCGAGGTCAGACCCTCAACCATAGCGACTTCACCAGAATGTATGGCGCCGACCCCACCAGCGTCGACAGGATCAGGCAGTTTGGCAGCGAAAACAACCTGCAGGTGCTGACGCACGGCGATGAGGTAAGCCGCCGCACCGTCACTCTGGCCGGAACTGCGGCCGATATGGAAAAGGCGTTCAACGTTGAACTGAACGGCTACGAACACCCGGATGGGACGTATCGCAGCCACACTGGTCCCATTCAGGTTCCAGAGGCTTACGCTTCGATCATCCAGGGAGTGTTCGGCCTGGATAACCGGCCTGTCGCCCATCCCCACTTCAGGCTGCGTAACACCAACCGTTCCATCGCTGCTCGCACCTCCTCCACCACTTACACGCCTGCGCAGGTCGCGTCTCTGTATGACTTCCCATCGGATGCGGACGGCGACGGGCAGACCATCGGCATAATCGAGCTGGGCGGCGGCTTTCGGCCGGCCGACGTCCAGCAGTTTTTTCAAAACCTCAACCTGAGGACACCGGCGGTCCGCGCTGTTCTGGTCGACCAGGCGAACAATCGTCCCTCCACACCGACCAGCGCGGATGCGGAAGTCATGCTCGATATCGAAATCGCCGGGGCTGTGGCCAATGGCGCGTCGATGGCCGTCTATTTCGCGTCCAACACCGCGCGCGGCTTCCAGGACGCGCTCAGTACGGCGGTACACGATCAACTCCACACCCCGTCGGTCATCTCCGTCAGCTGGGGCAATCCAGAGCAAAGCTGGTCGCAGCAATCCATGGAATGCTTCGACCAGGTGGCTCAGGAGGCGGCCTTGCTCGGCATCACCATCATCGCGGCCTCAGGCGACCACGGCTCGACTGACGGTATCCCGGGGACCAGGAGCAATGTCGACTTCCCGGCGTCCAGTCCGCACGTGCTGGCAGTTGGGGGCACCCGCCTGATTGGAGTAAACGGCACAATCCAGAGTGAAACCGTATGGAACGACGGACCGACGGGCGGTGCAACCGGTGGCGGCTACAGCAATGTTTTTCAGCGTCCGCAATGGCAGGCCGCTGTCGTCACACAACCCATGCGTGGCGTGCCGGACACGGCCGGCGACGCCGATCCGGATACCGGCTACAACATCCTGGTCGATGGTGAGACCCTGCAAATCGGCGGCACCAGTGCGGTCGCTCCTTTGTGGGCCGGCCTGATCGCCCTATGCAACCAGAAGCTCGCCACGCGCCTGGGCTTGCTCAACCCGGCGCTCTACTCCATCAATCAGAACAATGGGTTCCGTGACATCACTCAGGGCAACAATGGCGCGTTTTCCGCGAATCCGGGGTGGGATCCGTGTACGGGACTCGGCTCGCCAATCGGCACCAAACTGCTTCAGGCGCTCGCAACGGCGACGGGTAAAACAGTCACCGCCAACGTCGGAAAACTCGCGGCGTCGGCGCAGTCCGTGACTGCCCATCCGGGCCGACCGCATACCGCGGCCTGATCACGGTCCCAGCCGACGGACGAAACGTCGTCCGCTCCATAAGCGCCTGCGACTCCCCCTTTCCTCCCTCGGGGGGAGTCGCCGGGCGTCTCATTCACGTATGCGCACTGCAACGAGGAATCTCTGGGAAAAATAATCCATGCGGCCTGTGCAGATCGTCACTTCTCCGCTGTTTGTTCCGCCCAGGATGAAACATTCGTCGTTTTGTTGGGAATTGGGGTGATCGGAGCGGCGAGGGTTGTGAATTGAGAGTCGTGGATCCCAACCCTTTCTTTTCAAAGAACCCGACGAGAGAGGATGGGCACCCGGCTAGTGTCTAGCTATCGCGAAGTTATTTTTAAAGCTGGTGACGTTCAGGGGTGGGAAAACGAAATGGCCGCCAGGGGGAAGGCGGTGACCGGCGGGTCGGCGGATCAGTGCTCGGGTGGGCGTGGCGGATTTTCTGGTTGCGCGGATTCGGCGGCGCCGATGATGTGGGCATCCGCATGGAAGAGGTGATACCGCACGAAGGCTACGTCGTTGAGCCTTGTCTTGAGGTTCGAGAGAGGACCCCTGGTGCTTGCGGTGACCGGCATTTCGGAAAGAGCGACGCCTTTCAACGGGCAGAGATAGGTGCGGTCACCGAGGAGGACGGGGCCGTATTCGACAAGGATGGCGGCAGAGACGGCTTGCCAGGGCGGCGCGAGCTTCGAGACCGCGGTGATGCGGAGGACGCTTCCCGTGGCGGGGTCGATGGTGATTTCGCCGTGGTACTCGGGATAGATATGAACCATTTCCGGGCCGGGGCGGAATTCCACCAGATAGTGGGATTGTTCGTGGGGCACGCGATAACTGAAGACCGCGGCCAGGCTGCTTGCGCCTTGCTCCCAGTGGCTCCACGTCATTTGGTTGCGAATGGCGTCGGGGAGAACAACGGCGAGGATGGGTCCGAACTCGCCACTGGTCGTCAGGCCGATGGGTGGAGGGTGCGCGTGCACTCCGGCTGAAGTTACTTGCTCGACTTCATGGCCGTCGCGGTAGGTAACCGCGATGGCGGATTTGCCGGTGATGTGGAGGGGCTCGTAGTCAGTGTACTGACCGATTACTCCGTGAGTCGATTTCCAATCAGGCTGGACGAGTGGTTGCAGCGGGGTGTCTTCGAAGTGAGTGGTTGCCCGGGTCGCCATGAGGTTGGGCAAGTTAGCGATGGTCTTGCCGATGTAATCGATGGTGAGCAATAACATCCGGCGCTGCTCGTCGCGATCCGGGGGAGCGTCGTTGGGAATTTCGGCTGGCGGGAGAGAGAGAAACGACGAGGCGTCCGCGAGGGCGATAAGAGCCTCGCGGGTGCGCGGCCCAGGGTTATCCGCCTGCCAGTGTGAGAGGCGGGCGGAGGTGGCGCGTTCGGTGAGTTGCAGATTGGCCAGTTCCCGGGCGATTTTCGAATCGGACTTTCCGTGGTCCGCGGTCAGAAGTTGGTCGAGCTGTGCGATGGTAACCGGCATGGCGGCGAACGCGGGTGTCGTGATTCCGAGGACAATCAGGGAGAGGAGAGCAAGTGGACGCATGGCGAGCCGCCTGGCGAATTGTTGGGCTATTATAGGCGGTTTCTCCTAAGGGATTGGTCCCGCTTGACCCCGTCCGGGCGGGCCTACTTAGCATCGAGTGGGACTAACGTTCGGATGGCAGGGCAGTTTGGTTCTTGCTGTGGCTGGCCCGTTGCTCGGGTTTGGCTTTTGGCTGGGCTCAGCGTTTTCGTACGCTGCAAAGGTCGCTCCTGCAAACCAAATTAAGTATTGCCGCAACTCGGGTTAGGGAATAACATCGGGCGCAACAAAAATTCCCATGCCGTTCATCGCCCGAAGCGCCGGTCTTTTGCCAAACGAGGCGTTGTTCGGCTTTTGATCCTGCCGAGGCCATGATGGTTCTTACGCGTCGTGTTTCCTGTTTTATCGCGTTCCCCCTGTTGTTAGCAGCTTGTGCGTGCGCAACCCTGAGGGCGCAGAGCCCGCAGAAACCAGCGCCAGTGAACCGCATCACCGAAGCGGTCGATGAGGCGAAGCTGGTCACGTTGCGCGGCAATGTGCATCCGCTGGCGGTGGCGAGGTTCGATCGGGGGGCTGCGCCGGCATCGATGGCGACCGGGCGCATCGCGCTGGTATTGCAGAGGAGTGGGGCGCAGCAGCAGGCGCTGACACAGTATCTGGCGGACGTGCAGAATCCTGGGTCGCCGTCGTATCACAAATGGCTGACGCCGGCCGAGTATGGGGCGGCGTACGGCATTTCGGATTCCGATCTGGCGACGGTGGAAGGCTGGCTGCAGACGCAGGGATTCAAGGTCGAGAATGTGCCAGCGGCTCGGAATGTGATTCAGTTCTCCGGCACTACGGGGCAGGTGGACGCTGCCTTTCACACCTCGATTCACAGGTATTTGGTGTGGGGCGAGAGCCACTATGCGAATGTGGGCGATCCGGAGATCCCGGCGGCGTTGGCTCCGGTGGTCGGGGGAGTTACGCCGCTGAACGATTTTCGTCCGAAGTCGCACGTGGTGATGGGGGACAGCGCGCGCTACGACGCGGCGGCCCACGCTTTGCAGCCGGACCTGACGCTCTTCAACGGAAGTACGCCTCTTCTGTTTGTGGATCCCGCCGATGCGGCGACGATTTATGACACGCCGAACACGAACCTGAATGCGAACTTCCCCAGCGGGACGACGTACGACGGGACGGGAGTGAGTATCGGCGTTGTTGGAGTTTCGGATCTGACGATTGCCGATGTGCAAAATTACCGGTTGGCATTTTTGGGCGAGAGCAGTTCCACGGTGAACCTGCCGACGGTGGTGGTTGACGGCGATGATCCTGGTTTGAACGGGGCGGGGGTGGAGGCGCTGCTGGACAACGAGGTTTCGGGAGGGCTTGCGCCGAAGGCGAAGGTTTACTTCTACACGTCGGCGGATACCGACCTGACTTCGGGGCTCAACAATGCGATTCTGCGCGCGATTGACGACAATGCAGTGAGCATTTTGAGCATGAGCTTTGGGGAGTGCGAAGCGGATCTGGGGACGAGCGGCAACGCGTTCTTACTCGAGGAGGCGCAACAGGCTGCGGCACAGGGAATCAGCCTGGTAGTGTCATCGGGTGATGGCGGCTCAGCAGGGTGCGACGACTTCGACACGGAGACGCAGGCGCAATACGGGCTGGCGGTGAGCGGGATGGCGTCGACGCCGTGGACGATCGCGGTGGGCGGGACGGATTTCGATGTGCTGCCTGGGGCCTTCTCGACGTATGCGAACGCGGTGTCGAATGGGACGTCGCCGTATTACCGGACTGCGCTGAAGTACATTCCGGAGAATCCGTGGAACGACTCGACGACGGTGAACACGGCGATCGCCAACAATGTTCGGTATGTGAACGGGCAGGGAGAAACGAATATTGTTGCGGGCAGCGGGGGCGCGAGCACGGTTTACAGCAAGCCGTCGTTTCAGAGTTCGCTGACACCGGCCGATGGGGCACGGGACGTACCGGATGTTTCACTGTTCGCCTCGAATGGATTTGAGCAGGCGGTTTGGGTGCTTTGTTCGGACAGCGTAACCGATGGGGTTATAGGTGAGACGTTCACGGACTGCCAGACCTCGGGCGGACAGTTGGAGAATGGGACGACGGTGAGCGGAGTTGGAGGAACGTCGGCATCGGCGCCGGCATTTGCCGGCATGCTGGCGCTGGTTGAGCAGGCCCAGGGCGGGGCGCGCCTGGGGCAGGCGAATACGGTGCTGTATCAGCTGGCCAAGTCGAAGTATGCGACGGTGTTTCACGACGTGACGGTAGGGGATAACTCGGTACCGTGCGCGAGCGGCTCGCCTGACTGCGGGACCAATGGCTTTATGACGGGTTATAACGCGGGGACGGGGTACGACCTGGCGACGGGGCTGGGCAGCGTGGACGTGGCGAAGATGATCTCGAACTGGAGCAGTGTTGGGCTGACATCGACGTCGACGACGCTGACGCTGAACGGATCGACGGCTGCGTATACGGGTGTGCATGGGGCGGCAGTGACGTTCAATGTGGGAGTGACACCGACGGCGGCGACGGGCGCGGCGGCGGTG
>Ga0181531_10002258_pt1 | contig 12059 bp, 13 predicted proteins | sample PEATcosm2014_Bin_38_FD_119743 | JGI IMG/M metagenome (GOLD analysis project Ga0181531, IMG submission 119743) | Peatland microbial communities from MTU Mesocosm Facility, Houghton, MI, USA - PEATcosm2014_Bin11_10_metaG | ecosystem: Environmental > Terrestrial > Soil > Wetlands > Peat | place... | reverse complement strand
CAATTAGAATTGCCGGTTCCTGAGGCTATGCAGCATCATAATCTCATATTATAATGATCAACAACACGGCTTATAATCCTCAGGAAATCCATGCAAAAAATATCCATTCTATTCCTTGCCACGCTCCTCACCGTCATGATACCGCATCATCTGCATAGCATGGAGGCTCCCAATAATAGTGGGCAAGAAGACATAATGGGCCAAGTACATCAGATCGTTAATCAATCATACATCTCGTACAATTCAAAAAATTATTTTTGGGTTGAGTCGTTTCAGCAGTATATACACGCGAATCTTGCGCACATTTCCCCAGATGTACTCACGATAGCATACGCACACACACTGCGCAGACTCACCTCTCAGAATCTTGCTCAAAAAAATAATGAATTAGCTCTCTGCCATCGCGATTATACTGCTGCATTCATAGCGCTGAATAGTTTAAAACCGGGATCTGTTGATCCCCTTTTCATTGAAAACTGCCAACAATTAACGGAAACTTATTTCGACCGATTTCTGCATGCTGAGACTTTGGAGAATCAACTCCATATCGCACAGCACCGCTGGCGCCAATGTTTATGCCAAAAGTATGAATCCAGCTCTTGGCCAACTAACCCTGAATGAAGCGCAGCGTGCTATAGCGCTTTCGTGTAATACACAAAGCCTCCAACTTCATCGATACTGGTAACGGTATACCCCATGCGTGTATAGAGCGCGCGGGCACGATGGTTGATAGTACGTGTCAGTAACTTGATACGATGCACGCCTTGTGCACGAAAATCATCCTCTGCATACTTCATAAGCTTTTCTGCATAATGTTTACCGCGCATTTCAGGCTTTACGCATACAAAATTGAGAAAACCTTCATCGGCCGTCTTTTTGTAATAGGCCACAAACCCCACAAACGCATCATTATCGCGCAACACTTTAATCTGCATCTGGCCAGCATGACGGCTATCTCCGCCGGGAGCTCGATTATCGAGCATGTATGCCGCATCATATTCAGGATTCGCGCTCAACCAATATAAATCAGTCTTGAATAACTGCAGAATCTCTTGCTTATCGCGTGCCGAATCATACTCCGAAATCGGCCCCTGCATCCAGAACACCGGACGATGCTGCGTGTGATAATAATAGGCTCCGCCAATGGCGAGGAATGAAAGAGTGAGAATTAAGAGCAGTTTTCCAATTGAGGAACGATTTGTTTGCGTCATACATTTCCTTGATATGGGGATCTTGAGATATGGTCTATAGTATATACGTTTATTTATATCGTATCGAATCCAATATCAACCCCTGTGCCGGCGCGCAGAATAGCCGCTGACGTGGATTTTTCTCTGCCAAAATCTGAGCCAAAAAGTCAGCCGAAGCATCCGAGCGAGATGCCGTATCAATGCACGCACCCACGATGCGCCGAATCATAAAGCGCAAGAATGTCGGGCCTTTGATGGTGATGGTGTGCATGCGGGTAATTTCATCAAATGAAAGCGTAATTTCATGAATAGTGCGGACCGGATTCTTTCTGCCGTCCCTGCCCTTCGAAGCCTCGGCGAAGTAGGGTAAAGTGGCAAATGAGCTGAAATCATGTGTGCCCACAAACACCTGCAAACATTCCCGAAGTTTCTCAAGGTCAACCTTATGGCGTACATGCCAACCATACCGCTCATAAAACGGCAGCGGATGCTCAAGAAAGAAATTATAGTGATAGATTTTTTCCGCAACGTGATAGCGGGGATTGAAATTGGAGGCACATGGCTCAATCGAGCGAATGGTCATACCCGCCGGCAATTTACCATTCCATGCGACCAGCATTTTATGCAAATCGATTTCTAGCGGCGTTTCAAAAGCCGCAACCTGACCGCGCGCATGAACGCCTGCATCCGTGCGCGATGCACCAAGAAGCGTTATTTCATGCCCGAATACGGCACGATATACTTTCTCTAAATCGCCAGTAATAGTTCGTTCGCCCAACTGACGCTGCCAGCCGGCATATCCAGTACCATCATAAGCCGCTACTATTTTGTATTTCTTAGCCATTCTTCTTTTGTTTCATTAACTCTGCTAATTCTGCAAGCTGACCTTTTGCGAATTGCGCTGCATCCGCATTATGCTTCTGATACACTGCTTTGCTATAGAGCGTCTTCGCTTTTGCATAATCTATATCGACACCCTCTCCATGTTGATACATATAGCCAAGAGTATTATTTGCATGTGCTGCAATCTCCAAATTATGCTTCTGCTTTGCTACCTTCTCAAAGAGCAGCTTTGCTTTTTCATGATCAGTAGCCACACCCTCTCCATGCCGATGCATCCAGGCAAGATTATACATTGCATCTGCTGCAATCTCTAAATCATCCGTCTGATTCGCGGCTTTTTCAAAGAGCGCCATCGCATTTGGACAATCTATGTCTACACTCTCTCCATCTCGATACACACAGCCAAGATTATACATTGCACGTGCCGCGAGCCCCAAATCATATTCCTGATTTGCTGCCTTTTCATAAAACATCTTCTCTTTTGCATGATCTATCGCTACATACTCTCCTTTGTGATACATAACGCCAAGATTAACCATTGCACCTGCCGCTGCTTGCAGATCAAATTCCTGATTCGCACACAATGTTCTTCGCCAAAAATTTCTTTTATCCTGATTTTGACTACGCAATGCTTCATAAGTACACATAAGTTTAAAGACTTTTTCCGTCGGCGCACATTCATAATACGCCAGTGAATGCATCTTGCTTTCTCTTGATATCGGATGCATATAGTTACTGAGCTCATCCAGCTTTTTCAATGCATTCTGCTTCAGGGGTTGTAGTGAATTAAAAACTACGCAATTAAACATATGTGCATCAAAATACTTCACCAATATTCCGTCTTCTATTTTTTCTGTTACGCGCGCTAACATGCAAGATTCATTTTTGGCATGTTTTGCGTCGATCCGTTCATGCAATGTAGCGAGTGAAAATGGATCTTCATCATTCAAACTAAGATATTCCTCCACATATGGGCATTCCCCTATCGCATTTCTTTCCTTGGGAACTTGAACGCAAATCCTTTTTTCTTCATTTGAATTTCCACCGCTAAAATCAGCATAACTTCGCTTTTTTGATAGGCTTTCATCCATTGCCTGGACAGTAACCGTGGATACGCAAAACACAGCAATTATTACGTTCTTTATTGTTGTAGTCATAAAAACTCCTTATTATTTTATGCCAACCGGATATTCCGTGCCATCATAGGCGCACCTATTTTGTATTTCTTAGCAATTCTTTTTCATTAATGCTTCTAATTCTGCAAGTTTATTCTTTGCATCCGCCGCAACTTCCAAATTGTGCGTCTGATTTGCTGCTTGCTCGTATAATTTCTTTGCCTTTGCATAATCTACTGCGACGCCATGACCATGATGATACATAGTCCCAAGATTATTCTTCGCACACGCTGCAGCTCCCAAATTATCTTTCTGCTGCGCTACCTCTTGATAGAGGCCCATTGCTTTCATTGGATCTGCTACTACACCCTCGCCATCCTGATACATAGAGCCAAGATTATACTTCGCACACGCTGCAGTTCCCAAATTATCTTTCTGCTGCGCTACCTCTTGATAGAGGCCCATTGCTTTCATTGGATCTGCTGCTACACCCTCGCCATGCTGATACATAAAGCCAAGATTATACTTTGAATTTGCTGCTGCTTTCAAATTATCTTTCTGCTGCGCTACCTCTTGATAGAGGCGTATTGCTTTCACTAGATCTGCTACTACATCCTGACCATCCCAATACATAAAGGCAAGATTCCCCTTTGCAGATGCCGCAGCTCCCAAATTATCTTTCTGCGCTGCCACTTGCTCATATAATTGCCTTGCCTTTGCATAATCTACTGCTACGCCTTCTCCTTGCTGATACATAAAACCAAGACCAAATGTTTCCTCTGCTGCCAATTTCAAATCTGCCTCTTGATTTGCATAGAACCTAGATTGCCAAAAGCCCCTCTTATCCTCATTCTTGCTACGCAATGCTGCATATGAACACATGAACTTAAAAACTTTTGCTTGAGGCTCGCATTCATAATACTCCAACCATTGCAATGGAAAGTTTGAGCTTGGATTTTTATACTTGCCTAACTCATCTAGATGAGCCGGAAATGGATATTGCCCAAATAGCGTACAATTTAATGCATGCGCATCAAAATAACTGACTACTGAACCTTCTTCTGTTTGTTCTGTTGCTCGAGCCAAAATATAGGTATCCCCTTTTTTGTTTTTCGCTCGAATCAATTCCCCAAAGGATTCAAAATGGATCGGCTCCTCTTTTTCCAAATCCAGATGCTCAATACATGCTGATCCAGCCGCATTTCTTGCTTTCGGAATCTGAATAGGAATCATCATTTTTGCAGTCCCATCACTTGCAGTTACCATGCTTGAAGATGAGCTGCCGCTTTCAGATTCCATTGCCTGTAGACTGAGAGAAAATAGAGGAATAAGTATTATTCCATAGATTGTTCGATTCATACAAATCCCTAAAAATGAGATATAATTTCTGTATTTCTTAGCCATTCTTTTTCATGAGCGTTTCTAATTCTGCAAGTTTATTCTTTGCATCCGCTGCAACTTCCAAATTGTGCGTCTGATTTGCTGCTTCCTGATATAATTTCTTTGCCCTCGCGTAATCTACCTCTACGCCATAGCCCTTATAGTATATAATCCCAAGATTAACCTTCCCCCTCGCCGCAACCATCAAATCATGCTTCTGATTTATTACTTCCTCATACAATTTCTTTGCCCTTGCATAATCTACCGTTACACCTCGTCCCTGCCGGTACATAACGCCCATATTAAGCTTTGCGATCGCCGCAGCACTCAAATTATGAGTCTGCGCCGCTGCTTTCCTATAACATTGCATTGCTTGGTTCCAATCTTGTTGTTTCCTATACTGATCCCCAAGGCGACACGTTGCTAATCTAGCTGACATCAAATCATCATTTTGATTTTCAGCCAACCTACTCCACCAAAATTCCTTATTCTCATTACACAATTCTGCATATGAGCACATTAATCTAAAAACTTTCTTATTAGGTGCACATTCATAATACTCTAAGCATTGCAGCGGTTTTCCAGAAACTGGATGTTTATATGCATCAAGCGGATCAAGCGGCCTTCGATCATCTCTAAGCACATATTTACCAAATAGTGTGTAATTCAAGGCATGTGCTTCGCCGTAATGCGTTAAATGCGCTATCTTTTTTCGGTTATCTTTTTTCGTTCCCAACGTTACTGTTTTTGCCAAAATGAAAGAATCATTTTTTTCATGCTTTGCTTTGATCAAATCTGCAAATTCGCTGTATAACTCTTCATGGTATAAGCAATCTTCATGATCAAGAGGAGTCTCAATATAAGAAGATGGCATTCCTGCTGCATTTCTTTTCTGAGCCACCAGCTTTTTATTTTCATAAACTATTTCTTTCATTTCCTCCATTGCACTTGAATTCAGCGCAAAAAGCGAAATAAATAACACTGCGTATATTTTTGTATTCATATAAATCCCTAAATCCCTATTTCTAAAAAATCTCACTACCAAAAAGCCGCCCACTTTCGTGAACGGCTCCTTCTTGTATATTATTGGTCTATTTTTACTTGCGCATATTTGCTTTAAGTATCTTCTTGCGTAAACGAATGTGGTGTGGCGTTACTTCCATCAATTCATCGGGACGTATCCATTCCATGCAGGTTTCAAGCTCCATAACGCGCGGTGGTGCAAGTTTAATCGCATCATCAGTGCCTGACGCACGCATGTTGGTTAACTTCTTTTCCTTACATGGATTCACATCCATATCATCATCACGGCTGCTTTCGCCAATGATCATGCCTTCATAAATTTTATCAGTCGGTTGGATGAATAGAATTCCGCGTGCTTGCAAGCCATCAAGTGCATAGCCCGTTGCAGTACCGCTTTCCATTGAAACAATGGCACCTTTGCTGCGCGTCGGAATGTCGCCTTTGTATGGCTGATAGCTATGGAAACTGAAGGTTGCGATACCGGTTCCGCGTGTATCAGTCAGGAACTGGTTACGGAATCCAAGTAATGCACGAGAAGGCACTTCAAATTCGATACGAATGCGCTCATCATACGGATGCATCGCTTTCATTTCGGCTTTGCGGGTACCAAGGGTTTCCATCACAACGCCTTGATAGTTCAAGGGAACGTCGACTACCAAGTATTCGATCGGTTCGCATTTTACGCCATCAATCGTCTTATAAATAACTTGTGGTGCTGAAACTTGAAGTTCAAACCCTTCACGACGCATGTTTTCAATCAATACACCAAGGTGCAATTGACCACGGCCAGAAACTTTGAACACATCAGGAGATTCAGTTGCTTCAACGCGCAATGCGACGTTGGTTTTTAATTCTTTTTCAAGACGTTCTTTGATTTGACGAGAGGTCAACAATTTACCATCACGGCCGTTGAACGGAGAATCGTTCACGCAGAAGTTCATGGTTACGGTTGGTTCGTCTACTTTTACATATGAATGCGGTAATGGCTTATCCGGATGGCAAACGGTGGTCCCAATTGAAAGTGGTTCAGTGAATCCAGCCATCGCAATAATATCGCCAAACTCTGCTTCAGCCGTTTCAATCTTACTGATGCCAAGGAATTTATACATCTTGGTCACCTTGGTTGGCTTCCCAATGGCATCATCTTTGCAGCAAATCACTTGATCGCCAAGCTTAACTTTGCCACTAAAAATACGCCCAATTGCCAATGATCCAAGGTATTCTGAATAATCAAGACTCGTTACTAAAAATTGCAATCCGTCAGCTTCTTCGGTCGGTGCAGGAATATAATCAATGATCGCCTTGAAAAGCGGATCCATATTACCTTCACGCAAATCTGGATTCGTTGATGCATACCCATTACGAGATGAGCCATAAAGGACGGGGAACTCAAGTTGTTCAGCGTCAACGGCTACTTCCAAGAAAAGATCATGAATTGCAGCTTCTGTGCGCTCAATATCAGCATCTTTACGGTCAATTTTATTGATCAAGACGATTGGTTTTAAATGGAGTTGGAGCGCCTTTTTAAGCACAAAACGCGTACCTGGAAGTACACCTTCGGCTGCGTCTACCAAGAGCAAGAAACCTTCAACCATTTGCAGCGTACGTTCAACTTCGCCACCAAAGTCACTGTGACCAGGAGTATCAACAATATTAATGTTGTAATCGCCATACACAATACCGGTGTTCTTAGCCAAAATGGTAATCCCACGTTCTTTTTCAAGCGCGTTTGAGTCCATTACACGGTCAGTTTGTTCTGCCGCTGCAAGGGTGCCAGATTCGCGCAAAAGTTTATCGACGAGGGTTGTTTTACCATGGTCAACGTGTGCAATAATAGCTATATTTCGAAGATTTAATCTTTGCTTTTTATCCATTTATCATACCCCCCTCGAGACATGCGTACCGCATTCCTCGGGATGAAAGGCCAAACATATATTTATTCTTTTTCTAATTGTAACCAACTCTAAAAATTTGTCCATCCATCGAGGGAAATTGACAATTTGGCCTGACAATATCGAGACCTCATCATAAAAATAAGTACCCCTCGAAGGGGATGTTATTGCTTTTTGTGATGACATCGCCACTTAAATAAGCCTGAGTTTTCCATTAAAAAGGCCACAGAATTAACTGTGGCCCATATCTTTTCAGTCTTGCGGACTAAACTCGTGCAGAAGAAGTATACGGCAATAAGCCCATAATACGTGCACGCTTAATCATCGTAGAGACAATGCGTTGATATTTCGCGCTGTTTCCTGAGATGCGCAATGGTAAAATCTTACCACGCTCAGTCAAGAATCCCTTGAGGAAATCAACGTTCTTATAGTCTAGCTTTGCAACCATTTCTGGATTGTTCACAAAACGGCAGTGTTTCACGCCGGTTGAGGTTTGCTTACGGAATCTTTTCTTCAGCAATCGATGGCTGATTTTTAATTTAATTTTCTTGGTCATGGTTTAAGCCTCTTCCGTTGTATCTTTTTCAGAACTTACTGATGACGATGCTGCTGATGACGGCGCTGTAGCGCTGTACGAACGTGGTCCATATGATGGTCGGTCACCCGCTGGGCGATCTCCATCACGGCGTGGGCCACGGCGGAATCCACCACGGTCACCTCTATCGCCACGATCACCTCTGTCGCCACGATCACCTCTGTCACCGCGATCTCCACGGTCACCGCGATCGCCTCTATCGCCACGATCTCCACGGTCGCCGCGATCTCTGAATCCTGCGCCCTTTTCCTTAATAAAGGAACCAACTTCACGCTCAGGAGTTTCTTCCAGCGAAAGTGGGCGTTGGTATTCGAGTGGCTTACCTGGTTCAAGAACCACGATCATTTCACGGATTACGACTTCATTCAAACGAACCTTGAAGGCGCGTTTAATGTCTTCAATCGTAGACGCTGCTTCAGGCAGTTCGAAACGAGTTAGGAAGTAAACACCATAGTCATTTTTTGCAATTGGATACGCAAGGCGGTATTTGCCCCAGCGTTCAAATGATATAACCGATCCTTTACCTTCTTTGATAAGGTTTTCAAGTTCGGTTTGTAGACGCTTAGCCTCATCCTCAGTGATTTGAGGAACGGTCAGCATCAAGATCTCATAGCGGATCATAATAGAAAGACTCCTTGTATCATACGGAAACGCCCTTTTACAGGACGTTATAAAGTTATACAGACACTTTATCTAATACGAAATGTATCTCAATAAAAATAGCAGAAATCGTAGAAAAATCTACTATTTCTGCTATTTTTTAGTGCTTCACACTGTTTTTACGCGAGTGTTACGCGAATTTTTGGATTCGTTGAATCACGCGACCAATGATTCTGAAGTGGTCTTTGCCACGAACCAAGGCAACCGGTGGTTGTTTGTGGTTCACTGACTCAAGCACGATAAAATCTTCAGTATAGGTCACCTGCATGATCGACTTAACCGGTGTATCATTACCATACTCTACCGCAGCGATATCGCCCGAGCGAGTCCAGATTTCCGGAGATACTATCAAGCAATCACCCTTAACAAAGGTTGGTGCCATAAGATTGTTTTCAATGCTGAGCCCAAACATAGAATTATCGTTCGAGTTCAACGCAGGCACAAAGATATCTTTATAACCTGTAGTAATTTGCATTAATTGGTTGTTGTACGGTGATGGATTTGATGGAATTTCACCTACAACTGGTACGATTTGTACTTTTAATTCAACATCTGATTTCTCAGGCATACTCACGTTGCTATCAATGTTATCAGTACGCTGACGACGCTGTGCGAATAAATCGATAGGACTTATTTCAAAGGCGTTCGCTAATTTACGCAACGAGTCCTCGTTCCAACGACGAGTTCCGTTTTTAATATGCGTAAGATAGCTTTCAGACATGCCGGTTTTTTCAGCAAGAATTTTTGTTGTCCAGCCCTTTTCTCTGAGCAATTCCTTCACTCTGAGGGCTGTAGATGGAGATGACATACTGTCTTCCTCCTGCTAATATGTAAAAATATGGTTAACACTACTGACTTATTTCTAATTGTACTCTAAGCTGACAACTTGTCAAATGGACCCCTCATGAGCAAACGGATATCTGTCCCTACCGGGACCCCGAAACTAACCAAAAATCTGTTTGAAAAGGCAGCCTGGCTTGAAGGCCGCCTGGTTTGCGGAATCGATGAGGTCGGCCGCGGATGTTTGGCGGGCCCGCTCGTGACCGCCGCCGTGATCATTCCTGCCAATAAACACATGCCCTTGCTCAAGGATTCCAAGATCCTGACCCTGGAAGAACGCCTGAAGGCAGCCCGCTGGATCACCCGGCATTGCTGGTATGGAATCGGGATTGTCCATAATCGCCTCATAGACGAACGAAATATTTGGCAGGCGACTCTAACTGCGATGAAACGCTCCCTCGTGCAACTCATGGCAATCTCGCCCCATACGCCGCAGGTTATTTTGGTCGATGCCATGCCGCTGAACCTCCTTGATACCTCATATCGGGACATTCCGGTCTACTATTTCCCCAAAGGGGAGACCCACTCCACCTCGATTGCCGCAGCCTCGATTATTGCCAAGGTAACGCGGGATGAGATCATGCAGCGCCTGGGCCCGGTATTCCCAGGATACGCCTTTGACCTGCATAAGGGATACGGCACCCTGACCCACCGCCGCGCCCTCCAGGAATTTGACTCTTCGATCATCCATCGCCAAAGTTACCTTCATGATCTAAGCCTCCACGAATCAGACCATGCCCACCAACAAACCCTCTTTGCCTGTCCTTCGAAGCCTTTGGCGGAGTAGGATCGAAAGTGTCCCTGATGCAGACCCAAACGCCCTCTGCCACCCCTCTGACGACGAACAAAGCCTTTGCTGAAGTTATCGAAAGTTCCCTCCATGGGTTTCTAGCCCAAAGCTGGCAATGGGACACCTTTCCTGCCTTTGGCTCAATCGTCACGATCGAAACCAAAGAGCGCATTCTTTTTGGCATCGTCCACGAGGTAAAAACCGGCTCGATGGATTCAGTGCGCTATCCCTTCCCTTATCAAAAAACCGAAGAAGAATTGCTCCTCGAGCAGCCCCAAATTTTTGAATTCTTAAAAACCACCTTCTCCTGCCTGACTATCGGGTACAAACAAAATGGCAAAATCTTTTATTTACTCGCGCCTGAACCGAGCAAAATTCATGCCTTCGTTATGCCCGCAAGCAAAACGCTCTGCTCACAATTTTTCGACTCTGATATGTATCTCCATCTGCTTTTTGGCATGAGCAACCAGATCCTCCATCTGGATGAATTATTGCTGGCCACCTTAAAACATCAAGTAGCACTTGGCATTTTAACCAAAGAACGCCTTACCAAATTCGTAGAAACATTCTCTTTATTGACCGGCAATGACTACCGCCGGCTCAAATTATTCCTGCAGCGCGCCGCGCCGTTGGTGGGCGGAATATAAGCCAGAACCCCTCTGTTGATATATCAAATAAATGCTCTATAATAACTTTAGATACATAAAATGTAATTCAAAATGCGAGGTTTTAAATGTCACTGCGACACCTATTTTTAGCTATTTTTGCAACTTCCCCATTCTCAATAACTCATCAAATCAAAGCGAAAGACTGCGCGCGCTCTATGTACGAATGGGATTACCAAAACAATGTGGCAACACTCAATGAAGAATGGGTTCACAATCACGTAAAAAATATGTGGGATCGCTTTGCCAACCGTCCTCAATGCTATTCCATTCAAGAGACCATCTTTAATACCAAGACAGGATTTGGCGCAACTCTCGATTCAGAAAATGTGATAAAAATTTGGAAAATGACACAGAACAATCCGACAGAAAAAGAATTTTTACTGATTCAAACAATAGAAGACCAAGAACCACGCAACCTATCATTCAGCCCAAGTGGCACTATCTTTGCATATCATACGGACAATGCTGATCATACACGAAATATACTCAAACTTGCGATCCGCAATAACAACAATATGTTCGAAGTATTCCAAACGTTTGAAGCTGACGCTACAGCCCTTTGCATCGGGTGCTATCGAAGCATAGCGTTTGATGCCAGTGAAACCATAATGGCCGCAGGCCATACATTACCCTCGGAAGATCTTGCTCTCCCTGATATTCACAGTATTAGAATCTTTGCTCGCCAGCAGGACAATTCTTTCAAGCTTATTCAAGAAATACCGATTACAAGCGATAAGCAGTCCTATCCGACAATCGACACTGTTGCCTTGAGTCCAGAAGGGACTCTTTTGGGCTATTGTTTTTATAACGATTCAGAGACAACCTTACTAACGCGAACCGCAGAGAATAATTTTGAATTTTATAAAAAGATCACCTGCGAAGCTGAAGCACTTTCTGCCTTATTGATTACCGCCGGCTGAAGCTATTCCTGCAACGCGCCGCGCCGTTGGTAGGCGGGATATAAAAAACCCCCTGATGTTTTCACATCAGAGGGCAACTGAAATTTGAAACGATGAAAGCTTTGAGTTTTCAAGAAACGCGTTTCTTACGTTTTTTTCTTATT
>Ga0181531_10002257_pt1 | contig 12059 bp, 14 predicted proteins | sample PEATcosm2014_Bin_38_FD_119743 | JGI IMG/M metagenome (GOLD analysis project Ga0181531, IMG submission 119743) | Peatland microbial communities from MTU Mesocosm Facility, Houghton, MI, USA - PEATcosm2014_Bin11_10_metaG | ecosystem: Environmental > Terrestrial > Soil > Wetlands > Peat | place... | reverse complement strand
GCGGCCATGCAGCGGACGATGGAAGTCATCATCGGTTCAGCCGTGGCAGTGGGCGTCTCCTGGGCGACGGGCGGACTGTTCCGACGCAAGTGGGGACGAACTGGAAGCTCCGTCTAACGTGCTTGCATCTATTCCTCGGTGCGTCCTGAGGACAATTTGCAGATGTCGAGATCACTCCTGATTCTGTGCTTTGCGGTTTTGTCTGGTGCCGTGGTGGCTGGCGTGCTGCATGCGCGGCGAGCAACTTCCAGCGGGGGCTGGGCGGTAAGTTATTCCGCTGATTTCAGCCAGGAAGATGCGCTTGATCCGACGAAGAACTGCACGGGGCGAATCTATGTGAACTGCCTGCATGAACCTCGCGGAGTGAGGCGAGAGTCCATCTGCGGTGATCGTAAACGCACAGAGATCTTCAGGCAGGGTGGAACCACGCTGGTACTTGATCCTGATGCAAAAGTTTATTGGCGGCCAGAGATGAGATCGCGGCTGGAGATTGGGATGGAAGCGCCGCGCATCAACCCGGTGCAGGAGACGGTGAATGGACGACAGGTGGTCCGCTTCAAGAAGCAGATCAAACAGGCGGACGGCAGCGAAGTGCAGTCTGAGGTGTGGGAAGACCCGATGCTGCACTCGCCAATTCGGGTGGTGACAGCTCACTCGAAGTACGAACTCTCGAACGTTCGGGAGGGTGTGCAGGCAGAGTCGCTGTTCAGAATTCCAGAGGGATATCGGGCGATTGCGGCTCCGAAAAAGTAGGGCTGTCGGGCAGCGTCAAGGCATATGCGCCAGATGCTCGTTTGGGGTGTTGCTGCCTTCTCCGTAAGTTATTGATATTTAGTCGTTTATAGCCGCCCCGACAGCCCCGATGGAAGGCCTCCGCGTGCTATAATGTTCTGTGCTTCTTGGTGGCTAATTTCTTACATTGCAGACAGTTAGCAGACGGGCGAATCACCGCGCAAGCGAGTGGTGTGTCCGGGAAAAGAAGCGAGCAGGATTGCTGCTGAAGGTGACCTCGCTGTTTCCCACCTTAGCCGCGCAAAAGCGGCGCGTCGAAGGTGGGGCACCCGGGCTCACTCGAACACCAAACAAATTCTTCAGCATGCCGGAAGGTATTTAGAACTACATGGCCGACGAGACGAACAATCCAAAGCTTCCGCTGGAAGGCGGCGGCGGTCCACCCCAGAACATTCAACCCATCAACATTGAAGAGGAGATGCGGCGCTCGTATCTCGACTATTCGATGTCTGTGATCATTGGGCGTGCGCTGCCGGATATTCGCGACGGGCTGAAGCCGGTACATCGGCGCATTCTGTACGCGATGCACGACATGGGATTGCTGCACAGTCACAAGACGGTGAAGTGCGCCAAGATCGTTGGCGAAGTGCTGGGCAAGTATCATCCGCATGGCGACTCATCTGTGTATGACGCGACGGTGCGCATGGCGCAGGATTTCTCGCTGCGCTACCCGCTGGTGGATGGGCAAGGCAACTTTGGTTCCGTCGATGGCGATCCTCCGGCAGCTTATCGATACACGGAAGCAAGACTCTCGTCGATTGCGTCTGAGTTGCTGGCCGATATCGACAAGGACACGGTGGATTTCACCGCGAACTTCGATGACTCGACAGTGGAGCCGACGGTTCTGCCTACAAAGATTCCGACGCTGCTGATCAATGGATCGAACGGAATCGCCGTGGGCATGGCGACCAACATTCCTCCGCACAATTTGACCGAGATCATTACGGCAGCGATTGAGCTGGTGGAGAAGCCGAATACGCAGCTGGAACGCATTCTGGAAATTGTGCAGGGACCGGACTTCCCGACCGGTGGATTCATCCACGGACGGAAGGGTTTGTACGATGCGTACAAGACAGGGCGCGGCCGCTTTATGATGCGCGCCAAAGTCGCCCAGGAGACGCTGAACAAGGATCGCGTCTCGATCATTGTCACCGAGATTCCTTACCAGGTGAACAAGGCGCGGCTGATTGAGCGCATTGCAGAGCTGGTGAACGAAAAGACGATTGAAGAGATCAGTGACATTCGCGATGAGAGCGATCGCGATGGCATGCGCATTGTGATTGAGCTAAGGCGCGGAGCGCAGCCGGAGATTGTGCTGAATCAGCTTTACAAGCACACCCAGTTGCAAGAGAGCTTCAGCATGATCTTCCTCGCCGTGGTGAACAACCAGCCACGCGAGATGGGATTGGTACAGGCGCTGCAGCACTTCATCGACCACCGCGTTGACGTGATTCGCCGTCGCACGGCCTTCCTGCTGCAGAAAGCCAAAGACCGGGCGCACATTCTTGAGGGCTACCAGAAAGCGCTGGACTACCTGGATCACGTGATTGCAATCATCCGGGCCAGCCAGAACCGGGCGGAAGCCAGAGAGAATCTGGTGGCGTACTTTGCCGGCAAGAAGATCACGATCAACCTCACGGGCCGCATGCCTGAGGCGAATCCGGAGAATCCGTTCAGCACGAAGCAGGCAGACGCGATTCTGGAATTACAACTGCACAGGCTGACGCGGCTTTCGATTGACGAGATTGTGAACGAATTGAACGAGCAGCGCGCGAAGATCGCAGAGTTTGAGTTGATTCTGGGATCGGAGAAGAAGCTGCGCTCGGTGATTGTGGAAGAACTGAAGCAGATCCGCAAAGATTATGGCGATGAACGGCGCACGATCATTCAGGATGAAGCGAAGGAACTGCAACTGGAAGACCTGATCGCCGACGAGCAGGTTGCAGTGACGGTGAGCCACGCAGGCTACCTGAAGCGCACCAACGTTTCCATCTACAGGCAGCAGCGGCGCGGCGGTACAGGACGCAAGGGCATGAGCACACGCGAAGAAGATTTTGTGGAGCACATGATTGCGGCGACCACGCACAACTACATCCTGATCTTCACCAACACTGGAAGGGTGTACTGGCTCAAGGTGTATGAGATTCCTGACGTGAGCGCAGCGGGCAAGGGCAAGCACGTTGGCAATCTGGTGAGCTTGCAGCCGGGCGAGACGGTAAGGGCCTTCCTTTGCGTGAGCGACCTGGAAGAAGAAGGGAAGTTCATCTTCTTTGCCACGCGACAGGGCACGGTGAAGAAGACTCCGCTGAAAGATTTCTCGAATGTGATGTCTCGCGGGATTATCGCCATTGGCATTGACAAGGACGACGAGCTGGTTTCCGCGCAGGTGACGGACGGACATCAGTACGTGCTGCTGGCGACACACCTGGGCATGGCCGTGCGCTTTGACGAGGAGGACGTGCGCTCGATGGGACGTCCTGCGTATGGCGTGCGCGGCATGAAGCTGGCAGAGAAGGATTACATTGTCGGGATGGTGGTGACTCCGAAGAACGCGACGCCGGGAGCGGACCACAAGGCACGCAAGAAGGCCGGCGAGAGCGACACGGGAGAACTGATGCCAAACCTGATCCTGACGGTGTCAGAGAACGGCTATGGCAAACGGACTCCGGTGGACGACTACCGGCTGACCGGACGCGGAGCCAAGGGCGTGATCAACATGAAGACCACGGCCAAGAACGGCAAGGTGGTGGCCGTGCTGCTGGTGAGCGAAGAGAGCCAGGCGATGCTGATCAGCCAGTTCGGCAAGATCATCCGCATGGGGACCGATACGATTCGCGAAGCATCGCGCGCTACGCAGGGCGTGAAGCTGCTGCAACTGGAAGGCGACGATCGCGTGGCTGCAGCCGTCGTGTTGCCGAAGGAAGAAACCAACGGCAATGGCAACGGAGATGAGCCTTCGCTGCTGGAGTAGGCGGCGAGGTTGTGGTCAGGATGTTCAGGGGGGAGCGCTGAAGCGCTTCCCCTTTTTACGTTTGTGTGCAGGATTTCAAAAGGCGTCAGGATTTGATACTATCTCCGGCACTTTGTGGGATGGAGGTTTTATGCGGAAGATTCTGGCGGTGATGATGGTGCTGGTGGCGGCGGGATGGGCGCAGGATCACAGGCCCTTGCAACAGACTCCGGCATGGAAGAGCCTGCAGACGCTGGTGGGCAAGTGGGACGGCCGGATGAGTGAAGGCGGAAAAGACATGCCTTCCCGTTTGGAAGTGCGGAGCACGGGCGATGGTTCGGCGCTGATGCACTGGATGGATCCGGGCGGGAAGTACGAGATGATCACAATGTTTCATCCTGATATGGACGAGCTGCTGGCAACACACTACTGCGCGGCTCACAACCAGCCGAGGATGAAGCTGGTTTCGGCAACACCTACGCGGCTGGTCTTCGAGTACAAGGACGGGACCAACATTGGTCCACATGACGGCCACATGGTTGGATTGGCGGTCAACCTGATCGACGCCAATCATCACGACGAAGAGTGGAGCTGGGAGCAGGATGGGAAGCGGAGCACTTCGGTTTTTCACTTCACGCGAGTGACCTAGAGCTGAACCCGTAGAGAGTTCGATGAACAGAGCCCGCTGGAGAAATCCGGCGGGCTTTTTATGTACTTCCCTTTGTGCGCCCGCAGCTTTGTACAAGCGAAACTTTAAGCATCTATATGCCTACTGATGGAATTGATCATCAAGGGAATTTTGAATGTTGTGTGAATTGACGGGCCATATGTGCGGAAGCTCTTTGGAACGTGAGTTGCACATATCTGGGTAGTAAGCAAATCGGGACAGCTGTGAGGATGGAAGTTTGTATGCGTCGTGTGAATGGTGTGATTGCGGTGGCTGTGATGTTGGTTTCCTGTGGTGGCGCGGCGTTTGCTGCATGCAGCGCTCCGGCGCAGAGCGGATTGGCTCTTTGTTTTCCGTCGGCAGGCTCGACGGTTCTGTATCCGGCGACGATTGAAATGGCAGTGAACTCGGGAGGAGAGCCCATCACTCATCTCTCGGTGTATGACGGAAACGTGGAGGTGGACGACCAGGACTTTATTGCCGACACGCTGATCGACTATAGCTTGCTGAACGGCACTCATCACATCACGGTCAATGCGTGGGACGCGAAAGGTAAGCTCTACCAGGCGAAGACCAGCTTTACCATCACGGGCTTTGGTTTTGGACCTTGCGCGAAAGGAAGCGGACTGGTCACGTTATGCGAGCCGTCGGGCTATGTGCCGGAGGGTTCCGCTCCGGTCTTTGCTTACTTTGCTTCCGGAGTGAAGAGCTGGAGCATGACCCTGGATGGAACGAATATTGCCAGCTCGGGCCAGGGTGGATTGCCTGTGACAGGGCCGCTCGAGATGGACGCGGGAGTGACGGGGGCGGGCGCGCACACGTTGGTTGTTAAAGCGGTTGCCACTACGGGAGCGACCAGTACGGTGACGCGATCATTCTCTACTTTCTACAATCTTGACTGCAGTCCGAAGGGGAATACGTGCTCTCCGGGGATTGAGTTTGTGCAGCCTGCCAATGCAAGCGAGGGCGAAGCGGCAGATGTAGGGACCAGCTTCAAGGTGCAGGCAGAGGTGGTGTACAACACGAAGCCGACGACGAAAATGATTGTGTATCTGGACGGAAAGAACATTGAACAATCGACAGGACCGGGGATCACGGCGAACGTGACGGCGACAAAGGGAACGCACTACCTGGTGATTCTGGCCTGGGACACGGCAGGGAAGCTGTATGAGACTTACGGAAACGTGAACGTGCAGTAGGCGTTTTCCGATGTGGAAATGGACGCGGGCTGGCGCAGAATTCGCCGGCCCGTTTTCTTTGCTAGAGCCATCACAAAGGTGAGTCGAATACAATTAATGAGTGCTGACCTTACAACAAGCCGGACTGCTCTTTGGGATTGCAGTAGTGAGTGGAATGATGAATGCGGTGGCCGGAGGCGGCAGCTTCCTGAGCTTCCCTGCACTGCTGCTGGTGGGTGTGCCGCCAATTCAGGCGAACGCGACAAATACGATTGCCCTGTGGCCCGGAATACTGGGCAGCATTGGCGCGTATCGCAATGAACTGAAGGGCGAGCAGGCACACAAGGTGCTGATTCCGCTGCTGTCGACGGGAATCGTCGGCGGACTGCTGGGAGCGATCACGCTGCTGGTAACTCCGCAGCAGACATTCTTGAAGCTGATTCCGTGGCTGTTGCTTTCTGCGACGCTGCTGTTTGCCTTCAGCCGCAAGATCACATCGGCGTTGAAACCGATTGGCGGCGAAGCGGCGCTCACCACCAAGGGTGGGGCAGCGGCACAACTGTTCGTCGGGTTCTACATTGGATACTTCGGCGCGGGCGCGGGCATCCTGATGATGGCCTTGCTGGCACTGCTGGGCATGACGCAGATTCATCGCATCAACGCCTACAAGACGGTGCAGGCGGCGGTGTGCAATGGAATCGCGATCCTGGCATTTGTGTTCAAGGGCGTCATCTATTGGAAGCACGCGGGCGTGATGGTGGTGGGCTCGCTGCTGGGCGGATACTTTGGAGCCTGGTTCGCACAGAAGATGAAACAGGAACATGTGCGCTGGATCGTGATTGCGATCGGGGCGGGGATGTCCGCGTACTTCTTCTATAAGACGGGATTCTAGCGGCAATGACGGCGGCATACACCTGGGTGGGATACGCGGCGGGCACGTTGACGACGATTGCGTTCCTTCCGCAGGTGCTGCACGTTTGGAAGACGAAGCGCGCCGACGACCTGCACATGGGGACGCTGGTGAGCTTTATGGCGGGCGTCACGTTGTGGATCGTTTATGGAATCGCTATGCGACAGATGCCGGTGATCGTGGCGAACGCAGTGACCCTGATTCTGCAATGCGCTATCCTCTTTCTGAAGCTGCACTATACGGGTAAGCAGGGCGGGTGAGGTTCTAAGAGCACGAGGCCGCTACGAGATGAAACGCTGGCTCTGGTTTGGAATTGCAGTGCTTACGATCTTGCAGACGCCGGATGCCGTGATGTCGGCTATTCATCTGGTTAAGTCCGATCACAGGCTGGGCTGGATCGTTCCAGTCGCTTTTGCTATTCGCTTTGGCACGATCTGGTTGTTTCTGAAGCTTTGGTGGAGATCAAGACCCTCCAAGGAAACGAGCGTATCGAACTGAGGTTGGGGCAGCATTCCGGCGCCGGTTGACCTCGGACTGAGGAAAACGTTAAAATCCTATGGTTTGCCTGTACTGCTTCGCCTCGTCAGAGGCACCTCGTATCAGGTTTGGCGAAGCTCCTGGAATCAGGGGCATGTAAAACGCTGGATCTGCCTTTGATCTATCGATCTACGAGGAAGTGCAAGCGCACAGAAACGATCTTGAGAAACCCCACCGAAGCCTTGTTTTGGCGCGCTGCGATGGAGGGAAGATTTATGGAGGCAGTGCTATGTACGCGGTGATCCGCGCAGGTGGTAAGCAATATCGCGTCGCTCCCGGTGACGTCATTAAGATTGAAAAGACGTCCAACAGCGGCGAGAACATTGATTTTGAAGTCCTGGCAGTCAGCGGCGCAGAAGGCAAGATTGGGAAGGCCGCAGATGCAAAGGTTGTTGGCGAGATTCTGGGAGAAGGCAGGGCCGACAAGATCCTGGTCTTCCATTTCAAGCGCAAGAAGCAGTACAAAAAGCTGAACGGGCACAGACAGCCGTTCACGCAGGTACGCATTGCGGAGATCAGCGCAGACGGCGAGACCTTCAAAGCTCCCGAGGTTGCCGTAAAGGCACCGAAGGCGAAGAAGGTTGAAACCGTGGCTGCAAAAGCTCCGGCGAAGAAGGCTGCCAAGAAGACTGCGGCCAAGAAATCCAGCAAGTAACATTTACTATTTACAGTTCGCGGCTCAAGCGGCGAATGACTGAAGGAACTTAGATATGGCGCACAAAAAAGGTCAAGGAACATCCCGCAACGGCCGCGACTCAAACGCACAGCGTCTTGGTGTCAAGGCTTTCGGCGGAGAGACCGTCACCGGCGGCACGATCATCATTCGCCAGCGCGGTACCCGCATCAAGCCCGGCCTGAATGTTGGACGGGGCAAGGACGATACGCTGTTTGCCAAGATGGATGGAAAAGTGAAGTTCATCGATCGCGGACAGATGGGAAAGTTTGTTGCGATTGAACCGATCGCGGCAGAGCCCGTCGCAAAAGCGTAAACAAAAAGAGAGTTGAATTACGAAGGCCTCGCCTTAAACGGCGAGGCCTTTTTGTGTGTGCGAAGAACGTTACCGACAGAGAACTCATCGCAAGCATCCGGCGAGTAGGTGGAAAACCTTTGAGCGCGCCGGAGGATTCGAAGCACAAATGCGACTTCTTTGAGCGTTGGAGAGGCGCGCGCAAGAATTTCTTTTTGAGCGACGGCTCGCTGCTTCCGGAGAGAACGCGGGTGATGAAGGAGCGAGCTCTTGAACCATGGGCGATGAAGAGAGGATTTGGTGATGGGTGCGGCGAGGCGCATGGACACTGGATGAAGTTGATGTCCTACGGCGAGTGAGCGACTGATGCGAAGCGCGAAGCGAACGACGTCGGAGGTGTTCGGAGGACGACGGAAGCGTTGAATCACAAGATTCACATTTATCAATCTATTTACTTTCATCATTATGCATCTATGTTTCTTGCACTAGTTGTGGTGAAATATCTCAGTCAAGCAGTACGTGGGTAACGATGTTCGTTGATGAAGCAAAAATTCGAGTGGCATCTGGAGCCGGTGGCAATGGATGCATGGCGTTCCGCCGGGAGAAGTTTGTTCCGCGTGGCGGACCCAGCGGCGGCGATGGCGGACGCGGTGGCGACGTCATCATGGAATCCAGCGAGCGGCACAACACGCTGGTTCACTTCCGCTTCAATCCTGAATACAAGGCGCAACGCGGACGCCATGGATTAGGTTCAAACTGCACGGGACCGGAAGGCACGAGCATCACGCTGAAGGTTCCGGTGGGCACGGCAGTTTATAACGATGAGACCGGAGAACTGGTACACGATTTCTCGAAGGCTAACGAGAGCATCGTAATTGCAAAGGGCGGACGAGGCGGACGAGGCAATCAGAACTTCGCCACGCCAACGCACCAGGCTCCGACAGAGCATGAACCGGGAAGACCGGGAATTGAACTGAAGCTTCGGTTGGAGTTGAAGCTGCTGGCAGACGTGGGACTGGTGGGATACCCGAACGCGGGCAAGTCCACGCTGATCTCGCGCATTTCAGCAGCGCGACCAAAGATTGCGGATTATCCTTTCACCACGCTGCAACCGAACCTTGGAGTTGTGGCGCTGGGCGAGATGCCGAATGTGGTCAGCTTCGTGGTGGCCGACATTCCGGGATTGATTGAAGGCGCAAGCGATGGCGCGGGACTGGGCACTCAGTTTCTGCGTCATGTGGAGCGCACACGCTGCCTGGTGCACCTGGTGGATTGCTCGGATGCGAGCGGGCGGCCTGATCCCGTGAAAGATTTCGATGTGATTCTGCGCGAGCTGCGGAAGTTTGGCGCGGGATTGGAACGCAAACCCATGATCGTGGCGGCCAGCAAGATGGACGCTGCGAATCCGGCGAAGGTGGAAAAGCTGCGCAAACATGCGCGCAAGCTGAATCTCGAATTCTATGAGATTTCCGCCGTAACCGGAGCCGGGGTCAGTGAGCTGGCCTGGGCAATGGCGCGTTACGTCGAGGAGGTTCGCCGTAGCAGTGTGGGCGGCGAAGAAGTGACCGAAGCTGTGCTTGTGGAGACGGCGACGGAGAACAAAACGAACAAAAAAACAAAAGGGAGAATACCAATGGCTGCTACAAAGAAGGCTGCAACGAAGAAGGCCGCTGCTAAGAAACCAGTCGCGAAGAAGGCCGTAAAGAAGGTTGCCAAGAAGGCCGTCAAGAAGGTCGCGAAGAAGGCTGTCAAGAAGGCCGCCGCGAAGAAGTAGTTCCTTTCAACATTCCGGCGCGGGCCTTCATGGTCCGCGCCGCAGTTTTGCCCATCCCATGAAAGACCCTCAAAAGTACGTTGCGTTGTACGGCGGCTCCTTTGACCCGGTACACCTGGGACATTTGGCCGTGGCGCGTGCGGCCGCGAAAAAGTTTGAACTGGAGCGGGTGTATTTTGTCCCGGCACACGTGCAGCCGCTGAAGGCACAGCAGAAGGCCACGAATTTTTATCATCGCTACGCGATGCTCGCACTGGCCCTCGAAGGCGAGGCGCGATTTCTGCCATCGCTGCTGGAGGCTCCCGAGACAGCGCGCACCGCCGGCGAAGTGGCCAGCTATACGGCGGACACGGTGAGGCGGTTGCGGACGCGGTTGAAGGATGGAACGCGACTGTATTTCCTGATTGGCATGGACGCCTTTCAGCACATTGCGAAGTGGCGCTCTCCGGTGGAGCTGCTGCGTTCGGCAGAGTTTGTGATTGCCAGCCGGCCGGGCTTTCCGCTGACTGAGGTTGCAAGGGCACTACCCGTCGAGTTGCGACCTGACGCAGACGGTGCGCAGAGACTGCTGGAGACTGGATCACTGGAGACAAACGGCGCGCGTATTCATCTGCTGCCGGATGTGAATGAGGAAGTGAGCGCGACGGAGATTCGCGAGGCGGCGCGCCAAGGGGTTGGCCTGGAACGACTGGTGCCACAGGCTGTGGCCGACTACATTTTGAAGCTGAAGATATACAGTGATGAGGAAGAGCCGTGGTCGCCTGAGCCGCCGCGTGACTGAGGCGGAGCCCGGCGGAAGGTTGGCGCCGCTTGACGCTGCGGGCGCCGGCGGGTACGCGGCAACTGACGCCGCTCCGGCTGCGGGCGCTGGGGCTTGCATCCAAAGCGAAAGCCCCGCACAATAGTGCAGCAAAGAAGAGGGACAATGCCCACGCAAGATATTAGAAATCAAGTCGCGCTCGCCCTTTCGGCGGTCAACAACAAGAAGGCCGAGGACGTATCACTGCTGCAACTCCCCGGCGAGTCGAGCACCTTCACCGATTACTTCCTGATCTGTAGCGGCAGCAATCCGCGGCAGGTGCAGGCGATTGCCGATGAGGTGGATGAACGGCTCTCAAAAGACATGGGCGTAGAGCCGAATGCACGCGAAGGTTACGACACGGCGGAGTGGATCCTGCTGGACTATGTGGATTTTGTCGTACACATCTTCAACGCACAGCGGCGCGCCTACTACGATCTTGAAAGGCTCTGGAAGTCGGCGCACAAGCTGACGGCCGAAGATCTGTTGCACCCGAAGAAATCGGCGCCCGTTGAGGCCGAGGCTGGCGAGCCAGTGGTGAAGAAGCGCGCCAAGAAGGCCGCTGCAAAGAAGGCAACGAGCGTGCGAGCGGCAGCTAAGCAGAGTGCGCGCGGGGCGAAAACGAAATCCGTTGGCCGTAAAGTTGTGGCCAAGAAGGTTGCGGCGAAAAAAGCTCCGGCAAAGAAGGTTGCGGCCAAGAAGAAGGTCGCCGGCAAGAAGGCTGCGGCAAAGAAGTCCAGCAAACGCAAGTAAGGCGCAGATGACGCACAGCGCGGGCCCGCCGCCCGCGCTGTTTTTTGCGCGAAGAAGGAACACGATGAAGATCCGCCTGGTCTCAATCACGAAGCGCAAGGGCTCAAGCAAAGAGTCCGCGGTTGATGAGCTGACGACCGAGTACGTGAAGCGAGCGGCACGGTATTCCCCGGTTGAGATGGGTGAGTACGCGAGCGAAGCGGCGCTTTTGAAAAGTCTGGAGCGGCCCGGGCGCACGGCTCCTGTACTGGTTGCACTGGATTCCCGCGGAAAGCAGTGGAGCAGCGAAGAGCTTGCGGACTTTGTGCGACAACACCTGGAGCGCGGAACGCAGGAGCTGATCTTTGCGGTCGGTCCGGCGGACGGGTGGACGGCGGCAGTACCCGGGCGGGCACAGCAGACTTTGTCACTGGGCAAGATCACATTGCCGCATGAACTGGCACGCGTAGTGCTGGCGGAACAGATATACCGCGCTTTCACCATCCTGAACAATCATCCATACCACGGCGGACACTAGAGCAGTTTCCTGATTGGTGGGGCTCGACGACTCCGACCATGCGCACCAAAACCGCGAGCGTAGCTGGGTACCCGAGTGCTTTATTGGTGGAATGGGTGTGGATGAGTGCGCTCGAAACGGAGATGATCGAAGCTGATGTCGCGAAGGATGTCGCCGTCCCTGGGAACGATGTTGGCTTCAAACTCATGCGCGGAATAGGGAGGCGCCTCCACCT
>Ga0181531_10002255_pt1 | contig 12066 bp, 12 predicted proteins | sample PEATcosm2014_Bin_38_FD_119743 | JGI IMG/M metagenome (GOLD analysis project Ga0181531, IMG submission 119743) | Peatland microbial communities from MTU Mesocosm Facility, Houghton, MI, USA - PEATcosm2014_Bin11_10_metaG | ecosystem: Environmental > Terrestrial > Soil > Wetlands > Peat | place... | reverse complement strand
GACGAGCAGCGCTTTCTGATAGACGAGGTCGCCCTGTGCGAGGCGGACCGCGTCGCGCCGCTGCACGGCGGTGTACCAGGCCGTCGCCACGTCCTGGGCCAACTGCTGCTGGGCGCGTACCAGGGTGTCGCGCGCGCTCTCGACCGTGCGCTTCGCCTGCTGTGCTGCGAGCTGCGTCGCACCGTTGTAGAAGGTCCAGGTCGAGGTGACCTGCGCGGTGTTGAGCGAGAACACGTTCTCCGGCGAGATGCCGTATTGCGTGAACGAGCCGCCGGCGTACCCGTTCGTTTTCTGCATCTGGTTCTGCAACTCGCCCGCGACGGTCGGGAACTCGGCGGCGTGGTCTTGCACGAAGAGGGATTCGTCCTGCGCGAGCGTCGCGCGATCGTTCAAGACCGTCGGGTCGTGATCGAGCGCGTAGCGCACGGCGGCCGGGAGATCCAGCGGCGCGTTGGTGGCGGTCGCCCGCGCGGGTGTCCCGGGCACGGCGATGCACAGCAGCACCGCGCCGCAGGCGGCGCGGAAGAGACGCGACACGATCAGCGCGCGGTCGAGACGACGAACAGCAGGGTGAGCAGCAGGCTGATGACGATCGTTCCCCAGGCCGCCACGCGCGAGAAGTTCCCGATCGCGATCAGGCCGAGCGCGGCCAGCACGAGCGCCCAGAGTCCGGTCACGTTGAGGACCGTCAGCAGCGCGGCGAGCTTTGGTCCCGCGCCGGGGGCGAGCATCGCCAGACCCGGGATACCTTCCTGGAACGCGCTCGGGGTCGCGTAGGCGGCCGGCCCACGGATCACGGCGATGATGCCGGCGAGCAGGAAGCCCAGGCTCGAGACGACGCCGGTCGTCATCGAGAGGGCGTAGAACTGCGCGAACGTCCCCTGCGCCCGCGTGATGGTCCGCGCAATCAGCATGATGACGGCTTGGACGAGCGAGCCGACGAGCAGGCCGATCGGCACGAACACCCAGGTGAACTGGATGAAGAGGCGACCGTACGTCATCGCGTTCTGGACGGCTTGCGCGCGGTGAGCGGCGTCCATGCTCTGGAACTGCGGCGCGTTGCCGTACAGCGCGGGGCCGTAGGTCTCGAACGCGTGCAGGTTGGCGGGACCGCCCAGGAGGTAGCCCGCGATCCCGAGCAGCGAGGCGACCAGGAACGCCCACCCCCAAGTCGGGACGATGCGCAGGCGGGCGAAGGCGGCGTTGGGCGCGACGATGATGTCGGCGACGTTGAGCAGCCCGCTATTCGGCGGAACGGTTGGCTCCGAGGTGTTCACAGCGAAAACTCCCGAGGGCGAAACGCGCGGAGGACACCCGCAGCTACCGGGCGTTCGGCGCGGGAGTTTCGCCGAGCAGCGACTCGATCCCGAGCTTGCGGTCGATGACCGCGCGGGCTCGGTCGAGGTCGAGCTCCCGTAGTTGCCAGAGGCGGAGCCGCAAATACGACTGGACCAGCCGCCGGGCACGACGCGAGTAGAGGCTTGCCTGGTCCAGCGCGATGGGGGCCGGCGGCCGGGTCGCATGCGCCCGCGGGCGCGCCGTTGGCTGCGACGTTCGGTGCGGGAGTGGAACCGTCGCCTGCCCCGGCCGGGTCGCGAGCGAGGAACAACAGAAGAACACCAGCAGGGTGCCGGTGAAGAGCGCGTATCTCACGCCCCTCATTCCCTCCGGCGCCACCCAACGTCAAGGACCCGACTTGCTTTCCGACACCTTCGTCGTCCCGGCCCCCCCGGACGAACCTTACCTGCGCGTCGTCCCCCTGGGCGGCTGCGGCGAAATCGGCCGCAACATGACCTGCATCGAGACGAGCGACGACCTGGTGGTCGTCGACTGCGGCCTGATGTTTCCCGACGAGGAGATGTTCGGGGTCGACATCGTCATCAACGACTTCACCTACCTGCGCGAGCGGCAGGACAAGCTGCGCGCGCTGCTCGTCACCCACGGCCACGAAGATCACATCGGCGGCATCCCCTACCTGCTGCGCGAGTTCCCCAAGCTCCCCGTCGTCGGCACGCCGCTCTCGCTGGCGCTGATCCGCGCCAAACTCAAGGAGCACAAGCCGGGCGAGTGGGACGCGCGTTCGGTGGAGCCCGGTGACCGGGTGAAGTTCGGCGCGATCGAGGCGCAGTTCATCCACATCAACCATTCGCTCGCGGGCGCGTGCTCGCTGGCGATCCGCACCCCGGTCGGCATCGTCTTCCACACCGGCGACTTCAAGTTCGACCAGACGCCGATCGACGGCGATCCGGCCGACTTCGCCGCCATCGCCAAGGTCGGCGACGAGGGAGTGCTGGTGATGCTGTCCGACTCGACGAACGCGGAGCGCCCCGGCCACACGCTCTCCGAGCGCATCGTCGGCGAAGCGTTTTCCAATATCTTCGCGCGGGCCAAGGGACGCATCATCGTCACCTCGTTCGCCTCGAACGTCCCGCGCATCCAACAGGTGATCGATCAGTCCAAGCGCTACGGGCGCAAGGTCGCGTTCCTGGGCCGTTCGCTGCAGAACGTCGTCCAGTACGCGCGCCAGCTCGACTACCTCGACATCCCCGAAAACATCGTCATCCGGCTCGACGAAGTCGACGAGTACCCGCCCAGCGAGGTGTGCGTGATGACGACCGGTTCGCAGGGTGAGCCGATGTCGGCCCTCTCGCGGCTCTCGGTGCGCGACCACAAGCAGTTCAAGATCGTCCCCGGCGACACCGTCGTCATCTCGGCGACGCCGATTCCCGGCAACGAGAAGAGCGTCGCCAAGACGATCAACAACCTCTATCGCCTGGGTGCCAACGTTATCCACGGCTCGAGCGGGAACGCGCACGTCTCCGGACACGCCTCGCAAGAAGAGCTGCTGCTGATGCTCAACCTGGTGCGGCCGAAGTACTTCATCCCCGTCCACGGCGAGTACCGCATGCTGGTCACCCACGGGCGGCTGGCGCAGCAGACCGGTGTCGCCGGCGACAACGTGTTCGTGGCCGAGAACGGCGACGTGCTCGAGTTCACCAAGGGCGGCGCCGAGAAAATCGGCCGCACCTACGGCGGCAACGTGCTGGTCGACGGCTCGGGCGTGGGTGACATCGGCGACGCGGTGCTGCGCGATCGCAAGCACCTCTCGGCCGACGGCATCATGATGGTGGTCGTCACCGTCGACGCCGAGGAAGCGCGGGTCGTCGCCGGCCCCGACCTCATCTCGCGCGGCGTCTTCTACTTGCCCGAGTCGGGCGAGCTGGTCGACGAGCTGAAGGAGAAGCTCAGCCGCATCCTCGACGATTGCAGCGCGGAAGGCATCCGCGACATCGCCAACGTCAAGGAACACATCCGCTCGGGGCTGGCCAAGGCGGTGTTCGACAAGTCGCGGCGCCGCCCGATCGTCATCCCGGTTGTCATGGAAGTGTAGCTGCGTGAAAGGACGGGCGTGATATGTCGCTGCACGAGATCGTTCTTCCGGAAACCAAGCCCGAGACCGAATGGGTCCGCGGCCGGGCCTTGCAAAAAGTGAGCGGGACCTACGACCACGGCAGGTTGCAGGCGCTGTTCGCCATAGCCCTGACGACGTGGTCGGATGCAAGTGCTCGCGGCCGTGTCGGGATGTCGTGGCGCTTTCGCGTCGCGCCGCCGGGGCAGGTCGTGCGCCCGCTCGTTCCTGACGTTGCCTATCTCTCATACGACGACGTCGCGGTCGACGCTCCGGATGACGACGTCCAGGTACCGCTCGGCGCGCCGACCGTTGCGGTCGAGGTAGTCCTACCCGAGGAGCGGCGCGTGGACATCGAGGACAAGATCGCGACGTACCTCGCAGCGGGGACGCGTGCCGTTCTGCTCGTTGACCCGCGCGACCAGTCCATCACCATCGACGACGGCGCGGTCCGCGTGCTGCGGCCCGGCGACGTTTTCACACATCCTTCATTGCCCGGATTTACGCTCGACGTGGGCGCTCTCTTCGAGCGCGCCCGCCGCTAACCAAGGAGCATTTGTGGTGTTCATTCGTCCCCTCGTCGTTGCCGCATCCGCGCTCGCGGTCGTCACGTCCGCCAGCCTGGCCGCGCAAGCCGCCATGCCGATGCCCACGCACGTCCGCGGCACCGTCAAGGCGATCTCCGCGACCCAGATCACGGTCGCGACCGCGCACGGCGACGTGCGCCTTGCGCTTCCTCCGAAGGCGCTCGTCGGTGCGGTCGTCCCCGGCACCGTCGCCGACATCAAGCCGGGCACGTTCATCGGCAGCGCCAACGTCCCGGGTACCGGGGCCGCGCGGGCACTCGAGGTCGTCGTGTTTCCCGACGCGATGCGCGGGACCGGCGAGGGCGACTACCCGTGGGATCTCCCGGGCGGGGGCAGCCACATGTCGTCGATGACCAACGGCACGGTCGGCGGCGGTTCGATGTCCTCGATGTCGGGCAGCATGGGCGGGTCGTCGATGACCAACGCCTCGGTCACCCACATGAGCGGCGCCGGCGGCGCGACGGTGGTCGACGTCAGCTACAAGGGCGGCTCGAAGAAGATCGCGATCGGACCCGGTACGCCGATCGTGCGTGTCGGCCCGGCCAAGCTCGGCGACGTGCACCCCGGCTCGCACGTCTTCGTCGTCGACGCGAACGGCACGGCCGCTCGCATCGTCGTCGGTGAAAAGGGCGCCGTTCCCCCGATGTGAATCGCGGACGAGAAGACAGTACTACGCTTCCGCGAGCATCGTCTTTTCGTCTTCATCGGTCGGCACGAGCTTCCAACTGATCGCGCTCACGCCGGGCTCGATGCCGACCCGCGCGACGATCTTTTCGAGTCGGCCGTCGACGCGGCCGGTCGCGGTTGCGTCGGCGACGATCTCGACCCGGTCGCTCCCGCCGACGTCTTCGCTGTACACCGCCTGCAGCAGAATACCGTTCGCCTTGATTGCCTCGATGGCGGCGGCACGCACCTGGTCTTCGACATCTTGCCGGCAGATCGCGCGCACTTCGTAGCTCGAGACGATCTCGGTGTCCTCGGCCGAGCGGCGGTTGATCTGCTGCGCGATCGGGCGCAGCACGACGTTGGCGAACAGGATCGCTGCGGCGCCGATCACGCCGTACCAGATCGCGCCGATCCCGATCAGGGCACCGACCGCGGCCGTGCACCAGATCGTGGCGGCTGTGTTGAGACCGCTCACGCTCAGGCGCTCTTTGAAGATGACGCCGCCGGCCAGAAAACCGATCCCGGAGACGACGTAGGCGGGGATCTGCGTCGCGTTGGCCATCCCGCCGACCAGCGGCGTGATGGTGACGAACAGGCACGTCCCGGTGGCGACCAGCGCGTTGGTGCGCAGCCCCGCCATCCGCTGACGGTACTGCCGCTCGACGCCGATGAGCGTGCCCAGCACGACCGCGATCAGCAGCCGCAGCGAGAAGTCGAGCGGGGTCAGGTCGGTGGCCACGCCGATCCGTTCGACATCGCCGTGGAGGGCGCCGCTCGGCGCTTGCCGGCGTCGGGACGGAATGGCGCTGTTCGCGTCGCTCCGGCCTACGCGGGCGCGTTGAAGCCGCCGCCGGTCGCGTAGCCGCCGAGATCGAGGGTCACGTAGCGGTAGCCGGCGGCGCGCACCCCGGCCACGATCTGTTCGCGGCGTGTCGGGTCGGCGACGGCGGCGATGTCTTGCGGTGGGACCTCGATGCGCGCCAATTCACCGTGATGACGTACGCGACAGGCGCGCAGTCCGGCATCGTGGACGGCCTGCTCGGCGCGATCGACTTGGCGCAACAGCGCGAGCGTGATCGGCGTTCCGTGCGGGAAGCGCGAGGAGAGGCACGCCAGGGCCGGCTTGTCCCACACGCTCAGGTCGAGCTCGCGCGCCAGCGCGCGGACGTCGGCCTTGGTGAAGCCGGCTTCGTGGAGCGGGCTGCGCACGCCGTGCTCGCGCGCCGCTTTGCGGCCGGGTCGCCAGTCGCCCTCGTCGTCGCGGTTGAAGCCGTCGACGATGGTCGCGATCCCGCGCTCGCGCGCGATCGCGGTCAGCGTCCCGTACAGCTCGGTTTTGCAGAAGTAGCAGCGGTTCGCCGGGTTGGCCGCATACTTGGGATCGTCGAGCTCGCGCGTCTGGACGACTTCGTGGCGCGCGTCGACGGCGTGCGCGAAGTCGACCGCCCCGGCGTACTCGCGCTCGGCCAGCGACTCGCTGCGGGCGGTGATCCCGATCGCGCGCTCACCGAGCTCCTGCGCGGCGACGTGCAGCAGCAGCGCCGAGTCGACCCCGCCCGAGAACGCGACGATGCAGCTGCCCAGCTCGCGCACGATCGCGCGCAACCGCGCTGCTTTGACGGCGAGGGTCTCCTCGAGTTCGATCATCGCACGCCTCCGGCGTCCAGGCAGCGCTCGACGACGCGCGCGACCTCCGGCAGCGGCAGCCCGCGCTCGCGCGCGATCCGCACCAAGTCGTCGTACTCGGGCTGGACGCGCACGCCGCCGTCGAGCCGGACTTCCTTCGCGCGCACGGGGCCGTACGGTGTCTCGACGGTGACGATCCGGCGCGGCAAGATGTGGCGGCGCTGCGCGCGCACCCGCACGCCGATCGTCGTCGTCTCGCGCAGCATCGCGCGCGCGACCGCCTCTTCGGCCGACGGGTCGGCGATGGCGGAGAGCAGCAGCGCGGGCCGCCCTTTCTTCATCACGATCGGGGTCAGCCAGGCGTCGCGCGCACCGGCCGCAAGGATGCGCTCGAGGGCCAGCTCGACGTACTGCGGCGAGAGGTCGTCGACGTTCGCCTCGAGGACGACGACCTCGTCGCGTCCATCGTCCTCGGCGCCGGCGAGTGCGAGCGTGCCGATCGAGATGCGGGTGACGTTGGGAAACGCGAAGTCGCTCGTCCCGGCCCCGTAGCCGATCCGTTCGACCGTCAGGTCCGGCCGCGGCCCGGGCGTCGCGAGCGTGGTGAGGATCGCGGCTGCGGTGGTGGTCACCAGCTCGCCGGCGACGTCGACGGTGCGGGTCGGCCAGCCGCGCAGCAGGTCGGCGGTGGCGGGCGGCGGGTTCGGATAGCTGCCGTGGTCCATGCGGATGGTGCCGTGGCCGACCGGGAACGGCGAGCAGCGCAGCTCGTCGATCGCGAGCAGGTCGAGCGCGACGCAGAACCCGGCGACGTCGAGGACCGCGTCGATCTGACCGACTTCGTGGAAGTGGATGGTTGCGACGTCGACGCCGTGCACGCGCGCCTCCGCTTCCGCCAGCCGCCGGTACACGGCGCTCGCGCGCTCGCGCTGCCGCGTCGTCAGCGCGCTGCGCTCGACGATGCCGAGGACGTCGGCGAGCGTACGCTGCGGTCCGCGGCGATGGCGGTGGTGGTGGTCGTGGTCGGGAGCACCGTCTTCGCCCGGTACGACCAACTGCGCGGCGGTTGCGGCGATGCCGCGCTTGACGACGCGCGTCGGCGCGAACGTCCAGCCCTCGGCGACGACACCGCGCAACGCCGCCGTCACCGCGCCGGCGTCCAGGCCCGCGTCGAGGAACGCCGCCAGCAGCATGTCGCCGGCCGCCCCGCCGATCATCTCGACGTATGCGATCCGTCGTACGGCGCTCATGTCGTGACGATCTTGTGGGCCAGGGCGGCGGCGCCGAAGCCGTTGTCGATGTTGACGACCCCGATTCCCGGTGCGCACGCGGTCAGCATCCCGAGCAGCGCGGCGAGGCCCTCGAACGCGGCACCGTAGCCCACGCTGGTCGGCACGGCGATCACCGGCGCCTTTACCAGCCCGGCGACGACACTCGGGAGCGCACCTTCCATCCCGGCGACGACGATGACGGCGCGGCAGGTGCGCACGTCCTCGAGGACCTCGAACACGCGGTGAACGCCGGCGACGCCGACGTCGGTCGCCGAGACGACCACCTCACCGAACGCCTCGAGCGTGAACGCGGCCTCACGTGCGACCGGCAGATCCGAGGTCCCGGCGCAGACGACGGCGACCCGCTGGCCGGTCGGCGGCAGCACGCCGCGCCGCAACGCGCCGGCGGTCTGGTCGAGGACGGCATCGGGATAGGCCGCGATCAGGGCCGCGCGCTGCTCGGCCGGGACGCGCGTCGCCAGGGCGAAGCCGGTACGCGCGTAGAGCGCGCCGACCAGCGCGAGGTTCTGCTCGAGCGACTTCCCGGCGGCAAAGATCACCTCGGGAACGCCGGTGCGCTCTCGGCGTTCGCTGTCGAGCCGCGCGACGGACGTCTCCATACCGCTGTGCTACCCCGCTCGCCGGCCGGAGGCCTCGCGCCGACGTCCAAGGGTAGGTCCATGGCGGATCGACGCAGCTTCCTGGGCGCCGTTTCGGGCGTGGCGACCACCCTGTTGCTGACCGGTACAGCGGGCGCGCAGAGCAGCGCGCCGCCGGCTCCGGCACCCAGCACCACCCCGGCTCCCCCGTCGGCAGCGTCGCGAGCGATCGCCGCGACGATGCGGCGCTTCGACGCCTCCCTCACCGACGCCGAGGTCGACACGATCGCGCGCGGGATCGATCAGAACGCGTCGGGTGCGGCGCTCAACCCGCACCGCGGGACGGCGTTGCGCAATGCCGACGAGCCGGTGCTGCACTTCTCGGTCCGCCTGCCGCGATGACCGACGGGGACATCGCCTTCGCCGACGCGGTCCAGCTGCAGCGGCTGCTGACGGCCAAACGGATCTCTTCGCTCGAGCTGACGAACCTGTACCTCGCCCGGCTCGAGCGGTACGGGCCGGTCTACAACGGCGTGGTGACGATCCTCCACGAGCGCGCACGGCGCGAAGCGCGGCGCGCCGATCGCGAGCGCGCGCGCGGTGCGGTCCGCGGTCCGCTGCACGGCATCCCGTACGGCGTCAAGGACCTCCTGGCGACGCCCGATGCGCCGACGACGTGGGGAGCGCAACCGTACCGGCGCCAGCGCTTCGACTTCGATGCGACCGTCGTGCGCAAGCTGACCGACGCCGGCGCGGTGCTGTTGGCGAAGCTGGCGATGGTCGAACTCGCCGGCGGGTTCGGCTACGACGAAGCCGACGCGTCGTTCACCGGTCCGGGCCGCACGCCGTGGAACCTCGCGTTCTGGAGCGGTGGCTCGTCGAGCGGTTCGGGGATCGCGGTGTCGGCGGGCCTGGTCGGCTTCGCGATCGGCTCGGAGACGTCGGGCTCGATCCTGTTCCCGTCGACGGCCTGCGGGATCACCGGCTTGCGGCCGACCTATGGGCGCGTCTCACGCCACGGCGCGATGGCACTGTGCTGGTCGCTCGACAAGCTCGGCCCGATGGCGCGCAGCGCGCGCGACGCGCAGGTGATCCTGGCCGCGATCGCCGGCAGCGATCCGCACGATCCGACCGCCGTCGACGCGCCGCTCGCCGTGCCGCGCCGCCGGTTGCGGGTCGCGGTCCTGCGCAACGCCACCAAGGGCGCGATGCCGGAGGTGGCAGCGAACTTTCGCGCGACGCTGCGCGTGCTGGGCGAGCTGTGCGATCTCGCCGGCGAGGTGACGCTGCCGAAGGGTCCGTGGGAGCCGCTCGTCGGCACGATCGTCAACGCCGAGGGCGCGGCAGCCTTTCGCGACCTGATCGAGTCGGGCCGTTCACGCGAGTTGCGTAACGCGCAGGACCAACTGGGCGGCTATGTCGCCTACGCCACGCCGGCCGTCGACTACATCGACGCCCAGCGCCAGCGGGCGAAGCTCAACGCCGCGCTCGAAGCGGCGATGGCCGGTTACGACGCGATCGTCTCGCCCACGCTCGACACGGTGACGTTCCCGATCGGCGTGCCGTTCGAGCGAGCGTATCCGAAATACGGCAGCTCGCCCTCGCTGATCTCGCCCGGGAATGCGGCGGGACTGCCGGCGCTGGCGATGCCGAACGGCTTCGGTCCGCATGGCCTGCCGACATCGGTCGCGCTGCTCGGGACCGCGTGGAGCGAGGCGGCGCTGGCATCACTCGGCGCGCGCTACCAGCGCGCGACCGCATTCCACCATCAGCGCCCCTCGCTCTCCGGGTGATTACGCGTGGAGGGTCTTGAAGAACGCCAGCAGGTCGGGGTTGATGACGTCGGCGTTGGTGGTCGGCATGCCGTGCGGGTAGCCGTGATACGTCTTGAGGGTGCCGTGCTGCACGAGCTTCGCCGAGAGTGGGCCGGCATCGGCATACGGAACGATCTGGTCGTCGTCGCCGTGCATCACCAGCACCGGCACGGAGATCTTCTTCAGATCGGGGGTGAAGTCGGTCTGTGAGAATGCGACGATCCCGTCGTAGTGTGCCTTCGCGCCGCCCATCATGCCCTGTCGCCACCAGTTGTCGATGACGCCCTGCTTCGCCGTCGCGCCCGGCCGGTTGTAGCCATAGAACGGGCCGGTCGGCAGGTCCAGGTAGAACTGGGCGCGGTTGGTCGCCGTTTGCTCTTGCAGTCCGTCGAACACCGATTTCGGCAGCCCGCCGGGGTTCGCGGGGGTCTGAAGCATCAACGGCGGGACGGAGCTGATGAGCACCGCCGCCGCGACGCGGCTCTCACCGTGCCGCGCGATGTAGCGCGTGACCTCACCACCACCGGTCGAATGACCGACATGGATGGCGTTCTTCAGGTCGAGGTGCTCGACCACGGCCAGAAGATCGTCGGCGTAATGGTCCATGTCGTGACCCTCGCCGACCTGCGTCGAGCGCCCGTGCCCACGCCGGTCGTGCGCGACGACGCGGTATCCGGCGGCCAGGAAGAACATCATCTGCGCATCCCAGTCGTCGGCCGAGAGCGGCCAGCCGTGACTGAACACGATCGGCTGGCCGCTGCCCCAGTCCTTGTAATAGATGTCGACACCGTCTTTGGTGGTGACGAAACTCATAGGTCGTTCTCCGTGTGCGGTGCCGGTAGAAAATTATGCGAGGCGGGCACGCCGTTGAAATTCGCCCGGCGTGCATCCGACATGACGATGGGACTGCTGCCGGTGTTTACCTTGAACTGACGCGCAAAATGGAAGCGGCTCACGTTCGCGAGGCGTGCGAGATCCGACAACCGATCGACTCGCTCAGATGATCGTACTGGTTTTCGAGAGCGGCGGAGCCGTAGCCTAGCATACGTCTCATCGTGGGGTCAACAGTCGAGCATCGGACACGATTACTCGGCCTTTGCGGCAGGTGCAGGACGTGCTGCGCGAATCGCCGAGCCGAGCGCAAGCGCGACGATTCCGAGGAGGACCCCACCGACCAGGTCGGTGACGTAGTGCGCACCGAGCGCCAAGCGTGACCAGATGACGGCGCAGCCCCACAGCGCCAGCAGCGGAGCGACCGTCAGGCGCACGGCACGCGGCAGCGTGCTGTTCCACACGAAATAGGCCCACAGCCAGTACACGATCGTCGCGAACATCGCGTGGCCGCTGGAGTACGAGTACGACGACTCGTGAATGAGATGCCAGTACGGTGGCCGTGCGCGGTGAAAGACGTCCTTGAGCACGTCGCTGACCTTCCAGAAGACGAGCGTCGTCAACACCGAGGTGATGATTCGCGCACGCCACCGAAGCGCGAATCGCGCGACGACGAGGCCGATGACGCCGAACGCGACCAGCGTCGGAAACCAGCACGATGCGGTGAAGAGGAGCGCGACCTGCGGCGCTTCGCCCGAAAGCGCTGCGCCGGCCAGGTCGATGCCGGCCGGTGGGGCGTGCGCGACCGCGATCCCGAGCCACGCGTAGAGCGCGGCGGCGATGGCCGCGATGCCGAGAAACCGCAGCATCGTCAGGCGAAGAGGTCTTGCTGGGGCGGCTTCCCGATGCGTTCGGCGATCCGTTCGAGGTCGGCCGGTGATTCGATGACGACGTTGCGCGGTTTGGTGCCCTCGTTGGGGCCGACGATCCCGAACTCTTCGAGCTGACGCATCAGCCGCACCGCGCGCGGATGGCCGATCGAGAAGCGCGCCTGCAATGCGGCGGTCGAGCCGACGCCGGCGTCGCCCTTGGCGACCCGTGCGTCGAGCAAGAACTTCGAGGCGTCGTACCAGAGGTCGTCGACCTTGCGCTCTCCGCCGTTGCCGCGCTCGTCGTCCTCGCGGATCGGCGTGATCTCCATCGCCTTGGCATCGTCGGGCTTGGCCTGGCGCTTCCAGAACTCGACCAGCCGCTCGATCTCGG
>Ga0181531_10002254_pt1 | contig 12069 bp, 10 predicted proteins | sample PEATcosm2014_Bin_38_FD_119743 | JGI IMG/M metagenome (GOLD analysis project Ga0181531, IMG submission 119743) | Peatland microbial communities from MTU Mesocosm Facility, Houghton, MI, USA - PEATcosm2014_Bin11_10_metaG | ecosystem: Environmental > Terrestrial > Soil > Wetlands > Peat | place... | reverse complement strand
TGCAGATAGATGTCGTCACGGAGGGTGGCGGTGGCAACCACCGGGTCCTGTTTGTGCAGGGCGGCGAGTTCGTCAAAGGTTTGGAAGGTCTTGGCGTCAATCACCGCCCTCTCTTCAATCCAGCCGATCTCGTTCTTCTGAGTCTTTACCTTGAGGAAGCGCCGGCCGCGCTCGAGCACCTCCAGCGGCTCCCCGTTCGCCACCTGGGCCACACGATTCGAGACGGCAGCCACCCGGTCGTGAAGGTACATCTGACGGGCAGAGACGTAGACCGTCTCGTGCCGCTCGTGGTGGAATCGCGCGCACCCGCAGGCAAGCACAAGAAAACCTAAAATGAGCAACGTGGGAAGAGAGGCTCCGAAGCGCCTGACGGACGGGACAAATGGAATGGAGAATTGCGTGAACACAGCCAGTGGCGGTCTTCTTGAGGATAGCAGAGACAGGGGTCCCTGCTTTTTACGGCAGCGCCGCGATGGCGCTTGCCTGCACGGGATCGGTTCCCGTGGAGGATGTGAGGGCAGAGTCGAGTTTTCCCGCAGTGGTGGAGTCAAAGGTGTACGCCTCGAGGTCGGGGCTGCCGCCTGAATCCACAACCAGCACGAAGGTGCCCTGACTGTCCTCCGCCAGGCCGATGGGGCTGGTTCCCGCCGAAGCCGTGCTGCTGAGAGCGGTGAGAGAGTAAACGGTACCGGTCGAGGTGAAGGAGAACCCGGTGATGTTTCCGGTGGAGCTCCCACTGACCGCTTTGTTGGCGACGTAGACGTAATCGCCGGACGCGGTGGGTAGAATGGCGGACGGCCCCGTTCCGCCGCTCCCGTACGGGGAACCGGTAACCTCCGTGATTGTCGCGCCGATGGTAAACGCGCGCAGCCCACCGGATTGGGTCCCGGAAGTAGCTGCGCTTTCGCCCACATAGAGCAGCCGGTTGCTGGGATCGACGGCAACCGTGTCCGCGCCGCCCGCGGGGTTCTTTAGGGCAATGGTTGTCGCGGTACCGAAGGGATCGGTGTTGGTGGGGTTGAACGGGACCACCGCCGTTCCTCCGGAGCCCAGGGCGACGAAGACATAACAATCCGTGCAGGTACTCGAGTCGGCCGGCGACATCGCCAACTGCTGCACGGTGGCGGCAGGAAGGGTGACAACCTTCTCGGAGGAGGAGGAGTTGAACAATCCGGTCGTGGAGCTGATGGGAATGGCGTTGAGCTGGGCCACGCCGGAGACCGCCTCGACAAGCCAGGAACTGGTTGCGTCCACGTGCATGGTGTAGGCCTGGTCGGTCGAGATCACGCTTCCGTTGTTCCCCACGGTGAGCGCGCCGCCGGAGCCGATGGTGTACACGTAGACGCCCACTGCCGTGCCCACGTACAAGAAGCCGCCGTTGGGAGCGATGGCGATGGAATAAGGCGCGGCAGTAAAGGTGTAGGGGCTTCCTGTAACCGCAGTCAGCGTCCCGGAAACGATCGAGTAGGCGGCGATCTGCTTCGTGCCTTGGTTCAATACATAAAAGACGCCGCTGGAGGCCGTTGTTGTGGGGGTAGTAGTCGTGCTGGTTGGCGCCTGCCAAAAATCCTTGCAGCCGGCCAGAAGCGGCATCCCTGCCAGCAGCACCCGCGCCCATCTTCCGATCTTCATCGCCGCTCCTTGATAGGTGTCTTCAGGGTACCGCTTTTGCGTGAGCCGTTCCAGACAGCCGCACGGCAGGCAGCCTGTCAGGCTTCGTGGATGAAAGACGAGCTTAGGCGGCGATTCGCTCACCGGATTGCTGATCACGCCGCGCGGAAAGGGAGGCGGCGCTGCGGGTCAGTTGGGCCGTCCGCCGGATGTGGAGCGGCGGCGGAACCGGTCGTCGATCGGCTGGCGGTCCCTGAATCCGGTCTCGACGGTGTGCCAGTGCTCGATGGCGGGCTCGCCCATGCGCCAGCAGAGCAGCACCACCTGATCGTCAAGGCGGCATGGAAAATCGAGCAGGCCGGCTTCCAGGTCCTTCACCTGCACGCCGATCGAATCGATCTCGGCAATGCTCTCGCGGGCACGCTGAAGATGGGTTTCCATCTCCGCACGCTGCGTTGCCACGCTCCCCACATTCACCCTCATGCCGCCGGAGAGATAGATGCGCCGGGCCAACTCGGAGAGACCGGACTCGACTTCCTCGGCCGACTGTTTGCCGTCGATTGCCCGCTTCAACAGCGACTCCACCACGGGGAGGAGTGACTGGGCTTCTTCGAGAGTGAAGGTCTTCATGCGAAATCCCCCCAAACAGTAGGATACGACGAAACCGAATCACAGAATGTGTGATATAGATCACGCGACCAGAGATCAGAGAACACGGAATGGTTGCCTGAAAACAGTAAGTGCGCCCGGCGCGCCTGTCAAAGCTCGCTTTGCGGCATTGGTTCGGTGAACTTGATTTCGTTCCCGAACTCATCGTTCACCCTGAGGTCGCGGTTCCCCCAGGGCTTTCGCATGATTCGCTGCGACAGGCGGGCGCTACGCTCCTGAAACTCTGCATAAAGCGCTTCCAGGTCTGGCGTAAAGATGTGAATCCCCATGGGTGAATGGTTCCTGGCGTGGTCCTGGAACAGATGAACAACAACGTCGTCCCGCTCGACAATCTCGCAATCGCCATCCGGCATCTGCATGGCAACGCGAAACCCGAGCTTCTGCTCGGAGTGTTCAATGGCCGTTTGCATGTTGGAAACCGGAACTTCGGGGGCAATCCGTGAAAGTCTCGCCATCGTAGGTTCTCCCTTCTCCGCGCAAGCGCGGGAGCGGACGAGGGCGAGCGCAACAATGAACTGCGCTGGCAAGAATGCGTCTACTCCCTGTTCCCTGTTCCCTAGTCCCTAGTCCCTATTCCGTACCCTGCTTCCAGCATAATAAACGGGGAGGAATCATGACCGAATTGGAGCAAATCCTCATGGGCGACAGCGCGCACACGCCGCCGGCCTTCATTCTTGAAGGGCTCCCGGGCGAGATGGCCCATCGAAAGATCGAGGCCGCGCCGCACACGATTTATCAGGAACTTTGGCACATCGCGTTCTGGCAGCAGATCACGCTGAACTGGGTTCGCGGCATCGAGACTCCCTTCCCCGTGCACGCTTCTGCCGGCTTCCCAACGGAAAACGATGCAAGTGCGGAAGACTGGGATCGGCTGCGCGAACGGTTCTTTGACGGCAATCGGCAGGCGGCGGAGGCGGCACGCGACGCGCATCAGCTCGAGCGGGTGGTTCGCTGCCCATCCCGTCCGGGCGTTCCGGTGCGCACCATGACGGCGCGGGAGCAACTGGAGAGCCTGGGCGCCCACAATGCATACCACTTCGGACGAATCGTTCTGTTGCGGCAGCTCCTGGGAAACTGGTCGCCGTCCTCCGGAGGCTATAGCTGGTAAGTCACTGGGCGAGCCTGGTCCGCGCCGTTTGTGAGCGCCCTGCACGGGCAGGTATCATTACCCTTCATGGGAATTCAGCCGACAATCGAGATTGCCAACCTGGGCATGGCAGACACGCTGATTCTGATGGTGGTGGCGCTGGTGGTCGTCGGCCCGCGGAAGCTGCCGCAGATCGGCCGCCAGATCGGCAAGCTGATGTACGAGTTCCGCAAAGCCTCGAACGACTTCAAATTCCAGATGGAAGAGGAGCTGCGCAACGCCGAGGAGGCCGACCGCCGGAAGAAGGAAGAGGAGCGTCTGCTGACGCTGGCGCCGCCCGCGCAGCCGACAGCAACAGATGCTGTTTCCCAGGTTTCCGAAACGGGGTCCGGGGCGCCCGGTTTTACTCAGGCGGACACGGTCGAAAGCCCCTACCCCGGCGACGTTCTGTACCCTTCGGCCCTTGAGACTGCGGCAGACGCTCCGGCCGTGGAGGCTTATCCCCGAATTCAGCCGCCCTCGACCGGCGAGCAGGTTCCGGCGGCGCGGCCCACCAGCCTGGCAGGCCAGGCCCGGGCCGAGGCGCAGGCAGCGGAAGAACCCGATGCTTTGTCCGTCGCCGAAGTGAGTTCCGAAGCCGATTCGGTGACCGAAGCTCCACCAGCCGAGGCGGGGGATGAAGCGCAGCCGGACGAGACCGCCCACGTTCCGGAGCAAGCGGCCCACCATGGTTGATCCCGCGGACGCCATCGGCAAGGCGCGGGCAGCGGTGACCCAGCGCGCCGAACTCCCCGGCATGAGCCTGATGGAGCATCTGGACGAGCTGCGCCGACGCATCGTCCACTCCGCCATCTACCTGGGCTTGGGTTTCGCGGCGGCCTGGGGCTTTCGCGACCGGCTGGTCGACTTTATTCAGGCGCCGCTGGTGCACGATGGCAAATCGCTCAATATGATTCACCCCATGGATGGCATGAACATGGCCATCCATGTATCGCTGGTCGGCGGAGCGATTCTGGCCTCGCCCTTCATCCTTTATCAGGTGTGGCTCTTCATCGCCCCGGGACTCTACCAGAAGGAACGGCGGTTTGTGATTCCGTTCATGGCCGCCACCGTTGGACTGTTTCTCACCGGCGCTTGCTTCGGCTACTTCTGGGTACTGCCCAGCGCCGTGCACATCATGCTCGACGTGTTCGGCAAAAAGTTCACCGCCGTCATCAGCATCGAGGAGTACACGGGCTTTTTTCTGTCCATCATCCTCGGCCTGGGCATCAGCTTTGAGCTGCCCATCCTCATCTTTTTCCTGGCCATGTTCGGCATCGTAAGCCCGCGCTTCCTATGGAACAACTTCCGCTACGCGATCCTGGCCATCTTCCTGGTGGCGGGCATCATCTGCCCCATGCCGGACCCCGTAAGCATGTGCCTCTATGCCACGCCGTTGCTGAGCCTTTACCTGCTCGGCATCGGCATCGCCTGGTGGGTCCATCCCTCGCGCCGCAAAAAGAAGCAAGCCAAGGAGGCCGCGCAATGAGCTTCTTCTCGTTTCGGGGCTGGGCTGCGGCGGAACTCCGGGTGCCCCTGGTCTCGCTCCTGAGACCAGGGATGGCACAACGCCGGGTGCCAGGGATAGCACAATGCCTGATCGGCCGGGTGCCCCTGGTCTCGCTCCTGAGACCAGGGATGGCACAGCGCCGGGTGCCAGGGATAGCACAATGCCTGATCGGCCGGGTGCCCCTGGTCTCGCTTCTGAGACCAGGGTTAGCACAATGCTTGACCGGCTTCCTGACCGCGCTGCTTTTTCTCGCTCCACTCGCCGCCCCAGCCCAGCCGCACTTCAACGGCGCCAAGGCCCTCGAATACACGCGCCAGTTCGTCTCCATCGGCCCGCGCTGGCCCACCAGCCCAGGACACTTGAAGGCTGAGGAGTTTCTGCGCAACCAGTTCAAGCACGACCAGCTCGAGGAGGATGCCTTCACCGCCAACACGCCCATCGGCGCGGTCGACCTGCGCAACTTCATCGTGCGCTTTCCCGGCAAGAAAGACGGCGTCATCGTCCTGGCCACGCACTACGAGACCAACTACTGGCTCAGGAACATCAACTTTGTCGGCGCCAACGACGGCGGCGCGACGACCGGGCTGCTGATGGCCATCGCCGATAAGTTGCGCGAAGAAACTGCTCAGGGCAAAAAGCTGGAAGGCTACTCGGTCTGGCTGGTCTTCGACGACGGCGAAGAGTCGATTCAACCCACCTGGACGGACTCCGACTCCACTTACGGCACCCGCCACCTGGCCGCCCGCTGGGGCAAGGATGGAACGCTTGCCAAGATCAAGGCCTTCGTTCTGGCCGACATGATCGGCGACAAGGACCTTGACATCCAACGCGAATCGCAATCGACGGACTGGCTGGTGGCGCTGGTGGCGCAGGCGGCCAGGAAGTTCGGCTACGAGCGCTACTTCTTCAAAAAGGAGGAGGCGGTCAGCGACGATCACCTTCCCTTTGTTCGCCGCGGCGTGCCATCGATCGACATCATCGACCTCGACTACGGACCCGACAACAGCTACCACCACACCGCCCAGGACACCATGGACAAGCTCAGCGCCAAGAGCCTGACCATCGATGGCGACGTGTTTCTGGAGACGATAAGGTTGATCGGGCTGCGGTGAGGCAGGGAGTAGGGAGTAGGGACTAGGGAATAGGGAGTCAGACTTGGGAGAGTCATTCAAGGATATCTTGGTCTGGCAACGAGCTGTGCAATTGACTAGGTCGGCGAGCAGGGAAGAGCCCCCCAATTCTGCGCGAAAAGCGGCCAAAAAACGCGCAAAAACGGCCTGATTTGACTCGGCTTTTAACAAAAAACTCCGCCCCGAACCGGACGTTTTGCAAGAAAACCTCCGCCTGCACCCCGGCATTCTTCGACCGCGGGCCTTGCCCCTCGAATTCGTAGCCCTGGGGGCAGACAAAACAGCTCCTTTTGTCGGCTTTTAACGCTACGCAGTTTCTGTGACGACAAAACTCCGCCCTCAGTCCCTAGTCCCTCAGTCCCTAGTCCCTAGTCCCTACTGTCCTGTAGCATCCAAAGATGATTGCCGGCGTTTCCTGGGTCTGGTGGCTGGGATTTCACGCGGTGGTGGCGGGGTTCCTGCTCGTCGATTCGCTGCTCCCCGCCCATCGGCGCGATGCGCGGCACGCACAGGCAATTGCCTGGCTGTGGACAGCAGTCCTGGTACTAGCCGCTGCCGGTTTTGCGGCGTGGATCGCGGTAACGCAGGGCGGGCAACCGGCGCTTGAATTCGTGGCCGGATACGCCATCGAAACCTCACTCAGCGTCGACAACCTCTTCGTCTTTCTCATCATCTTTCAAGGTTTCCAAATCAGCCCGCGCCGCCAGCACTACGCCTTGTTGTGGGGCGTCGCAGGGGCCGTGGTGCTGCGCGCGCTGTTCATTGCCGCGGGCGTCGCGCTGCTCAAACGGTTCGATTGGATCACCTGGACCTTCGGTCTCTTCCTGCTCTATGCGGCCTGGCGATTGGTGCGCGGCGGATCGGCGCGCGCGGCCATTCCGGAAGCGCCCGCGGCCATTCGAGGATTGCTTCGCAAGCTGCAGCCGGCCAAGGGGTCGCTGTTGCCGGTGATTCTGGCCGTCGAGGTCACCGATGTGCTGTTTGCGGTGGACTCCATTCCCGCCGTGCTGGCCGTCTCCCACAATCCCTTCGTGGTCTACACCTCGAACATCGCGGCGGTTCTTGCCCTGCGCTCGCTTTACTTTGCGCTGGCCTCGCTGCTGGAGCGCTTCCGCTATCTGCATTACGGGCTGGGCGCGATGCTGGCCTTTGTAGCGCTGAAGATGCTCACGGTCCGCTGGATCGAAGTTCCGATCACCCTCTCGCTGGCCGCGATGGGCGCGATTCTCGCGGTCTGTGCGGTGGTGTCGTGGATCGCAGGGAACAAACGACAGGGACTGGGGACTAGGGACTAGGTGTGTACCGTCAAAGGCCGGCAAAAAGCGCCAATCTGTCTACATCCAGTGCGGCAGATTTGAGGGGCCGGGGTTGTCAAGTTTTACTCTCCAATGGATACGATCGAGCCCGGAAAGCGCGGCGCTTTTCAGGACCCATCGCGGCGTCCCCATGCCCATAGCGGAAACAATCCGCCCGTTTGCTCTATGTCATGTAAGGCCGGAACAATGACGGTATAATCCGCACTCATCGGCGTCCCTGCGCCCACTGTTCGCTCTCTCGCCGTTGCGCAGGTCAGCGTTTCAAGCGCGACCGAGGTATCCGAAGGGAGCCACAGGCATGAACGCCCGACTTCACATCTTCAGCATTGCCGCTCTGTTGGCGTTCAGTTCTTCTGCGATTGCCGACGATATTCAGACCCATGTCACGTATGTCTGCAATGGCGAACATCTGTTTGTCGAGAGTTGCAACATGCAAAACCTTTCGGACACCTCCAGTTGCATGGTGGCGCACCCGGACAAGATGAGGCCGAACGGCTTCCCGACGTACACCAACGAAACTCGCGGAACACTGAAAAAGCTGTTGCCGACCTGCCAGCAGCCGTCGGCGAAGGCGGTAGCGCGGGTGCAGGATGCCCAGAAAAAGTGGCAGGACCAGTACAACGCCGCTGTGAACACGCCCGCCCCGGCCAGACCGGTCACCAGTGCATCGCAAATCACGCCGGTCAACATCAATCCCGCTGCGCAGTCGGCCGATGAGCGCGCGGCGACCCGTTGCATCACGGCAGGAAGGTCGCCGACGCTTTGCGGCGAAAATGGCCTGGGCAAGTGGTTTGAAGGCGCCATCAGCAACGGCGTGGCCATGGCCAACGCCATCGTGCCTGGCTCTGCCGATAAGCTCTCCAAGGCAACCAGGCCGCTGCCGCCGGGACTCGAGATCGCCGGCAACTATATGGGCGGCGGCGGTTGGCGAATGCAGTTTGACGACCGTTCCGCCATGATGAGCTGCGGCGATCTGGATCAGGAGCAGCGCTTCTATACCATCGGGATCGTCAACAACCAGGCCGCGATCAAGATTGACATCACGCCCAAGCCTTTCGTTCTCTATCTGCGGCAGGATGGCACGCTCACCGGCACCGGTCCCGTCGTGGTGAACGGACGAGTGGTGTCCGGGGCTGGCAGTTCAACAACCTCCAACGGAAAATGGGTCGACTCGCAAACCACGACGACGCAAAAGCTCACGCCAATGGAAGCACAGCCGTATGCCGGCCAGTCGAACCTGCACACGGACGGCCAGTACTACACGCTGACAACCACGAATAACACGACGACTTATCAGCCGGGCACAACCACTTACAGCGGGCCCAGTTACAGGGCCAAGACCGAGACCTGCGGCACGGCAATTCTGAAGAGCGGTGGCAAGACTCAGGTGGACGCGCTCAAGGGCATAGCCGAGTCGATGCTCGGCGGCGAAAGCGCCCCGCCCACGCCTCCGGGGTTGCGGATGCGCGGCGCCTACGTGGCTCCGACCGGATTCAGCGTCGAGTTTTTCCCGGAGTCCGCGATCCTGGGATGTGGCGCGGCCGCTCGCGCCTATCCTTATTCCATCCAGCCCAGTGGCGGGCAGATGGTGGTGCGGCTGGAGACGCCGGGCCACCCGCTGGAGATGGCCCTCAAGCCAGATAACTCCCTGGACCCCGGTTCTGGCCAATACGAAGTGCAGGGCCGCAGGATTACCGGACAGAACGCCGACGGTGACTTCGTTTTTGCTCCATTGAATCAAGCTTGCGAATTAGCAGCGCTTAGGCCGGGGCCCATTCCCACCGGATCTTCAAATTTGGTTGCCGCGGGGAATACCGCAGGCACGGCCATGCCCACCAACCGCACGGCGACTGGAGACGCTGTTCTCTCCATCAGCGCTTTCCCGTCGCAGTCTGGCGCGGCCAATCCCCTGACGGGACACGCGGTGTTCCTCTTGAAAGACGCGTTCGACGATCTGCTGATCAAGGATGGCATACAACCTCCCGCGGGGAAGACGCCGATGCAGGGTTGGGACCTGGCCTGCCAAAAGGCGCAACCCCAATGTGCGAAGGCATTCGCGGGCCTGCAGCCGCATATTGCAGCCGTGGTCAAGCCCGATCCCTCAGGCAAAGCGACTTTCCTTGGTGTGCCTGCGGGCATGTACTACATCTTCGGTACGACCCACGCCAACAACCTGGCGCTTTCGTGGGATGTGCGCGTGGACCTGAAGTCGGGAACGAATTCGATCGTGCTAGATCAGAAAAACGCGGAGCAGTTGCAACAAGCGAAATAAGCGTCCCACAGTCCTTTCGTAAATCAGGACTCCTGACCTGGCTCCCGAGGCTTCGAAGGCCAATCCAGCGAATGGGCGACCGGGTGGCCATGCAGCCTGGGTCTGACCCACCTGCCGTTCGAGCCGGGCGGCCCAGTCAAGTTTTTGCCTACCCTTAACATCCTTTTCCCCGCCCATCCTGTATGAGTTGCCTGATGGAGTGTTTTCGCTGAGACTGGAGAATTCAGGCGCCGGTCCGGGGGAAAACGCTGTAGACTGCCAACACGGCGAACTGGATGACCACGATGGCCCGAAATTCACAGAAACAAAAGCTCTTTAATGGCCGGGACTACTCCTGGATGCAGTTCAACCGGCGTGTGCTGGAAGAAGCCGAAGACTCTTCGAACCCGCTGCTGGAGCGCGTCAAGTACCTGGCCATCACCGGCAATAATCTCGACGAATACGTTGAGGTGCGTCAGGCCGGCCTCATGCAGCGTATCGAAGACGGCTACCGCGAGCCGGGCTACGACGGGCTGCGGCCAGACGAGTCGTTGGCCGTGCTGACCGCGGAAATCCACAGTTTTGTGGCTGCCCAGTACCGCTGCTGGAACCAGCAACTGCTCCCCGAGATGCGCAAGGTCGGCGTCCGGCTGCTGGAATGGAAGGAGTTGGGCGATGAGGCCCGCGCCTTCGCCCAGGGCTACTTTCAGCGCGAGGTCGATCCGCTGCTCACCCCCATCTCCATTGACCCGGCCCACCCCTTTCCGCGTGTGCTCAACAAAGCTCTTTGCCTGGCGCTCCTGCTCCGGGCCAAGCGGCGCAGTTCCGGTCCGCAGGTGCTGGGGGTGGTCACCGTGCCGCGCGCGCTGCCGCGGTTTGTCCGCCTGCCCGCTCCGGAGGGTTCATTCGACTATTTGCTGCTCCAGGACCTGATCGCCCAGAACCTCAGCGGCATGTACCGCGGCTATGAGGTCCTGGCCCGCGCCGCCTTCCGCGTCACCCGCAACTCCAACCTCTACTTCGAAGAGGAAGAAGCGCGCTCCCTGCTGGAAACCATTCGCGTCGAGCTGCACAATCGCCGCAAGGGAGACGCCGTGCGGCTGGAGATCGAAACCGCCGCCGATCCGGAGATCGTCGAGCGGCTGCGCACCAACTTCGAGCTCGACGAGGATCAGGTCTTCCGTGGCGAGGGTCCGGTCAACCTCTCACGGCTCATGTTCTTTTATGGAGACGTGCAGCGTCTGGACCTCAAGTTCCCGCACTTCACCCCCAAAACCCTTCATTTGAGCCGCAAGTCCGCCAACATCTTCGACGAGCTGCGAACCCACGACGTCCTGCTCCACCACCCCTACGACTCCTACGATCCGGTGGTCGACTTTATCCAGCAAGGCGCCGAAGACTCCGCCGTCGTCTCGATGAAACAGACCCTCTATCGCACAAGCCACGACTCGCCCGTCTTCTCGGCGCTCATTGAAGCCGCGGCCACCAAGGAAGCCACGTTGGTGGTCGAGCTGATGGCCCGCTTCGACGAGGCATCGAACATTCGCTGGGCGCGCAGCATGGAGGACGCGGGCGTGCAGGTCTTTCACGGCGTGGTGGGCCTGAAAACCCATTGCAAGCTGGCCATGCTGGTGCGCCGCGACGAGGACGGAGTCACCCGCCGCTACTGCCACCTGGGCACCGGCAACTACAACCCCGACACCGCCCGCTTCTACACCGACCTGAGCCTGCTCACCTGCGATCCGCAGATCACTGAGAAGGTGCACATGGTCTTCAACTACCTCACCGCTCACGCCGAGATCGACGACTACCGCCCGCTGCTGGTGGCGCCGCTCACTATGGCGGAGAGCTTTCTCGGCCTGATCCGCCGCGAGCAGGAGCACGCGCAGGCCGGCCGGCCCGCCCACATAGTCGCCAAAATGAACTCCCTGCTCGAGCCCAGCGTCATCGAGGCCCTGTATCAGGCCTCACAAGACGGCGTCGAGGTGGACTTGATCGTCCGCGGTCTCTCCATCCTGCGCCCAGGCGTCAAAGGCCTCTCAGAGCGCATTCGCGTCCGCTCCATCGTGGGCCGCTTCCTCGAGCACTCCCGCATCTACCACTTCGCCAACGGCGGCAACGACGAAATCTATCTCGGCTCGGCCGACTGGATGCCCCGCAACCTCTTCGAGCGCTGCGAAGTCGTCTTCCCGGTGCGCGACCCCGTGGCCCTTGCCCGCATTCACGAGGAGATTCTGCCCGCCTACCTGGCCGACACCGTCAAGGCCCGCCTCCAGCAGCCCGACGGAAATTATGCCCGCGCCAGCAAGCTGCTCAAGGACACCACCCCCTTCGCCAGCCAGGATTTCCTGATGCAGTTGGCCGAGGGCAAGACCGATCTGGACGCGATTCCCAAGCCCGCCGCCGCAAAAGCACCCGCGAAGAACGCCCAAAAGAAGGCCCACGCGGCCGATTGA
>Ga0181531_10002252_pt1 | contig 12069 bp, 12 predicted proteins | sample PEATcosm2014_Bin_38_FD_119743 | JGI IMG/M metagenome (GOLD analysis project Ga0181531, IMG submission 119743) | Peatland microbial communities from MTU Mesocosm Facility, Houghton, MI, USA - PEATcosm2014_Bin11_10_metaG | ecosystem: Environmental > Terrestrial > Soil > Wetlands > Peat | place... | reverse complement strand
CTGGGCTACTGGAGCAAGGGCACCTTCATCGCCAACCGCATCGTGCTCCGCGGCAACAACTAGCCCCACCGCACAACGCCAAGACAGGCGCCTCCACCACGATGGGGGCGTTTTTCTTTTCGCGGCATACGATCACACACAGGAAAAACGCCAGCACTTTGCCGACATCGCTCGGGGTACGTCGCAGGACGCGGCGTAACCACGCTCACGACGTAGGCGGAAAGGAGGGGCAGCGTCGACCCTCGGATGGTTCCCTCATGGAACACGGTCCGAGTGGTGACGACATACTCAAGCGTCGCGTTGCAACGCTTCGCGCGAAAGAGTTACAGGAAGGGTTGACATACGCGGAGACCAGAGAGTTGGCATTCTTTGAGGAGGAGCTGCGTCTTCGCGATGAGGAGCGCGCGAAGGGAACCCCGCCGCCTAAGCCACCGCAACCTCACCGTATTTTCCCGCCACGCCAGCCATAAAAGAAAGAGACGGCGGGCGGGGCATGGAGCCGACGCCGCCTTCCCCCTACGCCGCGCGCCGGCGATGGCGGATGCGATCCTCAGCTCGCGAGCGACGGGGCAGGTCCCGTTGCAGATGTTCTTCGGGAATTGGAGGTCGCCCACTCCCTGTCCACGAGGTACTGACCCTCGCGCGTACGCTCGCCGCCAGAAACGAAGAAAACGCCAGCAATTGCCGGCGTTCTTCGTTGGTGCCCAGGAAGGGACTCGAACCCCCACGGCCTTGCGGCCACTAATACCTGAAACTAGCGCGTCTACCAATTCCGCCACCTGGGCGCGGACCGAACCCGGTTCCGTACCCGCTCGTCGGGCCCCTGCGGATCAGCCGTAGGCGCCGATCTCGACCAGGTTGCCGTCGGGGTCGCGCACGTAGTGGGAGACGATCGGACCGCGCGCGCCTGCTCGCTCGACCGGGCCGAGCTCGATCGGGACGCCGGCGGCCTCCAGCCGTGCCCGCACCGCGTCGGGACCGACGGCGGCGACCAGGCAGAAGTCGGCGGAGCCGGCGGTCGGCATCGCGGCCAGCGGGTCGAAGGGGCTGGGCAGCGGGTGGACGTTGATCTTCTGGCTGCCGAAACGCAACGCACGGCCACCGTGACCGAACCGCACGTACTCGGCACCCAGGCCGTCGACGTAGAACGCGATCGTGCGGTCGGGATCGGTCGCGTAGACGACCAGGTGATCGAGACCGCTGGCGAGCGTCGCGCTCGCGTCGCGTTCGCCGTAGGTGGCGACGGCGCGCACGATGTGGCCGTGCACGTCGTAGACGTTGGCGTCGGCGACCAGGGCGCCAGTCTCGCGGCGGTAGAGCACCGTCGTCTCGCCGACGCCGTGCAGCACGTCGACCAAGTCGAAGTGGAGGTCGGCCGCCGCGATCCCGATCGCGAAGTTCGCGCGCAGCGCGTCGATGCCGCGCAGCGTCCCGTCGGCGTGGCCCCAGCGCGTGACGACCGTCGGCGAGGTGAAGACGACGTCGACCGCGTAGTGCGCCATGACCGCGTCGAGATCGCGACGATTCCAGGCCTCGCACCAGGCGCGCACGGCGGACGTATCCATACCGAGAACTACGTCCGCTTCGGCAACAGCGCCTTCACGTAGGTCCCGTACACGGGGAGCCGGCGGATGTCGAGCTCGGTGGCGAGCGCGGCCACCAAGAACAGCCCACGGCCGTTCTCCGACCATAGGTCGACCGGCAACGAGGGCGGGCCCTCGAAGCCGGCGCCGTCGTCCATCACGTGCAGCCACAGACCACGCTCGCTAGCGGAGAGCGCGAGGCTCAGGCGTCCCGGCGCGTAGCGCAACACGTTGCCGATCAGCTCGCTGAAGATCAGTTCGCAGGCCTCGAGGTTGGCCTCGTTCCCGTATTCCTCGACGACGGCGCCGACGAAGTCGCGCTTGATCGCGTATGCGGCGTCCGAATCGCCGACGTCGAACGCCCACCGCCCGTGCGTGCGGCCGATGCGCATGGTCAGGATGGCGACGTCGTCGCGCGCTTGCGCCGGGGAGACCAGTCGACCGCCGAAGCGCGCCGGATTGGCGGCGTAGAGCACGTCGTCGCGAACGAGGATCGCCTCGACGGCCGCCTGACCGGCGACGGGATCGCGCTGCACTTCGGTGAGGCCGTCGGTGTAACAGAGCACGAGCGCGACGTCGTCGAGTCCCGTCGATTGGTTGACGTAGACGGTGTCGGCGCCGACCCCGAGCGGAACGCAGCCCTCGAGCGCCAACGGGAAGGGTTCGCCGACCGACGGTTTGACCAGCGGGGGCGGATGCCCGGCCGAGGCGTACCGCATCGTGCGGGTGTGACGATCCACGACGCCCAGGAACGCCGTCGCCAGTTCGTCGCGCCCTTCGGCGAGCAAGGCGCGATTGAGCAAGGAGAGCATTGCCGCCGGATCGAGCGTGACGACCGCCGCCAAGCGAATCCATTGGCGGAGCTGCACCATCAAACGCGCCGCTTCGACCCCCTTGCCGGTGACGTCGCCGATCGTCATCACGACGTGGCCGTCGACGGTGAAGGCGTCGTACCAGTCGCCGCCCAGCGCGCTCTCGCTGTGCGCCGGCTGATACATCGCGTGGAACTGCACCTCGGGCGTCTGCGGCAGCTCGTCGTTGAGGAAGGCGCGCTGCAGCGTCTCGGCGACGTGCTGTTCGCGGCGATAGCGCTTCGCGTTCGCGACTGCAAGCCCGGCGCGGCGGCCCAGTTCTTCCGCGGCCTGCATGTCGGCCGGCTCGAAGGGTTCTGAATCCTCGGTACGCACGAACGTCAACGCGCCGAAGATCGCCTCCTCGGCCAGCACCGGCACGACGATCTTCGAGCGGTAGCGCATCAGGCGCATGAAGGCTTCGTGCTGATCGGACGAGGCGTGCTCCATCAGCGTGCCTTCGTCGAACACCGGGACGAAGAACGACTGGCCGGTGCTGGCCACGTACCGTGCCGGATGAACGCCGCGGGTCTCGCGCTGCAAGAGCGGTGTCACCATCGCCTTGAGCGAGGATTCGACGTCGGTGTCGCGATGGGCGCCGACGCTCACGAAGAGCCGGCCCGTCTTCTCGTCGATCAAATCGAACAGACACAGATCCGCGAACGACTCAACCGCCGTGCGGGCGACGTTCGAAAGCGTCTGTTCGAGGTCGAGTGAACGATGGAAGAGTTCGCCCGCGCGGACCAGCATCGCCAGACGACGCTGAACGGCGTCCGCGGCCGGCCCGGGGACAATGGTCACGTTTGATCCAGCGTACCCCAAAGGCAGGCGCTTCAGCGGGCCGCTACCCTCGTGCCGCTCCGCTGGACCAGTGTGATGCCGGCCGCGACGGCGAGCAAGCCGAGCGCATCGCGCCAGTACACCGGCTCGTGCAACAGTATCGCCGAGAACGCGAGCCCAAAGACCGGAGTAAGGAAATAGTAGGCGCTCACCCGCGAGGCTTCGCCGTGGGTGAGCAGCCAGAACCACAGCAGCGAGGCGCCGATCGACATCACCAGCACGACGTAGGCGAACGAGACGACCAGCGGCCACGACCACTGCGCGTGCGGCACACCCTCGGTCAGCACCGCGAACGGCAGCAGGACGACCCCGGCCGCGAGCAACTGCAGGCCGGTCACCGCGCGCAGGTCCATCGCACCGCACCAGCGCTTGAAGACGATCGTCGCGGCCACGCTGCCGAGCACGCCGACGAAGGCGAGTGCGACGTCGCGCGGCTCGGCGGCCCCGCTGCCGGCGCGGACGGCGACGATCGCGAGCACGCCGCCGAACCCCAGCACCAGCCCCGCGACTTTGCCGGGCGAGAGCGGCTCGCGCAGCGCGAACGGCGCGACCAGCGCCAGCACCAGCGGATTCGTCGAGGCGACGATCGCCCCGACCCCGGACGCCAGATGCCGCAACGCCTCGTAGGTGCAGCCGAGATAGATGGCGTTCCCCAGCACCCCCAGGATGACGACGGTCAGCCAGGCGCGCCGCCCGCGCGGCAGCGTCGCACCCATGGCCCGGGCCAGCCCCAGCGCCAAGAGACCGGCAACGGCGAACCGGAAGACCAGGAACCACAGCGGCGAGGAGGCGAGGACGCCGATCTTGCTGGGGACGTAGGCCGACGCCCACAGCACGATATAGAAGAGGGCGGCGAGCGTCCCCAGCGACCGTTTCACTTGGGGATGGTACGCCCCTGAAACCGGGCTGGCGCCGACTCCGGTCTTAGCGGTGCACCATGCCCCAGGTCATCCCGATTTCCGCCGTTACCGAGGAGCCGGTCGACGGCTACTCCGAGACCGTCACCGCCGTCGTCGACAAGGTGGCGCCCTCGGTCGTCGCGATCGAGGTCCGCGTCAACGGTCGGCGGGCCGGCTCCGGTTCCGGCTTTGTCGCCACGCCCGACGGCTTCATCTTCACCAACTCCCACGTCGTCCACGGCGCGCGGGAGATCGAGGTCGCGCTGCTCGATGGGCGCCGTTACCGGGCGATGCTCATCGGCGACGACCCCGACAGCGACCTCGCCGTCGTGCGCATCGCCGCGCCCGACCTGGTCCCGCTCGAGATGGCCGACTCCGCGCGCTTGAAAGTCGGCCAGCTCGCGATCGCGCTGGGCAACCCGTTCGGCTTGCAGTGCGCGGTCACGGCCGGCGTCGTCTCGGCGCTCGGGCGCACGCTGCGCTCGCAGTCCGGCCGGCTGATCGACAACGTCATCCAGACCGACGCCGCGCTCAACCCCGGCAACAGCGGCGGACCGCTAGTCGACAGCCACGGCCGCGTCATCGGCATCAACACCGCGATCGTCTCGGGCGGGCAAGGCATCTGTTTTGCGATCGCCTCGAACACCGCGACGCGCTTGGCCGGCCTGCTGATCCGCGATGGGAAGATCACGCGCGCTTACATCGGCGTCGCCGGCGCGGATATCGAGGTGCCGCGCTATTTGCAGCGGCTGCACGAGCTCACCCAGTCGCACGGCGTGCTCGTGCAGGGCGTCGAGGACCACAGCCCCGCATCGCGCGCGGGAATCGAGGAAGGCGACGTGCTGGTCGCACTCGGAAACGAGCCCATCACCAGCGTCGACGGGCTGCACAAGCTGCTCACCGATCATCACGTCGAGACCGCGACCAAGGTAACGCTCTTGCGTCGCCACGAACGTGTTACACGCACCATCATCCCCGCCGAAGCGCGCCCCAGGAGCTGAGATGACCGCGACCGCGACGCGCCCACTGCGCATCCTGCTGCAGTCGACGATTCAGTATGCCGAGGATGACTGGCACATCGGGCGCTTCTCGTTGCTGCGCGATCACCTCGCCGACCTGCGCGCGCCCGACGGAAGCGCGCTGGCCGAGGTGACGGCGCGCGATCGCGAGCCGGGCGCGAACGGCGAGGATCCCGTGCTCGCGGCCATCGATCGCAGCGACGTCGACCAGATATGGTTGTTCGGCGTCGACGTCGGCGGCTCGACCGGCCTGACTGACCAGGAGTGCCGGGCATTGACCGCGTTCCGCAACGCCGGCGGTGCGATCTTCTCGGTCCGCGACCACCAGAATCTGGGCTCCTCGCTGTGCAACCTGGGCGGCATCGGCGCAGCGCACTACTTCCACTCGGTCCAGCCCGACCCGGATCCCGATCGCAACCGCCGCGACGACACCCAAACGCCGACGATCGACTACCCGAACTACCACTCGGGATCGAACGGCGACGTGCAGCGCGTCGAGGTGCTCGAGCCGCATCATCCGGTCGTGCGGACGGGTGAGGGAACGCTGCGCACGCTGCCGGCGCATCCGCACGAAGGCGGCGTCGGCGTGCCGCTCGGCAACCCACACGCGCGCGCCGTCGTGCGCGGCACCTCCCAGACCACCGGGCGCCCCTTCACGATCGCCGTCGCGTTCGAGCAGGATGGCGCGGCGGGTCGCGGCTGGGCGGAGTCGACGTTCCACCATTTCTGCGATTACAACTGGAACGTCGCGATGGGTTGTCCGTCCTTCGTCACCGAACCGCCCTCGGACGCGATCGCGAACGATCCGACCTTGCTCGACGACACGCGCGCGTACGTGACCAACCTCGTGGGCTGGCTGGGACGGCGCGAGCGCCGCTAGCGCCCGGTCAGCCCGCCTGCGCCACGTAGCGGAACTGGCCTGGCATCCACGCGCACACGCTGCCGTCCTTCATCACGAACGATTCGCAGCCGTCGACCTCGGCATTGAAGTCGGCGTTGCGTGCCTTGGTGGCGTTCCAATCGACGGCGGGCTCGCTGCGAGCCGCCGCGCGGGCCTTCGCGTACGAGAACTGCGGGTTCTTGGCGAGCGTGTTCAGCGCCCCGGCCAGTCGTCGTGCATCCATTCGGCGAGATAACCTCCTCTTCTCATGGGCGCGTTTGGAGCCGAGTGCCGCCAAGACCCTTCGCCCCACCGGGCGGTCCCTGGTGGTATGCCAGAGCGGGCCGAAAATGGTGTGGGCCAGGTGTCACCAACGGTCGTTCCGCGTGGTCTGAGGAGAAAGCCGTGGGAGCGAAACTGGGCGAGACGCCGTGACCGACGAAGTCCTCTTCTATGAACGATTCCTAGCCGACGTCCGTCGCTGTGCGCCGGGCCGTCGCGCCGCCGTGCTCGAAGTCGCGCGCGGCGTGCGCGCGGCCTTGATCGCCTCGGCCGACGAGCGTGACCGACGCTGGTCGTTCGTCGTGGCGGCGATCCGGGAGCTGCTGGTCGTGGTCGCCGACCGCGAGAGCGCCGAAGCGCGGCGCCTGCGCGCGTTCCTGCGTGAGAACGACGACCTCAACGTCGCCCGCGATCTCGCCGTCACCGACGTGATGCCGCGCCTGTATCCCGCGGGCATCCTGGTCGGCACGAGCGGGACGTATCTGCTCTTGGAGGTCGGCGCCCGAGCGGCGCGGCCCAGGACGCCGCTGCGGCACGCGACCTCGCTCGCCCAACGGTGCGCCGCCGTCCTGCTCGGCACCGTCCTGTTTTCGGTCGCGCTCGCGTTGCCGCAGTGACGCGCGCCTCGGTCCTGGTCACCGGCGCCTCGACGGGCATCGGCGCTGCCACCGTGCGCACGCTGCTCACCCGCGGCTTCCGCGTGTGGGCCGGCGTGCGCGACGACGCCTCCGCCGATGCTCTGCGCGCGCTCGGCGACCGATGTACGCCGCTGCAGCTCGACGTCACCGACGCGGCGCAGATCGCCGCCGCCGCCACGCGCATCGCCGACGACGGCGGTCTCTATGGTCTGGTCAACAACGCCGGCGTCGCGGTCGGCGGCCCGCTCGAAGCGCTTCCCCTCGACCAACTGCGCGCGCAGCTCGAGGTGAACGTGGTCGCGCCGATCGCGCTCGTCCAGGCGATGTTGCCGCTGCTGCGACGGAGCCTGGGCCGCATCGTCATGATCTCCTCGGTCGGCGGCCGGATCGCGCTGCCGTTCGTCGGCCCGTACGCCGCCTCGAAGCACGCGCTCGAAGCGCTCTCCGATTCGCTGCGCGCCGAACTGCTGCCCAGCGGCGTCGATGTGATCGTGGTCGAGCCCGGCGCGGTGAAGACGCCGATCTGGGAGCGCGGCGCGCGGGCCGGTGAAGCGTTGGCGGCGACGTTCGACCCGCTCACCCGCGCGCGCTACGCCGACGACGTCGCGATGATGCTGCAGCTCTCGCGCGCGATGGAAGCGCGCGGCATCCCGGCCGAACGGGTCGCCGACGTCGTCGCCCACGCGCTGATCGCGCGCCACCCGCGCACCCGGTACCTGGTCGGCAGCGACGCGCACCTGCGCGTGCTGCTGCGCCGCTTCGTCCCCGACCGCCCGCGCGACCGGCTGCTGCGGGCCGCGATGCGTCGCATGAGCTCGTGATCCTTCGACTCCTGCCGATCCTCGGCATCACCTTCATCGACATCTTCGGGTTCAGCATGCTGCTCCCGTTGCTGCCGTTCTTCGTCAAGCACTTCGGCGCGGCCGACGTCGTCGTCGGCGTCGTGTTCGCCACCTATTCGCTCGCGCAGCTGATCGCGGGGCCGCTGTGGGGAAACCTGAGCGATCGCATCGGCCGCAAAGCCGTGCTGATCGTCTCGCAGATCGGCGCGACGATCGGTTGGGCGATGCTCGGCATCGCACCGAACTTGGCCTGGGTCATCGGCGCGCGCGCGATCGAAGGCCTCAGCGGCGGCAACTTGGGGGTCACCCAGGCGTACGTGAGCGACCTCGTTCCGCCGGAGAAACGCGGGCGTGCGTTCGCGTGGCTCGGTGCCGCGTTCAGTTTGGGGTTCGTCTTCGGCCCGGCGCTCTCGGGATGGCTAGCGAGCCGGTACGGTTTCTCGATGCCGTTCCTGGTCGCGGCCGGGCTGCAGGCGCTCACGCTGGTGCTGACGATCTTCTTGCTGCCCGAATCGCGCAGCGGCGCAACCGACGAAGCGAAGAACGCACCGACGCCGCGGGCGATCGCAGCGTCGTTCGGCGATCCGCGGGTCGCACCGGTGCTGTGGCTGCGACTGGTGTTCACCTGCGGCATGTACGGCTGGTTCGGCGTGATGGCGCTGGTGCTCAACCATCAGCTGGGCTGGGGCGTCGGCCAGATCTCCGGCGTGTTCACGATCTTCGGCCTCTTCCAAGTCGCGTTGCAGGTGTTTGCCGTGGGCCGCAGCGTCGAGCGCAGCGGGAACCGGGCGGCGACCAATCGCGGTTTCGTGCTGCTGATCGCGGCGTTCGTGCTGGTCCCGTTTGCGACGAATCTGCCGGTCGCGATCGCGATGCTGGTGCTGTTCGGGGTCGGCATGAGCTTGGAGAATACCGCCTTCCCGGGGCTGGCATCGGACGTCGCACCCGACGAACAGCGCGGCACGGTGCTGGGCGTCGTCTCCGGTCTCGACAGTTTCGCCGGCTTCGTGATGCCGCCGCTGACGACCGGCGTGCTCGGCCTCGCCGGCATCGTGCCGGCCGACGCGATCGTCGTCGGTCTGATCACCGCTGCGCTCGCCATCGGACTCGTCCAAGCGCGCGGCGTGCGCTTGTCGACTCCAGCGCCGGCGGAGTGATCGCGTGCGCGGCGAACCGCGCAGGTGATGTATCTCTTCGGACGAGCGCTACGACGCTGGCGCGCCGGGGCCGACTTCCGTGTCGCCGCAGATCCGCGCTTCTCGGCCGTACCGCAGACGCTCGCACTGCAAAGCGACGCGTTCGCCGACGGTGCTGCGTTGCCACGCTCGCACGCTTCACCGCCGCTCGCCTGGAGCGGCGTGCCGCCCGAGACCAAGATGCTCGCACTGGTGGTCGAGGACGTGGACGTCCCGATGCCGTGGCCGTTCGCGCACGCGGTCGCGTACGACATCGATCCCGCGACGAGCACACTCGAGGCCGGCGCGCTCGAATCGACCCGCACGACGATGGGCCTCAACGGCATGCAGCGGCGGGCGTATATCTGGGCAACGCCGCTACCCGGTCATGGCCCGCACCGCTACGTCTTCACGCTCCTGGCGGTCGACTTCGTCCCGCGCTTCGACCAGCCACCGACCCGCGGCCGCCTGCTCGATGCGATCGCCGGCCACGTCCTCGCGCTCGGCGAACTTACGGGGACCGACGAACGCTGAGGGCTCCGGTGACCGCGTGCAACTTGTCGGGATTGCGCATCGCGTAGATACGCGCGATCCGTTCGCCGTCGAACTCGAGCGCGAGTGTCTGGATGACCGTCGTGCCGTCGGTGGCGACGAACCCGGGCAGCCCGTTGATGCGCGCGGGAACGACATCGACCCCGGGCGCGCGTTTACGCGCGATCCCGACCAGAAAGCGTCCAACGCGATCCGGTCCGACGATCGGGTTGATCGCCGCCGTCGCTTTGCCGCCGCCGTCGGAGAGAAAGACGACGTCCTTCGTCAGCAGCGCCTGGAGCGCCGCGAGGTCGTCGGCACGCAGCGCTGCGAGGAATTGTTCGCACACGCGCAGCGCCTCCTCGCGCGGCACGATCGCTCGTGGGCGGTTCTCGCGCACGTGCGCGCGCCCGCGTGCAGCCAATTGGCGCACGGTGGCCTCGTTGCGCTCGAGGATCGTCGCGATCTCGGCGAACGGAACATCGAGCGCGTCGTGCAACAGGAATGCCGCCCGTTCGAGCGGCGAGAGGCGTTCGAGCGCCAGCAACAACCCGAACGAGACGTCGTCCGCGATCGTCGCCGCCGCCGCGGGCTCGCTGGCAGGATCGTCGAGCACCGGCTCGGGCAGCCACGGACCGACGTAGACTTCACGGCGTGCGCGCGCCGAGCGCAGACGATTGATGCACAGGCGCGTCATGGTCGCACGCAAGAACGCGCGATCATCGTTGACCGGTGCGCGGCGCAGCGCCGCATCCCAGCGCAGGTAGGCCTCCTGCACGACGTCCTCCGATTCCGCGTGCTCGCCGAGCATGCGGTATGCATGCCGCTGCAAGAGGGCTCGGTGCGGCTCGAAGCGTGCCGCGGCATCGGCGTTCGTGCTCATACCCCTTGGACGCGGCAGCGGGGCGGAACGTGACGCCGTCACCCGACCCAGCGCACCAACTCGTCGAAAGCCGCCATGACGCGCGGCCAGCCCGGCCGCATGGTCGGGTAGTCGGGATCTTCCGACCAGGCGTCCACGTGCTGCGCGTTCGGCAGCAGCTCGGCCCGGTACCGGTCGCCGCAACCGGCCGCTTGCACCAGGTCGCCATACGGAACGAAGTGTTCGGCCGGCGGAACGAGGTGGTCGTACTCCGCGGCGAGATCGAGCAGCTTGCAGCGGATCGCGCCGGTGTTCGCAAACCCTGCGATACGATCGGCGACGCGCGGGTGATCGGCGAGCCGCCAGGCGCCGATCCCGGCGAGGAGCGCTTCGGCGGCGTCGGGCGTCGCGACGTCGCCGTACGCCTGCGAGGTCGACGGATCCAGGTGCGCCGCGTGCAGCCACGCGGTGAGATACCAGTAGACGGCGAGGTTCTTCTGGTAGAGCGAGCCGCCGCTGCGGCCGGCGACGTCGGGCGGAAAGCCGAGCGCGCGCAGCGCTTCGGGCGTGCCGGCCGCCAGCGCCGCGATCGCCGGCGGAAGTTGCCGCAAGAGATTGCGTTCCGGCGTCCACAGGACGGCATTCCAGGTCAGCGCACCGGCGAAGAGGTCGCTCGATTCGATCGCACGCCGAACCGTATAACCGCCGTTGGAGAGACCGACGGCATACACCCTTTCGGGTGTAGTGCCGTGCAGGTGCGCGATGACGTCGTGCGCGGCGTGCGTCACCGCGAGCAACTCCTCGACCCAGCGTTCCATCGTCTTGCCCGGTGCGTGTTGCCACAGGCTCATCGCCGCGCCGCCGGGGAGCGGAAAGCGCGGCAGCGTCGCGCCGTCGATCGCGAACGTGGCACCGGCGGTGAGCAGGACGCCGCCGTCGCCCACGCCCTTGTTGCCCGATGCGTAGGCGTAACCGCGCGTCAGCAGCGGGTCGGCGAAGAGCAGATCGCAGGCGAACTCCGAGCGCTGGGCCGGCGTTCCGGCGACGACCAGACGGCCGTTCCAGCCTTGTGGCACACGGATTTCGAAGCGTTCGTCGGGCCCGAACGAACCGCGCGCGCGCCAGCCCGGAATCGGCTGGGCCGCCGGTAGTACCGACGCCGGCGTGATCGCGCGCGCGTCGGCAGCGGCGTATGCCGGCGAGCCGATCGGCGCGTCCGGGCCGAACACGCTGCCGGCGCCGGGTGGCAACGCGCGTGCCGGTTCATACGGCGGCATCGCCATCGAACGAACGTCGACAACGTCGCTTATCACGAGGCGGCGCTCCATCGCGTGCAACTTCGTGCCGCGATCGGCGTGCTCCCGGAGGGGGATTCGTTCGGCGGCGGCGTACGCCGCCTCTGATTCGCACGGTGCGCGGGTGCCGTCGTTTTCATCGTTCGTGGAGGATTCCATATGGCTCGACCCCTCATCGTCGCACGCCTCGCCGTTTCGACGCTCGTCCTCGCGCTGGCATCGAGCGCGGCGCTCGCTCCGGCGAGGGCTGCCGGCAGCGACGTGACGGTCGGGCTGATCTACTCGAAGACCGGCTTCCTGGGGAGCTACGGTCAGCAGTATGCGGAAGGCTTCCAGGCCGGGCTCGACTACGCGACCCACGGCACCGGTATG
>Ga0181531_10002251_pt1 | contig 12071 bp, 6 predicted proteins | sample PEATcosm2014_Bin_38_FD_119743 | JGI IMG/M metagenome (GOLD analysis project Ga0181531, IMG submission 119743) | Peatland microbial communities from MTU Mesocosm Facility, Houghton, MI, USA - PEATcosm2014_Bin11_10_metaG | ecosystem: Environmental > Terrestrial > Soil > Wetlands > Peat | place... | reverse complement strand
CGTGCAGCGTGGCTTCGGCTTCGGCCGCGCCGAGCCGGACCTCTCGGCCGACGCCGACCCCTATTCGGGCTACCTGCTCTACGCGCCCTCCTTCGCCCAGGCCGGCGATCCCGTCCTCGAGGGTGGCTGGGGCGGCACGAGTTTCGTCGCGCCCCAGTTGAACGGCTCGACGGCCGTCATTGACGCCGCGCTGGGTTACCGCGTGGGTTTCTGGAACCCGTCGATCTACCGCGCCGCAACCTCGTGGAACTCACCCTTCACAACGCTCAACCAAGCCGGGACGTCGAACGACAACATCTACTTCACCGGTAACCCGGGCACGGTGTACAACGAAGCGACGGGACTGGGCGTGCCGAATCTAGCGGCCCTCGCGCGCGACTTCGGACATTAGAGCGGAACCGCACCCGCGCGTCGGCGCGGGTGCGGGTACCTCTCGACTCATCGATCACCGTGCCCCCGGCAGGAGTCGAACCCGCAACCTGACGGGTAGAAACCGTCTGCTCTATCCAGTTGAGCTACAGGGGCGCACCAAAATCGTACTGAAGGCCCCGCGCCAGATGCGCGAGCCCGAGAAGCCCTGTGCAATACTGGTATCTCTTGGTGGGCGTAGCTCAGTTGGTTAGAGCGCCAGGTTGTGGTCCTGGAGGTCGCGGGTTCGACCCCCGTCGCTCACCCGCTGCAGTTTCGAGAACGGTCGTGAACACCTGCCAGTAACTCTCAATGACGGGCCCGCACGCGTCGCGACTAGATTCCCAGGAAGACTCCGACTCTCGGAGAATCTTGGGGGTTGACATGACCATTGTTCGCGACGCGTTCTACATCAACGGCGAGTGGGTGAAGGCGACGTCGCCCGACAACCTCGAGGTCACCACGTCGGGTACGGGCGAGCTCTACGCGACGATTCCCGTGGCGACGGTCGAGGAGGCCAATCTCGCCGTCGAGGCCGCTGCGGCGGCCTTCACCGCGTGGGCCAACACCAGTCCCAAGGAGCGCGGTGAGTTCCTGATGCGGATCTCGGAGAAGCTCGCGGAACGAAGCGACGAGATCGCGCTCACCATCGCCAACGAGGTGGGGATGCCGCTGGCGCTCGCGAAGGGCATTCAGGTGGGCCTACCTACGATGACCTTCAGTGACAACGCCCAACGCGCGATGGACTTCGTCTGGGAAGAGGAGGTCGGCAACTCGACGCTCGTGCGCGAACCGGTCGGCGTCGTCGCCGCGATCACGCCGTGGAACTACCCCCTGCACCAGATCGCGAACAAGGTGGCCGCCGCCCTCGCCGCGGGTTGCACCGTCGTCCTAAAGCCCAGCGAGGTCGCGCCGATCAACGCCTTCCTCTTCACCGACATCGTCCACGAGGTCGGACTCCCGGCCGGTGTTTTCAACTTGGTCACCGGCACCGGACCCGTCGTGGGCGAGGCGATCGTGGCCCACCCTAAGACCGACATGGTCTCCTTCACCGGTTCGACGCGCGCCGGCAAGCGCGTGATGCAACTCGCCGCCGAGATGGTCAAGCGGGTGTCGCTCGAACTCGGCGGCAAGTCGGCCAACGTCATCCTCGAGGACGCCGACTTGCCCAAGGCGGTCGCCGACGGCGTCTTCAAGGCGTACCTCAACTCCGGTCAGACCTGTTCGGCGCTGACGCGGATGGTGGTACCGCGTTCACGTTTGGCCGAGGTCGAAGACATCGCCGTCGCGACCAGCGCGGGCTTCGCACCGGCCGACCCCATCACGGGCTCGAGTTTCCTAGGTCCGCTCGTCAGCGCCGCTCAGCAACAGCGCGTGCGTGACTATATAACCAAGGGCATCGACGAGGGCGCTCGAATTATCACCGGCGGCGTCACCCCTCCGGAAGGACTCGAGAAGGGCTACTACATCACTCCGACAATCTTCTCTGACGTGCGCAACGACATGACTATCGCCCAGGAGGAGATCTTCGGCCCAGTGCTGTCGATCATCCCTTACGACACCGAGGAGGAGGCCGTCGCGATCGCGAACGACTCGATCTACGGACTCGACGGTGGGGTGTGGGCGAGCACCGACGAGAAGGCCTTCGAAGTCGCACGAAAGATCAGAACGGGTCGCGTGGAGATCAACGGCGGCGCGTTCAATATTTTCGCGCCCTTCGGGGGATATAAGCAGTCCGGCATCGGTCGCGAACTCGGCGAGTACGGCTTCGAGGAGTTCCTTGAAGTGAAGGCCATCCAACACCACTAAGACGTCCCAGCGCACGCAAACATTGGTAATGGGAACTTGAGTATGCGGTGAAATCGTACCTAGTCTCTCCGAACGACCTACTCGGACATCAAAAGTGAATCGCCTCGCCGGTATAGACTCAACCCGCGCCGGTAGCTCAATTGGCAGAGCATTTGACTCTTAATCAACAGGTTCCGGGTTCAAGTCCCGGCCGGCGCACCATTCAAAAAGTTCAATGTGATACTGACCAGTGCCGGTGTGGACCAAAATTGGACTCTACGCTCCGCTGAGAGTTGACTGCGGTAGTGGCCGAGAAGTTTAAGGAGGCGGCGCAAGTATGACGAGACGATCGAAATTACTTGGCGCCGTAGCCCTTGTGGCCACGCTCTCCGTTTTCATAGGCCCATCGAGCGTCGATGCGGCCTCGCATAGCTCCGTTCCAAGTTGTTCCTCGATTATCTCGAAAGCCGCGCTCATCAACGCGATGGGTGTTGATGCGGTTCTTCGCACGGTTCCGATGTCTGGCTCAATTTTCAGCCCTTGGGCAGACGGCGCCGGTGACCTTCGCGGTGCCAATATTACGCACACCAGCTGTACCTACGACTGGTCGTACACAACTCCGGGCAGTGTGCCGGCGGGCGATCCAGATCCCGACACGACGAGCACCGAGTTTCTCGCTCCCAATACTTTTGTACTGGTCGGCGCTCACGTCACCGCGCAAGAGTGGCACTACATCAAGACGAACGAAGCCCAGAATCCCGGAAGCGACACTGACGCGTGCTCGGGCTGCGCGTACGCACCCCAGCAATCGGTGAGCTTCGGAGCAAGGGCCCAGGGTTTCATCGAGAGCTTCGCCGTACCGGCTCCCGTCACAACTCCGCCCTCGCCCGACGCCACGTGCTACATGCTCTATGTTTGGACAAACAATCACAACCTCTTGGAAATCACCGCGTGGCCCGCTCCCCTGGCCAAACTGAAAGCACTCGTTGAGGGTGTGTTGGGGAGATATCGGACTTTTTGAGCCTCACTTAACGGTGGTAATTCGCCACGGTGCGGGAAGTGCCGCGACTATCGCTCGCGCAAGGAGCCAGTATCCCGCGTTGTTGGGGTGATCGTCGGGACCGAACGGAGTTCCCACGCACATCCAGGTGTAGCTGCATATTGCCTCGACGTTCGCCGGAATCGTGCCGACGTTGCCAAGAGTGATGCGCGATGTATCACTCGAGTTGAACGCGGCGGCGCCGTTGGCCGTGGGGATCCCCGCCGCGTCGTAATCCGCTTTGAGGATGGCGTTGAGCTGGTCAATGGCCTCGACTGATTGATTCGCGATGGCCGGTCCGCTGGCCCCGTTCAGATAGAAGGCCAGGAACGGGTCGTAGTACGTGAAGCCGACCAGGGCAACATGAGGTCCCGCGGCCGCCTTTAAGTCCTTCAAGACCGTAGGAAAATCTGCTCTCACTCCGGCCAACTGATGGCTCACACAGTACGGATTGACGGGGTGTTCCCAGAGGCAGTAGCGGACGTCGTTGAATCCGAGATCGATGGACACGATTCCGCTGTCTTCCTGGTGAGCGGTCAGAAACGCTACGGCCGCGGTGAGTTGGGTGGCGGGCGCCTTGTAACAGTTGTTGGAGATCGGATCCGTCGTCAGATACTCCACTCGGGTGCCCAAGCAGCCAATCTGATCGAGGTCGAGCGTCTCATGATTTTGGTACTCCTCGAGCTTTATCACGTCGTTGGCGTAACCGTTCTGAGTGAGCTCGGCGTTATCGCTCGGCACTCCGTCAGGTTGAAGGCCCAGGGAGGATGATCCCCCCATCACCAAATAGAACGGAGCGTTCGTCGCAACGGTGGTGGTGGGAGCCGACGATGAGGGCGTAGTTGATCGCCCATAACCGACCACGGCGCCGCCCGCGCACAGCAGCACGATCATCGAGATGAGCACGGGGCGGCGCCGAGAAGTGAAGCGTCTCCGCTGAGCACCGCGTCTATGAGCGCCGTTTGCGCCTCGCTGTGTCATCGCGAACTCCTCCGTTCTTTGCTCACCGTGAAATCGGATGCCGTATGCTCACGTTCCAATTACAACTACTCCTATTGAAAAGGTTATGTATTCTTTCGGTGTGAACTCGGCCAGCCAACGATTGATCGAGTTTTACCAACGAATCCCGCGCACCTGGACTCCCCTCCTCGTGATTGTCGGGTTTGTCCTTCTCGGCAACGCCGCCTACGTGCTGGGGCTGACCAATAACGATCCCATCACCTTTACCGCCAATATCTCTCACTCGCTCTGCCACATCGCCTGCGCTCGCACGTCGATTGACCCCAACGTCGGCCCACTTACCCAAGACCTCGGGCACCGAGCCGCCGTCGACCTTACTCATGGCCATTTGCCGTGGTGGAACCCTTTTGAAGGTCTTGGGACGCCTCTCGCGGGCGAGTTGCAGTCAGCCGCGCTCTTTCCCTTTACGTTGCTCCTCGCCTTTCCCGCCGGCCTCGTCTGGATGCACATCTTCCTTGAGAGCATCGCCGGAGTCTCCACCTACTTCGTCCTCCGTCGGCTCTCGATACCCGTGGCGTTCGCCACCGCGGGGGGCATACTCTTCGCGTTGGACGGCACTTTCGCGTGGCTCGCCAACACGGTGGTCAACCCACTGGCCTTCTTGCCAATGTTGCTCCTCGGAGTTGAGATCATTCTCGAACGATCATCAAATCGCTCCGCGCGCGGATGGACCGTGGCGGTGGTCGCCTTGGCGCTGTCCCTGTACTCCGGTTTTCCCGAGGGCGCGTACTTTGACGCCCTCTTTTGCGCGCTGTGGGCACTGGTGCGACTGTTCGGCCTGCCCAAAGAAAATCGGCTGCGAGCCTTGCGGCGCCTGGCGGCGGCAGCGGTACTCGGCGTCGTTCTGGCCCTCCCGACCCTCGTTCCCTTTCTCGACTTCTTAAGGGTCGCCTACGTCGGCGCACACACCAGCGCGATCGATGGCTTAGAAACTATGCACTCCATGGCGATCCCGATGTTGTTCAATCCCTACGTCTACGGAACCATCTTTGACAACACCAAAGCGATCGGCGCCTGGGACACTATCGGGGGATACTTCACCGTGTCCGCGACGACACTCGCGATTGTCGGTCTCTTCGGGACGCGGTTTCGCGGCCTGCGCATCATGCTCGTGGCGTGGATCGTGGTCGGCATGGCGGGCACCCTCAATTTTCTGCACTCGCGAGTTCTCTGGAACGTCTTCCCCTTCGTGAGTTCGTCCGCTTTCTCTCGCTACATCTTTTCCAGTTGCGAACTGGCCATCATCATCCTCGCGGTCTTCGGGCTCACGGACGTTTTCGAGAGCCAACGGGCGAGGCTGCATTTGACCTACGCCTCACTCTTCATGGGGCTGGTCTTGGCGTGGTGCTGGCTGGCCGCGGAGCCGTACAACCGGGGCATTTCACACCACGAGAAAGTCCGTATCTTTCTCTTTGTACTGGCTCTGATACCGTTCGCCACCCTCGCGCTACTCATCGTGTTCAGTCGGCTGAAGCGAGTCGATTGGACTAGGTATTTGGTGGCAGCGGTGGTTGTGGGCGAGGCACTGTTTATGTTTATGGTGCCGACCTTGGGAGCACCGAAATCGATTGACATTGACTACGCTCCGATCCAGTTCTTGCAACAGCATCAAGGCGAATATCGTTTCGTCGATTTGGCCGTCATCGCACCCAACTGGGGATCCGAGTTCGGACTGAACGAACTCAGCGCTATCGACCTGCCCTTTCCTCGAGCTTTTAAGAACTTCATCCAAGACAAGCTCTACCCGGGACTGAAACCAGCGAATGAGTTCCTCGTCAAGGGCGGTCCGGCGGGCACGGCGGCCTTGGAGAACGAAGTGGCGTCACACTTTCGCGCCTACGAGAACGCCTCGGTGAAGTATCTGGTGCTGCCGGCGTCGCTGGCACTCAGTCCCGAACTCTCGGCCCAAGGCCTCAAACTCGCCTTCCACGACTCGTCCGCCATCATTTACGAGACGCCTCATCCGCGGCCGTTATTTTCGTCACGGTCGTGCACGGTGACCAGCGCGAACGACAACGTCGCCACGACCACCTGTCACTCGGCCCACGCGACACTGCTACGCACCGAACTGTCCATGGAGGGCTGGACGGTCACGGTGAACGGCCGATCCGACAAAGTTACGACCGTCGACGGCGTCTACCAGCGCATTGCTCTCCCCGAGGGCACGTCGAACGTTCGCTACGCCTTCCTTCCCCCCCACGAGACTCTGGCCGCACTCCTTGCCCTGCTGGTCTTGCTCTTCGTCGTGGGCTCATTGGTGGTCGACGCGCTCAGCAAACGCGCGGCGAAGGAGTCCCCCGACCCCTAGTTACTCGAGCGCGGCGTAGATCGTAGGCCGTGCGGCTCAATTCCTACTAAATTAATGGAATTAATAGATATTTACTACTGAGTGATCGGAATGTGAGAAATGACGTTGAGTGAGTCAGGTGTCGTCATCATTGGCGCAGGGCCCGCGGGTTTGACAGCTGCCCTGGAACTTCAGGCCAACGACACACAGGTCATCGTTCTTGAGGCCGACACGCAAGTGGGGGGCATCAGCAAGACCGTGGAACGCGACGGGTGGCGTTTCGACATCGGCGGTCACCGATTCTTCACCAAGGTCAGCCGAGTGCAGGAGTTCTGGCACAAGGTTCTCGACCCCGAAGACTTCCCGACGCGAAGTCGCCTCAGTCGCATCTACTACGAGGGTAAGTTCTTCGACTACCCCATCAAGCCCATCAACGCCTTTGCCAACCTCGGCCCGCTCGAGTCCGTTCGTTGCATGGTGTCCTACGTCACCACACGACTGCGACCACCGAAGGATCAGTCCGACTTCGAGTCGTGGGTCGCCGCACGTTTTGGCTGGCGCCTCTATCGAATCTTTTTTAAGACCTACACCGAAAAAGTATGGGGCGTCCCGGCGACCGAGATCCGTTCCGACTGGGCGGCGCAGCGGATCAAGGGTCTCTCGTTACCGGGAGCCGTTTTTAACGCCTTTCGTTCGTACTTTGCTCAAACCAAGCACGTGAGTTTGATCGATCGATTCGAGTATCCGCGCCTCGGGCCTGGCCAAATGTGGGAGCGAGCGGCCGAACTGGTGGAACGAGGCGGCGGCGACGTGCGCCTCAGGAGCGAGGTCGTGTCGCTCCTTCGTGACGACACGGGCGTCACCTCCGTCGTTGTCGACTCCGAGAGCGGGCGCGAGGTGATTCCGACTGGTTCAGTCATCTCCTCGATGCCGCTGGGCGAGCTCGCGCTGGCCCTGTCGCCACTGCCCCCCGAGCACGTCATCAACGCGGCCAAGGGACTGACTCACCGCGACTTTCTCACCATCGCACTGGTCGTGCCCGAGGAGAATTCCTTTCCCGACAACTGGATCTACATTCACGACCCCACCGTCAAGCTGGGCCGAGTACAGAACTTCCGCTCGTGGTCTCCCGACATGGTCAAGCCCGGCAGCACCTGTCTGGGGCTCGAGTACTTCGTGTTTGAAGGCGACGAGCTCTGGGGAATGGACGACGCCGATCTCGTCAGCTTCGCCATCGAAGAGATCACGCGCATCGGACTCATTCCGAGCAACGTCGTCCAAACGGGCTTCGTGGTTCGTGTGCCTCAGGCCTACCCGGTCTACGACGCCAATTATGCCGAGCACGTGAGCGAGATACGTTCCTGGCTCGAGCGTGAGGTGCCCAACGTCTACCCCGTAGGGCGCAACGGCATGCACCGCTACAACAACCAAGACCACTCGATGTTGACCGCCATGCTCGCGGCGGAGAACATTGGCGGCGCGCACCACGATCTCTGGTCGGTCAACGTGGACGAGGAGTACCACGAGTCCGGGCACCACAACTCTCCGCGTTCCTCCAAGATTCTTGACAGCGTCGGGGGCACCGGCCGCGACGTTCCTCGACTCATCGATCGCTCGCAGGATGACCTGCCCGACACGCCGAGTTCTCTCGCACCTCTCATCGAACTGAGCCGACGGTCAGTTCTCGTGCGTCGTGCGCTCCGCTGGGGATGGCGCACCCTCTTGGACGAACGCCGACGCGTTCGCGCATGGGTGCGAAGCGTGTCGCCGCGCGAACTTCTCGAGCGAGAGTCGTTCCGTCGACTCGAGTGGCGCCTGTACCGGGCAGCCTTTTCTCTGAGCACGATCGGCTGGTTGCGGCGAGTCCAGTTTCGACTTCGCGATTACGCGGGGAGAAATCATTGCGAGGTCGTCCCGGTCAGTCAGTTGCTCGTCGGGGGATGGAACGGACTCTCGGCTCGACGCTTCGCCGAAGCAAGCGGCTACCTTCTGGATCCGTCGACGCCGTTGACCTCCTCAGCCCAAGTTGACCTGCTTCGCCGCTTCGACGCGCAGGGCGAGTCACTCTACGACAGCGCCGCGCTCCGGGCGACGCCGTACTTTGAGAGGGTCAGCGCGGCCGCGCGGATCTCGGGTCATCACCGCGGCGCGAGGACCGATGAGCAGATCGCCCAGCTGGCCCGAGAGTTCCTCGATCGCTACCGCGACCGGCCCATCCCGTACCGGCCCGGCCGAACGAGTCCCTCGTCGTTGCCTCGCGTCCGTCGAATCTCCGACTCTGAGTGCTACGAGATCCGCGACGGTCATCACCGCCTCGCCATCGCGGCCGCGCGCGGTGAGTCCGAGGTGGAAGTGATCGTGGAGCGACCCCGATCCACGACGCCGGCTCAACGACTGCTTCGCCAAATGTCCTGGCTCGACGGCAAGGACCGTCTCTATCAGCCCGTGGATCTCCCCGAAGTCGCTACCTGGCCAGTCATGCGGCGTTGCACCGATCGCCTCGCCCTGATGGTCGACTTCCTTGACGAGTTCTATACCGGATCGCCCAAGGCCGAGCGTTCCTACCTCGACGTCGGAGCCTGCTATGGCTGGTTCGTCTCGGCCATGCTTGAACGCGGCTATGACGCCCGAGGCATCGAGCAAGATCCCCTGGCCCAACAGTTGGCCGGTCTCGTATACAACCTTCCGGTCGAGCGTCTCATCATTGGAGACGCGGTGGAACTGCTCAGGGGGGACACCCCACGCAGTGACGTGGTGTCGTGCTTCTCCATGCTTCACCACTTCGTCCTGGGTCGTACTCCGCACACCGCCGAACGGTTGATCAGCTTGCTCGACGGGGCAACCGGCGACGTGTTGTTTCTCGACACCGGCGAGCGACACGAGTCGTGGTTCAAACTCGTGCTGCCGGAGTGGTCCCCGGCGTACGCCCGTAAGTGGATTCTCGAGCACACCTCGTTCTCGAACGTTCGTATCCTCGGGACCGACCGTGATAACGTGGCGCCCTTTGCCGACCAGTACGGGCGGACACTCTTTGCGTGTACTCGGTGAGCGACGCACTCCCCGCCGTGCACCGTGAGAGCATCGGGTCGGGACGAATGCTGCGGGCGCACTATCGGACATCGCTGAATCGCCTCCGAGGCGAAGAGGGCTCGTTCGTCATCTCCAACGCGCTCGTCAATGTGGCCAACTTCGGATTCTTTGTCGTAGTGAGTCGCCTCTTCAGCGCGTCGTCCTACGGCGCCATTACGGCCCTCCTCACTATCGTCACGGTGGCCAATACGCCGCTCAACGCCATTCAGGCCGGGGTCGTTCACGCGACCGTCGTGGTTCGACAGAGCTTGGGCACCGCCTCTCCTCGCCGAGTGGTGGCCGCGTTCGCCGTGGCGGGCGTGGGTATCACGATCGTCGTCGCGTCGGCCGCGATTCTCATCGACCGTTTCTTTGCCCTCTCGAGCGCGTTCCCGGTCCTGATGCTGGCCCTCTGGTTCGCGCCCTCGGTCGTCAACTCGGCCCTGTGCGGTTCGCTGATGGGTGACTTTAAATTTCGCGCCATTGCCGTCGCCAACGTCGCGGGCGCCGTCGTGCGTATTGCCCTGGTCGTTGCCTTCGGCGCCGCGGATCACGTGTTCGGTCTGGCCGGTCCCATCATCGCCACCAGCGCGGGCATCAGCGTCACCGCCCTCTGGGTCTTCATCGCCGTCCAACGAGAACCTTCCTGGTCCTCGCGTCAACCCTTGGAACTCCACCTCGGCCACACGTTGTGGGCCTTCATCTCTTTGGCCGGTTTCGCGGCCTTCATCGCCGTGGACGTGGTGCTAGCGCGCCACCTTCTGGTGGCGTCTATCGCAGGAAACTACGCAGCCGCCTCGACGGCCGGCAAGATCGCCCTCTACCTCTCGGTCGCGGTGCCCATCGTTGCCTATCCCCGTTTCGCCGCGCACCACAGCGCCGGCACTAATGCGCGCCGCAACCTCTTTCACTCCTTCCTACTGGTCGTGGGTCTGGGTGTCGTTGCGTCGGGCGTGATGACAACGTTCCCTCACGAGACAGTTCTTCTCTTGTTTGGTCACCGCTACGTGAGCGCCGGACCACTCCTCGTCTGGCTCGCCCCCGAAGGGGCCGCCATGGGAGTCGTAGGGCTCTTCACCTATTACCACGTGGCCCGACGATCCCCGTGGGCGATACTGCCCTGGCTCGGAGTGGCGACGGCCTCTCTTACCATGTCGCTCGGTCACCTCACCGCTCACAGCCTTGCGGAGCTGATGTTGCTCACCACTCTCGCCTGCGGCGTTCTCATGGCCGTGCCAGAACTTCCCCTCGCCTCGCGTTGGCACCGTGAGAACCGAGTGAGTCTCTAGCCGCCCGAAATGCTTCAACGAGTAACGCGGCGTGTGGTCGGCCTCTCCCCCAACGTCCTTCCTCTTGCTCCGATCGTTCTGGCCGTTCTCGTTGCCAACGCCGTCTACCTCCTCGGGCGAGGAAGCAGCGATCCCATAGCCTGGACGGCCGCCATCGCCCACTCCGCCTGCGGCGTGGTCTGTGGACGACCCTCCATCGACGCCAACGTGGGCAACATCACTCAACCCCTGGGACACCTCGCGGCGATGGATGTGTTGCACGGCCACTTTCCGTGGTGGAATCCCTACGAGGGGCTCGGCCAGCCCCTGGCTGGTGAGATGCAGTCCGCGGCCTTGTTTCCGCTCACCCTGCTTCTCGTCGTGCCCACGGGACTTCTGTGGATGCACGTCCTCCTTGAAGTGACCGCCGGAGTCTCGACGTACTTCCTGCTTCGGCGCCTATCGCTTCCGATGACCGGGTGCGCCGTCGGCGGCGCTCTCTTCGCCCTGAACGGCACGTTCGCCTGGCTCGCCAACTCCGTGGTGAATCCGTTGGCCTTCCTGCCACTCCTCCTCCTGGGCGTCGAACAGCTTCTGAGCGATGCACCGAGTCCGATCAAAAAAGGCTGGTACGTCATCGCCGTGGCCCTCGCGCTCTCGCTCTACTCGGGCTTTCCCGAGGTGGCCTACTTCAACTCACTGGTGGCGCTGGCGTGGTTCGCCACCCGGCTGTTCTCACTCGAGGCGCGGTATCGACTGCGGGCCCTTCGTCGCCTCGGCGTCGGAGTGGTAAGCGGAGTGGCCCTCGCCGCGCCGATTCTGGTGCCCTTCGTTGACTTCCTGAAAGTGAGTTACTCGGGAGGACACACCGCGGCTATCGATGGAACTTGGGCGCTGTCCTTTCGATCGATCCCCATGCTCTTCGACCCCTACGTCTTCGGATCGATCTATCAGAACACGCATCTGGTGGTGGAGTGGGGTGAGGTGGGTGGCTTCTTTGGCGCCGGCGTGATCGCCCTCGCGCTCGTCGGCGCGAGTGGGCGACGGTTGCGCCCGCTTCGCGTCGTACTCGTGGCGTGGACCCTGGTGGCGCTCGCGGGGGTTTTCAATCTTCTCGGTGTACGCCGCCTGTGGAACGTGCTGCCCTTCGTGACGAGCGCTTCTCTGCCGCGCTACATCATGCCCAGCTGCG
>Ga0181531_10002250_pt1 | contig 12074 bp, 14 predicted proteins | sample PEATcosm2014_Bin_38_FD_119743 | JGI IMG/M metagenome (GOLD analysis project Ga0181531, IMG submission 119743) | Peatland microbial communities from MTU Mesocosm Facility, Houghton, MI, USA - PEATcosm2014_Bin11_10_metaG | ecosystem: Environmental > Terrestrial > Soil > Wetlands > Peat | place... | reverse complement strand
TCGGGCTTGGCAGCGGTGGCGATGTCGTAGTCCTTTGGCTCGACGCCGCGGAGTTGGTCTCGGACGCAGCCGCCGGCGTAGTAGGCGATATGGCCGGCGTCGCGGAGACGGCGGACGATGGAGGCGGCGGTGGATTCGAGGGCGGACATGGGGGGAGAATTGCTGATTGCCGATGTCAGATTGATGATTGTCAGAATGCGCCGCCTGCGGTGGCGGTGAGGCGGGGAACGACGGCGAAGACCTTTGGGTTTATTCTTTGCGGAGAGTGTAAGTGTAGGTGGAAGTTCAGGTTTAAGTGTAAGTTGATGTGGGGATTATAGGGGCAGCTCGGTGCGCTGGCGGGATTGGAAGCGGAGGGAGGTGGTGTAGCCGGCCTGGCGGGCGAGGGTGCGGGCGGCGTCGAAATCCATGCCGACCTGGGCGGGGGCGTGGGCGTCGGAATTGATGACGAGGGGGATGCCGGCTTCGCGGGCGAGTTTCAGGAAACCGAGGGCGGGGTAGATTTCGTGGACCGGCTTGCGGAGGCCGGCGGTGTTGATTTCGAAGGCGCCGTTGCATTCGGCCAGTGCGGTGATCACGGGCTCGTAGTAGCGGTCGAGATCGCCGGGGGGGCGGGCGCCGAAAATTTTGACGAGGTCGGGGTGAGCGATGAAATCGAAGAGGCGGCTGCGGACGCATTTCTCGGCGGCAGTCCAGTACATGGTCCAGAGCTCATCGGGCGGGCATTGGTTGTAGCGGCCGACGTAGGCGGGGTTATCGACGGCCCAATCCGGGGTGAGATAATGGACGCTGCCGATGAGGTAATCCCAGCGGGCCATGCGGGCGAGTTTCAAGATCCAAGCCTCCTGGCCGGGAATAAAATCGCACTCGAGGCCGAGGCGGATGGGGAAGCCGGGGGTTTTTTCGCGGGCCTCCTCGATCAGCTCGAAATACTGGGGCAGCTCCTCGATGGTCATGCGCCAGTCGTCGAAGGGCTCCGGCATCGGGTTGTGGTCGGCGAAGCCGATCTCCGGCAGGCCCTTGCGCATGGCCTCCTGGGCATACTCCGCCGGGTGGCCGGTGGCGTGCCGGCAGAGCGGGGTGTGCATATGATAATCGGGATTCATGGGCGCGGGCTCTCTTTATTAGGCTTGTGTCAGGCTTCCAACTGAGGAACCTAGAACCCGACCATGAGATTCATCGAGTCTGTTTTCCAGAAGTTGAAGCGCCACCCGAAGCGGATCGTCTTTCCAGAGGGGACGGAACCGCGGGTTCTCGAGGCGGCGGGGCGGTTCGCGAAGATGCAATTGGGGGCGCCGATCCTGCTCGGGGATGTGGAGGAGGTCGAGCGCAAGGCGGAACAATACAGCATCGATCTGGGCCGCATCGGCATCATCGATCCGACGAAGGCGGAAGACCTGGCGATCTTTGCCAAGCACCTCGAGCGGCTGCAGCGGTACCGGAACATCGGCGCGGGGGATGCGCGGGAGATCCTGGTGAATCCGAATTATTTCGCGGCCATGATGATCCAGCACGGGCAGGCGGACGGGCTGGTGGGCGGGGCGAGCCAGTATGCGAGCTCGCTGATGCGGCCGCTGATCCAGATCGTCAAGCCGCTGCCAGGAGTCACCACTGTGGCGAGCTGCATGATGCTGGAGGGGAAGCCGGAGGTCTTCGGCGCGGAAGGGATGCTGATGTTTGCCGATTGCGCCGTGGTGCCGGATCCGACGGTGGAGCAACTGGCGGCGATTGGGATCGAAACGGGGAAGGTCTGCCGGCAATTGACCGGCATCCGGCCGCGCGTGGCGTTTCTCTCCTTTTCCACGAAAGGGAGTTCGCGGTTGCCTGCCGCCAGCAAGATGGCGGCGGCGGCGGCGCTGGCAAAGCAGAAGGTGGACACCGAGAAGCTGGAGATGGAAATCGACGGCGAATTGCAGGCGGACACCGCACTGCTGCCGGAGCTGGCCGCGATCAAGGCCCCGGCCAGCCGCGTGGCGGGAAATGCGAATGTGCTCATTTTCCCAGACCTCAACAGCGGGAACATCTCGGCCAAGCTGGTGCAGCACCTCGGCGGCGCATCGGCCTACGGGCAGGTGTTGCTTGGCCTTTCCCGGCCCGCGGCGGATATGTCGCGCGGCGCATCGGTGGAGGATATCCTGGGAGTTGCGGCTATTGTCGGCTTGCAGGCGATTGAGTACCGCAAACTCTACCCCGCGACCGAAGAGGAACTTGCGGAGGGGTGAAAGCGCGTTGAGAAATGGGAATGGCCCTATTCTTCAACGCGCGCAAACAAAGGGCGGGAATGAGCCAGGGATGAAGGGCGCCGGATGAACACCAATACCCCCCGGATCTATATTGGCGCCACGCAGCAGAATGACGGCAAGACGACGTGTGCGGTGGGGCTCTTCGCGGCGCTGAGCCGGCGGCTGGGGCGGATCGGATTCATCAAGCCGGTGGGGCAGCGTTTCGTGGAGGTGGAGGGGCAGCGGATCGATGAGGATACGGTGCTGATCGACCAGACGTTTGGCGTGAAAACGCCGCTGGAGGCGATGAGCCCGATTGCCGTCGAGCCGGATTTCACGCGGCGTTACATTGAGCACGCGAATCATGATTTTCTCGTCCGGCGGATTCGCAATTCGTTCGACCGTGCGGCGTGGGAGAAGGATTTCGTCATTATCGAAGGGACGGGGCATGCGGGGGTGGGATCAGTCTTCGATCTTTCCAATGCGCGCGTGGCGTCGCTGCTGGGGTGCAAGGTGCTGATGGTGACGCAGGGGGGAATCGGCAAGCCGATCGACGAGATTGCGCTCAACAAGGCGCTGTTCGACCAGGAAGGCGTCGAAATGGTGGGCGTGATCCTGAACAAGGTGCTGCCGGAGAAGATCGACTATGTGAAGGAATTCGCCCGGCGGGGCTTAAGCCGGCTGGGGATCGACCTCCTGGGGGTGGTGCCGCAGGAGCCGCTGCTGGCGAACGCGACGCTGGGCCAGATCTGCCGTCAGGTGAAGGGGGCGTTCCTCAATGGGAAGACGGAGTCGCGGCGGCGCGTGAAGAAGGTGATCATCGGCGCGATGAACTCGACGCACGTGATGGAGTATTTCGAGCCGGGGACGCTGGTGGTGACGCCGGGGGACCGGGAGGACATTATCCTCGCGGCGCTCTCGACGGCCGCGCTGAAGGAGCAGGACGGGCGGGTGATCGCTGGGCTGGTGCTTTCGGGCGACCTCTTCCCGCACCAGAATTTGCTGGAAATGATCAAGGGGTCGCACCTGGCGGCGATCGCGTCGCCGTTGGACAGTTATACCGTGGCGAGCAGCATCTACTCGATGACGGTCAAGACGCTGCCGGGAGACGCGGAGAAGATCGAGCGGATCCAGGGATTGATCGAGCAGCACGTGGAGGTGGACCGGCTGCTGGAGAAGCTGGCGCCGGGGAAATAGAGGGGCGCTGTTTTCATCTGTTAGTTTTTCGAGCTAAGCACGCAGACGCGGAGGTGGGGAACTCTTCGAAAATGGGATTCATCCTGGGGTCCGATGAGAACCCCGGCCCGGAGAGCGCGGGCAGTGGCCGCAACGGCAATGTCGTTGGAGGGAATCAATTGGCCGGTCTGGGCAAGAGCGGCGTGGATTTCCGCGTAATGCTCTGCGGCCTCCACTGTGAAGGGTTGAATCCCGAGCGCGGATCTCACGTCATCGAGCCTCCTCCGGCGTCTCGCGGCGCGCGCCGGATCCTCTGCCAGCAGGACGCCGATCACGGCTTCAGCCCAGACAATTGCCGGGATTGTGAGGGTTTCCTCCACAGGTAAATCGGAGGGCATTACGCCGATGCCGCGCTCCCAGGCGATGAGCGCTGAAGTGTCGATTACGAGGCCCACGGATTTGGATTGGGAAGCTCTTTTGAGTTGGCTCGCTCCAGGTCGTCGGCGAATGCCGTGTCATCGGGGTCCCGTCTCCAAAGGCGGAGAAAATCTCCCAGAGTGCCACGAGGTTCGGAAACGATGGGACGCAATTCGGCCACCGGTTTGTTGCTCTTGGTGATCACGAGGGTGTCGCTGCGGTGCTTGATGCGGGCGAGACAATCCCCGAAATTACGGACAGCCTCGGTGCTGGAAATCTCGACTCTCATGCAGGAATATGTAAAATACATGTTTATGCAAGTCAAGTTGGCTTATTTGGCTACGTAATCTTCCGGCGCGACGTTTTCAGACATTCGGGTTTAGAAGAAGGGCGGTGGGGCGGTATTTGACGCTCCCTCGAGGCGAGTGAATCGTCCTTCCTTTCCAGCATGCCATACGAAGATTTACTGACAGGCTCGGTATGCCCGCGAACCGGGCAGGCGGCGGGCGTTTTTTTTGCTCCGGCAGGGCGGCGGAAGTGATGAGACGCTGGCTTTGCTTTCTGGGGGCGATGGCCGCCATCCTGCCCCTTCGGGCGGCGGAGCTGGCTGCGCCGGGGCGGATGATCACGCTGGAGGAGGCGTATGATCTGGCGACGGCGACAGATCAGAGCATCCGGATCGCCTACCAGGAAATCCGGATGGCGAACTTGCAGACCTGGAGCGCGCTGACCGTGCTGGGGCCGCAATTGACCGGCGGCGGCGAATATGACCGCAACCAGACGCACGCCAACGGGATCATCACGACCAATGAGACGAGCAACCTGAATTTCACGTACACCCAGCCGTTCGTGAATTTCAGCGTATTCCCGGCATACCGCTACGGGAAACTGTTGGCGATCGCGGCGCGGCTTCAGCATCAATTTACGATCCGGCAGGTGCTGTTTGGCGTGGCGAGGGCGTATTACCAGGTGATTTCCGACGAAGGCGTGGTGCAGGTGGACAAGAAGACGGTGGATCTGGCGGCAGAGCAGTTGGACGTGGCGCAGAAGCGGCTGGACGTGGGCGAGGTGACGCCGACCGACGCGCTCAATGCGAAGGTGACGCTGGAATCGGCGAAGGTGGCGTTGATCCAGGCGCAGAACACGCTTTTGCTGGATCGCGATACCCTGGGGAACATGCTGAATCTGGGGGGCGACTCGGGCTTCCAGGTGGTGACGCCGCCGGATTATCCGACGACCATCCCGCCGTTTGAGAAGCTGCTGGCCATCGCGTACCGGAACCGGGAGGACCTGGAGGTGGGGAACATCGCGATTGGCGAGGACATCGCCAAGAAAGGCGAAGTGGTCGCGCAGTATGCGCCGCAGGTGGTGGGGCAGGCGAGCGACAGCTACACGAATGCGCACGGGTTTTGGGGGCCGCAGGCGCAGGTGTGGGATGCGAATGTTTCCGTGTCGATGCCCTTTCTGACCGGCGGGCAGCGGGAGATCGATTTGAAGACGGCTGGCGAACAGGTGGATATCGACCGGCTCGAGAGGGACGAGATCGCGAAGACCGTGGAAGCGGCGGTGAGATCGGCGTGGCTGAACGCCAGCTCATTGCGCGACAGCCTGGTCTCGCTACGGCTGCAAGTGGATGCGGCGCAGAAAAGTTATGACGACGAAGTGCACGAGTACCAAGCGGGCACGGCGGCGAGCGTGGATGTGCTGACGGCGCTGGTGAGCCTGAATACCTCGGAGAATTCGCTTGCGGTGCAGGTGTACCTTTATCAAGTGGCGTTGAGGAACCTGGAGGAGGCCGCCGGTGTTTTCCAGGAGCAGCGGGTGCAACAAGAGAAAGTTAAATGAAGATCATAGCTATAATAGTGCTGGCGCTGGCCGCGGCGGGCGGCGGCTGGTGGTATTGGAATCAATCCCATCCGGCCGAGGTGGCGTACCAGACGGGGGCGGTGACTCGGGGCGACGTGACACAGGTGGTGAACGCCTCGGGGCAGTTGAACCCGGTGGTGGATGTGACCATCGGCAGCCAGATATCGGGCAACATTGCGAAGGTGCTGGTGGATTTCAATTCCCTGGTGAAAGCGGGGGAAGAGGTGGCGGAGATCGACAAGGCGCCCTACACGGCCGCGGTGCACCAGGCGGAGGCGAACGTGTCATTTGCGAAGGCGGCGCTGGAGCTGGCGAAATTGACGGCGGACCGCAAGCAGGAGCTGGTGAACGAGCATGCGGCGGCGCAGGCGGACCTGGATACGGCCAAGGCAAATTATGATCAGGCCGAGGCGACGGTTCAGATCAACGAGGCGAACCTCGAGACCGCGCAGATCAATCTCGACCATTGTACGATCACGTCGCCGATTGACGGGATAATTATCTCGAGCAGCGTGACCGTGGGGGAGACGGTCGCGGCATCGTTCAATGCGCCGGTGCTCTTCACCGTTGCAAACGACCTCGCAAAAATGCAGATCGACGCGAGCGTGGCGGAGGGGGATATAGGAGAGCTGGAGGTGGGGCAGGATGTGAATTTCAACGTCGATGCCTATCCGATGCGGACGTTCCACGGGAAGGTGTCGCAAATCCGCAATTCTCCGTCGACGGTTCAGAACGTGGTGACTTACGACACGGTGGTGGCGGTCAATAACAGCGACCAGAAGCTGAAGCCGGGGATGACCGCGAATCTTAACATCGTGATCGCGCAACGTCCGAATGCGCTGAGGATTCCGAACGCCGCGCTGCGATTCCGGCCGCCAGATAACATGCCGGATTCAAGTCCGGCGCAGGCGGCTCCGCGGCCGCCTCCAAAACCGCCCGGGACGAAGACCATCTATGTCCTGGACGCCGGGGCGACAAAACCGCATTCCGCGGATGTAAAGCTCGGGATCAGCGACGGGATTTACACCGAAGTGGTCGAGGGCCTGCACGAGGGGGATGCGGTGGTGACCAGCATCATCTCGACCGGGCAGTCCGGCCAAACGGGCGGGTTCGGGATGAGGAGGCCGTTCTAACGGCTTTTTTTATCCGCAGATTAACGCAGATTATACGAAGAGGCCAATGAACGATTCCCTGAATCTGCGGGCATCTGCGTTAAACCGGGGATTAAGACAATAAGATGAAACCCGTTATCGAGCTTCAGAATATTGAGCGGACCTACTCCTCCGGGGAGGTGGAGGTGCGGGCGGTGCGCGATGTTTCGCTGAAGATTCAGCCCGGGGAGTTTGTCGCGATCATGGGTGCGAGCGGGTCGGGGAAATCGACCATGATGAACACGCTGGGCTGCCTGGACCGGCCGACGGGCGGCACGTATCTGCTGGACGGGATTGATGTCTCGAAGCTGAACCGGGACGAGCTTGCGGATATCCGGAACCAGAAAATCGGGTTCGTGTTCCAGGGGTTCAATCTTCTCTCGCGGACATCGGCCATCGAGAACGTGGAGCTGCCGATGCTCTACTCGGCCAAACGGCTCAACACGCGGCAACTGCGGGAGAAAGGCATGGCCGCGCTGGAGATCGTGGGCCTCGCCCCGCGCGCGGGCCATTACCCCAACCAGCTCTCCGGCGGCCAGCAGCAGCGCGTGGCCATCGCGCGGGCGCTGTGCAATGAGCCATCGCTGCTACTGGCGGATGAGCCGACGGGCAACCTGGACAGCCAGACCAGCATCGAAATCATGGGCGTTTTTCAGAAGCTGAACGACGGTGGAATCACGATTGTAATGGTCACGCACGAACTCGATATTGCCCGCTACACGACGCGCAACATCGTGATGCGGGACGGCCAGGTGGTGAGCGATACCGCGGTGCGGGACCGGCTCTATGCGACCGAGGAATTGCGGCGGCTCGCGGAGGCGCATCACGCGGTGCAACTGACCTCATGAAAATCCGGGCCACACTCGTAATGGCGCTGCGGGCGCTGAGGCGGAACAAGCTGCGGACCGCGCTGACGATGCTCGGCATCATCATTGGAGTGGCGGCCGTGATCGCGATGGTGGCGATCGGCAACGGCGCGACGACGCAGGTGGAAAACCAGATCGCCGCGCTGGGGCAGAATGTGGTGCTGGTGTTCTCCGGCAGCGTCACGCAGGGCGGAGTGCGCGCGGGCTGGGGCAACGCGGGGACGCTGAAGATCGAGGACGCGGAAGCGATCCTGCGGGAAATCCCGGATGCGGTCGAGGTGAGCCCCGAAGTGCGCACCAATGCCCAGGTGGGTGCGGAAAACCAGAACTGGTACACGAACGTGCAGGGGGAATCGCCCGGGTACTTCGAGATTCGCAACTGGCAGTTTGCGGAGGGGACCAGTTTTAGCGATCAGGATGTGCGTGGCGCGACCAAGGTGGCGGTGATTGGCGCGACCGTGGTGAAGCAGATCTTTGGGGCGGATGATCCGCTGGGGCAAATCCTGCGGGTCAAGGGCGTGCCGTTCCAGATCGTCGGCGTGCTGGCGGCCAAGGGGATGTCCGTGATGGGGCAGGATCAGGATGACGTGGTCATCATGCCGTACACCAGCTGCATGAAACGGATCATGGGCGTCACGAATATCCGCACCATCAATATCGAGGCTTCGACGCCGGACAAGATCGTGCCGGTGCAGGACGAGGTCACGACGCTGCTGCGGCAGCGGCACAAGATTCAGGGGGATAACGACGACTTCAACATTCACAACCAGGAGGAATTCACCCAGGCTGCAACATCCACCTCACGGATACTAACGGTGCTGGTGGTTTCCATTGCCAGTGTGTCGCTGCTGGTGGGCGGGATCGGCATCATGAACATCATGCTCGTGAGCGTGACGGAGCGGACGCGGGAGATTGGCATCCGCATGGCCGTGGGCGCGCATGGGCGGGACATCCTGCTGCAATTTTTGATCGAGGCGACGAGCCTGAGTTCCATGGGTGGGATCATCGGGATCGCGTTGGGAATCGGCGCATCGAAGCTGCTCTCGATGTTTGCGCAATGGCCGACGCTGGTGTCGCCGCTTTCGGTGGTGTTGTCCTTTATGTTCAGCGCTTGCGTTGGGATTTTCTTCGGGTTTTATCCGGCGCGGAAGGCGGCGGCGCTGGACCCGATCGAGGCGCTGAGGTATGAGTAAAAGGGGCGATTTGGAGAAACTGCGAGCGCTTGCCTCGCGTAATGCCATAGGATAGCGTATAGCAATGACTGAATTGCTGGAGCGCGCCTTCGAAGAGGCAGCAAAACTTACGGAAGGGGAGCAGGATTCGTTTGCTTCGCTAATGCTTGCTGAACTCGAATCTGAGCGGAAATGGTCGGAGGCGTTCTCTTCCACGCAGGATCAGCTCGCGACTCTGGCGGATGAGGCGCTGCGGGAGCGATAGGCGGACTCAAACCTCTGGAATTTCCAAATCGACGTATTGGCCGGGTTGAATCGAGGTGAGCACTGATTGAACAAGTGCGTATTCCTTTGCCAATGCCGGCCAGTGATTCGTCGAAAGCGCCAGTAATGCAATTTTGCGTCCTTGAAGATTCTGCTGGTACCGAAGGTTTCTGTCGCTCGTGACAAAGACGTAGAAGCCTTCCGCTTCGGCGCGACGAATTAATTCGCCATTTTTCATGCGGCTCCACCCCATATCCTGAGCCGTTTTGATTTCATGGCCAGCCAGCAGCTTGCGCAGTGGACGCGGCACGCACTCGTCAAAGAACACCCTCACATCAGCGCTTCGTGCAAAGCTTCCTCTTTGGAAAAACTCAAGATCGAGAGGGCGTCCTCGCGTTTTACCGTAGGAAAGCATTCGAGGAATTCATCCAGGTTTGAGCCTTTGATGAGATAATTGAAGAGGCTCTCGACGGGGACCCGGGTACCGGCAAAGACGGGCACTCCGCTCATGATCTCAGGATCAACCTCCACGGGCAGCGCGGTTTTCATAGAGACATACTGCCACGTTTTAAACGGTACGGCAATCACTCCCGCGGCATCCGCGCAGCGGCGGCGAAGCATCCGCCAGCCGCGAGCAGCGAGACTACGCCGATTGTGATTGCGAGCGGGCGGGGCTCTCCGAGTTTCGCGGCCGAGCGCGACCAACCGTCCATGATGACTCCGAAGATCCCGACCGTCTTCTCCATGGTTTGCTCATAGTCCCGTGAGTTATACGGCGAATCGACATCGTCCGGCGGCGGCGGTTGCTGAAGGCTGCGCCAATAAATAAATTCGGCAGTGGCCATCCCGAATACCAGGATGGCGACGCCGATGTAATTGAGCAATGAGCGGCGCGAGATGGACTCCATGGCAGGCGGCCAAACTTTACCTTAGCCGGATGCAAGGCAAGTAGTGTTCTTGTGTTTCGGCGGGAAATAGCGCACTCTAAGCTCATGATCACTCTTGCTCGCAGTCCGGTTCATTCCGATCCAGGCTTGATGGGCGGCACGCTCGTATTTCAAGGCACGCGGGTGCCGGCGCAGACGCTATTGGATTACTTGAGAGATGGCTACGACATGGAGGGCTTTCTACGGGAGTTCCCCTCCGTTGAGCGTCAGGACGCGAAGGAGTTTTTGCGGTTGGCTTCGAGCGATCTTGAGCGCAGGTGAGAATCATCCTTGATGAGAATGTACCTCATGCGCTCTGCCGAATGCTTGCGCCGCGCGAGGTAACAACCGTCCAGCAGGCTGGTCTGGGCGGTCTTGGGAATGGCGAGTTGCTCGAGAAGTTGGAAGGAGCATTTGATGTATTCGTGACTTCTGACAAGAATCTGCGCTCTCAGCAGAATCTTTCGGGGCGCACTCTTGGCATCGTTGAATTGCCGACAAACCGGTGGTCTCTTCTCCGTCCCCTACAGGCAAAGATCCTGGCAGCGATCGATGGTTGCCAGCGGTCTGCCTATATAACAGTCGAAAGTTAGCCTGCGCCAATGGCTGGCAGGAGCCGGGATGCTTCTCCGAGAGGCTCCCGGGGGGCTTCACCTTTCGACGAGCGAAGGGTTCGACCCCCCGGCCGCGGCCTATTGTGGAGGCGGCGGCGGATTATTCGGCTGGCCGTCCGTGCCGCTTTGCATGGGTGGAGGCGGCGGAGGCGGTCCGCCGGCGTCGCCATCGGTTCCGCTCTGCATGGGAGGCTGCTGGCCGTCGGGGCCGCCTAGACCGGGGGGCGGACCGAACCCACGCATGCCGGGCGGCGGCCCCAGGAGTTGCGGGATTGTCAATTGGCCGGTGTTGTTCGTGTCCAGTTGCTTCAGCTCCTGCGCGGCGTTGTTGATTTCATTGGTATCGATGATGCCGTCATGGTTCGCGTCGAGCACTGCGATGATCGGTGGCACGCGGTGATGCCTGCCAGGTCCGCCGGGAGGAGGACCGGGAGGCGGGCTGTTCTGATTATCGGCCTGCGGGCCGCCATCCGGGGGCGGCGGAGGGTTTTGGGAATCGGCGCCTTGTGTGCCGGTCGTGGCGGGCGGATTGCCCTGCGGCGGTTGCTGGCCGGGGCGCGACGGAGGCGGGCCGAGCAGTTCCGGAATCGTCAAAACGTCCGATCCGCTTTTCTCCAGCGTCCTCAGGGCCTGCGGCGCGTTTGCGATTTCGTTGGCCTCGATAATGCCGTCGTGATTGGTGTCGAGGGCCTGGATGACCGGTGGCAATGGGGGAGGCGGCGGTGGGCCGCCGTCCGGGCCGGGGCCATCGGGTCCGCCGCCGGGCCCCTGCGCAAATGCGGCGCTACCTGCGGCGCATAAGGCGAGGGAGATTATCCACGTTGATTTATTGTTACTGCGTTTTCTTTTCATGATAAGTGCGGGTGAAGGTTTTTTTCCTGTTGTTATCCATGAAGGTCGCACCGCTATGTTAAGCAATTATCCCGATTCACGCGGAAATTTGTTAAGGAAGTGTAAAACATTAAGCGCCGGGCGGCTGACCTTGCTACGATGAGTGGAACGAGATGAAACCCCGATTGCTGCTGATCGACGATGATCGCAAGCTCTGCCGGCTTATCGCCGCGTACCTGGAGCCGCTGGGCTATGAGGTGACGGCGGTGCATACCGGGCCGGAGGGGGTGGAGCGGGCCGCGGAAGCGTGGCAGGCCGTGATTCTCGACCTGATGCTGCCGGGGATGGATGGCTTTGAGGTGCTGAAGCAGATTCGCAAGACGAGCGATGTGCCGGTGCTGATGCTGACGGCGCGCGGGGATGAGGCGGACAGGATCGTGGGGCTGGAGATCGGCGCGGACGATTATTTGCCGAAGACTTTTTCGACGCGCGAATTGCTGGCGCGGCTGCGGGCGGTGATCCGGCGCAGCTCGATTCGGCAGGAGAAGCCGGGGGCGGAAGCGCCGGAG
>Ga0181531_10002249_pt1 | contig 12076 bp, 10 predicted proteins | sample PEATcosm2014_Bin_38_FD_119743 | JGI IMG/M metagenome (GOLD analysis project Ga0181531, IMG submission 119743) | Peatland microbial communities from MTU Mesocosm Facility, Houghton, MI, USA - PEATcosm2014_Bin11_10_metaG | ecosystem: Environmental > Terrestrial > Soil > Wetlands > Peat | place... | reverse complement strand
TGCCGGGCGGCGTGCGGAACATCACTGAGTTGCGTTATGCGGCGCTGCACGACTACGTGATTCGCCACCACTACGCTCACTTCAATTTCGAAAACGCGCGCTTGGTACGGCTGACCGAGGAGCGCCAGGTTTATCTTTCCTACCGCATTCGCAACACGGTGTACTGGACCCGGAAAAGAATCCGTCTGCATGTGGGGGAACTGCTGTTGACGGATGGAACTATCACGGCGCGCGCGCGTTGCGGCAACCAGGTTTCCGACACGGCGAAGCCTGAAGTCTCAGATGAAGAACCGGACGAGGATGTGCTCGACCAGCCCGTTGCCGTGGCCGATGCGACTCCGGTAATACCGATCCGGCCGACGCTGGGCGCGCCCGATCTGCCGGCGGGCGAACCGATTGCTCCGAAGCTTTTCGGCGGTGGCTTCTTCTTCCCGTATATTCCGGTCGGCCTGCCGATTCCCTCGGGACATTGCCCGGCTTCGGAACTGGACTACCACGGACACTGCGTCCCGAAGCGTCCTAAGGCGCCGGTGGTGCCTGAACCGTCAACGAATCTGCTGATTATTTCGGGCCTCGCGCTGGTGGGTTGGCGCTATCGCAAGAGTATTCGCCCGGTCGCTGAGTAATCTCTTTCCAAGCGTTGAGCCAACGTATAATTCTGCAAAATCTATGGACCTCTGGGAACTGCTGATTGAAATTCCGTGGCTCATTTTTGTCGCTTACTGGATTGCGACGGGGCTGAACACCCGCCGCACGGTGAGCCGGGAATCGTTTGCGTCGCGTTACGGAGTGCTGTTTCTCGAGATCGCCGGATTCGTGCTGCTGTTCAGCCGTTGGGCCGGGATCGGAGTGATGCGGGGACACATCTTTCCGCGAAGCGACGCCACCGGAGTGGCCGGCATCGCGCTGACCTGGGCGGGCATCGGCCTGGCAATCTGGGCGCGCGCCCATCTCGGACAGTATTGGAGCGCGCGCGTCACATTGAAGGAAGACCACAAACTGATTCGCAGCGGGCCGTATCGCTTCTTCCGGCATCCGATTTATTCGGGACTCATACTGGCGGCAATCGGAGGAGTTGTGGCCATCGATCACTGGCGCTGCGTTGTGGGACTGATGCTGATCATTACCGGGTACGTGATCAAAGCGAGGAAAGAAGAGGCGATGCTGACGCAGCAGTTCGGGGAAGAGTTCCGCGAGCACTGCCGCCACACCGGGTTTCTGCTGCCGAAGTTCTAGCGGGCGGGGGAATGAAGGCCCGCGGGCCGGCAGGCTTGGGTTTTCTTCTTCGATCACTCCATTCGTCGAACGGAACTTCCTGCGAACCGCTTGCGTACCTTTCTCCAGAGAGGGCGAAGCGCAAGCGAGAGTTTTGCCCGGGAGCTGAAATCTATGGATGGAAACGTTATTGGTCTGGTGGCGGTGACGCTGTTTCTAGGGATCCCGATGGCAGCGATGTACACCTACTATCGCGTTCGCAGATTGCGGATGGAAGAGCGGCTGGCGGCGATTGCGCGTGGCGCCGATGTGGTGATGGAGCCCGATCTTTCGGAGGCGGCGCGGTCGCGGCGGTGGGGAATTCTGCTGGTCGCGATTTCGATCGGGTATATGGCGATGATGGCGGTGATCGCGCGTTCCGAGCCGGATGCGTGGGCGGCGCTCTCGGTAGGGCTGATGCCGTTGGCGGCGGGAGTCGGATTTCTCGTCGATTTCGCCCTGATCCGCAAGGATCTGAAAGCGGCGGTTGGCAGCCATTAGTGCTGGTGGCGAATCGAATCGCGGGTGCGGGCGGCGTGAGGCGAGCCGTCCGCATTTTGCGATGTCCTTTATTCGGCCCTAAGCGAATCGAATGGACCCCAAAAGTCCAATGGGCGCGCGCTCAATCGCACCACCGGTACGATGCACTTCTGGTGGGGATTCCGGCGAAGATAGCTGTTAGACTCTGAGTCAGAGTCCCCCAAATGTATCGTCTTTTTTCTATCGGAGTGCGGTTTGCCTTGACCGCCTCATTGTCGGCGCTGGCCATCGCGCAAACTCCCACCACCAATCCGAATACTCCGGCGCGAACCGCGAAAAATGCGCAGGTCGAGAGCGTCGCGGTCCGAGGAACATCGGACGCGATGGAAGTGGAGATTGAAACCTCGGGTGCGAAGGTGTCTCCGGAGACGCAGGCAATCACCGGACCTGATCGCATCGTTGTGGATTTTCCGGGTGCGATTCCGTCGGCGCAATTGCGCGCTTTGAGCGTAAATCGAGGCGCGCTGAAGGGCGTCCGGGCCGGACTGTTTTTCAGCAATCCTCCGATTACGCGAGTGGTGCTCGATCTGTCAGAGCCGCGATCATATCAAGTTTCGAGCACCCCAAAAGGCGTTCTGGTGCGGCTGACCGTTGGCGGCGAGGTCGCTGGCAATCATCAGGCGGTGCAGCAAAATGTGGGGCACGGAACTCCGATGAAACTGGCCACGGTTCCGGCGTCACAATCGATCGCGGTGCAGCCGATTGCTACGAGCGTTCCACAGGCGGCGCATCTGCAGACCTCGGCGGTAACGACGGCAGCGGCGGTTCCGGTGAAGCGGATGGCGACGGCGGTTGCCGCCTCGGAAGCGCAAGCGCCGCCGGCAGTAGAAGAAACTCCGCGCAAGCCGCTGGTGACGGTCACATTCGAAAATGGCATGTTGCACATACGCTCGGAAAAGGGAACGATGGCGCAGGTGCTGTTCGAGGTGCACCGGCAGACGCAAGCCGACATCGGCATTCCTTCGGGAGCTGAGCAGGAAGAAGTGGTCGCCGATCTGGGTCCGGGGCCGGCGCGCGACGTGCTTTCGGCGTTGTTGAATGGATCTCCTTACAACTTCATCTTCGTGGGAAACGCGACCAATCTCGAGAAAGTCATTCTGACGCGCAAGGATTCGAACCCGTTCTAGGGTTGGAATTGACAATTCACGCGGCGTTTCGCAGCATCTGCACTACCCCAGCGTAGCCTCGATTCAAAAAGCTGTCGATTTCCTGATACGCTTGGAGGGTTTTTCCGTCCTCATGCGAATCGCAATCAGTCTGCTTTTGTTGGCCTTTCTGGCCTCGACTGGCATGGAGAAGGTTGATGCCTGTTATCAGCCGCTGGCCGCGACTGTCCGCCTGACAGCGCGCACGATCTCGGGAAGATTGATGCAGGACGGGAAACCTTTGCCAGGGGCGGTCCTACGCCTGCACAGATTTCTAGGTGCGCATTCCATCGAGGCCGCTCATGCCGATCCTCATCCGTTGGGAGAGGCGATCTCGGGGCACGATGGAATTTTCAGGTTCGCGGAGATTCCGAGTGGGACATACATCATTTCCTTCGGAAGTCCATCCGGCGGATCGGTTGAGGTCGAACTAGTTCATCCCAAGACCGAACGGAGCGACATGGTCAAGATTGAAGGTACCGGCGGCTGCGTCGGGGCTCGCGTGGTGCCGGAAGAGAAACGAAACTAGGTACGCTGCTTCACGCGATCGAGCAGCATGAAGACGAAGACGCCGAGGATCGCATTGGCGACGCCCGAGATCAGTTCGTGCGGCCAGCTCCAGGCGATGTGCAGGCCGACGAGGCCGCGGGCGATCGAAAAGCGGACGACTTCGTGGACTCCATAGAAGAAGATGGTCAGCAGGAAACGCGCCCCGGCGTTCTCGACGTCTAGCTTGATCCCCAGCGAAGAGGCGCCGAATCCCACCACAGTCTTTGAAATGCCGTAAAGGCCGATGGGCTGATGCGTCAGCGCGTCCTGCAGGATGCCGATGGCGGCGCCGGTGAACAGTCCGGCGAGTGGGTTGCGCCGCGCGGTGGCGAAGCCGATGGTGACCAGGAGCGGCAAATCGAAAATATTGAAAAAAGAAAAATGCAGCGGAAGCCATGCCTGCAGAAAAACGGCAGTCAGCGGAATGAGGATGGTCGCCGGAAGACTGAACCGGTAGACCTCAACCTGCTCTCCAGATGTGTAGGTGATGGCCACGTTAGTGAGGGGCATCCTCGACGGTCGTTTGCGGCTTCGGCGTGGTGGCGGCCTTAACCGGCTTGGGCGCGGGAGTAGTTGCGGTGGCTTGTCCGGCGGCTGGCGGTGTCGTCGTTAGTGGACGAGGTGCGGAGGGAGTCTTCGTCGGATTGGTGGTTGCGGCGGATCCATTCGCGGAAGCCTGCGGTGGGGCCACCTTCGGAGTCAGCTTGGGCGCGACGTTCGGCTTATTCGCGGAATCGGGCGCCGCGGAAGCGGCGGCTCCGGGAGGCTTGGCTAAATTCGTACCGGTTTTTGGCGCGGCAGTTTCACCGCCGGCGGTCTTCTCAGCGGGCTTCTCGGTGCTCTCGGGTTTCGGAGGAACGGTCGGCAAACGTTCGGCTAGGATGTCGACGGCGCGCGCCGGTCCGGCCTGATCGGGTTGCGCCTGGCGTTGGTCGATCTTGGTGACCACGAGCACTTCTTCCAGCTTATTGAGGTTGGCGGCGGGGCGCAGACGGATGTTCAGAAACAATTCGCTGCCGGGCGCAACCTTGGTGACGTGGCCGACCAGCAATCCCTTGGGAAAGATGCCATCGCCGCCGCTAGTGAGGACGACTTCGCCGGCCGGAACGGTCTCGTCGCTCATGACCTTTTCGAGAACGACTTCGCCCGACGGGGTGCCGCGAACGATGCCCTGCAGGCGTGATTTATCGAGGATGCCGCCCACTCCGCTCGACTGGTCGTCAATGAGCAACACTTGCGCGACGTGACGATTGAGCGGATCGGCATGCCAGATCTTACCGACCACGCCGTCGGCGGTGATAACGGCCATGTCGGGACGGATGCCATCGGCGTAACCCTTGTCGATAAAGACCGACCGCGACTGCTCGCTGCCGCTGCCGCCGATCACTTGCGCTGCCATCGTTTGCGAAATGAATTGTTCTTTGAAGGCCAGGAGGGCCTGGAGCCGGTGGGCCTGGTCGGCATCCTGGCTCATGCGCACCTGCTGCAGGCGCATCTGCTCGATTTCCTGCTTGAGGCTGCGATTCTCGGCGCGCACGCCGCGCAGGTAAAAATAGTTGTGCCAGACGTAGCTGGTGGAAGTCTGGACCCAGACCAGGGCTTTTTCGAGCGGAGTGATGGTTCCGACGGCCCAGACGCGAATCAGGCGGGTCGATTCGCTATCGGTGGTGCGCTTGACCTGCACGGCCAAACCAAGCACCTGAGCGAAGAGCACACCCACCAGCACGATCAGATTGCGGTAGCGTCCGAGGACGTCCATAACAGCGGTTCTCAGTTCTCAGTTGTCAGTTCTCAGTAACCCGGTTGTCCTGAGAGCGTTGTCGTCACTCGAAGTCTGCAACCTACTCGATCGAAATCTTTCTGAGCAGCTTGAAATCGGAGAGCATCTTGCCGGTTCCGAGCACAACGCTGCACAGAGGGTCGTCAGCGATCGAAACGGGCAGCCCCGTTTCTTCGCGGATGCGCTTGTCGAGATTCTTGATGAGCGCGCCGCCGCCGGTCAGCACGATGCCGCGGTCGCTGATGTCGGCAGAAAGTTCGGGAGGCGTGCGTTCCAGAGCCACGCGAATCGCGTTCATGATGGTGGAGACACATTCGCTGAGCGACTCGCGAATTTCGCTGTCATCGACGGTGATAGTTTTGGGCACGCCTTCGATCAGGTTGCGGCCCTTGATTTCCATGGTCAGAGGCTTGTCGAGCGGGTAAGCGGAGCCGATTTCCATCTTGATCTGTTCGGCCGTACGCTCGCCGACGAGCAGGTTATATTTCCGCTTGAGGTAATTCATGATGGCCTCATCCATCTGGTTGCCGGCCATGCGCACGGAACGCGAATAGACGATGCCGCTGAGAGAGATGACTGCGATGTCGGTGGTGCCGCCGCCGATGTCGACGACCATGTTGCCGCTCGGTTCGGTAATGGGCAGGCCGGCGCCGATGGCCGCGACCATCGCTTGCTCCACGAGATGCACTTCGCTGGCTTTCGCGCGATAGGCGGAATCCATGACGGCGCGCTTTTCCACCTGCGTGATTTCAGAAGGCACGCCGATGACGATGCGCGGATGCACCAGCATCTTGCGGTTGTGCGCTTTCTGAATGAAATAGTTGAGCATCTTCTCGGTGACCTTGAAGTCGGCGATGACGCCATCTTTCATGGGCTTGATGGCGACGATGTTGCCGGGAGTACGGCCGAGCATCTCTTTCGCCTCTTTGCCGACGGCCTCGACTTCGTTCGTGTTCTTGTTCAAGGCGACGATGGAAGGCTCGTTGACGACAATCCCCTTGCCGCGCGCGTAAACCAGTGTGTTCGCGGTTCCGAGGTCGATCGCCAGGTCGCTGGAGAACATGCTGAACAGCGAACGCAGATTGTGCGATCGCGAGGATCCGTTATGAAAACCGTTGTTTGACATAGCCGAAACTTCTCTCTTCCGGGAACATGGCTCGACTCGGGGAACCTGGGTCTTCGTAGGATTCCTTGTGATTCGAGCGCCCCAGCTTTTTCTATTTTACGTTTCTACCATTCTACTTCGATGAGCGGCGGAACTGGTTGTGATCTGTGCACCCGGTCACCCCGGAATCACTACTCTGGAATCACAAGCCACGATCTGCAGCCGTCGACTGCCTTACTGAATCACTACTTTCTCCTGGTGCGTATTGACTCCACCTTTGGCGTTCTGCGCCGTAATGGTGACCAGATTTTCTCCATTGGGGAGCGGCGGCGTGAAGTAATGGAACCCTCCATCGTCGCCCACCCATGGGACTTCGCGGCCGTTTACCATCACCCGCGCGCCCACCTCGGTTTTACCCGTGACTTCAATCACATGGCCGTGCTGGATCAGGGGATCGATATCCAGCGACAACTCGGTTTTCTCTTTGCTTTTGACGATGATAGTGAAGCGATTCTTCTCGCTCTCAACCGAGCCTTTGCCGGCCGCGTCGTAGGACTGGATCGACCAATAGTAGGCGCCGACGGGCAAACCGGTAACGACGACGCTTGGCGTCTCAACCTTGCGATCGAGCAACAGTGACGAGAAATAGGGGTTGTGCGAAATGCGCAGCCGGTATCCGGCAGCATTCGCCATCGGCGTCCAGGCAAATTCGACTTCCTTCGCCTTTTCGCCCTCGTTGATAAATACCGGCATCATGTTGCCGGGAGTGATGGGAGCGGGCGGCCCAATTTCGGTCGCGCGTTCCATGGTCTTCGATTCAGTCTGAAAGTTAACCTTCTCCCAGTTCGACAGGCGGACGACCTCGCCGTTGCGCTCGATTTCGCCGCTTCCTTTTTTAACCAGGATTTCGTGCTGATCGTCCTTGGGATCGTTCTTCACCATGGCCGAGGAATCGGGAGCCAGCGAGGCTTTCGCCCCGGCGACGATGACCTGCGATTTCGAGCCCTCGACGTAGGTGGCCGTGGTCAGGTCAACAGTACCGGTCGTGACCGCGACGGACACGTTGGTTTGCTGCTGGTCGTTGGCAGAGTTTTCTTCAATGACGATCAGCGAGTCTTGCTTGACGGTGTAGTTGGTGCCATCGTTGAAGACGATCTTGGCCATGCCTTCGGCACCGGTCTGCACCACGTCGCCTTTCTCGAGTGGAACGTTATAGTCGGCGTTGATCCAACTGTTGCGATTGCCTTTACGGACGCGGATGGTGCCGTCGAGCGCGGTGAAATGGGCCTGTTGCGCGACGGCTGCCGACGGTCCCTTGAGAGGAGGCGCAAGGCCGGCAACTTTTTCAAGAACGGCGCTCGACAACTGGCCAGCTGCCTTCACCGTGGAGTCACTGAATTTCGGGAAAACAACGTGCATGACTGCGGCAAAAATGAGAGCGACGCCCAGCAATGCGATGATCACACTGCGATATGTCACCGTCTTCCAGGCGACATAGACTCCGGGCTTGTTCTTATTTGCCACGAACGGGTGCGGACCTCAGTTCAAAATTGCGAGAATCTGGCATGGTTGCAATCTTCGATCATCATAGCTCCGGTGGCGTGGGTATTGAACTTGAGTCAGGGGGTGAAAGGGTTACGAAAGTGACCAAGTTTTGGCCAGTTGGAGAGGCAGGGATCGTTTGCTGCGCTCAGGATGACGTGGTGCGGAGGTAGGGGTCCTTCGACTCCGCAGCGCAGCGCTTCGCTTGTGCTGCTGCGCTCAGGATGACAAGGTTCAATGTCGCTCAGGATGACAAAAGACATCGTTCAGTGGGACAAAGCCAGGTTGTCGAAGTGCAATTCGGGGACACCTGAGATGTTGAACGTCACTTGCTCACACGGGGCGTGCCATGCGGTCCGCAGACGTTTTAACTCGCGCGGTTTGAGGGTGGCGGTCAACTCCGAATTGTCACCACAGCGAATGGTGAGGCGCGCTGTGGCAGTGCCGGGGTTATCGACGTCAATGCCGGCAAAAAGGGTGTGGTTCAGCAGTGACAATGACGCGATGGACTGGACGCTGGCGAGGTTGAAGGTACCAAAGTTTCCGGAGGGGACGTGGATGTGCCAACTGTCGCCATTCCAGGCGATGACTCCCGGCGGATATTCCCCGTTCAGGGCCGATCCGGCCATGCGGTGGGGATTGTCAAAGGTGACGTAGTGAAGTGGCGGATTGCCTCCCTTGCCCACGATGCGGACATCGGCGGCATTGCGGTGCCGCAAGCGCAGTATGCCGGTGCTGCGATCGAAACGGTATCCATCCTGGGATAGCTCTGAGACTGGCAACAGGGCGCGTCCTCCGGAGGTGATCGTGGTTGGCTCAAAATCGAGACGAAGGACGTCGGTCGAATCGCTGTCGAAAGTGGAATAAGCGATTGAGCCCTCGCGGTAGGCGATGGCATTGACCGGCGAGGTGGACCCGAGTAGATGAGATTCTCCCGAGGGCGCCCACTCTGGCACGGCCCAGAAGGCGTCCATCAGGCGGCGCGGGCCGTCGGCAAACTCGTCGGTGAACCACCACTGCTCGCTGAAGGGAGCATGCGCTTCGCCGGGCAATCCCTGAAAATACGTCACCCAATTGAAAGATCGAAGTGCTTCCTCGCGATACGTTTCGTCGCCGGTGCGCGCAAAGTACAAGGCCTCGACAGCGGCAAGCCGCGAGGTGTGGCTGTCGCAACACTGATTGGGTTGGTTACAACAAAAATTCGTGCCGTCTCCCTGTTCGGTCGTCACGAGAGCACCGTGGACGCGATACTTCGGCCATTTTGGCGTCGTCTTCACCCACTCGATCAAGTTCTTTGCATGTGTTTGCCAGTCTGGATCCTTCTCCGGATTCAGAAGGACGAAGCGCGCAAGCTCCAGGGGTATGACGTTGTTCATGTTGCCCATGGTGGGCGGAACGTCTTCGAAATAGCCGACCCAAACATTGTTCTTCAGGGGAAAGTCTGCGAGCCATTGCCATGCGGCCTGTCGCACCTTCGCGTAGCGGGCGATATCGCCCTCTTTGAGACGAATCAATTCGTCGAACAATGTGATCGGACCGAGGACGTTGGCCGAGTACGGTCCCATGCCGGGGCCTTCGACGCGTCCGTCACGCGCGAAACAACGCACGGGCCAAGGGGAATGCAGCGCATCGCCGGAGTGATAGTTCTTCGCCAGCTCATCGGCAAAATGGATGGCGGCGCGCAGGTACTTCTTCTCGCCAGTCATTTCGTAGAGGCGGACGTAAGCGTAGCCGTCCTCTCCGATGACGTGGGGTTCGACGTAGTCTTCGCCGTGGTGGCTCCATCCGGAATACCGCTTCGCGCCCGGATTGGCAGAAGGGTAGGGGACGCCCGCCCACACGTAACCGTCGGGCGTGAGTCCATTTTGCATCTCGTAGTCGACGAACTCCTCAAGGAGGGTGAGGGTTTTGCGATCTCCAGTGTAGGGATAGAGGCGCTCGACGAAGCCTTCGAGCATGGCGCGCAGATAGGCGGTTGAGTTCGCCCAGTTGGGATCGGGAGTCAGCTCGAACGAAGATTTGTCGATGGCGAAGCAGCAGTAGAAATAGGGCAATCGCTGGCGTTCAAGCTGATCTTGAAGGATGGTCCACTGGGAGAGGAAGTGGGAAGCGTAGGAATCTCCCACGGAATCGGGAAATGGCCACGGCAGCAATTTGCCCTGGGCATCAAGCGCGACGGGACGGCCCGCGATGGCGGGCGCGTCGACGGTCGAAACCACGGAGAAAGGCGGCTGGGCTGACGCAATTGCCACCAGACTCAGGACAATTGTTAATGCGGTTGCCGGTTTCATGAGGACGCAGGAGAAATGCGATCGTCGCCAGGCACATCGTCGCAAGGCTGATCATCGCCAGGCTGATCATCGCACGCCGTAGGAGTGGGGACAAACGCGGGACGACTCGCCTTGCCGGTCTCGATGCGGGTTGTTAGCATTAAGAGATAAGCACTACTTTCAGGAGATCTTCTATGGCGACCGATACCATGACCAAGCCGGTGATTGACGGCGAAACCACAAGAACGCGAGTTTTCAAGAATTTTATCGACGGCGAATGGGTCGACTCCGCCAGCGGACAGACGTTTGAAGACCGCAATCCGGCGGATACGCGGGAAGTGGTGGCGATTTTTCAGCGATCGAACAGCGCGGACGTCAACGCGGCGGTCGAGGCCGCGAAGCGGGCCTATGCCAAGTGGCGGCTGGTTCCGGCTCCGCGGCGGGCAGAGATGGTGTTTCGCGCGGCCGAAATCCTGATGGAGCGGAAAGAAGAATATGCGCGCGATATGACTCGCGAAATGGGAAAGGTCCTGAAGGAAACCCGCGGTGACGTGCAGGAAGCGATCGACGCAGCCTACTACAACGCGGGCGAGGGACGACGGCTGTTTGGTCCGACGGTGCCGTCGGAACTACCCAACAAGTTTGCCATGGCGGTGCGCCAGCCGATCGGCGTCTGCGGCATGATCACGCCGTGGAATTTTCCGATGGCCATCTCGTCGTGGAAGTTGCTGCCCGCCGTCGTCTGCGGCAATGCGTGCGTGATCAAGCCGGCGCAGGATACGCCGTTGTCGACGTTCAATCTGGTGCAGGCGCTGACCGATGCGGGGATCCCCAAGGGCGTGATCAACATTGTGACGGGATACGGCACGGAAGTAGGAACGCCGCTGACGGAGCATCCGGACGTGCGCGCGATTTCGCTGACGGGATCTTCGGCTGTGGGCAAGATCGTGGGCGCGACGGCGGCCAAGAGTTTCAAGCATTGCTCGCTCGAACTGGGCGGCAAGAATCCGATGATCGTGCTGGATGACGCAAATCTTGAGTTGGCGATCGAAGGTGGACTGTGGGGCGCGTTCGGCACGACTGGACAGCGCTGCACCGCGACCAGCCGCATTATCGTGCAGAAAGGCGTGTATCGGAAGTTCATCGACGAATTCGTTTCCCGCGCCAAGAAAATCAAAGTCGGCAATGGCCTGGACGAGACGGTCGAGATGGGTCCCGCGGTGAATGAGAACCAGCTGAATACCGATCTCAAATACATCGAGATCGGGAAGAACGAAGGCGCGAAACTGGTGTGCGGCGGCAACCGGCTGGATAAAGGCGAATACCAGCATGGTTGGTTCCTGGAACCGACGGTGTTTATCGACGTCGATCCGAAGATGCGCATTGCGCAGGAAGAGATTTTTGGGCCGGTGGTATCGATCATTCCCTGCGAGGACCTGGAAGACGCGATCGGCATTGCGAATGGCATTGAGTACGGGCTGTCGTCGTCGTTGTATACGAAGGATGTGAACAAGGCATTCTCGGCGATCCGCGACCTGGAAGCGGGGATTACGTACATCAATGCACCGACGATCGGCGCGGAAGTTCACCTTCCGTTTGGCGGCACGAAGGCGACTGGCAACGGGCATCGCGAAGGCGGCATCGGGGCGATCGACTTTTATACGGAATGGAAGGCCGTGTACGTGGACTACTCCGACAAACTGCAGAAGGCGCAGATTGACCGGGTCGATTAAACCATCGCGAGCGAGTTACGGCCGTCAAGACAAAACATCCTGACGGCCTTTTTGTTGTGTCTTTCGGTGTCTCGAGTCATTCGTTGAACTTTGGACGGTATCCGCTCATATCCAGAAGACAGCACTATTTCCCTGCAAACCGGAAGGATCGCCTTGCG
>Ga0181531_10002247_pt1 | contig 12080 bp, 11 predicted proteins | sample PEATcosm2014_Bin_38_FD_119743 | JGI IMG/M metagenome (GOLD analysis project Ga0181531, IMG submission 119743) | Peatland microbial communities from MTU Mesocosm Facility, Houghton, MI, USA - PEATcosm2014_Bin11_10_metaG | ecosystem: Environmental > Terrestrial > Soil > Wetlands > Peat | place... | reverse complement strand
GAACTGCGAACTGTAATCTGTCATCTGTCATCTGCGAACTGCGAACTGTAATCTGTCATCTGTAATCTGCGAACTGCGAACTGCGAACTGCGAACTAGCGTCTCTCGAACCTCCTCCGCCACAGCTCCTTCTCCACCGTCGCCATCGCCCGGACCACCAGCGACTGCTCCCAAGGCACAATCCCGTACACCAGGTCGCATTCGAGCGCCCGCGCCATCGCCCCCAGCCGCCCCAGCGAGATGGTATCCCTCTGCTCTGACTGCTCCAGTTGGTAAACCATCTTCTCCGTAAAGTCCATATACCTGGCAATCTCCCGCGCCGGAGTCCCTGTCGCCAGCCGCATCGCCCGCAGCCACCCCTCCGACGGCCGGCGCGCACGCCGCGCGGCCCTGAATGGCCGCAACTGCCTCTCCAGATCCATCCGTAGCTTTTCCAGCACAATCGATTCCATCGTTGCCGCTCCTTTTGTTTTGCTAGGCCTTCGCCGCGAGCTGTTGAAACCAGGAAAGTAATCGCTGCTTGCCGGGCCCCAAAACGTCTTGTTAATTTCATTCTCGGCTTATCGCATGTAATTCCCTGCAAACGTGCGCGGCAATTCGCAAGTTTCCTCGCGGAAGAAATCGCATTTGCGTTCATTTCCCTGCTGAGTAATGGAGTGTTTCCCAACCACCGGCGGTTAGCTTCGGGCCCCTTGGCTCACTCTTCATGCCGAAGAAACGCCGGACATTCACCTCTGAAGGGGAGGCTGGCTCACCTTGAAGGCAAACAAAAAAGCGCCCCCCGGTTACTCCTGCCTGGATGGTGTCCAGGTCTGGTTAACCGAAGGGGCGAGGAGCCGCAATCACAAGAAAATGTGCTTCCTGCTTCTTCTGTGAACCGGATGTCTCCGCTTCGCAGGGATCAGCCGTTGGCACATCCTCTGGACCGAGAGCAAATATACGGGCCGGCCCTCACCACTGACAGGTTCCATCGGGTACCAAAGGGTCGCCCCGCCGCTAAATCGCTTTGCCTATGCGAGTTAAATCAACTCAATACAGTCTGGACAAGCGCAATCCGGGAACGTATGATACGCACTGCGGGGTGAGATCGGGATGCCTGTCAGTCCAAAATCCTCACAGGAAAACGCGCAGTCCGGCGGCGGCCCCGTTGCCGTTCCTACCGCAGCCGCCGTACGCCAGCAGCTCGAGCGGCTCCTCGCACACTCCCTGTTTTGCAACAGCAAACGCTATCCCGCACTCCTCGCTCACACCGTAGAGCAAACCCTGAAAGGTAATTCTTCCGAGCTAAAAGAACGAAGCATCGGAATAGAAGTCTTCAACCGCCCCCCCACCTACGACGCCAACGCCGATCCCGTCGTCCGGATCACTGCTGGTGAGGTTCGCAAGCGGCTCGTGCAGTACTACTACGACTCCGCACACGACGGCGAACTCGTGATCGAGCTTCCCATAGGATCCTACGTCCCAGTTTTTCATGCACCTGACCCCTCACCCGAGCCCGAACAACCTGTCCTCAAGGCCCCAGTTCCGGTACCCGAACCGCCGCCGCAGTCCTTTGCATCGGAGCCGGTCCAGATTGCGCCCCGCCCCCCTCGCGCCGTTCGCTGGCTCTGGGCCGCTGCGCTGGCTGTTGCCGCCTGCGCCGTCGGCCTCGTCGCTGGGTCAGCTCTGGGCTTGGTGGGGGGAAGGTGGTTCCACGATTCGCAACCCCCTTCGAACCTCGAACGCTTCTGGGCACCCATTACCGCAGGCTCAGACACGGCTACTTACTGCCTGGGAGAGCCGGCAAAAAACCTGGAGGCAGGCTCGATCAATTCTCTGGAGCCCCCTACTCCCAGTTCCAAGCCGGAGCCGCTTTATTTTCGTCTTCATCAGTCCGGCCTATTCGCATTGGCCGACGTAATTACACTCACCCAGACCGCTGCGGCGCTCGAAACCCGCCATAAGGCATTCCGCGTACTACCGGCTTCGGATACGAGTTTTGCACAGCTTCGCGAGGGCCCCATTGTCTTGATCGGCGCCTTCGATAACATCTGGACGCTCCGCATCACGCAGAAGCTCCGTTTCGGCTTCGATTCAAAGGATGGAGTTGCACTGATCGTCGATCGAAAGAGCCCAAAGCAAACGACCTGGGCCACGGCTTGGGATCTCCCCTATGAAAAGCTCTCGCGCGATTACGCGATTGTGGCCCGGATTCACGACAACATCACAGGACAGCCCGTCATCATCGCAGCCGGCATCTCAGAGGAGGGCACCGAGGCAGCGGGCGAGATTCTCTACAACCCTGTTTATCTTCAGTCACTTCTTGCTAAAGCTCCGCCGAACTGGGAGCAAATGAATATGGAGGCGGTCATCGAGACACAGGTGATTGAGGGCAATCCCGGCCCACCAAGTGTCTTGGCCGTTGAGACCTGGTAAGGGGATACACTGTTACCATAAAGAAACGGAAAGATGGACAATCCCTTACATAGCCTCTAGCTGGACGAGCATCGTTTGATCAGCATGCTGCATACAGCCATATGGATCATTACACAGATAAGTGGTACCGGGGATTAGCTGATCCTGTCACCAAATCATGCGTTCCAGGCGTAACACGACCTATCTCGAAGACTAGTAATAGTCCGGGAGCGCGGAGCCGACGGCTATAAGTTGCACAAGTGACTGTTCGTTCTTCTCTTTACTCTCGCTGCTGACATATCGCCGATATGCCGCTGCGAGAGAGGTGAGACGCAGGTCCAATCCTCGGTTTTGTTCCTAGGATTTCGCCTTCTGCGCAGCCCAACGCTTGCGTTGTGCATCTGCGATCCGCTTGCGAGCTTCAGCGCTCAGTACGCGTTTCTTCTTGGCCTTCGTCGCAGCTTTCTTGACTTTATGTTCAGTTACCTTTGTGGTGATTTTTCCGGAGTTGGCCAACAGCGCGCGCACTTGCGTCAGCCTTGCAATTTCCGCATCGATTTGGGCAAGTATGGATTCAATAGCCATAACTCAAGCATAAATCATAATTACGCCCTCGTACTAATCCGGGCCCCCGTTTGTCGACTTACCCAACTCCGCTCCGAAGCGACTCACTCCGCTTTTCCTACCGCCTTCTCCGTATAAGCTTTCTGAAGAACAAAGAATGCGGCCTTCTTTTGACCTTGATCCGAGATAAGTCCCTTGCGATTGAAACCATCCTGAGTTCCCGCAAGATTGCGGAGCGGCGACCGAAAGTCCATCAGAATCCACGGGCTCATCCCTCTGAGTTGAGGTATCCGATTGAGCATTCCCAATTGATGGCGATAGATATTGGCTTGATACTCCTCGGTCCACCGATCGTTCTCGCCCCCATGGACACCAGCCTTCGCACCACCGCCAAACTCACTTACTATCAACGGCTTTTCGTAGCTTATCCGCCAATCCGTCCCATCGGCAGTTTCAGGACGCGCCTCATACCAGCCAATGTATTCGTTGAATCCGATCACATCCAGCGCCTTGCCAAGCGGATCATCAATGATTTTGGTATGTCCCTCGCCGCGTATTAGTAATGCTGCGGTAATCAGTCGCGTCGGGTCGAGCTCTCGTGCATGCGCTGCCTCGGCTTCAATGAACTTGGTCCGCGCTTCATTGTTTGGCGTTTCGTTGGCCATCGACCAAAGAATGATCGCCGCATGATTGCGCGATGTCCCTATCTCCTCGTCCAACTGTTGTTCGGCCTTCATCAGCGCTTTCGGATTATCGAACTGAACAGCCCAATAAACCGGGATTTCTGACCACACCAGCAATCCCATCCGGTCGGCCGCCCGCAGCATCGTTTCGTCGTGCGGGTAGTGCGCCAGGCGGACGTAGTTACAGCCTAGCTCTTTAGCCCATCCCAGCAAGGTCTCTGCATCCTTGTCTGTGTTAGCGCGCCCCGTGCGATAAGGTGCCTCCGCGTGGATTGAGATCCCGCGCAGAAAAATAGGCTTGCCATTCAGTAGGATTTCAGTCCCGCGTGTCTCAATTGTGCGAAAGCCAATCAGATCCTCAACCTTGTCCCGCCCCGCGCGCACTTCAACTTTATAGAGCTTGGGCGTGTCCGGCGACCAACGCTCCAGCTTACTTGCCGAGATGCGAATCGCGGCCCGGCCATCCTCACCTGTCATGGCTGACGCACTTTCACCTAACTCGGGAATCTCCACATCGATCTTGATTCCAGCCTTTCCGCCTCCCAAATGCACCCAGCCTTCTATCAGCGCCTCCTCCGTGCGACTCAAATGCAGATCGTATTGATCGATAAAAGCTTCAGGAACTTCGATCAGCGAAACCGAGCGAGTAAGTCCGCCGTAGTTCCACCAATCTGTTTTGAGGGTCGGCACGCCATCGGCAAGCCGTGTGTTATCCACCGCGGCAACAATAAAGTTTCCGCCCGCGTGCACTGCTGCCGTCACGTCGCAATTGAAGCTGGTAAACCCGCCCTCGTGTTCGCAGACCTCCTGTCCATTCACCCAAAACCACGAGCGATAATTGGCTGCGCCCACATGCAGAAAAAGCCGAGTATGATCCTTCGGTTCATAAGTGAAGTCGCGCTCGTACCACACCGGCCCTTCATAGTAGAGGAGCGACTCACGTTGCGTATTCCAATCGCCAGGGACTTTCAGCTTGGGCGATTTGGAGTAGTCGTACTCAGTCGGCCTCGTATCTCCAGGCTGAGCCTTCTGATTCCGAAAGAACGAAGAGAACCCGGTGGAATAGGGATCGACGATGGTGCTCCATTCGCCGTCTAGAGAAATCGCCGGACGCCGGTCAGCGCCGGTTAGAACAGTTGGCGAGGTCGCCGGCACAGCCCGGCCCACATTGCTCGCTGCAATCGCCACGCACAAAGCAACAAGAAAAAACTTGATGGTTGACGCAGGAATTGCGTGTGCGGTCAGGCTGATTCGCTGATGCCTCATGGATGCACCTCGATTTTCGGGGTTGGGAACAGAGCAGCGGTCACGATGCGGCTCGCTTGTTGCTACTCCGAACTAACAGCCAATCTTAACTCCTGATCGGGCAGATTGTATATCGAATCTAAGCCGCAAAACCAATGCAACGAAAATGGGGACAAGCCGCGCAGCCTATCCCCACATTTCGTTCCAAGCAATCCGGTAAACGTCGGAACTAAGATCCCAGATACTCGACGTGCACGTAAGTACCGAGCCGCACATTGTAGGCCAAATACAAGCCGACATGATCCGGATCCTCATAAATCACAATCTCATCGGAATCCCAGAGCCAACCGTCGCAAAAGGCGACGTCGGCCGCCCACACGTCCCAGTACCAACCATTGAACCAGAAGCGACCGGGACCGCCACCACCGAGGTGCCAAACGTGCCCGCGGCCAAATCCGCCATTAAAGTGTCCGTGAGCCCACGGTTGGTCCACATGATAGCGCGCATCACCGGAGCCGGTATCATGTCCTACCCAGGTCTTTCCGTCCACGTGCGGTGCGTTGGGGTGACCCGTCTGGTCGCTGTAGTTGCGATTCGGTTCTACCGGATGCGGTGTACCCCTAACCGGCGCAGGCCCGTGCTTGGGGATGGCCTGATGCCCGGCGCCGCCCGGATGCTGAGCAAGCATTGGAACGGCAAATGCGAGCAATGCGGCAAGTGTTAGCTGAGTGACTTTCATACTCTCCTCCAGATGCCCAGAGGTAGAACAGCGTATCGTTGCTGTCCTTTCCCAAATGGGTCATCCAAATAACAATAGATGCAACCCGGCATAATTCTGCAAGTTGCGCACAACCAGGTTCTGCGAGATGCCATTCGGAAAACTTTCAGATTTAGAAACTCGTCATAAGCGCGGTGTTAAGCCCCAACGGCGACCTGAGCGCGCCGCCATGCATACAGCGGAAACCGGTTGGCAAGCTCGGCGACTTCCCGGCGTATTCCTTCCAGCGCCGCATCGTCGTTGTGTTGCTCCAGGGCCTTCCCGATCCACACTGCTATTTGGCGCATCTCCGGCTCCTTCATCCCGCGCGTCGTCAATGCGGGCGTACCTACGCGAATACCGGAAGGCTTGAGCGGTGGATTGGTGTCGTAAGGAATGGAATTCTTGTTCACTGTGATCCCGGCTTTGCCCAATGCCAACTCCGCTTCCGAACCCAAAATGCCCTTGGCGAAGACATCCACCAGCATCAAATGGTTATCCGTTCCGCCTGAAACAATACGGAAGCCGGCCTCCTGCAAACCCTGCGCCAGCACCTTCGCGTTGGCCACAATCTGCGCGGCATAAGTCTTGAACTCAGGCCGCAGCACCTCGCCAAACGCCACCGCCTTGGCAGCCACGATATGCATCAGCGGCCCTCCCTGCTGCCCTGGAAAAACGGCCTTGTCGATTTCTTTTCCGATTGTCTGCTCCGGCTTTTCGCCCACCTGATAATCCGTGCCACAGACGATCAGCCCCGCGCGCGGCCCGCGCAAGGTTTTATGCGTGGTAGTGGTGGTAACGTGCGCATGCGGCACCGGCGAGGGATGCACGCCCCCGGCAACAAGCCCGGCAATGTGCGCCATGTCGAAGACATACACCGCGCCCACCTTGTCGGCAATCTGCCGCATCCGCGCAAAATCCCATAGCCTCGGATATGCACTGCCGCCCCCAATAATGATTTTTGGCTTCTCCCGCTCGGCAATGGCCTCAAGTTCGTCATAATCGATCAGCTCCGTATCTCGCCGCACATGATAAAACGTGGTCCGGTAAAGCTTGCCGCTGAAGCTCAATTTGTGTCCGTGGGTCAGGTGGCCGCCATGCGCCAAATCCAGGCCCAGAATCGTATCGCCCGCGTGCGCCACCGCCGCGTAGGCCGATGCGTTCGCCTGCGATCCTGAGTGCGGCTGCACGTTGGCGTAAGCCGCGTCAAAAATCTGCTTAGCCCGGTCCCGCGCCAGGTTCTCCACCACGTCGGCATACTCGCAGCCCCCGTAGTAACGTCGCCCCGGATAGCCCTCGGCGTATTTGTTCGTAAATATTGAGCCTGCGGCTTCCAGCACCGCTTCGGAAACAAAGTTTTCGCTGGCGATCATCTCCAGCCCCTCGTGCTGGCGGAGGGTTTCCTGGTCAAGAGCAGCAGCTACGTCGGGGTCGGCCTGGGCGAGGGGCAAAGACATGCGGTCAGTCATATAAGAATTCTAGCGCCTTCTCATGAAGGCGAGTGCTGGATCCCGGCGCGCTACGGCGAAACTACTTCCTCCTCCGCTTCGCGTGGATGCGGAGCCGCCGTTAATCCAGCCGCTTTCTCATCCCGCAGAGACTTGAACGCCCGGTACACAAACCAACCCATGTACCATCCATCGATAAATTTGTAGGGCGTCTCGCCTGTGGTGTAGTGGCCGCACGGTAGCACACGCGGTTCAAAGTCCAAGCCGTGGTGCCGAAACGCCTCAACCACCTGCAGAGAGTACTCTATGGGAAACGTCAGGTCGTAGTTCGCATAAACCAGGAGTACCTTCTTCTTCGGCCCCCCAGCCTCTTTTCCTGCAAACTTCGGGTAGTAGTAGCAGGGGCTGGCAGCTGCCCACAAAGCGCGTACACGGTCCTGCGTCAGCCCAGCCTCTTCCAGCGCCTGCTTCACATGACGAGTGCTCTGTCCGGCCCAGGTCACATCCCCGAATGCCGTCGAAGCGTGGTTAAAGGCATTCACCCGAATTCGCTCATCGTGCGTGCTGGCCAGAAACGCGTAGCACGATCCCAGGCTCGTTCCCAACACTCCAAAGTGCTCGTACCCCTGTTCCTCCAGCCAGTCCACGCAGCAGCGGATGTCAACCACCGCTTGTCTGCATGCTGAAAGCGTCCGCCCAATATTCGCGCTCACTGCAAAATCCGACCGCTCCAGCTCCGCCGGCCGCCTGATGTCGTGATACGGCATCGAAAGCCGCAGCGCGGATATGCCCATGCGGTTGAAGATCGTGCACAGCGAGTTATGGCCCAAACCATCGGAGTTCCACTGCGGCAGCACCACGATCGCCTGCTTCGGCCGCGCGGGATCCTTGTGCTCGGGTGCCGGATACCAGCGTGCGTTCACTAGATCGTTCTCGGGATAGGGCGTCCGCTCCGGGGAAGTGAAGCGCAAAAACTGCGCCGTCGCGAGCTTTCCCTCCAGCGCGAGCTGGCGGAGTGCGGCGTCTTTAGCCAAAGTCTCCGGCCGCACATTCGTCGGATACAGCTGCGGATGCCGCTCTTCCAGCCGGAAATCTGTTGGCCGCTCATAACCGAAAAATGAATCGCTGTGACGAATCAGGAGTTGGTTGATGCGCACCATCGCCGCTTCTGCCGCCGCGGGATCGCGCAAGACTTCCGGACCAGGAATCGTTGCGCCAAAGCCGTGCGACTCCAGAAATGGCTCAATCCACTCGAATCCCCACTCCAGCGGCCGCACCACGCGATTTTCATCGCGCGTCGTCAGCCGCGTCTCCCACTCATACATCCAGCGTGCGTATCGTTCCTTGAACATGTTTCTCGATTTAATTTTATCAGCGCGTCATGAAGGCAGTATGAAGCTCGGAGTTCCGGATCGGCCATCCAGGGTAGATTCCGATCCAAGCTATAATCCTCTCCATGCTGCAAGTCGTCGCTCTCGTCGAACTCTTAGTCTGCTGGATCGCGTGGTCACTGGCTTTCGTCCGGCCAAGCAAACTGGCCGCCGGCCAGAAGGAAGCGGTACGTGCACCCGCATCCAGATTGGGCATCTTCCTTGTCATGGCAAGTTTCGCTCTTGTTTGGATGTATGTACGACCTCAGGGCTTTGTCAAGTCAACGCCTTCGCTGGTCGCTTCCATGATTCTGGGTCCCCTTTCCGTTGCGCTATCTTGGGCGGCCACCCGTCATCTCGGCAAGCAATGGCGTTACGTGGCAGCGCTCAGTGAAGACCACGAGTTGATTCAGACGGGCCCCTACCGTTACGTTCGGCACCCGATCTACACATCGATGTTTGGGATGGTTCTGGCCACGGGCGCCGCGTGGACCTGGTGGCCGATGCTGGTTGCGTCCGTGATCGTCTTTCTCATCGGAACCGAGATTCGTGTAAGGGAGGAGGATCGCCTGCTGGCCGAGCGGTTTCAGGATTCCTTCGCCGACTACCGCTCCCGAGTGCGCGCCTTCATTCCTTTTGTCCGCTGATCGGCTCGCATTTGCAAATCTGCGTTCTTTTGCCGAGCGCCTAAGCACGCTGGAAGCGCCTAATGCCCGCCATCAGCCATCCAAGGCTGAGCAGCACCACCACTGCGATTATCCCCTGCGATATCACGCAATAAAGGCACCAAACCTGCAGAACGGATCTCTCGATGTAGGTCAGATAAAGCGCGAACCCCAGTCCGATAAAAGCCAGACCAGTCAGCCATGCTCTTTTCCGCGCCAGCGCGAGTCCCGCCAGCGCCAGATAACCTGCAATGCCAATTGCCGCCACGGGCACATGCGCAACCTCGGCATACGGGCTGTGGTTCACAATCCCGCAGTCCCACTTCTCGTTGATCGAGCAAGGTTCCGTTCCAGTGTCGAAGTGAACCTGCAATGCCAGCGCGGAAACCACCATGCCAGCCAGCGCTAAAAGTCCAATTAGATATCGCATTCCGGTAGGTTCGATGCTACCAGAAGCCTGTCGGTTCTGCCCTTGCACGCGATACGATCTACACATGGATCAGGACACGGATCGGGCCCGGTCACTCGCCCAGGGAAAGCGCATCGCCTTTTTTGGCGGCAGTTTTGACCCTCCCCATCTGGGCCATCTGGCGGTTGCCCGCGCGGCCCGTGACGCCCTGGCGCTCGACACAGTCATCTTCGCGCCGGTCGGTGCGCAGCCCCTCAAGCCAAATGGATCGCTTGCTACGTTTGAGGATCGCCTCGCCATGACCCGCCTGGCCATTGACTCCGAGCCCGGGTTTGCGATTTCGCTTGCCGATGCGCCAAAACCCGCTGGCTTACCCAACTTCACCATCGACACCCTGGGCGCTCTACGCGCCGAACTTTCTCCCGATGGCGCCCTGTTTTGCCTAATGGGCGCCGACTCCTTCTTCGGGTTGCGCCGCTGGCATCGGTCGGCCGAAATTCCCTTCGTAGCTTCCTTAATTGTCGCGTCACGCCCCGGTCAACGGCCCGAACAGTGGGTTGCGGGTCTCAGGGAAGCGCTTCCGGCGGGGTTGCGCCTGGAACCCGATCCAGCTGAGGTCACGCCCAACTCCAAAATTGAGATCCGGTCCTATCTGGTCCACAATCCCGCTGGCGAGATCGCCCCACTCTACCTTCTTCCTGGACTCCATGTCGAAATCAGCGCTTCCCATGTTCGAGATCAGATTCGAGATCAGATTCGTGAGCATCTTCAGGCGCCTTCCGCGGAGCCCGCCCCCAGCCAACAACTCCTCCCCGAGCCCGTCTTCAACTACATCCGCTCCCACAGCCTTTACCGGTAGGCAATAACTTGCCCCTCCCCAGCCAAGGGTCTACGATTGAGGTTGGAGAAGCTTCTTACCGAATGACACCCACGCAAGCGCAAACCCAAACCCGCATCCTCGTACAGGCCGCAGCCAAAGTATGTGAGGATAAAAAGGGTGAAGACACACGAATCCTCGAGCTCGATGCCATCGATGCGGGATTGTCCGACTTCTTCCTGGTCACTTCAGCCACCAACGATCGCCAGGCCATGGCTATCGCCGATGAAATCGAGCATCGTCTCAAGAAAGAATTCGGCGTTTATCCGAACTCCGTTGAAGGCCGCCGCCAAGGCGAATGGATTCTTCTCGACTACGTCGACTTTGTCGTGCACGTTTTTCTCGTCGAGCGCCGCGCCTTTTACGACATCGAGAGACTCCGCAAATCCGCCCGCCCGCTCACACCCGCCGAATTTGACGCCGAGCTGAAGGCGGCGCTGAGCGCGAAAACGCGAGCTGCTCGCAGCAAGGCATCCGCCGATGTTGCAAAGCTCGCCAAGGCGGTAAAGATCCCGACTGCCAAAGTGAGGGCTCCTGCAACGAAAAAGACAGCGAAGACTGTTGCAAAGAAGGGTTCGACCGGCAGCGCCGCTCTAATAAAAGATGCCGCGAGGAAGCCGGTGAGCTTGAAAAAGAGCAGCGGGAAGGCCTGATTCTCTTACATGCCGCAGGATGGCTGGGAGTTCACGCAACTAACTGAGCAGCAAAGATACAAAGGGCGTCCCGACGGGACGCCCTTTGTGATTGCTTTTTGTTTCTCGAGCCCGGAGCTTAGAACGTGATCTTCCCGTGAACTGTGAGCAGACGCTGCGTAACGGCTGCGCCCTGGAACGATCCGTAAGGGCTGGTTGGAGGAGCTACCGCGCCTTCGATTTGGCCGAAGGCCCCGGAACTGATGTCGCCAACCGGCGAGCCAAAGTTGACATGATTGAAGATGTTGTAGGCATTTGCTCCGATAGACATAGTGAAGCCTTCCGCCTTGACGATCTTCTTAAGCAGGCTGAAGTCGGTGTCGACATAGTGAGGCCCGAACACTGAGTTGCGCCGGAGAGTGCCAAAGTCCGTCTGGTTTCCGTAGGGAACGTACTGCGCAGCCAGATTGCCTACTGACACATTTGCGGGTGTGTCGAGGCAGTCGGTATCAATGCAGCTGTGTGGATTGCTCCCTGCGGGATTGATGAGTTGCGAGCGCGTTACTCCCGGTGCCAGATCCGGCATGAGGGCCCCACCGAGCGTGTGGAAGCTGCCGAGAACACCGCCGTTTGCAATCGAGTACGGCTCGCCGCCACGGAAGTAAGTCTTGGCGCCGATGGTCCAGCCACCCGCCGCTTCGTTCAGAATCGGGTTGCTCGACTTGAAGGGCTCTTTATATACAACATCGCCCACCAGGTTGTTGCGGATGTCGTAATCCGAGTTTGAATAGTTGAGGTTGCCCGGTCCGAGTGCTGGGGCGAGCTGGGCGGTTTCTGAACCTCCGTTGAAGTACTCACCCTCGCCGCCGTTGGAGACCAGGTCAAGCGAGTGGCTGTAGGTGTAGCTTAGCTGGCCGGTCAACCCATGTCCGTCGTGTTTGAAGGTGATCATGCCGCCGTTGTAGTTGGAGTGCCCAGTCTTCGTGTAAGCAGTCACCCTGGAGAACCGCAGCTCGGGAGGCGTGGCCGACAGGCCG
>Ga0181531_10002246_pt1 | contig 12082 bp, 12 predicted proteins | sample PEATcosm2014_Bin_38_FD_119743 | JGI IMG/M metagenome (GOLD analysis project Ga0181531, IMG submission 119743) | Peatland microbial communities from MTU Mesocosm Facility, Houghton, MI, USA - PEATcosm2014_Bin11_10_metaG | ecosystem: Environmental > Terrestrial > Soil > Wetlands > Peat | place... | reverse complement strand
AAGCGGCGAGATGGATCCGTGGAGTACGTGATAGACGCCGTTGAAGTGGCGGGTTTTTTCGACGGCGGCGATGTTGGTAGGTTCTTCGACCACGCACACAATTTTCTGATTGCGCGTCGGACCGGTGCAATATACGCAGGGATCGACGTCGGTGATGTTGTTGCAGATGGAGCAGAGCCGGAGGCTGGCCTTCACGTCGCGCACGGCCGCGGCGAGCGCCTCGGCATCATCCTCACTTGAACGCAGGATGTGGAAAGCAAGGCGCTGCGCGCTTTTGCTGCCGATTCCGGGCAGTTTCTTCAGTTCATCGATGAGCCGCGTCATCGGCTCGGCAAATTTGGACATAGAATTCAGCGAACTTCCCGAAATCGCCTCTAGAACATACCGCCGAGGCCGCCGAGCATACCACCAATGCTCGATTTCATTTCATGGTCGACTTTCCGGCTGGCTTCATTCAGCGCAGCCATGACGAGGTCCTGCAGCATTTCGATATCGCCGGCTTTGACCGCCTCGGGGTCGATCTTTATGCCGAGAACCTGCTTGCGTCCGTCCATTTTGACAGTGACCGAGCCGCCGCCCGAGGACGCCTCGACCACGGTCTGCTCCATTTTCTTCTGCAGCGATTCGTACTGCTGCTTGGCCTGCGACATCAGTTCCTGCAAGTTGAATCCGGACATAAGGCGATCTTTCTTACTCGAAACGAACTTCAGATTCCCCGGGGATCAATCTTTTCCGTATCTCATTCCTTCTCGCGGTAATCGATCACGGTGCGGATCTCGGCTCCAAATTTTTCTTTCATGTGCTGCACGATGGGATCCTGCTCGGCGCGGCTGCGGGCGGTCCCATTCGTCGCGGGACGGCGAGTGGGAACATTGGTCGTGGTTGTGCCGCCGGGCTCGACCTGCATCTTGATCGGCCTTCCGGCGATGCCACTGGCGGCAGCACTTGCGATGCGGCGCGCCTCGGCAGTGAACGACATTTCGATCATGGTGGTCGACGCGGATACGCGCGCAATCAGCGAATTTCCGGCGAGCGTCCACGTAGCGGTTTCAAGAATGGAAACGAGCATCTGCTGATTGGCGAGCGCCGAAAGGACTGCATCACGCAAGGAGTCGGGACTGACTTCGGCTTTCGAAGCGCGAGGTGAATCGGCGGTTGCCAACGGGCTCTCGATCACCTGCTCCTCGGGCGCGGGACCCAGTTCCTCCACAGCCGGCGCGGCCGATCCCATGATGACGACGTTCGGGCCGGACGCCGAGGTGGCGCTCATTGCACCCGGCAACGATTCGGATTTCGGAGTATTCTTACGCGCGGAATCGGCAGCAAATGGCGAGACGGAATTCGATCGCGCCGGCGGCTCATTGCGGCGATTTTCAGCCGGCGTAGCGAACGAATGGGACGCAGTCGGCGCCAGAACCGGACGGCCCGTGGCGCGAGGCGCCGCGCCGGGCGCAGCATCGCTCAGCAACTGCTCGATTGGCAATAAGCGCTGGGCATGCGCCATTTTCAAGAGGCCGAGCTCGAGATGAAAGCGCTGTTCGTGGCGATAGCCGAGCTCAGCATGCGTCCGCAGCATGATCTGCAGGTGGCGAGCGAGATCCTCTTCGCTGAAAAGGGCGGCGATGCGAGCGACTCGGGCGCGCTCATCGGAGGAAATCTGAAGAAGCCCGGAATCCTTGCCTGCAATCTTGGCCACAGTGACGTTGCGCAAGAAGCGCACCAATTGACGCGCAAAGTGGGTGGGACTGTGGCCTTCGCTGATCAACTCATCGACCAGCACCAGAATCTTCTCGCTGGCGCTATCCGCGACTGCTTGCATGACAGTTTCGAGAGCCGCAGCGGGAGCGGATCCGATCAGACCGCGGACGGATTCAAGCGTCAGGTGATCGGAGGTGGACGCGATGGCCTGGTCGAGAATGGAAAGGGCGTCGCGCATGGAGCCGTCTCCAGCTTCAGCAAGCAGGGCAAGCGCATCGTCATCGGCAGGAATTTTTTCACTGGTAACGATTTCGCGAAGCTGTCCGACAATATCGTCGAACTTGACAGCGCGAAAACTGAAATGCTGGCAACGCGAACGGATGGTCTGCGGGATATCCTCAGGCTGGGTCGTGGCCATCATGAAAATTACGTGGCTGGGTGGCTCCTCGAGCGTTTTGAGCAGGGCGTTGAACGCGGCATCAGTGATCTGGTGCGCCTCGTCGAGAATATAGATCTTGTAGCGGTCGCGGGCCGGGCGGTAACGGGCGGCTTCGCGCAGTTCGCGAATCTCGTCGATGCCGCGATTGGTGGCGGCATCGATTTCAATGACGTCGACGGAGTTTCCGGCGCGAATTTCCACGCAGGAATCGCAGACGCCGCAGGGTTCCGCTGAAGGCTTATCGGAGGCGCGGCAATTCAGCGCCATCGCCAGGATACGGGCGACGGTAGTTTTGCCGATACCGCGGTGTCCGCTGAAAATATAGCCGTGGGCGATGCGGTCCTGGGCAATGGCATTTTGCAGGGTCCGGGTGACGTGCTCCTGTCCGATGACGTCGGAAAATTTCTGCGGACGGTATTTACGGGCCAGGACCTGATAGCTCATCGGAATTGTTGATTATACAGTCTGGCGGGGCTGGGGTTTTCGCGTGGAGCGGAGGTCCTTCGACTTCGTAGGGACGTCACTTCTTGAAATCTCTGCAGCGCCCGGGATGGCAGGGAAAACGCGCTTGGGATAGTGCTTGAAACGTGGCGATTCCGACAATTGTACTGTGTGTGCTTGCGCGTTCGGTTGCGGGCAGGGTAGGCTCATGCGGATTGCTTTAGGGAAGAATTGGGAGATTCCTGGCTATGCAACTGAGAATGAGCACACGGGCGCTTGATGGAGTGCTGGTAGTGGATTGCAGCGGACGGCTGGTATTCGGAGAGGAATCCGCTGCCTTGCGCGATACGGTGAAGAACCTGCTGGCGCAGACCCCGAGAGTGGTGCTGAATTTGCGCGAAGTCAATTACATCGACAGCGGCGGGTTGGGAACACTCGTGTCGCTTTACACCACCGCCCGGAACGCCGGCGGGGCAGTAAAACTGGCGAGCCTGAGCCAGCGCGTGGGCGATCTGTTGCAGATCACGAAGCTGCTGACGATCTTCGACGTCTACAACACCGAAGAAGAAGCCGCGCGATCCTTCAAGCAGGAATCCGCTTAGAATTTTGCAACGCGCCGCCGCCTCCCGCGAGAAGTCGACTGCGATCGCGATCAGTTCAGATCGTTCAGAACCAGAGGCGTCTGAGACAAGCCATTGTTTCCGCCCGCATTATCGACCAGCACCAGGGTCGTAATCGACGCGGAGTTCGGAATGTAAGTCTGGTGAATCAGCGGAACCTTTGTTCCCGTCGCGGTCACAATCATTTCATAGCCAGAAGCAGTGTAGGTCAGGCTCTGGTAGCTGCTCGCCTGCCCGTTATTCAGCAGCGAAATCTGCGGCGTGTAGTCGGTAATGTCGGTGCCCGGGGGCACGAGGTAAACATCAACTCCGTTCACCGGCGAACTGGGCGACGCGTTGATGATGCGGAATTCGACATTGCCCGAGGTCGGCAGCGTGTTGACGTCGGTGAGCAGCAGCGGCGGAGAAGTGTTCAGCTCGAGTCCAACCGCGACAATGGTGTATTGCGTGTTCGAGGTCAGCGACAGCGTGCCGCTCGGGGAGACGGGATTGATGGTAGTCCCGGTCAGAAAGCCCTGAATCGATTCGGTGCCCGTCGGCACGCCGATATATTTAGCGGGATTGGCATTCGGCTGGAAAGTATTGAACGCCATGGCGGTGGCGACTCTAGTGCTGTTGATATACACGTCGATGGGCTGGCTGTCGGGGACGGCGTTCACAATACGAACCTGCGCACCACCCCCTGCGCTGAAGCACCCGAGAGTCGAAACGAAGTAAAGCGCGAGGGCGAGAGTGGCAAGTAAAGGTTTCAACGAACGAGACATCGTTGTAATTGTATTCTCCGCAAAGCAGTTTCGAGGCGCGGGGATAGGTTTGTCAACCGCGGCACAACGCGACTCTCGCACATTCGGGGGAATCGGGAGCCTTCTCCTATGATGCGCCAAGCGCAGCTTGCGCTACGCGTGCGAGGGAAACAATTCAGTCTGGGTGACGCTTCCATCCGCGAAAAAGGTAAAAGGACGACTCCAGCTGAAGTCGCCCTCTCCCGTTCGAAGCGATGGTTAGTTCAGGTCATTCAGAACAATAGGAAACTCTGAAGGGAACCCGCCTCCCGTTACATCTGTCAGCACAATGGTGCGGATCGCATTGGTCGGCGGAGTGTAAACCTGGTTGACGTACGGCGTTTGGTTGCCCGAGGGAGTCACAATAATCGCGTACCCGTTGGCGGAATAATTGAGGCTGACATAGCTGCTGGCTTGACCCAAAAGAAGGCCTGAAATCTGAGGCGTAAGGCCTCCGATGCCGGTGTCGGGCGGAATAATGTATACGTCGACATCGTTTGCCGTAGTCGAGCCATTAATGACGCGGAATTCGACGTTGCCGGTGGCGGGCGCGGTGTTGTTATCCGTGATTACATTAGCGGCCGGCGCAGTGAGACCTGTGCCATTCAGGTAACCGCTAAGAAGCATGGTGTATTGAGTTCCGCCATTCAGGTTGGCGCTGTTGCTAAAGACCTGGGTAGTCGTGCCGGTGTCGACAACGGCGATTGTATCGCTACCCGACGTGACGCCGGTATATGCCGGCGGTGCCGGTTGCACACCCTGGAAAGCAATGTCGGTGAATGATTTGACCGTATTGACCTCAATGTCAAAGGCAGGACCATCGGAAATGGCGTTGACCACGCGCACCTGCGCGGAATTACCTGAACCGCAACTCATGGCAAAGAGACCAAGCAGGACGAGCGCCAGAGCCGCAGGCAGAACTTTAAGCAAGCGAAGCATGTGTTTGTTCTCCAAGGGCAGTTTTGGTAGTGGATGCATGAAATCGGATGCGACCATCGTAAACGCAGGTTTCATAAGCGTGTGTAAATTTTTGTATTGCTGCATCCAAGTTAACATTGCGGGCGAGGGGGCTAGGGCGTGAAAAAGAAAGCTCGATTGAAGGCGAAGCGCGTTGTTGACCCGAAAACCGCGCGGGTTGTGCAATGCATTCGCTCGCTGCCGCCCGGTACGGTATCGACCTATGGCGGGATTGCCCGGGCGGCCGGTTGGCCGGGTGCCGCGCGGCAGGTAGCCAGGGTTCTAAGGCAGGTGCCGGGGTTGCCGTGGCATCGCGTGGTCGGATCGGGCGGCGCCATCAAGTGTCCGGGAGAGTACGCAGCGGAACAGAGATTCCGTCTGCAGATGGAAGGCGTGAAGTTTCGGGGATTACGCGTGGATATGAAAGCGCATGAGTTTCGGTTTGCGAAAGCGCGGCTGCGGAAGTGAGCAGGGTACGCGGAGCGTCCTCCATCGCGAGCGAGTGGCATAGGTCCTCCGCTGCGCTCAGGATGAGATGCGGGAGTTGATTACTCCGGCAAATTTCCTTCCAGTAAGTCTTGCAGTTTGGCGGCGGGACAGCGCAGGCCGATGTAAAAGCTTCCGAAAAGCGCGTAGACCGCGCTGACCTGGTCGAAGCGCATTTCGTAGATGAGCTTTTTGAAAACGAGGGGATCGTCGGCAAACAGGTCCACACCCCACTCCCAGTCGTCGAATCCGATCGAGCCGGTGATGATCTGTTTGACTTCTCCGGCGTACCGGCGGCCGACGAGGCCATGTTCGTTCATCTGGCGCTGGCGCTCTTCCATGGGGAGCGTGTACCAGTTCTTGTCTTCGCCGCGGCGCCGATCCATGGGATAAAAACAGATATACCGGTTGGGCGGCATTTGCGGAAACAACCGCGACTTCATCGCTTCTTTCTGGCGAGCGATGGTTTCCTGAATGACCTCTTTCCAGGCATCGGAGTGCGGTTCGACGCCGCGTTCGGCGAGCGCCTTGTAGGTCTTCAAGGTCGATTCATAGAGTCCGAGCTCAATCACCGACAAATAAGAAGTGGTGGGCTCGAAAAAATCGCTCAAGCGGAGGCGAGCCAGATCGAGTTCGGCGCGATTGAGAAGATCAAAGGTTTCGCGGAAATGGACGAACATCAGGTCGCCCTTGTGTCCGATGACCGAGAAGAGCGCAGACTGTCCGTCGGGCCGGCCTTCCATTTCGGCGAGAAGCTTTGTCGCTTCGCCGACGATGGCGCGACGGTCATTCTCGGCAGTCGCGCGCCAGGCGGTCCAGCGAAAACGCATCATCTGGTGCAGCGTGGCAAAACCTTCGAGCGTGATCGGTACAGGCGGGAGAGAAGCGGTCGCCGGCAGTGTGGCCGAGTGCGTTGGATTCATCGATGTACCCTGGCGGCTATTGTAAATCCCGGCGGCGGCTTCGCTCACGATCGCAAGATTCGGCAGTTGATCGACCCAGGAGACCTGGTGTCGAGCCTGCCCCCGTATCCTCGCTGCCACGGGGCTCGCATTGCTCCGGTGAGGGGCGGTGTGCTACAAGCGCAGTATGCGTAAATGGATGAGCGGACGATTAAAGCGCCGCAAGAAAGACGGAAATGAAGCAGCCAAGGAAGCCACCAAAGCTCCCGAGCCGCTGCAACCCAAGTTTTACGACAATGATCCGGTAGCAGCACCCCAGGCTCCAATGGAGAAGGCGGCCGTTGAAGTTCGCGAGGCGGATCATGCTCCTGCGGGTGAAATGGATCGAGAAGCGGAGCCAGCGGCGGAAACATCGGCGACTTCGGGTGAACAAAAGCAGCGACCGGGACGCCGGCGCCGCGGACGAGGTGGCCGGGGACGATCGCGCCGCGGTGGTGCGGGAGCAAGTGCGACGCCAGCGGTGGCTCCTGAATCGGCCGCAAAAACGCCGGCGGAAGAATTGCCGGCAACAGCTCCGACCGTGGCGGCGCCTGCCGTCGGCGGTGTCGCGGCTCCGGCGCGCGCCAGCAAGGGGACGGTTGTGCTGGCGATCGGATTGCCCGGATCGGGCAAGAGCTCGTGGTTCAAACGGCACGACATACATCCGTTGTCGAGCGACTTGCTGCGCGAGTTGTTATTTGACGACGCGCAGGAACAACGCTTCCAGGATCTGGTGTTCTCGAATTTGCGATCGATGCTGAAAGCGCGCCTGATCGCGCGCCGGCCCTTGAATTACGTCGACGCCACCAATCTGACACCACATGACCGGCACAGCTGGATCAAGCTGGCGAAAGACTACGGCTATGACGTGCAGGGATTGTTCTTCGACGTTCCGGTCGAGGTCTGCATGGAGCGGCATCAGCGCCGCGGACGGGTGGTGCCGGAAGACATCATGCGGAAGATGGCGTCGAAGCTGAAAGCTCCGACATTTGACGAAGGCTTCTCAAAAATCACGGTCGTGCGAGTGAAGCAGAAAGAGGCGGGAGGAGCTAGTGTCTCGGCTCCGGCGGCCTCCTGAAGACTTTCTCTCACCCCTTGAGATAGGGAAGCAGTTCGCGGAAAGCTGGAGCTCCTGAGGAGCGCAGCAATTCGTAAATCATCATCTCCGTCGACGAGAGAATCGCCCCGCCGGCGCGCATGCGATCGAGCCCAATGCGCCAATTCATTTCGGTGCGGGAACTGACGGCATCGGACGCGACGTGCACTAGATAGCCTTCCCGTAGTGCTCCAAGCGCCGTCTGCATGACGCAAATGTGAGTTTCCATTCCGCACAGCAGCACCGTTGAGCGTTGGCCGGGGAGGCGCTTAAGCAGCGAGCAGAACACTTCGCTGCCGAAGCAGGAAAACATCAGCTTATCGACCGGAGGCGCATCCGGAAGCAGAGCTGCGATCTCGGGGACTGTACTGCCTAGGCCTTTGGAGTATTGCGTGGAGACGATCGCGGGAATCTTGAGTATTCCGGCGGCGCGAATCAGTAGTTGGACGTTACGGACGAGCCGGTCTTTCTCCCAGATCGGAGGCAGCAGTTTTTCCTGCATGTCGACGACGATCAGGGCACACTGGTCAGCATCCAGCGGACGGCGAGCCATCTCGGCATAGGTCGCATCGGCGGTAGCTTCTGGGAAGGTTGTTTTCTGCAAGAACTCCTCCAGTTTCGGCGACGATTTCTGGTCAAGATTCTAATTGAAATCGAAGCCGTTCCAATGGACAGATTCGTAAGATCGAACCTCGAACCGGGCGTTACTTCCTGTTTTGCGCTTCCCTGGAAATGGTTTAGAATTCGAGAGGTACAGCCCGGTCGTTCAACGGTAGGACATCTGCCTCTGGAGCAGAGTATTGGGGTTCGAATCCCTGCCGGGCTGCCATTCTTTTCCTCTCGCCAGGACTTTAGGCGAACCTGCAAAGGCCGAAATCAAGAATATTTTAATTGGGTGGAACGATCGAAGGATCGCTCAGAGCGATCAATTTCCCAGGCGGATAGTCGCTGTGCGTCAGCGGCACTGCGGGTTCGGGATTGATGATCGTCAGGATGTTGCCGCTCAGAATGCCGCGGATGTGGAGACGGTCTCCATCAATGGCGACAACCCGATACTGCTCGTCGAAGATCGACATCTTGTGCGCCATGTGGGATTGGATGCGCGAAAGGCGATCCGCGACTGCCTCGGTTATTGACCGATTGTGCACACCGCTGGATTTGGAGCGGGCGCCGCTGAGAGGGTTTCGCGCACGGGCGTCAGGGCCTGGGCTGGAGATATGGCGCGTAATTGGTCGAGATCGTTCTGTAGTTTTTTGGATTCGATCTTCGAACTGCGTGGGTCTTTCTTGATTTCGATACGGCTTTCGAGGGATGGCTCCGGCGTCGAATAGAAATCGAGAATGTTCTTGCGCAGATCTGGCGTAATCGAAGCAAGATCATGCGACGAGAGGCGGTCCAGCAGTTTGGCATAGGTATCGTCGGCAAGCGAATACTCAGCTACGCGGGTGGGACGTCCGCTGTCGAGATCGCAGTTAGGCAGGCGGAGGGTGTTCGAGCCGACGGAGCGAAGGAAAAAGCGATACTGATCGACGGTTGCATTGATGCTCTTGAAGTACAGGTCTTCTGTGTGGGGAGTGGGATTGTTGAATCCTAGTGCCTTGAACGGGCCGATTTTGGGAATCAGGCGGATGAAGATCGCGACGATGCGCGCTCCCGTCCCTGGATGCGTGTATTGTTTCCCCCACTCTCGTTCGTAGTCCGAACGAGATAGCCGGTAAAGGAATTTCTTCTTCTCAAAGTCGCGGTGCTCTTTTGTCATTTCTTTCTTTCGGGTGGCGAGCGCCACTTGCGTCATCTCCGGGATCAGACGGGAGATTGCCCAGCGATAGGTCCCAATGGCTAGGTCCTCGTGCGACATCACGTCTTTGATCTGCACTCCGTAGACAACCGGAAAAACACGATCGAGCAGGGGCTCTGAAACTTCGAATCCGATGAAATCATGATATTGCTGTGGTGCGTACCGGCTTTTGGCGACCTGCACCATATCGAATCCAAACTCGGTCTTGAGGTGCGCCGTCTTATTTTCGGCGTAAAGAATCACGTTGCCATATTTGGCGCGCAGTTTCGGATATTCGATGGCGACGGACTCATTGACGGCGGGGTGTCCGGTAATGTCGGAGGAATAATGCGCGAGGGCGCCCAAAGCGAAAGCATATTCGTTGGCGTCGGAGCTTTCGCGGATGAGTTCGCGGACGAAATCCCCCGTGCGGACATAGTGGGCGAGGTCGCTGAACTCGGCGCTACCGAAAGGGTAATAGCCGAGGTCCTGGATAACGGCGCCGCCGTAGGCGTAGGCGTGCGCCTCTTTAATTTGATCGGGGGTGAGGCTTGGAAATCGCTGGACCAGGAGCGGACGGATTTCGTCGAGCCAGAGAAGGTCAACGATCTCTTCATGGGTGAGGACCGAGTAAGCAAAGACTCGGCTCACGCTCGTCGAAACCATGAGAACCAGGAGTGTCACGCGGGCGGCGGAGACGAGCGACCGGCGCTTGATTCTCTGAGGTCCGGGCCATCGAAGGCGAATCGGCATGAGTTCGTGGGCCTTTTGATTCGTGTATTCGCGAATCTGCAACCGTCGGATGCCGCAGCATCCCGGACATCGTCTCTATCTCCCGAAGAGGATATCGAAGCCCGAGTCTACGATGCCATATTATGCCCGCTTGTTGCTGTGCCGAACGCTGCGTAAAGTCGAGTACTATAGTAGAGATAAATTCGTCCGATGCGCTTCCCCGGACGATGACCGAGTCGAAACGCAAAGATCTGGAATCGAAACACTATGAAAATCGCGAAGAATGTAACGGAACTCATTGGGCACACTCCATTGGTGCGTTTGAATCGCGTGACAGAGGGCGCGGTGGCGGAAGTGGTGGCGAAGCTGGAAAGCCAGAATCCACTCGGCAGCGTGAAAGACCGCATTGGCGTGAGCATGATTGAAGACGCGGAACGCGCGGGCCGGATCCAGCCGGGGAAAACGGTGCTGATTGAGCCGACCAGCGGCAACACCGGAATTGCCCTGGCATTTGTGGCGGCGGTGAAGGGATACAAGCTGATCCTGACGATGCCGGAGACGATGAGTCTGGAGCGGCGGGTGCTGTTGCTGGCTTTGGGCGCGGAGATTGTTCTTACGCCCGGTCCGCGGGGAATGAAGGGAGCGATTCTAAAGGCTGAGGAATTGCTGGCTTCGACCCCGGGGGCATACATGCTGCAGCAGTTTGATAATCCCGCGAATCCGAAAATTCATGTGGAAACCACCGGGCCCGAGATATGGCAGGACACCGATGGACGCGTCGATTTTCTGGTCGCAGGTGTCGGGACAGGCGGAACGATCACCGGCGTAGCGGAATACATCAAGCCGAAAAAGCCCTCCTTCAAAACGGTCGCAGTGGAACCGACCGACAGCGCGGTGCTCTCGGGAGGAAAGCCCGCGCCGCATAAGATTCAAGGCATTGGCGCTGGATTTGTTCCGAGCATTTTGCGGCGCGATCTGGTGGATGAAGTGATCGCGGTCAGCAACGACGACGCTATCGCAATGGCGCGAAGGCTACCGCTCGAAGAGGGCTTGCTGGTTGGCATCTCGTCGGGGGCGGCGGTGGTGGCCGCGCTGCAAGTGGCGAAGCGTCCGGAAAACGCGGGCAAATTGATCGTTGTGGTTCTGCCTTCGTTCGGCGAGCGCTATCTGAGTAGTATTCTTTTCGAAGGACTCCGGAGCCAGGCATTGCAGATTCCGACGGCACAACTTCCGGGATGATGGTTCTTGTTCTGACTCATGCCACACTTTGTTTCGCTCATTCGCGAGGACGTTGCCACGGTGCTGGAGCGCGATCCTGCCGCGAAGTCGCGTCTGGAAGTGTATCTCTGCTACTCCGGTTTGCATGCGGTCTGGTTCTATCGCATGAACCACTGGCTCTGGAACCATAATTTTTTTCTGCTGGCGCGGTGGCTCTCGCAGGTGGCGCGGCTTTTAACCGCAATCGAAATTCATCCCGGAGCCAAAATCGGGCGGCGGCTCTTTATTGATCACGGCATGGGCGTAGTGATTGGAGAGACGGCCGTGGTCGGAGAGGACGTCACTTTGTATCAAGGAGTGACTCTTGGCGGCACCGGGAAGGAACGCGGTAAGCGGCATCCGACATTGCTCGACAATGTGGTGGTGGGCGGCGGTGCGAAGATTCTTGGCAACATCACGGTCGGACGCAATTGCCGGATCGGCGCAGGGTCAGTCGTGTTACGCAATGTTCCGGACGATTCCACCGTCGTGGGTGTGCCGGGGCACATTATTTTTCGCGAAGGCAAGCGGGTGGTGATCACTGATCCAAAGCTCATCAATGATCCCTTGTCGGAAGCCCTGGCTGCGGTTGCGTCGGAGGTGAACCGCCTGGCGGAACGTGTGCGTCAACTGGAAGGCCACGAGGGGAGTGAGCCGCTCAACGCGTCGATGCAGCGAATTATGGAAGATATTGACTATCAGATCTGACGACGCCCGGGAAGACCGTGTTTTGTCAGCCTCAACAACGTAACTCCTCTTTCGCATCCGCCCAAGTATGATGGACGTGCATTTTCCGGGACTCGCTTCCAACCGATGAATTACGGATTTGTCATCGATCACCGCAAGTGCATCGGTT
>Ga0181531_10002245_pt1 | contig 12085 bp, 7 predicted proteins | sample PEATcosm2014_Bin_38_FD_119743 | JGI IMG/M metagenome (GOLD analysis project Ga0181531, IMG submission 119743) | Peatland microbial communities from MTU Mesocosm Facility, Houghton, MI, USA - PEATcosm2014_Bin11_10_metaG | ecosystem: Environmental > Terrestrial > Soil > Wetlands > Peat | place... | reverse complement strand
TCGACGGGGAGGGGTCCCCACATTTGATAGGTTTGCGAGTACGTGTGGTCGTCGGGATCGTAGGTCCAGGTTTTGGGTTGCGGGGGAAATGGCCAGAGAATTTGCGGCGGCTTCATGGGAATGATCGCATCGGACGTTTTGCGCTGGGTGGAGACTAAGCCGTCGGGGGTGAGCCGCCACCATTCCTCGAAGACGAGTTGGCCGTTGCGGCGCATTTCGAGGTGGGAGCCTTTGTCGTCGTCGCCGGCTTCGGTAATTTGGACGGTGGCGCGGAGCTTGCCGTCGGGGTCGAGTTTGATGCCGGGGCCGCTGAGGCCGGCGCCGTTGGCGACTTCCTGAACGAATCGGTATGTCCATTTTTTGCCAGGGACCAGGGGCATGAGGTCTTGCGGGGTTGGGACGCTGGGGGCGTCGGGGGCGGGGACGATGGAGAAGGAGACGGATTTCCATGGCTGGTGATCAAGCGAGACATCGAGGCGGTATTTGCCAAGGGGCATGGGCTGCTCCATGCCGTTCATGCTCATGGTGCCGCTAGATACGTTGTGAAGGTCGAGTGTGCTGGAGGCGATGGTGAAATTGGGCGGGGCGGCGTCGCCGACGTCAACCGCCACCCAACTGAACTCCAATTCGGCGGCTTGCGCGCTGCCCAGACGGAACGTGGCGTTCATCTCCCTGGCGGGAGGAAACTTGTCCGACGCATAAATCGGCGTGTCGTCCGACGCGGCGGCAAGGCAGGTCTCCACGCCGGCGGCTTCCGGTTGGGTGGCGGGCGCCTGGTCCGCGCGGCATGCGAGGGGACACAACATCGGGATGATGAGAAAAGCCAGGAATCGATGCGGAAGCATCATCATCGGATCTCCCTTGAACTGTGCGACCCGTAGGATCGCCGGGGAAAGGAAGCCAAATGATACCGGAATTTGGAGCGTTTCCCAAGTTCCCTTTCTTCTTCGTGCGCTTGGCGTCTTCATAGAATTTGTTTTAAACCCGGCGCGCCGGGACGGAGGGCGCGAAGGGGAAATGGAAATGCGGTTTACTATTTACCGATTCGGCTCAGGAATTCTTTTTCGGTTAAGACGGGGACCTTTAAGTCCTTGGCTTTGTCTAGTTTGCTTCCGGCGTCGGAGCCGGCCAGGACGAAGGTGGTTTTTTTGCTGACGCTGCCGGCTACTCGGCCGCCTAGGGTTTTAATCAACTCTTCTATTTCGTTGCGCTTGAACTTCTCCAGCGTGCCGGTGACTACTATTGTTTGGTTGGCCAGGGGCTGGTGGGATGATGTGGCGGGTTTTTCTTGTTTGGGGTTTATGCCTGCGTTTATGAGGGATTCGATGGTTTTTCGGCCGGCGGGACTGGTGAAAAAGTCGTGGACGGATTGGGCGATGACTTCGCCGATTTCGTGGACGCTGGAGAGCTGGTCGGCCGTGGCTTCTTGCAGGGATTTCAGGGACGTGAAGTTTTGGGCCAGGACGGTGGCGACGCGATTGCCTACGTGGCGGATGCCCAGGGCGGCCAGGAGGCGGTCCAGGCCGCGGGTGCGGCTGGCGGCGATGGCGTCGATTACGTTTTGGGCGCTTTTTTCGCCCATTCTTTCCAGCTTTAGTAAGTCGTCTACTTTCAGGCGGTAGAGGTCGGCGAAGGTTTTTACCAAACCGGTTTCGACTAATTGATCCACCAGGGCTTCGCCTATGTTTTCGATGTCCATTTGGTTTCTGGCGCAGAACCATTGGAGGCGTTCGCGGAGTTGGGCGGGGCAGGCGGGATTGGGGCAGCGAATGTATGGGCCGTCGGGGTCCTTCTCGACGGGAGTGTTGCAGGAGGGGCAACGTGTGGGGGGCTCGATGACTTTGGCGTTTTTGGGGCGTTTTTCTTTTACGGCCTGGCGGACGTAGGGGATGACCTCGCCGGCTTTTTCCAGGACGATGGTGTCGCCGAGGTGGAGATCGAGCTTGCGGATTTGGTCGAGGTTGTGCAATGTGGCGTTGGAGACGGTGGTGCCGGCGAGGAAGACGGGTTCGAGGCGGGCGACGGGGGTTAGGGTGCCGTTTTTTCCTACTTGCCAATCGACGTGCTTGAGGATGGTTTGGGTCTGCTCGGCGGCGTATTTGAAGGCGATGACCCAGCGCGGGGCTTTGCTGGTGAAGCCGAGGCGGTCGCGCTGGGAGAGGGAGTCGACTTTGATGACCATGCCGTCGGTTTGGTAGGTGAGTTTGCCGCGGATTTCGGCGAATTTTTCTATACCTTCGATGACCTGTTGGATGGTTTTGGCGAGGATGAGGTGCTCGCCGATGGGGAGGTTCCAGGTTTTCAGGAGTTTTAGGGTTTCCCAATAGCTTTGCACGGAGAGGGACTGGACTTCGCCCAGGCCGTGGGAGACGAAGCGGAGTTTTCTGGAGGCGGTGATTTTGGGGTCCAGTTGTTTCAGGGCGCCGGTGGTCAGGTTGCGGGGGTTTTTGAAGACCTCTTCGCCGGCGGCTTCTCGCTCTTTGTTTAGTTTTTGGAAGACGGCGCTGGGCATGAAGATTTCACCGCGGACTTCGAGGATTTTGGGGAAGTCTTTTTGGGTTAGGCGGAGGGGGATGGAGTGGATGGTTTTGGCGTTGGAGGTGATGTCGTCGCCACGGCGGCCGTCGCCACGGGTGGCGGCGAGGACGAGGAGGCCGTTTTCGTAGCGGAGGGTGGCGGCTACGCCGTCGACTTTGGGTTCCAGGACGTATTGGATTTGCTCGTTGTCGCCCAGGAGTTTTCTGACACGGGTGTCGAAGGCGCGGACTTCGGATTCATCGTAGGTGTTGTCGATGCTCATCATGGGGACGGCATGTTCGACGGTGCGGAAGCCTTCGATGGGCTGGCCGCCGACGCGCTGGGAAGGGGAATCGGGGGTTATCAGATCGGGATTGGCGGTTTCCAAGTCGACCAGCTCGCGCATGAGGCGGTCGTATTCGTGGTCGCTGATTTCGGGTTTGGCTTCTACGAAATAGAGATGATTGTGGTGCTCGATCTCGGCGCGGAGTTTTTTTATGCGCTGTTCGATTGCGGAGGGCATGAGGGTATTAAACCGCCAAGATGCCGGTTCGGCAAAAGCTCGGCGATGGCCCAATTGGTTATTACGGCGAGTGTTACCAAATGGAAAATTCCCCAGTAGGTTGTGCCTTGGCCAGTGTAGACGAACAGGGGAGTAAGGCTCAGGGTGAGGGAGATCAGGATTATTTTCAGGTCTTGCCATTTGCGGCGCCAGATCAGGAGGGGCCAGGCGAGGGGTGTGAAGTAGGTGAGGTAATGGGTTTCCAGGACGACGGGGCCGAGGGCCAGGCGGGCGGGGACGGCTTGGCCGAGGATGGCCCAGAAACGATTGTCGAGAATGCCGGCGTACCAGAGGGGATGGTGGGTGATGTCGTGGAGGACTTTGGCGCGCATCAGGTCGGTGTACTGGGGAAGGTCTTCGGGGCTGATCCAATAGTAATGGTCGGGGGGATAGGTTTGGTCGGAATGGTAGCCGGCGGTGTAGGTTATGTTGAGGTGGTATTGGGAGCGGAGGATGGGGGCGGCGTAGGTGAAGGCGCGTTTGTCGTCCCAGGCGTAGGAGAATTTGTGGTCGAAGTCGCCGAGGCCTTCCCAGAGGACGTGCCAGAGGGTGTGGTGCGGGGTGCGGTAGCCGTCGTAGGGGTGGCCGCCGTGGGCGGCGACCCATTGGGTTGCTTGTTCGATTTTGTAATTCCAGAATTTTGTCCAGGCGAAACTCGTCAGCAAATAGGACGCGGTTAGTGTGGCGATCAGCGCCAGGCGGCGGAGCCAGGGGGTATCGGGAATTGTTAAGTAAATGATGGGGAGCGCGGCGATGGCCATGGCGGCTTCGGCGCGGATGTCGCGGGCGGTGGCTAGAAAGACGGCGCTGGCGGCGGCGATCAGGAAGGCGGATTTTTTGGGGGCCAGGCGGCCGGTGATGAGGGGGAGATTGGCGGCCAGGGTGAAAAGCGCGAAGGTGATGGGTAAGGAGAAAATGTTTTCCTGAGCGAGTTGATCCTGTTGAAAGGGATCAGAGCCTACCAAAAGGATGATCAGGATGCCGAGGAGAAATTTTTGTTCGCGCCAGAAGGACCAGAGGATGCAGAGGAGAGCGGCGATGAAGAGGGTTTGGTCCAGGCGGACTACGGAGGGGACGACGGGGTCGCCGGTGAGATAGACGGAGGGGAGGAGCAGCCAGAGGCGGCCGAAATCGCCATGGCGGATCATGCTGCAGGGGAGGTTGAGGTCCATGGCGAGTTGGTTGGCGTGGTCGCGGATAAAGATGTCGGCCTGGGGTTTGGAGGGAGGGGGTTCGGCGATGGAGCAGACGGGGAAGACGCCGTAGTAGTAATAGGGCCAGACTTCGGCGATGAGTTCGGGGTATAGGCCGATGCTGGCGCGCATGGGGTAAGTGGGGATGATGGGGGTGCGGTATTGGGTGTCGAATTGCCAGAGGATTATCAAGATGGAGAGGATGGCGGGGAGCCATTTGCTGCGGGGAGCGGGGGTGATCGCGCGGGCGTTCATCAGAATGGAGGGCGGAGACCGAGGAGATGGAAACGCAAAAGAGAGAGGGCTGTTTTGGCGGCGCGATCGCGGATCATTTCCCGGTCGCCGGGGAAGAGGAATCTTCGCGCGGAGTTGGAATCGGCGCTGGCGAGGGCGATCCAGACGGCGCCGACGGGATTGGCGTGGGTGCCGCCGTCGGGGCCGGCGATGCCGGTGATGGAGAGAGCGCAATCGGCGCCGCTTTTCAGGCGTGCACTTTGGGACATGGCGAGGGCGACTGCTTCGCTGACGGGGCCGTGTTCTTTGAGTAGGTCGGGAGGGACGTTTAGGAGATCGGTTTTTGCGGAATCGGCGTAGGTGATCCAGGCTTGGTGGAAATAGGAGCTGGAGCCGGGGATGTCGGTGATCATTTTGGCGAGTAGGCCGCCGGTGCAGCTTTCGGCGGCGGTGACGGTTTGGGATTTTTGGGCGAGTAGTTGGCCGGTGACGGATTGCAGGGTTTCATCACCGCGGCCGTAGATCAGGGGGCCGAGGGCGGCGGCGCAGAGTTCTGTTGTTTGATCTAGTTCGCGGGCGGCCTGGGCGGGGGTTTCGAAGCGGGCGGTGATTCTCAGGGAAACGATGCCGGCGGAAACTGTGGTGCCGACGGAGGGGTTGCGGGTGCGGTCCATCAGGGGGCCTAGTTTTTCGGCGATGGTGCTTTCGCCCTGGCCGAAGGTGTGGAGGGTGCGGGAGAGGATGGTGGGGCCGGTGGTTTTGAGGTGGGGGGCGACGGATTTTTCGAACATCAATTTCATTTCCTTGGGGACGCCGGGCATGGAGTAGATGCGGCAAGAATGGAGGATGGCGGCGATGCCGGGGGCTGTGCCGGCCTGGTTTTCCAGGAGCGTTGCGCCGCGGGGAATCATGGCTTGGATGCGGTTCATTTCGGGCATTCTCAGGGCGCGGCGTCGGAAGAAGGTTTGCAGGCGATCGAGCCACTCCTGGTTTAATTCGAGCGGCTCGTTCAGGGCGGCGGCAAGGGCTTGGCGAGTCAGGTCGTCGGGGGTGGGGCCTAGGCCGCCGTTGATTATGAGGAGATCGCATGTGGGGGCGAGGGAGCGGATGGCGGATTCTATGGCGGATTGATTGTCGGGGAGGGTGAGGTGCTGGAGGACGGCGACGCCGAGGGCGGCGAGTTGGGCGCTGAGCCAGGCGGAATTGGTGTCGATGGTTTGGCCTAGAACGAGTTCGTCGCCGATGGAGAGGATGATTGCTCTCATGCGTTTAGTATGCGGGACGGTTGGTGGGGACGGAAGTGAGGGCGCGTTCGACTCGTCCGACGGCGGCGGTCAGGTGGCGCTGACGAATGGAATTCAGCTCTTTGCCGCCGAAGCGGACTCGGTAGAAGAGTTCGGTGAGGCGGCAAACGTCGTCGTAGATGGCGTTGGGGAGGAAGGTGAGTGAGCGGCAGAATTCGAGGGGGGTGAGGTGGTCGGCGCGGACGATTTTGTGTCGGTCCAGGACGGTGAGGAGTTCGTCGTAGAAGGCGAGCTGGCGGGCGAGGCGCAGTTGCTGGGCTGTGGGGAGGGCGGTGAGTCCGATGCGGCGGGCACGGCGGCGCATTTTTCGGCGTTCGAGGAGGAAGCCGACGACGGAGGCGACGCCGCAGAGAATCATGAGGACGATGGTGGCGTCGAGGAGGGAGGCGCGGATTCGTTCCCACCACTTGTTGAGTCGGTCGGGCCATTGGCCCATGTTTTGTCCGCCGGCGACGGCGGCGCGGCTGATTCCGGAGTTGAGGGATTCAACGAGGGTTTCGCGCTGGTCGCGATCGTAGGCGACGATGGAGTTGGCCCATTTAAACTCGAGGTAGTCGAAGACATTGGATAATTTGGCGAAGACGCCGGGCAGGCGGGAACCGGGCGCGAGAGTGCTGCTGGTGGGGTCGAAGGTTTCCCATTGGGAGCCGGTGAATACTTCGCACCAGGCGTGGGCGTCGGATTCCTTGACGAGGAAGTAGTTTCCGAGGGTGTTGAATTCATTGGGGTCGGCGCGGAATCCGACGACGAGTCGGGCGGGGATGCCGAGGCTCTGGCACATGAGCGTCATGGCGCCGGCGAAATATTCGCAATGTCCTTTTTTGAAATCGGTGAGGAAAGCGGCGATGGGATCGCGATCGCCGATCGAGGCGGCGTCGGTGAGGTCGAGGGTGTATTTGTAATTATTTTTGAGATAGTTCTGGATGTTGAGGGCGATTCGCCGGTCGTAGGAATGGTCTCCGGAGGCGGGTCTTTCGCCGAGGGTGCGGCCGTTCGTATCAGCGCCGCAGACATCGGGTCGGCGTGCGAATTGTGCGACCTGGGGGTCGATGGAGGAGAGGCGCCAGTCGTCTTCGCCGCCGTCGGCTTGATCGGATTGCTGTAGAGCGCCGGTGGAGTAGACGGTGTACTGGATGGGTCTGCGAAGGGGTTCGATGGATTCGACGATTCCGTCGCGGTGGGCGTAGCGGACGGCGAGGGTATTGGGTGCGTCGATGCTGACGACGCCGGCGATGGCGAAGAGAGCGTGGGTTCCGGTGGGATCGAGGGAGATTTTCTGGCGGATGGGGCCGGGGCCGATGGTGTCGTTGAGGACCACCAAATCCGAACTGACGTTGTAGGTTTCGTCTTCGCCGGCGGGCGGCCGGTTGCGGGTCCAGGTCCAGGGCCCGCCGTGGTCGAAGTCGCGGCCGCTGTAGATGTCCAGGGCGGTGCCGCGCAGATAGATCGGGGCATCGGCGTGGGTGACGGGCTGGTCGTTCTGGGCGATTTCCACGCGGGCGATTACGGCGTTGCTCTCGGTGATCTGGGCGAGTTTCTGAAAGCTAACTTCGTCGCTGAAACCGGTCATCGCCTGGGAGGGACGAAGGGAGGGAGGGGCGAACATAATGGCGCCGCTGCGCGGAAAGAAGAGGAAGACGACGACCGCCATGGCGATGGCGGCGGTGGCAACGAGAGTGGTGAGGCGGCGCATGGAGCGGGAGAGATATTTTTGATCCTGCAGGAGAGTGGCGGGGGTTGCGCTGCGGTCGTTGATGCCGAAGGCGGAGCGGGCGTAGTCGGCCTCGACTTTCAGGTGGAAAAGGAGGCAACAGTAGAGAGAGAGTAAGAGGTAGGTGATGAAGATGAGGCCGAATATCAGACTGGCGGTGCTGATGGCGGCGGAGATCATGAGCAACAGGCTGAGGATGAGCAGCTGGGCGTAATCGCGATTGGCGCGCTGCTCGAAGAGTTTGACGAGATGGAGGAGGGCGAGGAATTGGCCAATGGTGAGGATCGGGGTGTTGTCGCCCTGATAGATTTCCGTGACGACGATGGCGGTTGCGAAGAGAGTGATGGCGTTGGCGAGCAGACGAGGGAGGGGGACGAAGCGGCCGCTTTTGACAAGCCAGGCGTTGAGGAGGATTCCGCCGGTGGCGAGGAGCCAAAGGCCGGGGGAGTCGCTGGCAATGCAGAAGCCGGTGATGCCGAGCAGCAGGAGGAGGTACAAGGCGGATTTGAATTGGCGAATGTTGTACATGATCGGTCAGGTTCCGCCGCCCGGCGGCCTGGAGGCGGGGGAAAGATTTCCCTCCGGGCCGCAGTTGTGAAAATCGATGGTGGGGTGAAATTTGAAATAGGATTCGGCTTCTGGGGAATTAGCGGTGACGACGAAGACGGTGCCGCGAGCGCGGAGGGAGAGGCCAATTTCGACGCTCTGGGGCGTGAAGAGGATGATGGTGACTTCGTTTTGCGTTAAGCCGAGGCTTTGGTCGGACAATTGCTGCGGGGTTGCGGATTGGTTGTCGGGGACGGAGGCGAGTGCAGCGAGGATTTCGCGGGCGTGCTGCTTTCCGCGCTGGGGAGCGATGGTTTTCCAGCCGTCGGACCAAGCGCAGAGTCCGACGGCCATGCCGCCTTCCAAGGCACGGCCAGCGAGGGAGGCGGCCTGTGCGACGGATTTTTCGACGGCGGCAATTCCGTCTGGGTTGCGGTGCGGGAGATAGGTGTCGAGAAGGATGAGGAGTCTTGGGGGGGAGATTTGCGCCATATCGCGGACGACGAGTTGGCCGGTGCGGGCGCTGCGTCGCCAGTGAATCCATCTGGGGTTTTCGCCGGGGCGGAATTCTTTGACGCCGTAGAATTCGTCGCTGCCGCCGCGACGGGGTTTGCGATTGGCGCCGGTGCGTTCGGCGGATCGGCACAACTGGAGTAAGCGCGGGCTTACCTCGCCGACGGGGGGATAGATCAGGATGGTGTCTTCTTTGCGGCGGAGGACGGCGCGTTTGATGAATCCGAAGGGGAAACTGGTGCTGAGTTGATAGCTGCCGAGGCGGTAGATGCCGCGGCGACTGGGGGCGAGTTCGACGTTGATGACGGCGGTGGTGCCGGGGGCGACGTGGAGAGCGTAGGCGTGGGGCTGGCGGACGAAGGCCTGGGCGCTTTCAAGCTCGGCGAGAGTGATGGAGAGGGTGGGCCAGAAAAGTTTGGCGTTGTGAAAGCGATACTGAACGGTGGCGGTTTCGCCAACGGCGGCGTTTTCGGGGATGACGCGTTGGACGCGGACTTTCATGAGGACGAGTCGGCATGCGCCGACGCTGATGAAGAGGACGCCGACCATGAGGCCGAAGACGGCGAAGAGGAGGTTCGCCTGGGTGTTAACGGCGGCGAGGCCGAGGAACATCATCATGCCGCAGTAGATGAGGCCGGTGAGGGAGAAATCGACGGAGGGTTTGCGGAGGTTGGCTAAGTCGCGTTTGCGGGTTTGGGAGCGGCGGCGCTGATCGGTGCGGTGGAGGTAGGCGAGCCAGCCTGGGGGGGGCGGGTCACTCAAGGTGGTTTGCGTTGCGGGGGGCATGGGGATACGCGGTGCTGCGCACCGCCGCTAAATAAGTTTATGCCTCGATCCACTAGCGCGGCGCGGGAACTTTGTCCAGGATCGCTTGAAGCGCTCGCGTGGTCGCGGCGGCTTCACCGTTGTGCAGATACGTTTTGCTGATTACACGATGGGCACAACAGGGAATGAACAGGGTTTTTACGTCGTCGGGAGTTACGTAATCGCGGCCTTGCACGGCGGCCATGGCCTGGCTGGCCTGCGAGAGCGCCAGGGCGCCGCGCGGGGAGACGCCTAGATGCAATTGCTCGTCGTGACGCGTGACTTCGGCGAGATCCAATATGTAATCGAGGATTGCGGGATCGATGCGGGTTTTGGCGACCTCGTCCTGGAGATTGGCGACGTCGGTTCCGCTCATAACGGGGCTTAGATTTTCCAGGGCGGTGCGGCTGGGCTGGGTGGTGAGAATCCGCTGCTCGCCGAGGCGATCGGGGTAGCCGAGGGAAATTCGCAATAGGAAACGGTCCAATTGGTTTTCGGGAAGGTAATAGGTGCCCTCGAATTCGAAGGGGTTTTGGGTGGCGATCACCATGAAGGGGCGCGTCAGGGGATAGGTTTTGTTTTCGATGCTGACCTGATCTTCACTCATGGCTTCGAGGAGGGCCGATTGGGTGCGTGGGGTGGTGCGGTTGATTTCGTCGGCGAGGACGATGTTGGCGAAAATGGGGCCGGGCTTGAAATCGAAGGTTTGAGTTTGAGGGTTGTAGACGGAGACGCCCAGGACGTCGCTGGGGAGGAGGTCGGGGGTTAACTGGATTCGGCTGAATTTACAGTCGACGCTGCGGGAGAGGGCTCGTGCGAGGACGGTTTTGCCGACGCCGGGGACGTCTTCGATCAGGACGTGGCCTCGGGCGAGGAGGCCGGTGAGCAGGAGATCGACGGCGCGCGCGTGACCAAGGAACACGGAGCGGATGTTCTTTTGCAACGCTTCTACGGCTTGTCTGGACACGGATCACCCGAGTTTGAGGGACGTTTTGTGTTTTCCCATCTACCCTGCCTCCGCGAGTTTGGCGCGGGTGAGGGATTCTAGCAGCTATAAAGGCGTTGCGGAAATGGGGTTGGTGGGAAATTGGGCGGAGTAATTGGTGGCCAAGGCTGTGAAGATGCGGATTCCTACTTCGAGGGCGGCGTCGGTGAAATCGTAGCGGTCGGAGTGTAATGGGGGGTAGGGTCGGCGATCGGGGGGTTCTGTGCCTATGACGAAGAAACAGCCGGGGATTTTTTCCAAGTAATAGGCGAAGTCTTCGCCGCCCATTGTGGGGCGGGAGACTGGTAAATAGTGGTCGTTGCCCAGGGTTTGGCGGGCGATGCGGGCGACGTAGTCGGACATGGCGGGATCATTGATCGTGGCGGGGTAGCCTTCGATCCAATTGAACTGGAGAGTGCAGTTTCCGGCGGCGGCGATGTTTGTGCAGCGGCGCTCGATGGAGGCGCGGGCAAGTTTGCGGCTGGAGTCGCTTAGGGTGCGAACGGTGCCCTCGATGTGAGCCTGGTCGGGAATGATGTTGGTGGCGGTGCCGGCGGAGATGATGCCGATGGAGACGACCGCGGGCTCGGTGGGATCGATCTGGCGGGAGACGACTTGCTGAAGATTCAGGACGGCTTCGGCGGCGACGAGGATGGGATCGGAGCCGAGGTGGGGGTAGGCGCCGTGACAGCCGCGGCCGATGAAGGTGGCCTTGAAGGAGTCGGTGGCGGCGAGGAGGGGTCCGGGTTTGGTGGCGGCAAAGCCGACGGGGAGCCAGGGCCAGCCGTGGAGTCCGAAGATAGCTTGGACCGGTGGGCCGACGGCGCCGTTTAGGACGCCGGCGCGGACTAATTTTTGGGCGCCGCCGCCCGATTCTTCGGCGGGTTGAAAGATTAGTTTTACGCAGACGGGGAGTTCGGGCTCGATTTCTTTTAATACGGCGGCGGTTCCGAGCAGGGTGGCGATGTGTCCGTCGTGGCCGCAGGCGTGCATTTTGCCGGGGTGGGTGCTGGTGTAGGGGAGGCTCGTTTGTTCCTGGATGGGGAGAGCGTCGATGTCGGCGCGGAGGGCGATGCAGGGGTTTTTGTCGTTGCCGATGAGGGCGATGGTGGCTGTGGGGGCTTCGAAGAGGCCGTCGATGTGAGGGATTTGCAGTTGGTCCAGTTCGGAGCGGAGGAGGGTGGCGGTTTCGAATTCCTGGTAGCACAACTCAGGAATGCGGTGCAGGCGGTGACGTATTTCCGCGGCTCTGGAAGCGGAGGCGGCAATGCTGGCGTCGGAGACGGGCACGCGGGATGAATATAGGGAAAAAAGTTCGGGGGACAATCGGAAATCAGATTGCAAATTGAGCAGCTGGGCTAGACGGGGGCGGGGTGGCGCGTGGCGGATTCGACTTCGGCTACGGATAAATCCTGGAGGGGCTGGCGGCGGATGATTGTGACGCGCGGGCCCAGGGGGCTCCAGATGGCGGGATTGGTGGGGCCGAAGAGGACGATGGTGGGAGTGGCGACAATGGCGGCGAGGTGGGCGGGGCCGGAGTCGTTGCCTATGAAGAGGTCGGCGCAGGAAATGGCGTCCAAGAGATCTCGATAGGTGGCGGGATGGATTACGGGGGCGGCGGATTCCAGGCGATGTAGATCGGCATCGGGCCAACGGTGACGCTCGACTTCGCCGATTACGAAATGGCAGCGGCGGTTTTCGTGGTTGAGCTTGTCG
>Ga0181531_10002244_pt1 | contig 12086 bp, 8 predicted proteins | sample PEATcosm2014_Bin_38_FD_119743 | JGI IMG/M metagenome (GOLD analysis project Ga0181531, IMG submission 119743) | Peatland microbial communities from MTU Mesocosm Facility, Houghton, MI, USA - PEATcosm2014_Bin11_10_metaG | ecosystem: Environmental > Terrestrial > Soil > Wetlands > Peat | place... | reverse complement strand
CGTGCTTGCGGGCCGCAATGTCCTCTCCGTCATGCCGACCGGCTCGGGCAAATCGCTTTGCTTCCAGGTGCCGGCGCTCGTCATGGGCGGATTGACGGTTGTTGTGTCGCCGCTCGTGGCACTGATGCAGGACCAGGTGGCGGCGCTGAAGCTCGCAGGCATTGCCGCGGACACGATCAATTCTTCGCGCGACCGGGACGACAATGTCGCCGCGTGGCGGCGCGCCGCCTCGGGGCAGACACGGCTTCTCTATCTTTCGCCGGAACGCCTGATGACGGCACAGATGCTGGCAGCACTCGCGAAGCTTCCCGTGCGGTTGATCGCCGTCGACGAAGCGCATTGCATCTCGCAATGGGGGCCGGCGTTCCGGCCCGACTACGAAGCGTTGTCCCGGCTCCGGGAGGCGTTCCCGCGCGTCCCCATCATGGCGTTGACGGCCACAGCCGATGAAAGCACGCGCGCCGATATCGCGATGCGTCTGTTCGGCAACCAGGTCGAGCAGATCGTGCTCGGCTTCGACCGTCCCAACATCAAGCTTTCGGTCGCGCGCAAGGACGGCTGGAAGCAGCAGCTCCTGGCTTTCGTGAAGGCGCGTCCCGGCCAAAGCGGGATCGTCTATTGCCTGTCGCGCAAGCGCACGGAGGAAGCGGCGGCGTTGCTCGCGGCCGAACGGATCAACGCGCTTGCCTATCACGCCGGCATGAGCAAGGAGGCACGCGAAGCCAATCAGAACGCGTTCATGACCGAGCCCTACACGGTGATGGTCGCGACCATCGCCTTCGGCATGGGCATCGACAAGGGCGACGTGCGCTTCGTCTTTCACGCCGATCTGCCGGCGAGCGTCGAAAGCTATTATCAGGAGATCGGCCGCGCCGGCCGCGACGGCGAACCGGCGGAAGCGCATATGCTGTTCGGACTCGAAGACATCCGCATGCGCCGCCAGTTCATCGACCAGGAAGAATCGAACGACGAGCGCAAGCGGCGCGAGCATCAAAGGCTCGGCGCGCTGGTCGGCTATTGCGAAGCGGCGAGCTGTCGCCGCCGCGTGTTGCTCACCTATTTCGGCGAGAATGCCGAACCCTGCGGCAATTGCGATATGTGTCTCGCGCCGCCGTCACTGGTCGACGGCACGGAAGATGCGCGCCGCCTGCTCGACATCGTGCGGCGAACCGGTGAGCGCTATGGCGCGACGCACATCGTTGACGTGCTTTGCGGTGCGGAGACGGAAAAGATCGCGGCCAGCGGCCACAATCGCCTGCGCGTATTCGGTTCGGGCTCTGCGCGCAAGAAAGATGAATGGCGTTCGATCATCCGCCAGCTCGTGGCGGGCGGTTACCTCCATCACGACGTCGCGGGGTTCGGCGGGCTCAGCCTGTCGGAAAGCGGCCACGCGCTCCTGCGCGGCGAGCAGGCATTCCAGTATCGCGTGGACAGCCCGCGTGGGAGCCGCAAGGAGCGGGTCGCCATATCCTCCCATCCGCTCACGACAGCCGAGGAAACGCTTCTGGCAGCGCTGAAAAAGCTGCGGCTGAGCCTCGCCGGTGAGCGCCATCTCCCCGCCTATCTCATCTTCTCGGACAAGACGCTCGTCGAAATGGCGAGGGCTGCCCCGCGAAACTTAAGCGAATTCGCGATGATCAACGGCGTGGGCTCCTCCAAGCTGCGGGATTTCGGACAGGCCTTCGTGGACGTCATCACGTCTCTCCGCGTGCCCAAGAATACCCGGCAATAGACGCGTCCTTAACCATAAGGCTGGACACTGTAGACGCAGCGAGCCCGGGGGCCGTGGGTGGCGGAAGGTATTTGGGACGGCGTCCTCGGCGACGACGAAGCGGCTGAAGACGAGCTTCGATTCGAGGCGATCCTCGGCGCCGAGAGCATTGCCCTCGCGCATGTCCTGGACGAGGCGCGCACCGATCCCGACATCGCGCGCCAGACGTCCGCGTTCCTGGCGGAGCAGACGCGCCTTGTCAGGCTGCAGGCGGCGCATGTTGTGGAAGAGCACGGGCTTCGCCTCGCTCAACTGCGCAATCAGTTGCGGGATGGAAAGCTCAGGCGGACCGGCCAGCGGATCCGCATCGCGATGCAGGTTCTCATTGCCCTTGTCGCTGCCGTATTGGGGCTTGGCTTCGCGTCGATGCTCTATGACGCTTTCACTTCGCGCTCGGTCGTTGTCGATGCATTCCAGGCGCCGTCGGCGTTGGCCGCACGCGGCCTGACGGGTGATGTGGTAGCGGCAGGAATGCTCGATACGCTGCAGAAGCTGCAGGACGCGACGCGCGGCGTGAGCAAAGGGCTCGAAACAAAAAGCGCCTGGTCCTCCGACATCCGCATCGAAGTGCCGGAAACCGGCGTCTCGATCGGCGAGATCAACAGCCTGCTTCACGTGAAGTTTGGACACGATCTTCACATCGACGGCGATCTGGTTCAGACGGCGGATGGCGGTCTGGCACTGACCGTGCGCGGCGATGCCGTTCCGGCGAAGACCTTCGCTGGAGGCGCGAACGATCTCGACAAGCTGACCGTGCAAGGCGCGGAGTATGTCTATGGCCGCTCGCAGCCTTACCAATATGCGATCTATCTCTATCAGAGCGGGCGCGCAGCGGACGCGACCGCTTTCATCACGGCGGCTTATGGCCGCGCACCGGAAGATCAACACTTCGACTTCGCCAATCTCTGGGCCAACGCCTACCTGGCGCAAGGCAATCCGGCCAAGGCTGCCCAAAAGCGTCGACTGGCTCTGGCGCTGAAGCCGCGGGCCTGGAACGCGTGGGGCAATCTCGTGGCCGATCTCGCACCGCTCAATGAGGAAGCGGCCTGGCGGGAAGGGCATGCGATGATGCGCGCCGTGGCCGCAACTCCGCCCAAGGATCGGCCCAGTGTCATTTACCTGATCAACTGGGCGGGCATGTCTCAGGATTGGGCGCTGGCGCTTTCCGCCAATCTGGCAGATGCCGCGCGCAACAATGGAGCGGGTACGGAAGGCGCGATCGATGGTCCGGCGATTGCCGACGACTATGCCTATCTGCATGCCCCGGCGAAGGCCGAGCAATATCTGGCCGCGAGCGACCCGGACGATTCCTACACGAGGACGGAAGCTTCACTTCTGGCGGGAACGTGGGCCCTGGAGCGCGGCGACGCGGCCGCTGCTGTCCTGCCGCTGGAGTCATTCTGGAAGACCTGGCTTGCGAGCCCCACGCTGCAGTTCGCAACATATTGGGAGCAACCCTGCCGCCTCGGATTGGCCTACGGTTTGGTCGGACGCATGGCGGACGCGGAAGCGGTGTTCAAACGGGCCGGCCGCTGGGCGTATTGTTACGCGGTGCATGGCGATGTGCTGGAGCATGCGGGCGATCTCGCGGGAGCAGAGCGCGTCTGGGCCGAAGGAATCAAGGCCGGCCCCGATCTTTCGCCCGTCTATCTGCATCGCGGCATTTCGGAAACGAAGCGCGGCGCGTTGAAGGCTGCACTCGCCGATCTTGCCGCAGCCAACGCGAGAAGCCCGCACTGGGCCGATCCGCTCAAATCGTGGGGCGATGCGCTCATGCGTGCCGGCAATCGCAAAGCAGCGCTCGCGAAATACGACGCAGCCCTGCAATACGCGCCTGCATGGGCTGCGCTCCATCAAGCGCGGGATGCAGCGACTCATCTTTAGTGCATCTTGTAGCGGATCGGCACGCTTTTGGGGCCGGAGACGAAGTTGGCTTCGGAGAGTTTCGGCTTTCCGTCGAGCTCGACACTCTCGAGACGCGGCAGCAATTCCTCCCAGAAGAGACGCATCTCGAGCCGCGCAAGATGCTGGCCGAGACACACATGGGCGCCATAGCCGAAGGCGAGCTGCTTGTTGGGTGACCGCTCGACATCGAAACGGAAGGGATCGGCGAACACCTCCTCGTCGCGATTGCCCGAGGGATAGGACAGCATCAGCCAGTCGTCCTTGGCGATCTTCTGTCCGTGGAGTTCGGTATCGGCCATCGCCGTGCGCATGAAATGCTTCACCGGCGTCGCCCAGCGGATCGATTCCTCGACGAGGCCCGGAATGAGCGCCGGATTCTCTTTCACCTTGCGGAACTGATCCGGATTTTCGGCCATCGCCCATAGCGCATGCGCGGTCGTCGACGAAGTCGTGTCGTGCCCTGCCGTCGCCACGATGATGTAATAGCTCATCGCCTCGAACGCGCCGAGCGGCTGGCCGTTCACCGTGCCGTTCGCGATGACGGTCGCGACGTCTTCCTTCGGTTCCTTGCGGCGGCTTTCGGTGAGCGCGTTGAAGTAGGTGATGAAGTCCGCGATGACCGATTGCAGCGCCGCCAGCGCGGTTTCGGGATCCTGCAGCGCGCCGCTCGCACGGTTGAGATCGGGATCGCTCGAGCCGAAAAGCTCCTGCGTCAGCTTCATCATGAGGGGCTCGTCCACTTCCGGCACGCCCAGGACTTCCATGATCACGTGCAGCGGATAGAGGAAGGCGACATCGCGCGCGAAATCGCATTTGCCGCCCATGCCCGCCATGCGGTCGACGGCCGCCTTCGCGATCTCGCGCGTGCGCGCTTCGAGCTTCTTCAAATTCTGCGCGAGGAAGTAGGGCTGCGTCAGGCGGCGATAACCGCCATGCTCGGGATTGTCCATCTGCACGAGCGATTTCACGAGATGGGGCGAGCCGCCCATCACCTTGCGGACTTTCGCGTCGATATCGATGGAGACAAGCGTCGTTGCCCTATGACCGTTGTAGAAGAGATCGTTCTGTCGTTCGACCTCGAGAATGTCGGCATATTTCGAGACGACCCAGAAAGGATCGAACCCTTCCGGCTGCGCGACAGCAAGCGGCATCTCGCGGCGAAGGAATGTGAAGGCGTCGTCGGCGCGTTTGCCGTCGGCATAGGCTTTGGGATCGATGATGGCCGTCGCGATCTCTTGCGGAATTCTCATAAGCGTCTCCCTGGCCCGGCGGGCCGATATTTTCTCGCCGTCAGGGTGTCATGGCCGTGGGAAGGCAACAAGAGGCGGCTTGCGCGCTCAGTTCGCGTCGTTGCCGTCGGCGCAAGCACGCATCCGGCGCTGGTCGAGCGGCTTGTCCATTTCGGGCTCCACATATTCGCAGACCTTTGTCGTGTGGATGGCGCCGCCCGCCGTCTGGTATTTCATGCAGGCCTGCACCACCAGCACGCCCTGTCGCGCTTCGATCATCTCCTGGTTCGCCATCACGTCGGTTTGCGAATAGCTACGCGGCGCGATGCTCGACGGAAAGACCATGCCGCCCTTGTCCGGCGTGATCAGGCTGTCGCATGTCGTGTTGTCGCCGGCGAAGACGGCATTGAGCGTCGCGCTCGACAGATCCTGCGGAACGGTGCCGCTGCGCATGTCGACCACCACGCCCCGCGCAGGCTCGCGACCGACATTCACATAGTTGAGTGTGATGTCGATGCGCGGTTTGCCGTCGGGTCGAAGCGGCTCGCTCTTCAGTGCGATCGAAACCGGCGAGAGCCATGCACGCGTGTCGGAAACGGAGCCTGCGCCGGCCGGCTGCGTATTGTGCGATACGACCCTCACGGCGAGCACGGCGATGGTTGCGACACTGGCGAGACAGACCACCGCCGAGAGGAGGGAGATCACCGCCAGGGTTTGCGGCGCGGCCCAGAATTTGAAGCTGACCACGGCGGGCGCGCGCTGAAGGGATTTCGACACGGCGCTCGCAGCCGAACGCATCCGGCGGAACCCCATCGAGTCATGGAACGTGGGTGGAATGAAAGTCGACATGGATGTCCCCGCATCTGTCGAGGATATTACTTTGATGACAGGTGGCGTGCCAATGGGCCCGTGCAGGGTTCCATCGTGATGCGCGACCCCGGCGGCGGAGCCATCGCGATTGCGACGCGGGGTCCGTTTGTGCGATCAATCGAGAGCCGCTTTCTCCTACCGCGTAGGCCGTTTTGCGCCCAAACCTTTCCCTTCACCGGCGCGATATCATTCGTGGCTCGGCCGGTCTTGCCGGACTGGGCGCGCTTGGTCTGGGCGGCTGCGCTTCGCGGATCGACGCAGCACCTGGTGCGCCCGCGCCCTCCGAAATCGTTCCCCCGCTTCCGCCTGTCCGCGCCGAGGTTGGCCGGCTGTTCGATATCACGGTGTGCCTGAGGCCGTTTCGTGCGGCGGGACCGCGGCTCGACGCCGAAGAGATCGGGCAAGCGTTTGTCGTACACAATTACGGCCATGGCGGCAGCGGCTGGTCGTTGTCCTGGGGATCGAGCACCATCGCGCTCCGCAAGGCGCTGTCGAAAAATCCCAAGCGCATCGCCGTTGTCGGCTGCGGTGCGCTGGGCCTGACCTCTGCCTCCCTCGCGCAGAATGCGGGCGCCGACGTCACCATCTACGCACGCGAATTTCTGCCCGATACGCGCTCCTTCCGGGCGACCGGAAGCTGGACGCCCGACTCGCGCATTGCGCTGACAAGCGCTGCGGCGCCCGATTTTGGCGCACTGTGGGAAGAGATGGCGCGCATCTCGTTCAAGACCTATCGGCGCTATCTGGGCCTGCCGGGTACGCCCGTGGAATGGACGGACCGCTACGTGCTCTCCGACATCTCGCATGAGGAGGCCGTCAAGCGCCGCCCGCCCGATCCGCTCGGCTTCGCGCAATATGGCGAGCGCATCGCCGACCTCACGCCGCCCTTCCAGGACCTTCCACCGGGCTCGACCCCGTTTCCGGTGCCCTATGTGCGCCGCACGACCCAGATGATGTTCAACATCGCCGATTACGGCCACACGCTGATGAGCGATTTTCTCGCGCGCGGCGGCAAGTTCGTGCGCCGCGAGTTCAAGAGCCCCGCCGAGTTCGCGCATCTTCCGGAAAAGGTCGTGATCAATTGCCCGGGCTACGGCGCGCGCGAACTCATGAAAGACCAGTCGATCGTGCCGGTGCGCGGACAGATCGGCTGGCTCATCCCGCAGCCGGAAGTGAAATACGGATTCTTCTACAACGGCGTCAGCGTGCTCTCGCGCACCGACGGCATCGTCGTGCAGGTGGTCGATGGCGGCGACATCCGCGGCTATGGCGACGCCAACGAAACCATCGACCGCGCCGAAAGCGAGAAAGCGGTTGCGATCGTGGCCGAACTTAATTCCCGCCGCGCCGCGGGCCCGCGCGCGTAGACCGGGTACATCCGCCGAATTTTCAGCGCTTGCGCCGCGCGGGCTTCCTGCCGCGGGGCTTGGCTTTCTTCCGCGTAGGCTTTGCTTTCTTCTTCGCCGCTTTTCGTGCGAGCTTTCTTTTCCCGGCCGCCGTTTTTTTCGCACCGGCCGTCTTGCGGGTCGCGCCACTGTTCGTTGAGGGGATGCTCACGGGCTTCGTGGGAACAGCAGGAATCGGCGCCGGCGGCTCGGGCGGGAGCTGACCGGTCCAGAACAGGGATTCGCGGCGCGCCGGGCTATTCGGCTGGAAATATTTCGTCTGCCATCCGGCCGTGGGATCGAGGCCGGAAAACGCGCCCTTCAGCGATTTGGTCTTCTGCAACTCCGACCTCAGCGTAAAGCGCCAGCGATAATGGTCGTACACATCCATCACATGGGTCGCGTAGGCGCGCGCGAGCGGCTGATGTCCTTTGACGATCACCAGATTTTCGTCGTTGTTGTACGACGCGCGATATCCGAGATTGTGGCTGCCGAATATGACGACGCAATTCTCCGACATCGGGTCGATGACGACGATCTTGTCGTGGATGATGGCGTGCGCGCCGGGAAGCTTGAGGAGTTCTTTTTTCCAATAGGCGAACTGCGTGTCGATGCCGGCGGCGCTCACGACATCGTCGGTTTCCGAGACCGCTTCGGTGTCCGTTGTCGTGCGATGAATCAGAAGCGTCGTAAAATTATTGTTGGCGTGGGGATCGGTCGCGGCGCCATAGATCAGGAGACCAGGCTTCGCGTTTTCGCAGGCCGCCGCATATTCGACGATGCTGGGCGAACCCGGCTGGAACACGAGAAACAGGATGGCGTTCTGGGCCGCGGCCATGGCGGCAAAAACGTCTTCCATGTCGACGGGTGTCGCCGCGTTTTTGCTCGGCTTCGACGTCTGCTGGGTGTTGGGCGAATACCAGACCTTGGCAGTTGCGCCGTCGATCGCGGCGTTGACGGGTGTCGTCCTGTCGGCGGTCCTGAGCGGCTGTCCCTGCGCTTCGCCGTCGGCCTTCAGCCTTTGCCAATAGTCGTAATACCCCTTCGCCAGATCGTCGCTTTCGATGACGACGGCATTGTTCGACTGCGTACAGATGGCAGTAGATGTCCAGTTCGTGCTGCCTGAAAGCACCGCGCGCGGCTTGCCCGTCTCGTCGACATAGAGGCAGAATTTGTTGTGGCCGATATGGCCGTTGGCGACCATCCGGTCGGTGATATCGATCCCGGCGGCGTGCAATTGCTGCCGTGCCGGCGCGTTCTCCGCATCGTCGGCGCCGGTGTTCGACAGGATGATGTGAATGTAGGATTTGGCTGCGAGAAGCCGCTGCAGCAGCTCCTGATCGGCGAGCTCATACAAAGCGAAATAACAGGCGCCGCCTTCGGTCTTGGCGCGGTCGAGCAGCATCGTCATGCCTTCGAGCACCTGGCCCGCGAGCTTGATCCGCAACGGATCGCCCGGCTGCGTGATGTGGCCTTTCAGAATAGTGGGATTGGGCGCACCGCTCGGCCCCGGCTGCACGACATGTGTCAGCGCCTGCGTGGCGAGAATCCCGTTCGTGAAATAGCTCGAGAACGAGCCGCGTTTCGGCGTGAGCGTGACGGCGTTGGTCGAGAGTTGCTTCGCGGCAAGCGGCGTCAGGCTGTCCTTTGTGCCCACCATTGGGACAATGTCGTAGCTGTAGGTCTGGCCGCGCGTCGCCGTGAAATCCCGCCAGCCGAATTTTTGCACCGGCCACACGGCCGTATCCTTGTGCTGCCAGTCGGGATTGCTGTCGCCCGCGAAGCCGACCCATGCAGGCAGCGCGGTGCGCGCGCCCGTCGCGTCCTTGCGATACACGGCGAATCCCAAGCATTTCGGAATTTGCAGATCGTAAATCCAGGACAGGAAAACCGTATCGTTGCTTGCCAGCGCAATCGCCTTATCCAAAACGACCTCCCAGTTTTGATGTTCACCCAAACAGCGGCCGGCGACGACCGATCAGCGACCAGAGTTTCTATGCGCGAATTTTCGATCAGAAGTCCGGATTGAAACGCGTGCACCAGGCCCGAGCGGAACGCCCGAACACCACCGCCCGGCGAAGCAGTCGCCAGAGAGAACGGCTGACCTATATTATCGCTGGATTTACGATTACTTCAAGAAGCGACTCAAATACAGCAATGTCGCAAATGAGATTGCGATAGATTGGTGACGGACGTTTGCGCCATCAGCGTTGCCGGGCCGCGGGCACTTCGCCCCTGACCGTCGTGCGAACCATTTCGCGCCGGAACCCGTCGTGATCGTTGAACGCGTGATGGAGGCAGATGCGGTTGTCCCATAGTGTGAGCGTGTTCTTCTGCCACCGGAGGCGGCAGGTGAAAGCGGGCTGGGTGATGTGTTCGCGCAGGAATGCCAGAAGCGGCTCCGCTTCGCGTTCCGAGAGGCCCTCTATCCCAAGTGCGTAGGTTTGATCGACATAGAGCGCTTCCTCGCCCGTCGCCGGATGGACGCGCACGAGCGGATGATGCCAGCCCTCGATCATCGGCTTCTCGTCGAGATTGACGACGCTTGAGCCGAGCGTTTTCTCGGCGTGGCCCGCGCTTTGCTCCGCAATGAACCCGATCACGTCGCGCGCCGTCATATACACCCTGAGAGGCCGGAGCATCGCCTTCATCGTGTCGCTTAAATAATGGAATGCGAGGCGTGTATTCGCCCACATCGTGTCGCCGCCATAAGGGGGGATGTCGACGCCCAAGAGCAGGCTGATCGATGGCGGGCGCTCGAGGAACGGCGAGTCGGTGTGCCAGTCGCCGCCGAAAATGAGCTTCGTCTTCTGATCGGCTTCCTTGACGACTTGTTGCACATGGGGATGTCCGGGCAGACCTTTCGTATAGGCGTCCGTGCCGAATTCGCCGAAGCGCTGCGTGAAGCGCTCGAGGTCGGAGAGATCCATGTCCTGCGCGCGAAAGAAGATCATGCCGTGGCGGAAGAGCGCGTCTTCGATCTCGGCGAAGGTGCGATCGTCGATATTCCGGACCTGTACGCCCGCAATCTCCGCTCCCATCGCGCTCGCAAGCGGGAGCGCGGAGATGTGGTCATATTTTTTGGCGCTGTTGTCGAACGCGCCGGCGGGATGAAGTTTCATGGCGGCCTCTCCTTCGCGCGAGAGCTTGCGCTTCTTCACGCAGCCCGTGGACATCCGTTGCGATTTCCAATTTTCGCAACATCAGATTCTTCGACTGTCATAGGCCCAGTGCAACAGCGCCTGACGCTGGCGCGGACGACAATGCGGATCGCCGGGTTCGCAATGCTTTTTGATCTGAGCGACGTGACGGCGAATGGCCTTCCAGCGCTTGATCTGGCGCGTATCGTCTTCGGTGCGTCGCCCCATGTAGTAGCGGCAGTACCATTGAAACCAGCCGCGCGGATCCTGAGGGTGGATCCAGCCTTTCGTCCTCCACACCGCGAGCGGTTGGCTTGCATCGACTCCGAAATAGTTCAGCGTGCAATCGGGTTCTTTCGGAGCAAGCTTCGCGCCGGCAAACCAGCTCGACGGAAATTCGCCGCGGCAATCCGTCATGTACTTGCCGCAAAAGACGCCCAGCGCCAGCATCTGTTTCGGAGTGAGTTCGGGCGCGAACTCCGGATCGAAACAACGGCCCATCGGCACAACGAGTTCGTAGCGGTAGTTTCGCTGCATCGTATCGTTGACGATAACCCACTTGGGCGTTCTTGGCATAAACACTCCGTGAGACGAGCGTCTGGTGCGGGCGGCCGGACTTGAACCGGCACGGGGCTTTTAACCCCTACGGATTTTAAGTCCGTTGCGTCTACCATTCCGCCACGCCCGCGCGCGTCGTGTCCTCAGGGATAGCCGACTCGGGGCCGGCGATTAAAGGCGGCCTGAAAGCCCCTCGCTCCGACGTGACGCCCATGGGCTTGGGTGCCACTTCGGATAAGACGAGCCCTGGCCGGGCAGGCGGGCGAGGCGCCCGCGCTCCGGCGCCATTGCCCTCTGCCTAGTGTGCTTGCCGTGAAGGCCAGAGCCCCGGCCATAGAGGGCAGACGGACGGCCCCGAGGGCGGCCCCGGCCCGTTCCCCTACGCGCCGTTTGACAGGGGGCCGCTCCTGACTATATTGCGCGCCTTCCTTGCGGGGCCTTTGGCTCCCGAGGGCATGTTTTCCGCCAAAAACCGGGACTTTTGATGTCGAAACGCTCTACCTCGAAATACAAGCTCGACCGCCGCATGGGCGAGAGCGTCTGGGGCCGCCCCAAGAGCCCCGTCAATAAGCGCTCCTACGGCCCCGGCCAGCACGGCCAGCGCCGCGCCAAGAAGCTCTCGGACTACGGCACCCAGCTCCAGGCCAAGCAGAAGCTCAAGGGCTATTACGGCAACATCACCGAGCGGCAGTTCCGCAAATATTATACGGAAGCGGCGCGGCGCACCGGCGACACGGGCGAGATGATGATCGGCCTCCTGGAGCGCCGCCTCGACGCCGTCGTCTACCGCGCCAAGTTCGTGCCGACGCCGTTTGCGGCGCGCCAGCTCGTCAGCCACGGCCATGTGAAGGTCAACGGCCGCCGGGTGACGATCGCCTCCTATCAGGTGAAGGAAGGCGACACGATCGAATTGACGGCGAAGGCGCGCGACATGGCGCTGGTGCTCGAAGCGGCGAAGAGCGCGGAACGCGACGTTCCCGATTACGTCGAAGCCGACCACGACAAGATGAGCGCGAAATTCGTGCGCACGCCGAAGCTCGCCGACGTTCCCTACGCGTCGCAGATGCATCCGCATCTGATCGTCGAGTTCTATTCGCGCTGACGCGTGTTTGAATTGCGTTTCGACGAAAGCCCTGCGATGACATCGCGGGGCTTTTTTCATTGGGTGGTCCCATGACCTATACGATCTATGGCGATCTGCGCTCCGGCGCGTTTTCGAGCGAAGCGG
>Ga0181531_10002243_pt1 | contig 12089 bp, 13 predicted proteins | sample PEATcosm2014_Bin_38_FD_119743 | JGI IMG/M metagenome (GOLD analysis project Ga0181531, IMG submission 119743) | Peatland microbial communities from MTU Mesocosm Facility, Houghton, MI, USA - PEATcosm2014_Bin11_10_metaG | ecosystem: Environmental > Terrestrial > Soil > Wetlands > Peat | place... | reverse complement strand
GTTCGCCTTGCCCTGGAGCGGGCATCCCACCCAGCCGCCGGCAGTCGCCGCCGAAGCCGCGCCCGCCGCCGCCGGCGCCCACGGCGGCGCGACCGTTTACGCGAGTTGGAACGGCGCCACCGAAGTGTCCTCGTGGCAGGTGCTCGCCGGCTCCTCCGCGAGCACGCTCAAGCCCGCCGCCAGCGCCGCCAAGAGCGGCTTTGAGACGGCCATCGCCGTACCCAGCCTGGCGGCTGGCTCCTACGTGGCCGTGCAGGCGCTCGACGCGAGCGGCGGCGTGATCGGCACCTCGCCCGCGGTCCTCGTCAAAGCTGGCGCCTGAAGGGCAGCGGCGAGCGCAGGCCGAACGGCCGCCCGCGTCGCGGACGCAGCAGCGAGTTCGGCGGCAGCTCGCCCTCCGCTTCGCGTTCGGCATGTTGTTTGCGCCGCGAGGCCGCCGACACCGCGACGCGTGTGGCAGTGGAGAAGTAGTTGGCGAAGCCCTTCGCGTGCGCCGACAGCAGGCGCGTCGGCAGCGGCTCGCGCAGCTCGTCGTAGAAAGCGTGCTTGTACTGCTCGCGCAGCCCCGCCTCCAGGCGGCTGTGTCCGGCGCTGTTCTGCACCTCCAGCCGCCCGCCCTGCGTGCTGTAGTCATACAGCTCCACTTCCTCCCCCCGCGAGATCGGCAGGATGCCGTTCGCCGGCCAGTCCGAGTAGGTCGCGAGCTTCGCTTCCGGCGTTCTCATCGCCACGATGTGCAGTGGCGCGTCGGCCGCATACGGTTCGATCGCGTACTCGGTCACCGTCTCGTCGGTCGCGTGCAAGACGAACGGGCGTCCCGGCGCGGCCGGATCGGCGAGGATGCTCGCCAGGTCCAGCCGCTTGGCGATGTGCGAGTAGTGGGGCTCGCTGCGCCACTCATTGGAGCCCGTCGCGATCGTCAAGAGCAGCGGCGCCACGTCCACGCTCGAGGTCAACTGCGTGCGCTCCTGGGCGGTTTCGCCCGTGAGCAGCCCCCGTTGGTCCTTCACGAGCAGGGGCACGCGGATGCACTCCTCGTAGCCGCTCGCCCCCTTGCCGCGCATCCCGTGCGAGCCGCCATACTCGCCGTGGTCGGAGGTGAACACGATCACCGTGTTCGCCGCCACCTCCGGGCGGCTTTCCAGTGCGCGCAGCACCGCGCCGACGTGCCGGTCGACCTCGAGCTGGAGCTTCATGTAGAGGTCCGCGAACTGGAGCCATTTTTCGACCGCTTCGGGCCCGGTGAAGGGCACCGGGCCGAACGACGCCGCCTCGGTGTCCTGGAAGGAGAGCTGTAGGCGCGGCTTGTGGCGCTCGAGCAGCAGCTGCGGCGTCTCGTAGTTGGGCGGCAGCCGGCCGATCAGCGGCAGAGCGCTCGCCTCCGCGGGCACGCGATCGCTCCACTTGTACCACCACGCGATGTCGTGCGGGTTCACGAACGACACCGCCGTGCACCACGGCTCCGAGCCGCCCTCTTCAGCGAACCATTCGGCGAACCTGTTGGCGATCAGCGGGTCCACCCGCCAGCCCTGACCCGGAGCGCCGTCGGGAGAGGGATATATGCCTCCGGCGAAGCCGTATCGCTCGAGGCCGGCTTCGCCGGTCAGTTCCGTCCAGTGGTTATCGCCGTGCGTGACATGCCACTTGCCCAGCCAGCGCGTGTGGTAGCCGTGCTCGCGCAGCATCTTGCCCCACGTGGGAAAGCCCGGGTCAAGCGTGCTTCCGCCCGTGATCATGCAGCCCGTCTGGTGGGTGTAGAGGCCGGTGAGCAGCGTCGAGCGCGCTGGGCTGCAGTCGTTCGAGGCCGTGTAGTGCCTGGCGAACGACACCGCCCCGCGGCGCAGGCGCCGCAGGTTGGGCGGTAAGCCGAGGCCGCCCGGGTCGGGGGAGAACCACTGCGGGTAGCGCAGCTGGTCGACCACGATCACGAGGATGTTCGGGCGCTTGTACTTCGACCGCGCGGGCTGCGTTCGAGCCGGCTTGGCCGGCGCCTGAGGGGCGCTCGCCGCGCCCGTGCCCTCGGCCGCGGCGGCGATCGCCGCGCCCGTTCCCGTCAGCAGGCCGCCGGCCATCAGGCCGTACTTCAGCGCGGTACGCCGGTCCAGTCTCTTATGCTGGTCGTCCTCGATGTTCTCCATTCGCGCTGTCATCCTAGGGGGGAGCGCAACCCTGGGGCTGATGTTGGCCGGGGGCGGCGCGGCACAGGCACAGGGCGGCCCGATGTGCCCCCCGGCCACGCTCGACAACTCGGCGCTCCAGGACGGCGCCGTCACCGTATCGCCTCTCGCGGGCAGCCGCGACGCCTCGCCCGGAAGCCAGATCAGCTTCCTCGGCGTGCCCGCTAGTGCCATCAGTCGCGTGAGCGTCGTGGGCTCGCTCAGCGGCGCCCACAGCGGGCACATGGCCGCCTACTCGCAGGGCGACGGCGTGAGCTTCCTGCCGGCGCGGCCGTTCGTGGAAGGCGAGCGCGTGACGGTCCACGCGCAGGTCACCATCGCTGGGCACGAGCACCCGTTGCTCGACGCTTTTGCGATCGCCCACGAGGATCACATAAGCACTACGCCGAGGGCGGCCGCGCTTGGCAGCCCCGCCGAAGTCCAGAGCTTCCGCTCCCGCCCCGAACTCAAGCCGCCCGTGGTGACCATCACGCAGGGCTCCCCAGCGGTCTCTCCGGGCGACGTGTTCTTGACGCCCTACGCCGGCCCCGGACAAGCCGGGCCGATGATCCTCGAATCGAACGGCAACCTCGTGTGGTTCAAGGGCCTGCCTGCCCACACCGAGGCCACCAACCTGCAGGTCCAGGAATACGAAGGCAAACCGGTGCTCACGTGGTGGCAGGGCAACATCGTCATCCACGGCTTCGGCCTGGGCGAAGATGTGATCGCCGACAGCACCTACACCGACATCGCCCACGTACACGCCGGCAACGGCCTCCAGGCCGACCTGCACGAATTTCTGCTCACCCCGCAGGGCACCGCCCTGCTGACCGCCTACGAGCCCATCCTCTGCAACCTGTCCTCCGTGGGCGGCCCCGCCGAAGGCGCCGTCACGGACAGCCTCTTCCAGGAGATCGACGTGAAGACAGGGCTCGTGATGTACGAATGGACGAGCGTCGATCACGTCTCGCTGAGCGAATCCTACGAACGCGCGAGCACCACGAGCGTGCCCTACCCGTTCGACTTCTTCCATCTGAACTCCATCGACTTGCAACGCGGCGGCGCCCTCTTGATCTCCTCGCGCAACACCTGGACTGTGTATGAGCTCAACCCCTCAAGCGGCCAGATCGTGTGGCGGCTGGGGGGCATGCACAGCAGCTACAAGCAGGGAGCAGGCACGGGCACCGCCTGGCAGCACGACCCCCGCGAACTGCCCAATGGGGCGATCAGCATCTTCGACAACGGCGCCTCGCCCAAGGTCCACTCCCAGTCGCGCGGCATCGTCATCAACCTCGCACAGCCAGCCGGAACGGCCACGCTCGTCACCCGCCTGACCCACACCCCCGCGCTCGTGGCCGAAAGCCAGGGCGACCTGCAGGCGCTACCCAACGGCGACTGGTTCGTCGGCTGGGGGCAGGAACCGTACTTCTCGGAGTTCGACCCCGAAGGCGTGATGCTGTTCGACGGCCACTTCCCCGCGCACGACGAGTCCTACCGCGCGTTCCGCTTCCCCTGGACTGGCACCCCCGTCCATCCGCCCGCGTTCGCCTTCGTCCCCGGCTCTGCAGGCACGGCAAGCGCGGTGTATGCGAGCTGGAACGGAGCCACCGGCGTGAGCTCCTGGCGGCTACTCGCGGGATCAACCCCAGCGACCCTCAGCGCCGTCGCTCAGGTGCCCCGCGCAGGCTTTGAGACCGCCATCCCGCTGCCCGCGGGCGTCACCGGGCCGGACCTCGAGGTGCAGGCGCTCGGCGCGGAAGGGCAGGTGCTGGGGACCTCCGCGGCCGCGTCTGAGATCGGGCTCGGCGGGGGCGGATAACGCTCATCGATGGCCTGTACGAGCCGGTTTACCTGGAGCGGAGTAGTGTTGAGGCATGGAGGAAGCAGACGATCGGATCGAGGAGTTCGAACTGCGGCGTCGCGAAGCGCGCCGCGCCGTCGAGGAGGCAGGCGGAGGCGAGTCTGAGGGCTTTGAGCTGGCCGAGCAGGAGCTGATCGAACACGCCTCCCATGGCGATGAGCACACGCCGACGCGCATCATGCTCGATGCGGCATCCGAGCGGGAGACCACTGGCCCCATGGAGGGCGAGGCGGATGTGGACGTCTACGGCGAAGCCGACGAGGAGCACAAACCCGACTGAGCTTGCTCACGCCCAGGCTCAGCTGCGGCCGAGGGAGAGGAGGTGAACGGAAGGGGGGAGATTCGAACTCCCGAGACGGGGGATACCCGCCTGCCGGTTTTCAAGACCGGTGCATTCAACCGCTCTGCCACCCTTCCACGCGAATGATGAAGGCTAGTGGATCGACTGGAGGTGTCTGAGCCGCTGGGAAGGACGACCATCCAGCGCTCCGGGGGTGCAGCCGCCGATGCCGTGATCCGAGGCGAGGCGAGGCGAGGCGAGGCGAGGCGTAGGCGTCGGTCTCCTCGACGCCTACGCCTCGGATCGAATTGAGGCCACCGTCGTCCTCAGACGATGAGCGGCTCGGCCTTGGGCAGATTGGCGATCACCTCGTCCTCCAGGTTCAGGTGGGCCTTGACGAGCTCAGGGGGAAGCAGGCCCATCCACTGGGCCAGCGACATGTCCGCGTAGCGGTCCGAGCGGAACAGGGCAAGGAACATAAGTGGCTCCTCGCCGGTGTTCTCGATGTAATGGCCCATGGCGCGAGGCGCGTAGCCGACATCCCCCGCCTGGAAGTCGAACGTCCGGGACTTGCCGCCGGAGGCGAACACCGTCATCCGTCCCTGACCCTCCAGCCAGTACTGCCACTCGTCGGCGTTAGGGTGCCAGTGCAGCTCGCGGATACCGCCTGGTTCGACCTCCACGCGCGCGGCAGCTATCGTCGTGGAAATGGCGAAGTTGCGCGAGTCGGTGATGCGCACCCAGCCGCCGGGAGCTCTGATCGGCTCCTGGCCCATCATGTGCCACGTGTAGGAGGCAGGCGGCTCCATCGCGCCTACCGTCGCATCGTCTAGTCGCGACGGCGGCACGTCGCCAGCGAACCTGTATCGAGTGTGCCCGATGTCGCTCGGCAGATGGTCGAACGCCGATGTGATCGTGCCCTCGCCGTATAGCAGCGCGTTGGTTATCAGATCGTCGAGCGCCTGCGCCGCGCGGCCCGGATCGCGAAGATATCTCCACTCGATCGAGCGAAAGCGATTGGGCGCTCGATCACGTCGTGGTCGCGGACGCCCGACGCGAGGCGCTGGAAGATCGCCGCACCCAGGACGTGCCTCTTTCAAAGACAAGCGTTGCGGCGATGAGGACCACGGCGGTCACCCCAAGTGGGAGCGCCGGGGCCCAGGTGCGTGCTTCCACCATGAGGATCCCGCCGACCGCGGCCCCGGCGAAAAGGCCGAGGAGGGTGGCAGCCAGCCGCTGTCGCTCTCCGCGCGTCTGCGACCAACCGGCCAGATCGCCCATCAGGACTGCCAGCGTCGCGGTGGCAGCAGTGGTGAAATCCGCCCGTACGCCGAGCGAGAAGATCGTCGCGGTCTGCATGCCCATCGCGGCTCCCGACAGCGCGATGAGCAGATCGCCCGTGCCGGTCGACGGGTTGCCGCTGACTGTCGCCCACAAAGCGAGGAACCCAGCCTGCAAGACCAGCGCCGGAGTCAGTGAGACGATGGCCGAACGCGGCCACACGCTGTCGGACTTCGGCGTTCGCCTAAGGATCCGCGCCGCGAGAAACGCTCCGAGCGCAAACGCAGCCGTAGCCGCGAGCGTACGGGACACCGACGGCCCAGGAGCTCCACCGACGCGGAAACCGAGGAAGGCGACGTTGCCTGTCATGAATGCCGAGAAGATCTTCCCGAGCCCAAGCCAGCTGATCGCATCGACAGCGCCCGTGGAGATGGTCAACGCGACGCACAACACGTCGCGTATGTGAGCTTCGTCGACACGGCTCGTCGCTGTCATCTGATATGTATCGTCAGCAGTCATCGCGTCCTCCTCTTTCGTTGGGTAGGAGTGACACATTCAGCGGGCCCGATGAATGGGACATGAGAGCCCGTCGCCTGCTTGGCGCTCCATCAGCCCCTCATCGCCGTCTCATCACCGCACGCCAGACTCACGCCATTCACCGGCGGATACTCATTGCCGCACCCACGCTGCTCGACCGTCGAGCGAGCCGTAAGTCCGCACAGCCACAACCGATCTCTACCTGAGAGGAGCAACGATGCATCAGACAGCACTCACAACCACCCAGCTTGGCCAGACGGGCCTGGAGATCACGCGCGTGGGGTTCGGCGCGTGGGCGATCGGCGGCGGCGACTGGGAGTTTGGCTGGGGCGCGCAAGACGATGAGCAGTCGATCGCCGCGACCCACCACGCGCTCGGCCAGGGCATCAACTGGATCGACACCGCCGCCGCCTACGGCTTCGGCCACTCTGAGCAGGTCGTCGGCCGCGCACTGCAGGACGTCGCCGAGAGGCCGTACGTGTTCACCAAGTGCTCGCTGCTCGAAGGCCCCGGGCGCACGGTCGCGCACAGCCTGAAGCGCGACTCGATCCTGCGCGAGGCGGAGAACAGCCTGGAGCGGCTCGGCCTCGACGCGATCGACCTTTACCAGATCCACTGGCCGATCCCCGAGGGGGACATCGAGGAGGGCTGGGCGGCGCTCGCCGAGCTCAAGGAGCGGGGCCTCGTGCACCACATCGGGGTGTCGAACTTCGATGTCGAGCAGCTGCGCCGGGTCGAGCAGATCGCGCCCGTCGAGACGCTCCAGCCCCAGTACTCGCTGATCGAGCGCGACATCGAGCGCGAGCTCCTGCCATACGCCGAGCAGGAAGGAATCGGCGTGATCGTCTACTCGCCGATGGGCTCCGGGCTGCTCAGCGGCGGCATGACCCGCGAGCGCGTGGAAGGCCTGCCCGAGGATGACTGGCGGGGGCGCGACGAGCGGTTCAACGAGCCGCAGCTCTCCCGCAACCTCGCCCTGGTCGAGCGCCTGAAGGCGGTCGCTGACCGCTATGACACGACCCCGGGCGCCGTCGCGGTCGCGTGGGCGCTACGCAATCCCGCGGTCGACGCGGCGATCGTCGGTTTCCGCCGGCCCGACCAGGTCGTCCCGATCCTGCCCGCCGCGAGCCTCGAGCTCAGCGACGAGGACGTGGCCGAGATCGAGCACGGTTCGGGGGCGAGCGCACCCGGTTCGTAGGCGGATGATCAGCACAGTCGCCGTACTCGCGGAGTCGATGCGCCTTTGTGAGGCGATGGGGCTCGATCAGCAGCAGTTCAACGCGCTGCTCGACGGCGGGCCACTGGGCTCCGTCTATGCCCTGCAAAAGCTCGACGAGATGCGCCGCCACGAGTATCCGGCCGGCTTTCCGGTCCGACTCGCCTTGAAGGACCTGGAGCTCGTGCGCGAGGTCGAGCAGAGCTCCCGCTCCACGATGCCATTGTTGGACGTGGTTCTCAAGCGTTTCCTGGCCGCGAGCCAGACCCTCGGCGATCAGGACCTGGCGGCGATATACGAGCTCGACGGGCCATGATCGGGCTCGGCGCTGCTCCCGCCGACGTCCTCTTTGACAGCGCGCATGATCTGGCGCTCGCCGATGATTGGTGCTCGGCTTTCACCACCGACGTGATCTCGCTCCTGCCGCGTGACGCCTTCCGCATGGCCTCGCACGATGTGATCGCGTGGCTCTCGGATGAGCGACTCGCGGGCGCAACCGATCGCCTGCTTCGCCGCGTCCGACTTCACACATTCGCTGCTTACGCTATCGACGAGCGTCCCGAGTCCGTCGATGTCGATTTCCATCGGCCCCGGGCGGTCCTCGGGAGCTAGTTCTCGCCCCAGCGACCGTCGCCGTGGTCGCGCGGCGAGCTATCGCCGTAGAACTGCCTGGCGAGCGCGAGCATGTCCGCCTCGGTCAGGTCCTCATCGTCGGACTCGATCGAGCCGACGATCCGCTTCATTAGGTCATGGTCGTGTTGTGCCAAGTACTGCGTGAACTGCAGCGTGCCGTTGCTGTGACCCTTGCCGTTGCCGATGATCAGTATTTGGGCCGCAGGCCTGAGCGCCTCGGCCAGCTCGGCGTACCACGATTTCGCGATCTCGCCGTACCAGCCTCCGGGGTTGTTGGCCTTGTGGTGCATCGTGCGCAGCCTGCCGGTGGCGTCCTCGGGCACGATTCTCGTCGGCGCGCTGTTCGATGCATCGGTCGGGTAGATGTCGGCACCGTGATAGCTGATGACCAGGATTGCGTGGCCCCTGGGCTCCGTCGCGGCCGGTTTTGCGCTCGCGTCTCGCCGCTCGTGCAGTCCCTCGGCGGTGATGCCAGCGGCGCCGAGCATGCGCCTGAGATCGACGAGCATCTGTTCGCCGACATCCTTCCCACTCGGCCGGTGGAGCGTCTCGGTCTCGCCACCAACACTGACCTTGAACTTGCCATTGTGCTCCTCGCTCACCTCGCCGATTGCCTCCAGCAGGGAGAGGACGTCACGCCACTCGACGTTATGGCTGACAGGGTGTGAGAGGATCGCCTCCGCCGTGCGGCGATGGTGGTGGTCGAGGTGGGTTGTGCCGGTCATGAGGACTCGAGGAGCTGCTTGGCGCGCGCCAACGCCTCGGCCAAGCTGTGCGCGCCGACAACGATCGCGCCGCCATCGCTCTGTGGTTCGATCCTGAGAACCAGCTCACCGTCCTCGACCCGCGTGAAACCAAAGAGCCTGCCGCCCAGCCAGAACTCGGCCGCGCCGTATTCGGCCTCCTGAGGGCTCACGACACTAACGTCAAGTTCATGCGAAGCGTGCATATGTCCCTTCCGTCCGCTTGTCCTCAGGAGCCTACCGCCGATGGCTGCTGAGGAGCACCAGCGCACCCCGCAAGCCACCAGCGGGCGCGGGCAGCGATACGCTCGACTACGATGTCCGCTGCCGCGCCCGGCGTGGCTCTAGGCAGCGGCCGCAAACGGTCCTCCACGAGGATCGGCGACCCGACCGCTGAGCGGATTTCCTCGTGGATGTCATGAGCTAGGGGGCCCGTGTAGGTGAAGTTGTCGATCCGGGCCGGACGGCCCGTCTCGAATACGGCCGTGGTCACGTTCTTGCCCCCGATCGGCCATCGGCTACCGAGAGGAAAGCGCTCGTGCTGGCTGGCGAGGATTGTGAACGTACCGTCGGACTCAAAACGGGTTAGATTCGCCACGTCGCAAAGAAGGAGCCGCTCGGCCTCCTCCGTTACCGACGCGAAAACCTCCTCGGGTGGCACGCCCCGAGCGACCAGCGACGCGACGCGACGCAACGCCGCCTGCTCGTCGGTGCCCACGTCGAGCATGACCGGAATCACCCGATCCGGGTCAATTCCCGCTGCTGCCGTGTAGACGGCCAGCTTGCCGATCGAGATGTCCATCCCGTTGGCACCCCAGTCGCCGATCCCGAGGATCTCCTGCGCGTCGGTGGCGACGATCAAATCGACATCGTCGCCTGCGCCACTACCGGGTCATAGACGACCGGCAGCATCTCCACCAGGTGATCCTGCAGCAGCCTGAAGTAGAGCACCTCGTTGCGGTCGTGCAGTGCCGCGAGGAAGGTGTTGCGCGCAAGATCGTCGGGCTGGCGTCCGTACTGCTCATAGGCGCGCCGCGACTGCTCCTCGAGCGACAGAACGCTCGCTGGGAGCAGCCCCTCGAGGCCGAGCGCGTTGCGCTCCTCAACCGTGAAGGCCGTGCCCCGATTCAGACGCGGGTCCCTCAGCAGATCCCGCCCGCGAGGCATCGAATGGGTGATCGTGGACATTCTCCTTCTCCTTTTCAGCGCTAGGAAACTCGACCGTGGGAGCTGCTGGTAGCTCGACGAGCGAGATGGTCCTAGGGCCAGATGAGACGGGTATGAGAACGTTTCCTGGCCCTCGTCATCGCGGGCCGGGGCGCCAACCTGAGAATGGCGTAGCCTGAATGCCGTCAATGGCGAGTAGCGAACGTATCGGCGTCGCACCGCTGACGGACGCCGGGGCCTCCGCATCCGGGGATCGCCGTTGGGCGGTCCTGGCCCTGCTCGGTGTCGCGCAGCTGATGGTCGTGCTCGATGCGACGATCGTCAACATCGCGCTGCCTTCCGCGCAGCGCTCGTTGGGCTTCTCGACCGATAGCCGGCAATGGGTCGTCACGGCGTACGCGCTGGCGTTCGGCAGCCTCTTGCTGCTGGGTGGGAAGCTCGGCGATCTGTTCGGGCGCAAGTGGACGTTCGTCGCGGGGCTCATCGGCTTCGCGACGGCCTCCGCGATTGGCGGATTGGCGCAATCCTTCGGGATGCTCGTCGCCGCGCGGGCGCTGCAGGGTGCCTTCGGTGCGCTGCTCGCGCCGTCGGCGCTGTCGCTGCTCACGGTCACCTTTGCGGGCTCGCCCGATCGGGCAAAGGCCTTTGGCATCTTCGGTGCGATCGCCGGGGGTGGCGCGTCGGTCGGGCTGATCCTCGGCGGGGTGCTCACGCAGACGCTGTCCTGGCGATGGTGCCTGTATGTAAACGTGTTGATCGCGCTGCCAACCGTGCTCGTGGCGTTGAGGCTCTTGCAGAACCATCCCCCTGAGAGTCGCCCGCGTATCGACGTCCCAGGCGTGCTGCTCGCCTGCGGCGGCCTGTTCGCGCTGGTGTACGGATTCTCCAACGCCGAGACGCACTCGTGGACGGCGCCGCTGACGATTGTCTCGCTCGCCACCAGCGTGGTCCTGCTCACCGCGTTCGTGGTAGTCGAGAGCCGCCGGGCCGATCCGCTTCTGCCGCTACACATCGTCAGGGACCGCGCCCGTGGCGGCGCCTACCTGTCGATCCTGCTGGCGGGCTCCGGGCTCTTCGCCGTGTTCCTGTTTTTGACCTACTACTTGCAAGAGAATCTCGGCTTCTCTCCGATCAAGACCGGCCTGTCGTTCCTTCCGTTGACGGCCGCGCTCGTGGTGACCTCCACGACGGTGCAGACGAAGCTGCTCTACCGCACCGGCGCAAAGCCGCTCGTCGCCGCCGGGATGACGCTCGGATTGATCGCGATGCTCCTGCTAACGCGCCTCTCGCCCGGCGCCAGCTATGTAGGCCACGTCCTGCCCGCGCTCCTCATCACAGGGCTCGGAGCCGGCTCGATCTTCGCACCCGCGTTCAGCACCGCCACACTCGGAATCGCCGGCTCGGAGGCCGGCGTGGCCTCCGCGATGGTCAACACCTCGCAACAGGTAGGCGGCTCGGTTGGCACCGCGCTGTTGAGCACGATCTTCGCCAGCGCGACCGCAGCCTTCGCTTCCAGCCACGCCGGTACGCCCGGGCTCAATGACGCGGCATCAATCCACGGCTACACCACCGCTTTCGCCTGGGCCGCGGGCATCTTCGCCGTCGGGCTGCTACTCGCGCTGCTGATCCTTCCCTCGCAACGGGGGAGCGCTCCCTCGGTACCAAAGCAAGCTGTGGATCACCCAACGGCGACTGCCCCGACAGCGACGGCAGCGCCAGCGGCGACCGCGATGTTGGTCACCGGACCCTGTTGTCACTTCGGTGTGGCGCTGCACAGCGCGAGCGACGTCGACGGTTAGCCCGCACGGTTAGGAACGATCAGCACGGGTCGTTGCGCGTGGACCGAGAGTCCATGCGAGACGCTGCCGAGTAGGGCGCTGCGGACCGCGCCGCGTCCACGCTGGCCGCAGACAATCAGTCCGGCGTCGATCTCTCGAGCGATTTCGCCGATCGTCTCGACGGTCGAGACTGTAGCTTGCGCGATTCGCGCCGAGGCCTTGTAGCCATGCTCGCGGGCGCCCGCGGCACCCTCCTCGGCGAGCCGTTTAGCGAAATCGGCCTCTTGCTCGTCGATTTCGCCCTCGTTGGGTACTGCCGTCAGGAACGAGCCTGCCCGCACCAGGCTGACCACCGCGGGCATCCATACGACCAGCACTACGGCATCGGCAGGGTGGGCTACGAGCTCGCCGGCGGCGCGCAGCGCCGACCTCGAACC
>Ga0181531_10002241_pt1 | contig 12092 bp, 9 predicted proteins | sample PEATcosm2014_Bin_38_FD_119743 | JGI IMG/M metagenome (GOLD analysis project Ga0181531, IMG submission 119743) | Peatland microbial communities from MTU Mesocosm Facility, Houghton, MI, USA - PEATcosm2014_Bin11_10_metaG | ecosystem: Environmental > Terrestrial > Soil > Wetlands > Peat | place... | reverse complement strand
TTCTCGGTGACCTTGAAGTCGGCGATGACGCCGTCTTTCATGGGCTTGATGGCGACGATGTTGCCGGGCGTGCGGCCCAGCATCTCTTTGGCCTCTTTGCCTACAGCTTCCACCTCACCGGTATTCTTGTTGATGGCCACGATGGAGGGTTCGTTGACGACAATGCCCTTGCCCGCAGCATAGACCAGGGTGTTGGCGGTGCCGAGATCGATGGCCAGATCGCTCGAAAACATGCTGAAGAGAGAGCGAAGGCCGTGCGACCTGGAGGGGCGCGATGGATAACCGTTCAATGACATTGGAAAATGGTTCTACCTCAAGGCTTATTGTACGGCCCCCGGACCGGGGCCGTATCTGAAGTCCGCTTTCGGCGCAAAGGACCGTCCCATTGCGGTAAACTCAGGTGTTTGTTTCCCAGGGCGCACCTTGCGGGCTGCCCGGACGACCGGGGATGGCTTGTTGGGGTTTTTACTCCTGAGGAGTGCGTTGCGCCGGATCTGGTTGCCGCACTCCGTTTTCTCCGCAATGTGGTCAGCCCCTGGGTTTGTCATCCGTGGATTTGGTCCGGATCAGGCCAGGCGCAATAGATTTTGCTTTTGCGGATTGACCGCCGACAATAGATCCCTGACAAGTGTTTTCGAGGTTTCCATGAATTACCCCACGTTTCACAATCTGATTAGCGGCGACTGGCTGCCGGCCCAAAGCGGAAAGACCATCCTCAACCTGAACCCCGCCGACCACTCCGACGTGGTGGGTGCGTTTCCGTCTTCCCACGCCGACGATGTAGATCTGGCAGTGGCGGCGGCAAAGAAGGCATTCGCTCTGTGGCGGCTGGTTCCAGCCCCCAAGCGGGCTGAGGTTCTGGTCCGCGCCGGCCTGCTGCTTCAGCAGCGCAAAGAGCAGTACGCCCGCGAGATGACCCGCGAAATGGGCAAGGTGCTGGCCGAAACGCGCGGCGACGTGCAAGAGGCAATTGACGAAGCGTTTTACGTCGCCGGAGAGGGAAGGCGGCTGTTTGGGCAAACTACTCCCAGCGAGTTGCAGAACAAGTTCGCCATGAGCGTGCGCATGCCCGTGGGCGTGGTGGGTCTGATTACGCCGTGGAACTTTCCCATGGCAATCCCCTCGTGGAAGCTTTTCCCCGCGCTGGTTTCGGGCAACACTTGCGTCATCAAACCGGCTACCGATACGCCGCTTTCGACATATAACCTGGTGCAGGCTCTCATTGACGCCGGCCTGCCGCCGGGTGTGGTCAATATAGTCAGCGGCAGCGGCTCGGCCGTGGGAAGGTCGCTGGTGGAACACCCTGACGTTCGCGCGATCAGCTTTACCGGATCCAGCGAGGTGGGGTCGCTGGTAGCCCAGCGTGCCGCGGCCACATTCAAACCAGTGTCGCTGGAAATGGGCGGCAAGAACGCTCAGATCGTGATGGACGACGCCAACCTGGAACTGGCTCTGGACGGCGCGCTGTGGGGGTCCTTCGGCACTACCGGCCAGCGTTGCACGGCTACCAGCCGCATCTTGCTCCAGAGGGGCATCGCTGACCGGTTCGCCGACGAGTTTGTCGCGCGAGCCAGAAAACTCACAGTCGGCAATGGGCTGGATGAATCGATCGAGGTCGGACCGCAAGTGAATGCGAACCAGATTGAGACTTCGACGAAGTATGTTGCGATCGCCCTCGCCGAGGGCGCTAAGTTACTTGCCGGCGGGCATCCACTAACTGAAGGCGCTTATGCCCACGGCACTTTCTTCGAACCAACGGTGCTGGGCGCGGTAACTCCCACCATGCGCATCGCCCGGGAAGAAGTCTTCGGGCCGGTGGTCTCTCTTCTTGAATTCGACAGCTTCGAGGAAGCGATCGAAATAGCCAACTCCATCGACTACGGGCTGTCGACAGCGCTTTACACCAAAGACGTGAACCGGGCATTCACCGCCATCCGAGACCTGGAGGCCGGGATCACTTACATCAACGCCCCGACAATAGGCGCGGAGGTCCACCTACCTTTCGGCGGCGTAAAACACACCGGCAACGGCCACCGCGAAGGCAATGGGGCGATTGACTTCTTCACCACCTGGAAGGCTGTGTATGTCGATTACTCCGATAAGCTGCAACGAGCGCAGATTGATAACGCGGAGTAACATGCGGATCCTCGCCTGCGCGACTTGAGGACCTTGTCCTACCGGACGATATTCGGCAATGAACTGATCTATCTCCTGATTCTCACATGCAGGACGCCAGCGCCGCCGTGCGTGAGCGTGCAGTCCGCACTCTGGTCGCACCGGTAATGAATGGAGACAGGAAAGTCCCGCCAACTTGAGTCAGTGCCTTCTTCCCGCTTATTGTCGAAATAGAAGATTCTTCCGGCGCTGGTTTCGATGACTTCACGGGAGGTGTCGTACTCGACAATTTCATCATCTCCTTCAATGGCGAAGGACAGAATCTTTGCCGGGGACTTGGAGGCTATCTTTTTGCGTGCGCCAGCCTTTTGAGGGATTGGAATTGGCGCGTTGGCCAGTATCTCCTCCCGGCGCTTCCGCAACTCGTCCTGCTCGGCAAGGGACGGAAAATTGGGAGAGAAACTCCAAGAAGCTGTGTTCTCATAGGCTTTCCTGGAGCATGGTGCCTGCCCCCGTGCGTTTATCGCCGCAATTTGTCCATCCGGCCCGATCTCATCCTGGAATATATCCTTTCCCTGCTCCCTCTGGTGTTCCGTAGCGTCCAATCGCACGAAATCAGTCCCTTGCGCCAGCTGGCTGGTGGCAACATCGGCACTATCCGTTTTCACCGCAAGCGCGTTGGGCGCGGGTGAGGCAAGAACTGCCGCATTCCGGGGATCGAATCTCAGAACGATGTCCCAAGAGCACAGCGCAAATCCCTTGGCGTCGTTCAATTGAACGCCGATGGAAAGAGGGCGAGGTGAAGCGGCAACCGCAAGTGCAAATCCCCCCGCCTGGTCTTTGCCGCTGGGTTCAAACCCCAGGCGGTATTCGAGCTTTTTATCCCATTCGGTAAAAAGATGGCCCCTCAAGCCAACCGCGCTGGAGGTGAGGGAACCTAAATCGTATGGCCCAGCCGCGTCGCCCGAACTCCAGGGAGCGGCGGCGATGACGACACCACAAAGAACTCCGAGGCCTACGCCTGCCGCGGCATAGAGTTGCACAGGATTCCCTTGGAATGTCTCAATTCGCTGCTGAAGCAGGTCAAGCAGTTTTGGGCGGGAGGGTTGCGGTTTGATGATGGGTTGCCTGGGTTGCCCATCGATGACCTCGCTGAAGGGATAGTGCTGGAGGGGATCGGCGACCACCTGGGAGGGATTCTGCGTTTCCCGATCGGCCATGCCGCTGCCGGGGTCTTTCCCATCCGCATCCGTCATGGTGACGCACCTTCCTCCGGCTGCCGGACCCTGCAATTTGAGGGAACAGCATCATTAGAGCACTTGTTTGAAACAGCGACAAGGACATACGGTTCAGGGGCACACTTGGAATACCCCACGCGCCATCAGGCTCCTATGACTTCGCCTCCTCGAGGACATCCCGGAGCGCGAAACTGGTCTCCAGCCTTGTAACTCCCGGGAGCCGCGATAACTCGCCCTGGTGGAGGCGGCCGTAGTCGTCAATATCCGCTACGCGTACGACTAACATGTAGTCGTACTGGCCGGCCATCAGGTGGCAGCTTGTTATGCCCTTGCATTTGCGGAGAGCGGCCTCGAAGGCACCCAGCACCGCCGCCGACTGGCGCTCCAATGTGACTCGAATGTAGACCGTCATACGCTTGCCCAGCAGCCGATCGTCGATCTGGGCTCGATAGCCTCGGATGGCGCCTGAAGTCTCCAATGCCTGAATGCGCCGCGAGGCCGCCGAAGCGGACAGCCCGACCGCTTCTCCCACCTCGTAGTTGGTAGCTCGGCCGTGGCGCTTCAGATGGTGGAGGATCGCCGCGTCGAGATCGTCGAGTCCGGCGGCGTCTCCGGCTGTCGCAGCGTCTCCGGGTTCGCGCTTTGGCCAGGCGACGCCAGATTCTTGCGCAAAACCGTCATTGTTCTCACGTTTCGTTCCCATACGGTGCTTTTACCACAAAGTTTGCACACATTGAAAGTCCCATGCGCCGTAGGATTCCTGGTAGTTGCCAGTGGACGCAAGCCCGGCGCCAAATCCGCCCTCTTTGAAGGGCTGGGTGGCGCCGGGGTCCCTTTGACGTTCAGACCGCCCCGGCCTGCATCCAACTCAACGGTACTGACCCAAATCAGGAGGAAACCATGGTCATCGGCGTTCCCAAAGAGATCAAGGATCAAGAGGCCCGGGTGGGCGTAACCCCGGCGGGCGTGAAGGCCCTCACCGAAGCCGGCCACACGGTTTTGGTCGAGAGCGAGGCCGGCGCGCAATCCAGCTTTCCCGATGCGGAGTACCAGAACGCGGGCGCGGAGATTGTGGGCGAGGCCGGCCACGTCTGGGGCAAGTCCGACCTGGTTGTCAAGGTGAAGGAGCCTATCGAGAAGGAGTACGCCTTCTTTCGCGAGGGACTGGTGCTGTTCACCTATCTGCACCTGGCTCCGCTCCCGGGACTGACCGACAAGCTGCTCGAGTCCAAGGTCATCGGAATCGCGTATGAAACGGTGCGCGACCGCCAGGGAACGCTGCCGCTGCTGACGCCGATGAGCGAAGTGGCGGGCAGAATGAGCGTGCAAGTGGGCGCGACCTATCTTGAAAAGGAGCGTGGGGGGCGCGGCATTCTGCTGGGCGGCGTGCCCGGCGTGCCGCCGGCTCATGTCTGCATTCTCGGGGGCGGGGTCGTGGGCACGAACGCCGCCAAGATCGCACTCGGCTTCGGCGCCAAGGTCACGCTGGTGGATGTGAACCTGAACCGGCTGCGCGAGCTGGACGATATCTTCGGCGGACGGCTCTACACCCTGGCCTCGAACAGCTACAACCTTGCGCACGCAACCAGAGAGGCCGACCTAGTGATCGGCGGAGTGTTAATCCCCGGCACGACGGCTCCCAAGATCGTGACGCGCGCCATGGTGGCCCGGATGAAGAAGGGTGCGGTGATTGTGGATGTGGCCATCGACCAGGGCGGTTGCGTGGAGACGGCGCGTCCGACTTCGCACTCCGATCCCAGCTACGTGGTGGACGGCGTGGTGCACTACTGCGTGACCAACATGCCGGGCGCGGTGCCGCACACGTCCACGCTGGCCCTGACCAACTCGACATTCCCCTATCTGCTGCGAATTGCCAATCTTGGCGCGCGGGAGGCGCTGCATCAGGATGCGGGGCTGGCCGAGGGATTGAATACCTGGGTGGGCACACTTACCCATCGCGGCGTGGCCGAAAGCCAGGAACGGGCCTGGACCGCGTCTGCAAGCCTGATCGCTTGATCGAACATCCAGACCGCATCCGCCCCCAGGCATCGAGCGAATGCGGCCACCTGGTGTCCTCGAAACGTCCCGGGCCTCTCTCCCCTGCGCAATCGAAAGCCCGCGAGACTGCCGAGAGTGGTAGATTTTCTACATCATGCTCAAGCATCTGGCGATAGTCGCTGTGCTGGCTGCCGCACAGGCGCCTCTTCCCGTGTCCACGCCAGCCCCGGGGCAGACATTCAAGCCTCCCACGATCGCGCGTCCGATCCCAAGCAACGCCGCGAATAGCAGCAAGAGTCCGGTCATTGCGGCTCCTTCGGCCGCCGCCCGGGCGCCCGTGCCAGTTCCAGGGCAGGCGTCCAAGCCTCCCGGTCCCGCTCATCCGATCCCAAGCAGCGCCACGAACAGCAGCAAGGGCCCTGCCGGTGCGGCTCCTTCGGCCGCCGGTCTGCAAGACACGGGAACCCTGAGCGGCAAGAGCGGACTCGAAGAAGGATCGAACGAGCCCCGGCAGCCCTTTGTTGTAAGCATTCCCGCTCCGTTACCTCAGCCGTGGACGTTGCAGGAACGAATCACCTGGGGAGCCAACCTGGTGCTCGTTTTCCTGGGATACATCGGAGTCCTTTTGGCCCTGCGGACCCTTAAAGCCATTGAACGTCAAACGAAATCCGGGGAAGACACCGCTCAAGCCGCTCTCGAGAGCGCCCACTTGGCACTTTTGCGTGCCCAGACAATCATCGATTCCGAAAGGCCCTGGCTCCTGATAGCGGCTGAGCCGTCCAGGACCATCCAGAACTGCTTCAGAATCATTGCCACGAACCGTGGCCGCACGCCAGCCAAGATCGTCGGCATGAAGGATCAAATAAGGGTTGCGATCGATGAAAGGCACCTGCCAAAGATCCCTGAATATGAGAACCCAGAATCGGGCACCCTGGGCGTCCCAATGATTCTGCTTCCTGGCGAATCCACCGACATCCGGCGAGTTTCCCTGGAGGACGTGAACCGGATGCACCTTGTGCTCTGGGAGGATCGGGCGTTTGTGTATGGAAAAGTTACTTATCGGGATTTGATTGAGTCTGCCGACACGCAAGTCTACGAGACAGACTGGTGCTGTTGGTTCATTTACAGAGACGAAAAAGGCGATCTGGTTCTAGCCGGACCTCCTGAATACCACCGGCACAGATAGGGTGGGGGCGAGCGCAAGACTAAGTTGAGGGATGCCGGCCCGGGACCGCGAACGAAGGCGCATTTGCACCAATCGAAGACGTCAAGCGAAGCCAGGATCCATGGCCGCATCCTCATTTCCGCATTCCAAGGCGTCGTAACGCTGGCGTTCAATGCAGCTGAAGTTTCCTATTGACAATTAATTTCTATTAGAGATATATCTTATAGTCATATGGCGCCACGTTCAAGTTCAAGCATGGAAGTGCTTCTCGGCCTGTTGACCATCGCACCCATGTCGGGATACGACCTGGGGATGACCATCCGGGGATCGGTCGGTCACTTTTGGAACGAGAGCTATGGGCAAATCTATCCAAACCTGAGAAAGCTTGCTGCGGAGGGCCTCGTAACCGCGAAGACGGAACGGCAAAAAGGCAAACCGGACCGGCACATTTACTCCATCACGAAAAAGGGACACGAGCATTTGGCCAGGTGGCTGGCGGTGCCGCCACAACCGGAGATTCCGCGCAATGAATTGCTTTTGAAGATCTTCTTCGGTGCGCAGGTTTCCCCGGACATTCTGATTGGATATTTGGAGCACATGGCGAAGGGAGAGCGCGCGGTACTCGACCAAATCAAACGAACGGCTGAGGAGATCGCCAAAAACCAGCAATATCCCGACGCACCTTATTGGAGGATGACGGCACGTTTCGGACAATTCGAGCTGAAAGCGCACCTGAAGTGGGCAGAAGAGACATTGGCGGAACTCAGCAAGATAGCCCGGATACAACCAAGCCGGGGAGAAGCAGGAAAGGAAAAGAATCATGCGGGGAGATGAGATTCTTGCGTCGAAAGACCTGGAACCGCGCCAAAAAACCAGGCAGGTTGCGTCCTGGTTGCACCTTGCCGGCTTCCTCCTGATCGGGGCCGGTGTTGTGGCGATGGGCTTTCTTGCCCAGCACTCATCCACGGGCGGGGGTGGGCCAACGGCTCCCGGCCAGCTTGGAAGCCACAGTCAGGCGATTCACATTTATCTTGTCGCAATCCTGATGGACTGGGCGCTCCTTTATTACTGCTGGGCCGGTGTCCATCACCGGGGGGGTGGTCTGGGAACGATTTCGGGCGGGCGCTGGACCTCGTGGAAGAGCGCCGCGGTGGATTTGGGAATTGTGGTCCCGTTCTGGGCGCTGTGGGAGAGTTCGGCGTATGCGGTTCATTTGCTGCTGGGCCCGAGCAGCGCGAAGACCGTCGATAGCCTGTTACCGCAGAGCTTTCTTGAAGTCCTGCTTTGGATTGCAACCTCGATCACCGCCGGCTTTTGCGAGGAGATTGCATTTCGCGGCTACCTGCAGCGTCAGTTTCACGCGCTCAGCGGGAGCGCTGCGGCGGCCGTGCTGGCACAGGGTTTGGTGTTCGGACTGTTTCATTCCTATCAGGGCTGGAAGAATGTGATCGTGATCTTTGTGCTTGGAGTTCTCTATGGAATGCTGGCCGCGTGGCGCAAGAATCTGCGCGCAAACATCGTCGCTCACGCATTCTCCGATATCTGGGAAGGCTGGCTGAAGTTTGTGGTCTGGAGGTAGACATCAACGGCGCCAGCGGTGACAGGGTTGCGGCTTCCCGTTCTATTTGCAGGCGGAATGCGGTGGAATCCCAGGTCTCACAATTGAGGCCTCGGCACCCAGGATTCGCAGTGAACTGTCCTTCCAACCTCGATTCATCATTTCGATTCTCAGCCTGGTCTGCGCGAACCGCTCTATAATTGGCCCCATGCCGCCCCTTGGCAATGTCCGGCGCCGGTCAGTTGCCCTGCTTGCGGGCGGAGTGCTGCTGGTCTTTGTCGTGTTAGGCGCGCTGCAGGCATTCAATACTTCCAATGTCCGGTTTCTCAATCCTGAAACCTCCGGCGAAACGCTGGTCTTTACGGGCCTGACCGTGCTGGTTTTCCTGCTGCTGCTGGTCTTGCTGATGCTGCTGCTGAGGAACATCCTCAAGCTGTATGCAGACCAAAGCAGCAGCGCACTGGGCGCTCGACTGCGCACGCGGATGGTGCTTGGCGCGGCGTTGATCGCGCTGACCCCGGCTGTCTTCATGTTCCTGTTCAGTTTTCAGTTGATGAACCGTTCAATCGACCGTTGGTTTTCGCCGAACACATCGGAGTTGCGCGAAGATTCGACGCGCGTGGTGCTGGAGTTGGCGCAATACGTGACCAGCAATGCGCGCGGAGAGGCGGAGTCCATCGCGGCCACCGGTGCCCCGGACCTCGGCCAGCCGGCACTGCAGGATGTGCTGGGGTCCCACCGCATCACGCTGGACGGCGGCTTTGCCGTGGTCTACGACAAGGATCGGCGGGTACTGGCGAGCTTTCAGGCGCCGCCGGAATCGAGCGCGGCCACCCTGCTTCTGTGGCTGGACGAAGGCGAGCAGGGCACAGCAATTCCACTCAAGGGGCCACTCTCGGCAAGTCTGCTTACCACGGCGCAACGCAGCGATGAGCCAGTGATCAAGGTGGCGGGCCAGGAGTACGCACTGGGCATATCGGTCACCGCCTCGGGCAAGGTGGTGGTGACGGCGCTCCCCATGCCTCAGGGGCTGAGTCAGACCACGGCGCGCATCCGTGCCGGCGCCGCCGCCTATTGGGAACTGTTTCGCTCGCGCCACCAGATCCGCACTATCTTCTTCCTGATGCTGTTGTTGATTACCGTCTTTGTATTCTTCTCCAGCGTCTGGCTGGCTCTGTTCCTCTCCAAACAGATTACCCGGCCTGTGGAGGCGCTGGCGGACGCGATGGACGAGTTCGCCACGGGCAAGTACGAGCATCGAGTAGCAGTGATCGCCAGCGGGGAGATGGGCGACCTGGTGCGCAGCTTCAACCACATGGCGGCGGATCTGGACGCCAGCCGTCAGTTGGCGGAGAGTTCGTCGGCCCAGCTGACGGCAGCCAACCTGGCCATCGAAGAGCGGCGACGCGAGCTGGAGACGATTGTCGAGACGATTCCCTCCGGCGTGGTGACCCTGGATGGCGCAGGAGTTGTGCTTCAGTCCAATCGCGCTTTTGCAGCGCTGATGGGGCATCGCGAGGACGCCGGCCTGGCCGGGGTGAGAATCGAGACGCTGCTGCCGGCAGATTGTGCAGAGGATCTGGCCGGCGTGATCCGGCGCGGACACCGCATGGGTGCGGCCTCGACCGAGATTGAGTTCCGTGCCCGTGGACGCTCCTTTCATCTAGCCATCACCAGCGCGCGCCTTGAACTGGCGCACGGCCAACAGGGGTCGGTGCTGGTGGTCGAGGACACCACCGAGCTACTGCGCGCACAAAGGCAGCTGGCGTGGAAGGAGGTGGCGCAGCGGGTGGCCCATGAGATCAAGAATCCGCTGACGCCGATCGCGCTCTCCGCCGAGCGCATTGCCAGGCATCTCGACCGGGGCCAGGCGGACTCACCCAACGTAATCCGCAAGTGCAGCGAGGTGATTCTCGGCTGCGTGAGCACATTGCGCACACTGGTGGATCAATTCTCCGCGCTGGCGCAATTCCCCGCACCGCAGCCAAGGGCCTGCGATATGAACCAGGTGGCAGAGGAGGCGCTGGCGCTGTTTGCAGGCAGGCTCGGCGGCATTACGGTGGAGCGGGATCTGGAGCCAGGCTTGCCGACCGTGCTAGCCGATCCCGAAGCCATCCGCCGCGCGTTGGCCAACCTCATCGACAATGCCGCCGAGGCCATGCAGGGCAGTCTGCTGCGGGTGCTTGGAGTCAGTAGCTCGATCAGCGAGGATGGCGGAGCGATCGAGGTGGTTGTCTCCGACACCGGCCATGGGCTGACGGATGAGATTCGCGAACGTCTGTTTCTGCCGTTCTACTCGACCAAGCAGCGCGGAACCGGGCTGGGCCTTTCCATCGCGGCCAAAATTGTGCAGGAACACGGCGGCTCGATCCGCGCCGAGGCCAATAGCCCCAAGGGTGCGCGCTTTCTGCTGCGGCTGCCGTTGATGGAGCCCCCAGCAGGTCCGCAGGCGGCGCAGCCCGCGGAGGGAGCCGACCTCGCTGCACCGGCCGTCTCTCCAGCCTCGCTCTCTGGATTGCGCTCATGAATCACATCCTGGTGGTGGACGACGAGGCAGAGATTCGCACGTCGCTGGAAGATATCCTGCGGGAGGAGGGCTATGGCGTGGCCAGCGCGGCAACCGCTGGCGAGGCGCTGATTCTGCTGCAAGACGCCCCCTATGACGTGGTTTTACTTGATATCTGGCTTCCGGACCGGGACGGGCTCGATGTCCTATCCGACATGCACCAATTGGCCGTGGAGATGCGCCCGGAGGTGGTCATCATCAGCGGCCACGGCACCATCGAGGCCGCCGTGAAGGCAACCAAGCTGGGCGCATACGATTTTCTCGAGAAGCCGCTTTCGCTGGATCGCACGCTCATCGTGCTGAAGAACGCGGTAGAGGCGCGGCGCCTGCGCACGGAGAATATCGAGTTCAAGCGACAGTTCAACGTGGGATCGGTGCTGACCGGCGAAAGCATTCCGGTAAAGGCGCTGCGTCAGCAGATACGGCTGATGGCGCCCACCAATGGCCGGGTGCTGATCTACGGCGAGTCCGGCACCGGCAAGGAACTGATTGCCCGCGCCATTCATGCCGAGAGCCAGCGCCGCGACCGCGTCTTTGTCGAGCTGAACTGCGCGGCCATCCCCGAGGCGCACATCGAGGCCGAACTGTTCGGTTACCGGCACGGGGCGCAGCCGGGCGGCCCGCTCGAACAGCGCGGCACCCTGGAACGCGCAGACGAAGGAACGCTGTTCCTGGACGAGGTGGGCGACATGAGCCTCAAGACCCAGGCCAAAGTGCTCTCTGCCCTCGACGATCAGCTTTTTACGCCGGTCGGTGGCACGCAGCCTTTGCGCGTGGACGTTCGCCTGATTGCCTCCACCAACAAGGACCTGGAAGAAGAGATCGCCAAGGGGAACTTCCGCGAGGATTTGTTCTACCGGCTCAACGTGGTTCCGTTCTTTGTGCCGCCGTTGCGCGAACGCAAGCAGGACATTCCGTTGCTGGCGCGCGAGTTTCTCGCAGATTTCGGCCGCCAATACGGGCGACCGCGCATGGACATCGGCGATGAGGCGCTGGAGGTTCTGGCGCAGTACCACTGGCCCGGCAACGTGCGCGAATTGAAGAATGTGATCGAGCGGGTACTTATCCTCAATCCCCGCACCCTGCGGATCGAACGCAAACATCTGCCCCCGTTGACCCACAAGGCCGGAACGCGCTCGACAGAGGAGTTTTCTTCGCTTCAACAGGCGCGCGACGCCTACGAGCGCGAGTACATCCTCAAGAAGATCGAAGAAGCCCGCAACAATGTAAGCCACGCCGCGGAACTGCTGGGTCTGGAGCGCAGCCATCTCTACCGCAAGATGAAGGCGCTGGGAATCAATGTGCGAGAGTAATCGCTGTCCGGAAGCGAACACAGGTTTGCGAGAGCGGACAGCAGGGGGCATGGCCAGGACGCACGAGTTGTGCCTATCACCTTGCTCATGAACCATTTGGCAGCAACACTTTCATTCGTCGTTTTGGCAGCAGGATTGC
>Ga0181531_10002240_pt1 | contig 12096 bp, 5 predicted proteins | sample PEATcosm2014_Bin_38_FD_119743 | JGI IMG/M metagenome (GOLD analysis project Ga0181531, IMG submission 119743) | Peatland microbial communities from MTU Mesocosm Facility, Houghton, MI, USA - PEATcosm2014_Bin11_10_metaG | ecosystem: Environmental > Terrestrial > Soil > Wetlands > Peat | place... | reverse complement strand
GCCGAAAGCTCTCCTCTACTCCCCGCTGGACTGTGGCGCGCCGTCGCCGCGTTTCTGTCTTTGGCGGCGCTCGCCACCATAACCCTCTATTTGGCGAACCGGGTGTACTACCCGCTGCTCGCCGTACTCGTTATTGAAATCCTGTTTCGCCGGTGGCTTCGCCCTGGCGCCGAATCCGCGATGCACGGGGTTTCGTGCAATGCCGAGGGCTTGCTGCTCTTCGCGCAAATCCTGGCGCGCTTCGAGGGAGAAAATTTTTCCGCATTGCCGCTGCAGGCCATGTCTGCCCAATTGCGCGGCGACACCGGTGAGCCGCATCACGCCCGCGCTTCGCAAGCTATCAAAAAACTGGCGCGCATCGTGGCGTGGATTGACGGCGAACACAGTCTCGTCGGCCATCTCGCCGAAGTCCCGTTCCTCTACAGCATTCAGGTCGCCTACGTCGCGGAAGCTTGGCGCCGCCAATACGGGCGGCACTTACGCGCCTGGGCCGCCGCCGCCGGCGAAATGGAAGCACTGCTCTCTCTCGCGGGATACGCCTATGAACATCCGCAAGACCCTTTCCCCAAATTTGGGCCAGCCACGGATCCAGCCGCCGCCCCGCGCTTCCACGGCGAACAACTCGGCCACCCGTTAATCCCCGCGGCGCGCTGCGTGCGCAACTCCGTCTCGCTGGACGCCGCCACACGCGTGCTCCTCGTCAGCGGCTCAAACATGTCCGGCAAGAGCACTTTCCTGCGCACCGTCGGCATCAACGCAGTGCTCGCCATGGCCGGCGCGCCCATTCGCGGCGCGTCCCTGCAACTTTCCCCTCTGGCCATCGGCACGCGCATCCGCAGCGGCGACTCGCTGCAGGAAGGCCGTTCCAATTTTTATACGGAAATTCTGCATATCCGGCGCGTCTTCGATCTCCTGCGGCAAAGTGAACGCCCGCTGCTTTTTCTTTTCGACGAACTGCTCGAAGGTACGAACTCGCACGACCGCCGCATCGGCGCGCAAAGCCTGCTGGAGGCTCTGCTCAAGCACGGCGCCATCGGCATCGTCACCACGCACGATCTAGCGCTCACGGAAATCGGCGCGACCATCGTTACCACAATCGGCGCGCCACTTCGCAACATGCATTTCGCCGATCAAGTGCGCGACGGAAAAATGTTTTTCGATTATCAATTGCGCGACGGCGTCGTCACCAAGAGCAACGCCCTCGAACTCATGCGTCTCGTCGGCCTGGACATGTAGCTGAGCGTCCGCGGGCGTACAATCTCTTCGAGTCCACTTCGTAAGGAGTTTTCATGGCTCATCGCCACCTATGTCTAGCCACTGCGGCATTTATTTTTTGCGCCGCAATCATCATGCTTTCCGCCCCGATTACCCAAGCGCAAAGCGCCGACCAACTCGGCCAGGTGCAATTCCCCACCAGCTGCCAGCCCGCCGCGCAGCCGCTGCTCGAGCAAGGCCTGGCCCTGCTCCACTCCTTCCAATACACGCAGGCCCGCGACACCTTCCGCGAGGCCGCCAAAAACGATCCCGCGTGCGCGATGGCCGATTGGGGCCAAGCCATGGCGCACTATCACCAACTCTGGGATTTTCCGCAGCCCCACACCTTAAAAGAAGGGCGCGAAGAAATTCAGCAAGCGCAAAAACTCACCATCCCCACGGAGCGCGAACGTGCCTACATCGCCGCTGCCGCCGCGTTCTATCAGGACGACGCCAGCCTCACGCAGGAACAGCGCGCCACCGCGTATTCTGCGGCCATGGCGAAGTTGCACGCCCTCGCGCCGCAAGATATGGAAGCCGCCGAGTTGTACGCTCTCTCCCTAGTTGCGCTGGCCGTGCTGAATGTAGACGCCCACGCCAACCGCCTGCAGGCCATCGCAATTCTCAATCCCATCTTCGTCGCGCACCCGAACAGCCCAGGCGCCGCGCATTATCTGATCCACGCCACCGATACGCCGGAGCTCGCGCCGCAAGGTCTGGCTGCGGCGCGCGCTTACGCCAAAATTGCGCCCGATTCTTCGCACGCCATCCACATGCCGTCGCACATTTTCAATCGTCTTGGCCTGTGGCAGGAATCCATCGCCTCCAACATCGCCGCCTCGGCCTCCGCGGCGCACGCCACGGACATGCACACAGCCGAATCGCACTATCAAACGCACGCCATGGATTATCTGGACTACGCGTACCTGCAAAGCGGCGAAGAAGCCAAAGCCCGCGCGGTGGCCACGGCGGAAATGGGCGTGCACGGCTCCGACGACGAAGAACGCGCCCATCATCGGGCGTTGCTCGAAGCCCGTAACGCTCTGGAACTCCACCGTTGGAAGGAAGCCGCGGAGTTAAAAGTCCCGGAAGTGCGCGAACTCTGGCAAGACACCACCTGGTGGGCGAAAGCGATCGGCGCCGCGCGCACCGGCGATGTGGCTGCCGCGAAGACTGACGTTGAGAAATTTAGGGAAATCGTGACGCAGCGCGAAAAGCAGAGCCAGAGCGAAGGCTACAAAGCACCCGACGAGAAAGCCACGGATCTGCGCGAAGCGGAAGCCTGGCTGCTCTTCGCACAGGGTAAATCGCAAGAGGCCATCGCCGAGCTCACCGCCGCGGCCCGGCACGAAGAAAGCCAGGGCGTCGAGTCCGTGGATATTCCCGCGCGCGAAATGCTCGCCGACATGTACGCCGAATGGAAGAAGCCTGCAGAAGCGCTAGCGGCCTATAACACCGCGCTGAAATTTTCGCCAAACCGCTTCGACGCCCTCTACGTCGCAGGTTTAGCTGCCAAAGCGGCCGGCGATGCCGCAGCTTCGCAGACTTACTTTGCGAAACTCAGCGCCATCGCCGGACCAAACGCGGATCGCCCCGAACTGGCCGAAGCCAAAACCTACTTGGCCCGCAAATAACTTCCGGAAAAAATTGCCAAGATCTCCCAGGAAGTTCTAGAAGTGGAACCCCAACTCCGCGGTAAACGCGCGCGGCGTCACGTAGTGCGTCCCGCTGAAGGTGGATAGAAAGTTGTACAGCGCCGTCTTGTCCGTAATGTTGATCGTCGTCAGGCGCAGACTCCACTTGTACTTGTCCCCGCGAAACAAATTGTCTTCGCCCACCGCCAGATCGAATAAATTGCGCGACGCAATGCGCGGAGGATTCTTGTCGTCGTTCTCCGTCCCTGGCGCGGGAATGCTGATGTATTTCGAGCCATACTGCGCCGCAGGGCAAAGATTCGCTCCCGCCACTGAACTGATCGGCGTGGTGGGCGTGGCAAACACGCTCCCGCAGAACAGCCCGGCCTGAAATTGTTGATCCGGCGTGATCCCCGAAACGTCGATCAAGTTGTCCGGGCCTCCGCCGTTCGGTCCGTTGGCGCACGATTCACCGCCAAAGCACGGCACCGGGCCGGCCACCAACCCGCTGTCGTATCGCCAGTTCATCCCCACCCACGGCCCGGCCTTCCACGGCTGATACTGCACGTGCGTCGTCTGATTGAATTTCTCGTCATGGTCGATGCGAAACACCGAACTGCCGCCGCCCGCAACCGGCGTGGCCCCGATGCCGCTCACCTGCGGAGTAAAGAATCGCGCCGCCACGCTGGACATCACCACAAACGCGGTAAGCCCGTGAAAATCCGGCACCGTCGCGCGGATCGCGTAGCCCGGAATCTTAGAGCTCTGCCATTCGATCGGATAGGTGATCGGCGTATCTCCGAGCACGCTGAAGTCAAACGCTTTGTGCGTATACTTCCAGATGTACTCCCCGTCCACGACCAAATATTTTCCGAACGCCTGCTCGAGGCCCGCGTGAAATTCGTTGCGGTGTCCTGGGCTCAGCGGTTGTATCGAAGAAGAAACGCATTGCCCGCCGGCCACCGATTCCTGCAGATCGAAAATCACCGAATTGTTGCAGCCGGTGCTGGCCAGAATTAGGTTTTCGTTGAACGGCGTTTCCATGGTCCGCGCATACGAAACGCGCAGCACCGTCCCGGTTTTTTTGATGTTGTAGGACGCCCCGAGCCGCGGTTCGGCCTGCCCCGCGCTGGTGATCCCGTTGTACACATCCCCGCGCAAACCCACATTAAAACTCCAGTTCTTCAGCGTGATGGTGTCCTGCACGTACACCGCGAACTCTTTCACGTCCGTGTGCCCATTGAAGCGATAAATTCCGCTGGTCGTTTGTCCCGCGGGGCAGCCGTCGCTGGCCGGCAATGCCGCCGTGCGCGTCAAATCGTAGCAACCCAGCAACGGAATAAATGCCGGCACCGCTCCCTGCCCGGTGTTCGGCACCAACGTTCCCGTGCACGCTGCCGGATTCGTCAGCGCAGGATTCGTGTCCGGGCTCAGGTCCGCAAGGTTCAGGCATACCGCGTTTGCCGTCGGGTCCACCAACCCAAATTGATCGTGCTCCGATAGAAACGTCTGGTCATAGTTGATCCCCGCCTTGATGTTGTGCTTCCCGCGCACATAAGAAACATTCGCCAGCACTCCCGCATTCGTCAGCGAGCGTTGCTGCGCCACCGTTTCCAATTGCAGATCCGGTGTGTAGTCGGCGAATGGATTGCCGCTCGGGTAGTAGTCGTATTCATCCTTCCGCACATATGCCCCCGCGGTCAGCACGGTGTTGTTGTTTAGCAACCGCGTCCAATTCGGCGCAATGTTAAACGTGCCGATTTTTGAACGCTGATCTTGCGGACCTACCGGGACGCCATTCGGTCCCAGTCCGCCGCAGGATCCCACTTGCCCAGCGGGACACACCGGCGTCGGCGCCAGCAATCCCCAACCGGTCGCATCTTCAGCGTCATACGAATTTGGCGTCTGAAACCACGATCGCGTATAGCCGAGATTCAAATGCACCGCGTCCTTCGCCGTCACCTGGTAGTCGATGCGGTCAAACACGTTTTCCTGATTGCCTTTGTCGTGCATCACGCCAATTTCTGGGCCATCCAGAAATCGTCCACTGTCCAGACCGCTCACCGCGATGAAATTGCCGAGCTTTTGGCTGCCATACGCGAGATCAAATCCTGCGTTGGAGGTGCCAAAACTTCCATACGACGTGGTCACCTGCCCGTGCGCTGGATTCACGCCCAAGCCGGAACGCGTCGTCACTTTAATGATGAGACTCGTCTTGTCACCAAATTCCGCCGGCGGTGCACCGGAAATTACTTCCAGCGACTGAATCGAATCCTCCGGCACCTGATTGCTGAACACCTTGCTTTGCTGGTCGGAAATTTTCTGTCCATCCACGGAAAACGACGTCGACGCGTGGTCGCCCAGCGGGTGGAACAATCCATTCGAGTCCGCCGAGACGCCCGGCGTCGTCAGCGTCACCATGGAACTCACCGAAGACGAGCCCCCTACCGGCAATTTGTCGATCAGTGCGCGGTCGATGTCCGTGTGAAATGTCGAATCGTTTTCCACCAAGTCTCCGCTATCCGCGGTTACCGTCACGCTGGATTCCGCCGAGCTGACCTTCAGCGCGATCTGCAGCGTTACCGGCACTGTGGAGCGCAAATCCACATCGTGCGTGTAGGTCGTAAACCCGGTTTCGGTTACCGACAGGTGGTAGGGATTAAACGGCACATTGGGAAAGCGAAACGTTCCGTCCGCGCCGGTGGTTTGCGTTCGCGTGTATCCGCTCACCGGATTTAGGATGGCCACCGTAGCTCCGGCAATCACCGCGCCGGAAGGATCCTTCACCGTGCCTTCAATCGAGCCAGAATTACCAGTTTGTCCCCCTGTCGCTCCGTCCGCCCATGACCCTGCCGTTGCAAACAACAAGCTACTGCCCAGAAAAATCCACTGCAAAATGTGCCATCGCCGCTTCATTATTTTTCTCCATCCCCTGCGAAGGGGCCTGGTAGGAGACCAGGTATGCGCGTGTTTCGAGGTTGTGAATCGGTGCCGCCGAAAAAAATGGCGTTAACGCGGGCACGAAGCCGACGCGTTAGAGAAACTTCAGTTCTTGCGAGGAGTTACGCTACTTATGCGAGAGGGGGGGCGCGGGAAGGGCGGTGCAGCGAAAAGGAATCGTTTGGCGCGACATGCAGGGGAATCGAGGCTAGCCAGACAATCGGCGCCGGCGCCACGGAAAACGCCACGCTGGCCGTCGCCAGTGCCGGCATGTGCAGCGTCTGGCAAACGTGGCACGGCGTTTCGGGGCCGTTGGTATGCTCGTGCAGCAGCGCGCCGCCGCACGCGAAATACAGCAACGCGAAGCAGGCAAACAGTGCCAAGCCGCGTCGCAGCCCAAGTCTTTCGCGAGTGAAGGACCTTTGCATTTCCGAGGGCACGGTCGGTGCGAGTACACCTTTCCGTTCCAGCTTAGACGGAAAACGCTTGTTTTTGGTTGCAAGCATTGTTTGCATGCATCCCAATCAACAATCCGTTGCATCCCAATGGGCAGCGGGGTAGTGGGTCAGTTTGAATCTGAGGGAGTTTTGAAAGCGGGCCAAGCCGCAAAAAATGCCGTCGCACTGATCGCCCCGAAAAGAAAGCCATATATGGCATCTACGTGCGGAACCGCGACGGGATGAAAGTGGATTAGGCGGTACACGGAGAAGACCACCGCGAAATTTACAACTCCGACAAATGCCGAAATTCCCAGCCGCTTCTTCACGCTCCCATCTTCTCAGAAGCTTAGGAGAGGAGCAACCCTCATAAATTTCAAACTGACCCACTACCGGCAGCGGACTAGAGATTTTCGGACCCCGCAGAAATCGCTCCGGAAAGGATAATTTGGACCGCTGGCGCCGGTTCGGCGTTCCGGCCTCCCTCACCGCGCTTGACCCCTGCCGCTGTTACGGCCTATTCTTGCCAATTCATCCACCCATGCCAAGTCGCGCACGACATGTTCGATTGCTGGCACTGTTGCTCGGGATCCTCTTCCTGGGTGCGCAACTGCACTTTTGCGCCGATTTGACGAGCGCACCTTCCGGCACCCACATCTGCCCGGTATGCTCGGCGATTGGTGCAGCGGTGCTTGCGCCGTCTCCCGGCATCGTATTAGTGGCCTCGATTAAGCCGCTCGAAGCGCGGACGCACGCGTTCGTCAGCTCTCCCGAAATTCCGCGGGGCACTTCCCCCCGCGCCCCCCCGGCGTTTTCTTAGCCCGCACCCCCGTCCATCGTCACGCCCCTGATTTGCGATTGGTCCCCCTTGCGGGACCCATGAGGTTCATTTCCAATGAAGAAAGGATCGGTCCCGGCCACGCTGTCTGTGGCGCGTATGGTGTGCGTGGCTCTCGCCGTGCTGCTGTCTGCGTTGACGCCGGCCATTGCCGCTGCGCAACAGAATCCCCTGCCGCCGCAACCGCCTAACCCGCCGCGCGCGGACACCACGCAGCCGCCTCCGGTGCGTATCACGCTGGACGACGCGATTCGTTTGGCGCTGCAGCACGATCACGCCCTAGCCGCCGCGCGCACCACCATCCTGCAAAATCAAGCGCAGGAAATCACCGCCAACCTGCGCCCCAATCCCGTCATTTCCTGGGACTCGCAGTTCTTTCCGCTCTTTCATCCCGAGGAATTTGGCACCAGCTATCTGAACACGCAGGCGCAATTTGACCTTGGCATCGGCTATTTGTTCGAACGCGGCAGGAAGCGCCAGCATCGCCTCGAAGCCGCGCGCGACCAGACCGAACAAACCCGCGACACCGTCAACGACAACCAGAGGCAACTCATTTTTAATCTGTCGCAGCAGTTCGTGGCCGTGCTGCTCGCGCAGTCCACCATCGACCTCGCCAATCAGGATCTCGACAGTTTCCAGCAGACCGTGGACATCTCCAATGAGCGGTACAAACTCGGGGACATGAGTGAAGGCGATCTGCTCAAGATCCGCCTGCAACTGCTGCAATTTCAAAGCGACCTCTCTGCCGCGCGCGTTGCGAAGGTCCAGGCGCTGGCCTCGCTCCGCCAATATCTCGGTTTCGAGTCCGTCCCCGACAACTACGACGTCGATGGCCAGCTCGCCTACGAACCCATTCGCGAAGGGCTCGACGATCTGAAGGCCCTGGCCCTGCGTTCCCGCCCGGATTTGCAGGCCGCCCAGCAGGGCGTAGTCGCCGCGCGCAGCCAGGAGACCCTCGCTGAAGCCAACGGCAAACGCGACCTTAATGTTTCCTTCGACTACACCCACACCAACGGGCAAAGCAGCGGAGCCTTTTATTTCAACATCGACCTGCCCATCTTCGATCGCAATCAGGGCGAAATCGCCCGCACCAAATACGCCATCACCCAGGCGCAGGAACAGCAACTCGAAGCTGCCCAGCAAGTCCTCACCGACGTGACCAGCGCCTTCGCCAATCTCAAGTCCAACGACGAAATTATCCGGCTCTACCAGGGTGGCTACGTCGACCAGGCCAAGGAATCGCGCGACATCAGCGAATACTCCTACAAGCGCGGCGCCGCCAGCCTGCTCGACTATCTAGATTCCGAACGCACCTATCGCGCCAACCAACTGGCCTATCGCCAGGCGTTGGCCAGTTACATGACCGCGGTCGAACAGATGCGCCAAGCCGTGGGAACGAGGGTCTTGCCATGAAATTTTCGCGTAGTCGACGCTCGTTGCATCCATTAGCAAATCAGCCAGCGGCGCCCGCATTTCTCGTTATCGCCATAATCGTTGCGTTTTGCCTGCCACTGGCCGGCTGCGGCTCCGGCTCTCCCAGCGAATCCGAATCCCAGATGACCTCGTTCTCCACCAACGACAACAAAAGCGACACCGCTTCGCTTTTCACCGTGCCCCAGGAACAAATGGCCCACGTGCAAGTCGTCGCGGTAGAAAAATCCCGCCTCCCACGCGTGCTCCGCCTCACCGGCGCAGTAGCCTACAACGCCTTCGCCACCACGCCGGTTTTTTCTGCCATCGGCGGCCCCGTCGAAAAAATCCTCGCCGACCCCGGCCAGGTCGTACATCTCAATCAACCGCTCTTGTTCGTTAGCAGCCCTGATTATTCCGCCGCCCGCTCCGCGTATTTGAAATCCAAGAGCGTCTTCCTCCTGGCGGACAAAAACTACGACCGCTCCAAGGATTTATACGAGCACAAAGCCATCGCCGAGCGCGATCTGCAACAAGCGGAGTCCGACCGCGCTGCCGCCCTGGCCGATTTGCAATCCAGCGAAGACGCCCTGCGCGTCTTGGGCATCAAGGATCCCGAAAAATTCGCGGACACCAAAGCCACTTCCGAAGTTCCCGTGCTCGCTCCCGTGGCCGGCGAAATCGTGGAACGCCTCGTAGGCCCCGGCCAGTTGCTGCAGGCGGGCAGCACCCAGTGTTTCACCATCTCCGATATGAGCAACGTCTGGGTGCTCGTCAACGTCTATCAGAGCGATCTCGCCTACGTCCATGTTGGCGACCCCGTGGAAATCGACACCGACAGTTACCCGGACAAATTTCACGGCAAAATTTCTTATCTCGCCCCGGCGCTCGATCCCACCACCCGCACCCTGCAGGCCCGCATCGTAGCCGCCAATCCCGGCAGCAAGCTCAAGAAAGACATGTACGTTACCGCCGTCGTGCAAGCGGGCGCCGTCAGCGACGCCCTCAGCGTTCCGGACGCTTCCGTCCTGCACGATTCCGAAAACGTCCCCTTCGTCTATCTGCAGGTTGCCAGCAACAAGTTCGCCCGCCGCATCGTGAAAATCGGCGACAGCAGCGACGGCCGCACGCGCATCGAAAATGGCCTGCAAGCCGGCGACAAGGTTGTCGGCGACGGCAGCCTTTTCCTGCAATTCAAAAATTCCCTGGAGCACTAGCGACTGATCGTTAGGGTTGTAAAAAGAGCGCCAATGTCAACGAGCCAAACTTCGTGATCCATCGCATCGTCCAGTTCGCGCTCAAGCAGCGCTTCGTGGTCCTGCTCTTCACCGTCCTGGTGATCATCGCCGGCGCCATGTCGTTCCAGCGCATGCCCGTGGACGCCTACCCGGATCTCTCCCCGCCCATCGTTGAGCTCATCACCCAGTGGCCCGGCCACGCCGCCGAAGAAGTCGAGCGCCTCACCACCCTGCCGCTCGAACTCGCCATGAACGGCACGCCCAAGCTGCGTGTCATGCGTTCCATCTCCCTCTACGGCCTCTCTGACGTCATCCTCACCTTCGAAGACAACACCGATCCCTATTTCGCCCGCCAGCAAATTTTCCAGCGCATCTCTGACGCTTCGCTGCCGAGCGGCGTAACCCCCAGCATGGCCCCGCTCTTCAGCCCCAGCGGACTCGTTTACCGCTACGTCATCGATAGCCCGGACCGAAGCCCACAGGAATTGCACACCATCGAAGCCTGGGTTCTCGAGCGCGCTTATCGCAGTGTCCCCGGCGTTGCCGACGATTCCGGCTTCGGCGGCCCAACGATGGAGTACCACGTCCTCCTCGATCCGGTGAAGCTCAACAATTTTCATCTCTCCGTGGTCGCTGTTATCGCCGCCCTTTCCGCCAACAATTCCAATACCGGCGGCGGTTTCTACACGCAAGGCGGCCAATTTTATTACGTGCGCGGCATCGGCTTGCTCACCAGCGTCGACGATATCGGCGAAGTCGTGGTCGGCAGCGCCAACGGCGTCCCCGTGCGCCTAAAGGACGTTGGCCGCGTGGAAATCGGCCACGCCCCCCGCCTCGGCATCTTCGGCTACGAGAAAAACGACGACGCCGTCGAAGGCGTCATCTTGATGCGCACCGGCGAACAGGCGCAAACCGTCCTGCGCGGCGTAGAGAAAAAGACCGACGAACTCAACAGCGGCATTCTTCCCCCAGACGTAAAAGTCCACCCGTACTACGATCGCAGCGACCTCGTCCGCGTCACCACCGACACCGTCGAGTGGAACCTCATTCGCGGCATGGCCCTCGTCCTTGTAGTCCTAATCTTTTTCCTCGTTAGCCTGCGCGCCGCCCTCATCACCGCCCTAACCATTCCCCTCGCCCTCCTCTTCGCCTTTATCTTCCTCCACGCCACCGGCGAAGCCGCCAATCTCCTCTCCATCGGCGCCATCGACTTCGGCATCTTGATCGACGGCACCATCGTCATGGTCGAAAATATCTACCGCGAACTCGGCCTCCGCCACGGCCAGTCCTACAATCTCCGCGAAGTCATCCTACTGGCCGCCCGCGATGTCGATCGTCCCATTTTTTATTCCGTCGCCGTCATCATCGCTGGCTATCTCCCCATCTACGCCCTCACCGGCGCTTCCGGAAAACTCTTCCATCCCATGGCCGACACTATGGCCTTCGCCCTCGTCGGCGCGCTCATCCTCACCCTGACCGTCGTCCCCGTCCTCGCCTCCTACTGGTTCAAAAATGGCGTCGTCGATAAGCCCAACAAAATTTTCGATTGGGTGCGCGACTCCTACGGCAAGCGCCTCGAATGGTGCCTGAAGCGTCCCCGCACCACGCTGCTCGTCAGCACCGCCATTTTCGCCGCCACCCTGCTCCTCATTCCGCTCATCGGCGGCGAATTCCTGCCCCATCTCGACGAAGGCGCCCTGTGGGTCCGCGCCACCATGCCCTACACCATCTCTTTCGAGGAATCCGCCAAGTTCGCCCCAAAAATCCGCGACCTGCTCATGCAATACCCGCAAGTCACCACCGTCGCTTCCGAGCTCGGCCGCACCGACGATGGCACCGACCCCACCGGCTTCTTCAACTGCGAGTTTTACGTCGGCCTCCGCCCCTACGGCGACGCCGCCTGGAGCAAATCCTCCATCCACACCAAGGAACAGCTCGCCAAGGATCTCGAAAAAAAGTTCGACACCTATCCCGGCGTAATTTTTAATTTCACGCAACCCGCCGAAGACGCCGTGGACGAAGCCCTCACCGGCCTAAAAAGTTCCCTCGCCGTAAAAATCTTCGGCCCCGATCTCGACGTCCTGGAAAAAAAGGCCGTGGAAATCAAACAAGTCCTCGACAAAACGCCCGGCTTCACCGAACTCACCGTCGTTCGCGAACTCGGCCAGCCCAATCTGCTCATCGAAGCCGACCGCGCCAAAATCGCCCGCTACGGCATCAATGTCGCCGACGTCGAAGCCGTCATTCAAGCGGCCGTCGGTGGCCAAGCCGCCACGCAAGTTATCCAGGGAGAAAAATTGTTCGACCTGATCGTCCGCATGGAGCCGCAATATCGCTCTACCGCT
>Ga0181531_10002239_pt1 | contig 12096 bp, 8 predicted proteins | sample PEATcosm2014_Bin_38_FD_119743 | JGI IMG/M metagenome (GOLD analysis project Ga0181531, IMG submission 119743) | Peatland microbial communities from MTU Mesocosm Facility, Houghton, MI, USA - PEATcosm2014_Bin11_10_metaG | ecosystem: Environmental > Terrestrial > Soil > Wetlands > Peat | place... | reverse complement strand
TGACCTGGGCCAGGATGCGGTCCCGGAAACCCGGGGCGAAGCGCTCGATCTGGGCCTCTATCCGTTCTCTCATGTCGATGTCGGAGCCGTTGGGGACGTGGCAGTAGGCCCACAGCGTGTGTTTGCCCTCGGGTGCCCTGGTCGGGTCGATCACGCACGGCTGCGTCACCAGGCAGAAGGGGTGCTCGGGGTGGCGACCGGCCGCGACCTCCGCCTCGCCCCGCGCCACTTCGGCGAAGGTGCCGCCCACGTGCAGGGTCACCGCCTCGCGGCACTCCTCGGCTTGCCAGGGGACAGGTCCGTCGAGAGCCCAGTCGACCTTGCAGACGCCCGGTCCGTACCTGAAATGCTCGAGTCCCCGGCGGTACCTGATCGGCAGGCGGTCGCCGGCCAGGCCGAGCAATTGGCGGGGCGTCACGTCGAGGAGCGTCACGCGGGCGGGCGGGAGGTCGTGCAGCTTGCGCACCCACTGCCCGGTGATGATGCGGCCGTCCGACGATTCCAGCTCTGCCGCGAGCGCCTCGACCACGCGCGCGCTGCCGCCTTCGACGACGGGCCACCCCAGGGCGTGGCCCAGCATGGTGAAGAGCAGCCCGAACGCGCCGGAGAGCGGAGCCGTGAAGGGGAGCATGGAGTGGGCCGCCGCGCCGGCGACGATCGCCTTTGCCTCTTCGGTGTCGAAGCGGGAGGCCAGCCGCTGGGCCGACGACAGGCCCTTGAGCCCGAACATCGCCGTGGCGATCGGATCGCTGGGGATCGAGCGCAACGGGGCTAAGAAGTTCGGGAGGATGCCATCGGCGTGGCGCACCAGGGATGCGAAAGTGCGCGCGTAGGTCAGGGCGTCCGGCCCCAGGCCCGCCGCGGTCTGGGCGACCGTGCCCGCCACCGCGGCCGCCCCGCCCCCGTCGAGCGGGTGGGCAAAGGCCACGCGCGGGGTCAGCACCTTGACCCCACCCGCCGACAGATCGACGCGCCCGAAGAAGGGGGAGGCCGCGAGCAGGGGGTGCACGGTGGAGCAGACGTCGTGCTGGAACCCGGGCAGGGTCAGCTCCTCCGTGCGGCATCCTCCGCCCGGCGTGTCGGAGCCCTCGACCACGTCGACGACGAGGCCGGCGCGGGCCAGGGTCACCGCGGCCGCCAGGCCGTTGGGACCCGAGCCGACGACAATCGCGTCGGCTCGCCTCACAGCACCAGCTCCAGGCCGTCGGCAGCCCCGCGGACCGGCACCGCGAAATCTGAGAACCGGGCTACCAGGCCGTCGAGGGCATCGTCGTTGCGATCGGGCCGGTGATGAAAGAGCGCGACCTGGCGCGCTCCGGCCCGGCAGCCCAGCCCGACGGCGTAATCCGCCGCGGCGTGGCCGAAGGAGGCTTGTGCGGCCACCTCCTCGGGGAAGAGGTGCGCATCGTGGATCAGCACATCGACGTCCCGGGCCAGCTCGAGCACCGCCGGGTGGTATTCGCCCCAGCCCTCGGGACCCGCACCCATCTCGGTGGGGCAGTGGTCGGGGATATACGCGAGGGAGGAATGGCCATCGCTCACCCGGTACCCGACCGTGCGGCCGCCTTTGTGCGGGACCTCGCGAGCGGTGACCCGGAAGGCGCCGACCGCCAGGCCCTCGTCGGTAAAAGCCTCGGGGGGCAACACGCCGAACGTCCAACTCCCGCGCAGGTTCGTGGGACGGATGGGGAAGAGCGGCGGTGACATCATCCTGGCCAGCACACTTTCGGCGTCGGCTCCGTCTTCTTGGGGTGGAAGGAACAGGGTGACCGCGGCGTCGGGACGGTCACCGCCCTCGAAGAACGGCAGACCCTGCACGTGGTCCCAGTGCAGGTGCGTCAGGAGGATCGTGCCGGCGAAGGGCCGTGGCCCGAGGAGGGCAGAGACCTTGCGGATGCCGGTGCCGGAATCGAGCAGCAGGGTGGGCGGCGCCGCGACCGCGACGGACGTACCGTCGTCGACCGACAGCGCCACACAGGAGGTATGGCCCCCGTACCGCACGAACTCGGATCCGGGAGCCGGTGTGGACCCGCGAGTACCGCAGAAATGGACCCGCACCCGATCAGTATCGCGCCTGGTCTTCGCGGCGGTGACCCTCAGAGAGCTCCTGGAGATCCGATCGCTCGAGTTGATCGGCGTCGACGATCGCCACCCGGCACGGCGTGACCGCCTCGAGCGTCGATGTGCGGGCACCCTCCTCCAGGTGGGCCCGCTCCCCGAGGAGGGCGCCCGGCCCGTACTCGGCCAGGCGCTCACCGTCGTGCACGACCCGGATGACCCCGTCGAGAACGAGGAAGACCTCGGTGCCCGGCTCGCCCTGCTGGGCGAGGATGCTGCCGGCGGGGAATTTTTGGATCGCCACCTTGTCGCCGCCCATGACCCGGGCCGAGAGGGAGCGTTCCAGTGCCGTCTCCACTGCGGTCACCAGCGCCTCGGAGTCCTGGTCGCCCCAAGGGGTGTGCCGCCCGAACGATTGCCGGTACCAATCCTTGAAGTCGGTGAGTCCCGACTTGTGCGAGAGGGTCCCCGTCCCGTCGTAGACCCAGTGGCGGGGGAACCGGCTGGCCCCCGTCAGCGCCCGCTCACACGTGCCGTCGGCGTGCAGCGTCAGGGACAGCGTCGTCCAGACGAGCGGAGCCTGCCACTGGATGTAGGGCCGGCGTCGTACCCGTCGAGGGGCGGGAAGGCCGGTGCGGCCCCCGGTGGTCTGTACGAAACGCACCCATCCCTCCCCGAACTCGGGATCACGCTGGATTTCGGGGAGCTGCACCGCCTCGAACTTGTGGCTGAGCCCGCCCACCTTTACGGTCGTCGAGCCGATCTGCCCGCCGCCGCTGTAGCCACAGTCCGTGATCCGCCCCGCCCTGTCGACGTCGATCCAGGCCCGCAGCTCGTTGGCGAAGCGAAAGCGATCCGCCAGGCGGAGCTGTTCGAGGTCGATGTCCTCGGACGGCGGAGGGCTGTCGTAGTGGGTGATGCCGGAGTCGAAGGCCAGTCGTTGCGCGCCCTCGATAGCCTCCGAGGGGATCCACGACAGTGACGTCACGAGCCCCTCATAACGGGTGGTGCTCTCAGTAGCCATGCTGCCAGCATCTGCCCCCGGCCCAGGGTTGACGAGTGTGCTGACAGGCGTGATGTGGTGTGCCTAGCACCACCTCGTCACGGGATGGTTGCCCCCTTCCTCCCCGGGGCGGATTGTGCGAAAACTAAGAGCGATGAATGACCCCGACAACCGTTCTGCCACGTCTGGCCCTCCGGGCACGATCGACGTCCTTCTGGCCGACGACAATCTGATCGTGCGCGAGGGGGTGCGCGCCCTCATCGCACGGCACCCCGACCTCCGGGTGGTGGGGGTGGCGGCCGACTACGACGAGGTGATCCAAGGTGCCCTGACCTGCGCCCCGCACGTGTTGGTGACCGACATCCGCATGCCCCCCTCGTTCAACCGGGAGGGCATTGATGCGGCGAAGGAGGTTCGGCACCGCCATCCGGGCACCGGCGTGGTCATTCTCTCGCAGTACGACGATCCCGAGTACGCCGTGTCGCTGCTGGCCGAAGGCTCGGCGGGCTACGGGTACCTCCTGAAGGACCACATCGCCGAGGGCAACCAGCTGGTCGATGCCATCCGTGCGGTGGCCACCGGAGGTACCGCGCTCGATCCGTCCATTGTGGAGGCGCTGCTGCGACCGGTCACCACGCACGGAGGGTTGACGCCGGCGGAGGAGGCCCTCTTGAGCATGGTGGCCGAGGGCAAGCCGATCAAGGCCATCGCGGTGGCCCGCCAACTGCCCGCCTCGGCCATCGACGCCGAGGTGGAAGCGGTGTTCGTGAAACTGGCCGAGGGCGTGTCGGCGGGGACCCAGGGGGCGCTCCAGCGCCTCCGCCTCCTCCACAAGGCCATTGTGGACCGGGAAGAGCAGGGGGAGACGCTGTCCCGCTTGCTTCCCGGCGGCCTGGCGGAGAAGCTGCGGCGTGACGGGCGGCACATCGGGGAGACGGAACGCGTGACGGTGACGGTGCTCATGAGCGACATCCGCTCGTATTCGACCATCGCCGAGCACGCCGACCCCAGTCAGCTGGCCGGGCAGCTGAACGTCCATCGGGCCGCCATGAACGAAGCGATTCTCGGGGAGAACGGAACGGTCATGCAGTTCGTCGGCGACGCGGTGATGGCCGTGTTCGGGGCGCCGTTCGCGCAGGACGATCACGCCGACCGGGCGGTTGCCGCCGCCCTGGGCATGCACGCCAAGCAACACGCCATCAACGCGCAATGGGAAGCCGAAGGTCTCCCGGCGTTCGGATTGGGTCTCGGACTCTCCACCGGCGAGGCTGCGGCCGCGCTCCTCGGCTCTGAAGAGCGGCTGGAGTACACCCTCGTGGGGGACACGGTGAACATGTCGCAGAGGCTCCAGCAGCTGGCGTCGGCGGGGGAGACCGTGTTGTCGGAAGGGACGTTGACGGCGTTGCGGGATCCGGTGAGCACCGTCGCGCTTCCGCCACAACTGGTGAAGGGACGCGACACCCCGGTCGTGGCGTTCCGATTGATGGATGAGGCGGACCCGAGCACGGTTCTGGCTCCGAGCGAAAGGCTGTGAGATGGACGCTCTGGTTGTAGACAAGGTGCGCAAGACATTCGAGGCTGAGAACGCCCCAGTACGGGCGCTACGCGGGGTGAACCTCATTGTCCCCTCGGGCGACTTCGTGGCGCTGATGGGACCGTCGGGTTGCGGAAAGTCGACGCTGCTCAACCTGGTGGCGGGTCTCGATGTGGCCGATGAGGGCACGATCACAGTGGCCGGCGAGCAGGTGACCGGACGCAGCGAGGACGAGTTGTCCCTGCTCCGGCGCAAGCACATCGGCATCGTCTTCCAGTTCTTCAACCTGCTCGAGGGTATGACGGTGCTTGAGAACGTCGCCCTGCCGGCGGTCATTGCCGGCCGCAAGCGGCGCATGGCCGAAACCAGGGCCCGCGACCTGCTCGACCTGCTGGGCATCGGGGACAAGGCGTCGACGGTTCCCGGGATGCTGTCGGGAGGCCAGCGTCAACGACTCGCCATTGCCCGCGCCCTGGCCAACGAACCCACGCTCCTTTTGGCCGACGAGCCGACGGGTGCCCTGGACTCCGAAGGTGGCCAGGAGGTCATCGAGCTCCTGAGTCGCCTCCACGGGGGCGGGCAGACCATTGTCCTGGTGACGCACGACCCCGGAGTCGCCGCCGCGGCCGGTCGTGTGGTGCGCATGCGGGACGGGCGGATCGTCGAGGAGAACGCGGACGTTCCCGTCGGAGTGCGCTGACCGTGAAGCGGGCTGCCCTCTTCATCCTCCTCCGTGGCGGCCTGGCCACGGGCTCGGTGGCCGGCGCCCGACCCACCCAGACGTCCTTCCCCCGGTATGTGGCGAACACCGACCCGGCTGATCTGTGAGGAGCACGGAGGTTATGGACGTCGTCGTCGAAGACAATGTGATCGAGTTGGGTATGCCGAGGGTGAAGCCCTCCGCGCAGCAGCTCCTCCTCAACGGACTGCTCTTTGTCGTCACGGTCGTTGTCGTGGTCATCGGGTTGCAGACACACGTGCACGAGGGTCTGACGGCGGTGCACGGCGTGGCGTTCGGACTCGCCATCGTCTGGGGAGTAACCGGCTTGGTGGCAGCCCGGTTCTCCGATCGTGCCGCGGCCCGGCTGGACGTGTACGCCACGCTCATCGCGCTGGACGCGCTCTTGGCCTCGATCGCCCTGACGGTCGGCCGTCTGGCCCAGAATCAGCCGGCGCACTCGTACGGCGCCGAGAGGTCGATTGCCACCATCACCGCCCTCTTGGTAACCGCGGTCTCGTTCCAATTCCTCCTGGCGCTACCCGACGGTCAACTGCCCGGAAGGGCTCGCCGGACCGCCGTGATCGTCGTCTACCTGGCCGCCCTGGCGACCGGGGTGTCCTTTGTCATCGACAAGCAGCCCTTCTCCCTGCTCGAGGGCGGTGTCAGCTGGTCGGTCGCCGCGCTCTGCGCACTGATCCCGGCGCGACTCCGCTATGCCAGTGCCACGGGGCAGGATCGCGATCGACTGCAATGGTTCGCGTCGGGTGCGGTCATGGCGGCCTCCGTTGCGCTGGTCGGGGCCGTCTTGCACGTGCTGCTGAATCACCCGGCACCGCTGGGTGCTGTCGCGGCCGCCAGCACGGTCTTCATTCCGGTCTCTCTCATGATCGGGGAGGCGCGCCGACTGGCGCCCCAGAGCGGACGCATGCTGGTCAGAACGTTCACGTTGTTCGGATTCGTCGCCCTGGTGTCGGCCATCTATCTGGTGGTGGTGCTCGGCCTCGGTCACAAGCCCAACGACCCGTCCGAGCGGACGATCCTGGGGCTCTCCTTGTTGGCCACGGCAATCGCCGCCCTCGCCTTCGTGCCCGCCCGCGCTCGTTTCCTGAGCTCGGCCACCCGTTTCGTCTACGGGGCCCGGCAGGCGCCGGACGAGGTCCTGCGCACCTTTGGAAGCCGGTTGACACGGGCGATCCCCATGGACGAGCTCCTGCTCCAGCTGTCCGAGTCCTTACGCAAGACCATGGGACTGGTGAGCGCCGAGGTCTACACGGGAATGGGCGAGGTGCTGGAGCGGGCGGTGTCGGTTCCCGATGCCGGTCCGCTGTCCCTCGTGGTCACGGCGCGGGAACGTCCCGTGGTCACCCGGGCCGGGGTTTCGGGCAGCGCCTGGGCCTCGGTGTGGCTGCCGGCCCTCCTGGACGGGCGGGCCCAGGCCCAGTTGCGCGTGGCACCCATCAGCCACGGCGGGGAGTTGTTGGGGCTTGTGGTCGTCGAAAGGGCCGCCGGGGACGATCTCTTTTCCGAAGATGACGACCGGGTACTCACCGACCTGGCCCGCCAGGTCGGGTTGGCGTTCCACAATTCGCAACTCGACACGGCGCTCCAGACCACCCTCAATGAGCTACGGAAGCAAGCCGATGCACTGCGCGAGTCCCGGGCACGCATTGTGGCGAGCGGCGACGCCGAGCGCCGCCGGGTCGAGCGCAACCTCCATGACGGCGCCCAGCAGCACCTGGTGGCCCTGGCCGTCAATCTGCGCCTGGCGCGCGACATCATTGTGGACGATCCCGCCGCCGGAGCAGAGATGCTCGAAGAGCTGGCGGGCGAAGTGCAGGAGACGATTCAAGAGCTCCGGGAGCTCGCCCACGGCATCTACCCTCCGCTCCTCGTCGACAGTGGGCTGGTCGAGGCCTTGCGTGCCGCGGCCGCCCGCAATCCCCTGCCGGTCGATGTCGTGGCCGAGGGCATCGGACGCTATTCGTCAGAAACCGAGGCCGCCATCTACTTCTGCTGTCTGGAGGCCCTGCAGAACGCCGCGAAGCACGCCACCGACGCCACGGTGGAGGTGCGGCTGTGGGAGGAGTCGGGAGGTCTCCTGTTCTCGGTCAGCGACGACGGTCCGGGCTTCGACGTGGAAAAGGCGCAACGCGGGCACGGCTACGTCAACATGGCCGATCGGCTGGGAGCCATCGGGGGCACGGTCCGCTGGGAATCGCAGCCCGGAAAAGGCGCCCGGGTCACCGGTTCCGTTCCGCTGATTTGAGCGCAGGACTCCCTGCGAGCGGCTCCGCGGCACGAGCCCTCACTCCGAAACGAAAACTCCCGAGTCTCGCTCCGCCCACAGCCGGCGCAGGGTGTCCGCGCCAAGGTGCTCCTTGTTTATGTAGGCCCGGGCCCCGCTGGTTGCTGCATCCGGGGGGAGATCGCCGACCTCGTAGGTGGAGCACAGCACGACGACCACATCGGGTTGGGAGGAGACGATGCGCCGGGTGGCCTCGATCCCGTTCATCTCCGGCATGTTGATATCCATGAGGACCAGCGCCGGGTGCAGCTCCTCGGCCAGCGAAATGGCCTCCGATCCGCTGGCCGCCTCACCGGCAAGCTCGAACTCCGGCGAACGCTTCAAGACGGCCTTCATGGCAGATCGAAAAGGCGCCTGATCGTCCACGACGAGCACGGGGAGCGGTTCACTCATTGTGCAATTATCGCACGCAGCCCGACTGGCCACGGTGGTGCTGGCACACCGGGATCGGTGGGGTCACCCACCCCCGGGCTCGCTCAAGTAGACCAGCACGGCTTTGACGCGCCGATTCACTTCCCTTTCCTCGGTCAAGCCGAGTTTGGAGAAGATGGAGTTGGTGTGCTTCTCGACGGCGCGTTCGGACACGGCGAGAGAGGAGGCGATGGCGGCGTTGCTCTTGCCCTGCGCCATCTCGCCCAGTATCTCGGACTCCCGAGGCGTGAGCCAGGACAAGTCCGAGGTGCGGCGGTTCGACCGCGCATTGATGAGCTCGTCCACCACCTGGGGATCGATCATCGACCCGGCTTGCGCCACCGTGTGTATCGCCTGCGCCAATTCGTCGGCGCCGGCCACCCGCTCCTTCAGCAGATAGGCGCGGCCGGCGGACCCGGTCTCGAGCAGCGCCAGCGCATACGCCGGCGCGGTGAACTGGCTCAGCACCACGACCCCCACGTGCGGCCGGTGCTCCCGCAGCCACGACGCGGCCTGAATTCCCTCGTCGGTTCCGGTCGGGGGCATCCGTATGTCGGTCACCACGACGTCGGGACCCTCTTTTTCGATGAGCTCGAGGAGCTGGGGCAGGTCGCTGGCGGTTCCCACCAGGTCGAGGTCGTCGCGCGCCTCGATAATCCGGGAGATTCCCTCCCGGAGAAGCACGTTGTCCTCCGCCAATGCAACCCGGACATTCCCCATGTGATCAATCACGGTAGCGCGCCCACGCCCCCAACCCGTGTTCCCGGGCGAATCAGAGGTTTTCACGATGTGGTACTGGCACGAAATCAGGGGCGGATGCTGGCACCCTTGGCCGCCGGCCGGGGCCCGATAAGACTGCTGCTCCATCGCGGGAAGCCGGCGGCTTCGTGGAGGTTCACGCCAGTGAGGAGACCAACGCGCCCGGAACGCACGGCGTGAGCGGACACGTGCTGGGGCTGGCCTGGTACCGCTTCCGGGCCACGTTCGCACGCCGCCGGGGCAGCTATCTGGCCCTGGTCCTCCTCATCGGGTTGGTCGGTGGCGTGGGTATGGGGGCAATCGCGGCGGCTCGGCGCACGCAGTCGTCATTCTCCACCTTCTTGGCCAGCACGAATCCACCCGACCTCACCGTCACCATCTACGGCGCCAATGCCAACAGTTCGGCGGACAATCCCAGCTACTCCTCCCGGCTCACGAATGATATCGCCGGGCTTGCGCATGTCCGCGCCGTACATGTCGGCGTCCTCCTCACCGCCGCCCCCTTGGACCGGTCCGGCGCCCCGCGGATCGACTCGACCGCGTTGGCCTATCCCATTGCCAGCGTCGACGGCCTCTTCTTCACCCAGGACCGTGTGGCGGTGACCGCAGGGCGCATGGCCGACCCCGCGCGCCCGCACGAGATCATGATGACCGCCCTGGCCGCGCATCAGCTCGGCTTCCACCTCGGGGAGACCATTCCCTACGGGGTCTATTCGCAGCAGCAGCAGGAGTTGCCCGGCTTCGGGACGTCCGCCGTACGGCCCATGATCAGCTTCGCCGCCAAGCTCGTCGGCTTCGCCTCATTGAGCTCCGAAATCATTGAAGACGATATCGACCAGGTCCCGACCTTCATCATCCTGACCCCGGCATTGTTCCAGGAGGTATCTGCGCGCGCCGATCAGGGCTCCTTCGGCGCCGAGGTCTTCTCCATCCAGACCGACCACGCAAGCGGCGATGTGGCCGCCGTCGAGTTGGAAATAGCGCGGCTGATCCCGTCGGGAGTGATCTCCACCGTCCACGCCACCGCACCGGTGGTGGCGAAAGCCGATCGCTCGCTCAAGCCGATTGGGATCGCCCTCGGGGTCTTCGGGGCGATCGCTCTTCTGGCCGCCCTGTTCATTGCCACCCAGGCCATCTCCCGCCGCCTCCGCGTGGGTGGTGACGAAGTGGCGGTACTGAGAGCCCTCGGCGCCAATCCGGCCATGACGGCCGCCGACGAGCTCATCGGCATTCAAGGAGCCATTGCTCTCGGATCGGTCTTGGCCGCCGCGGTGGCCGTAGCCCTCTCACCGCTCTCCCCACTTGGTCCGGTTCGCCCGGTCTATCCGACCCGTGGCCTCTCGTTGGACTGGGCCGTGCTCGGAGTCGGGCTTCTCGTGCTGATCGGTGGACTCAGCGTCATTGCCGCATTCCTGGCCTACCGGAGCGCACCCCACCGTGTCGCACGCAGAGTCCTGCTCGCCCCGCGCGCCAGTTCCAGGGCGGCCCAGGGACTCGCCGCGGCGGGGCTTCCGGTCACCGGTGTCGTGGGGGTGCGCATGGCACTCGAGCCCGGCGGAGGACGAACCGCGGTACCGGTACGCACCGCTCTTCTCGGCACCGGACTGGCGATCTCGTTGGTAGTGGCCACGGTCATCTTCGGGAGCAGCCTGGGAACCCTGGTCTCCCACCCCGCCCTCTACGGCTGGAACTGGAGCTACATGCTCAGCCAGGTGGGTTCGGGGGGCGGCAACGTACCGCCCCAGGTATTCACCCTTCTGGCCCACGATCGCGACGTGGCCGCGTCTTCCGGTGTCTCGTACATGGACGGCGAGATCGACGGCCAGGGAGTGCCCTTCCTCATCGGGGACAACCACCCGGCGGTGTCCCCTCCCATCCTGTCCGGTCACACCGTCGAGGGGAAGCACCAGATCGTCCTCGGCGGGGCCACCATGACCGCGCTGCACGCACACGTCGGGGGCACGGTCACCTTCTCGTACGGGATCGCGAAAGACGCCCCCATTTATGTGCCGCCGACGCGGCTGACCATTGTGGGGACCGCCACCCTGCCCGCCGTCGGGTTCGCCAGCGCCATCTCGGATCACACGTCGATGGGGACCGGGGCGCTGCTGTCCATTGGCGTCCTGTCCCGAGCATTCCTGGGCGCAATGAACAGCCCGGACCCCACCTTGAACGGGCCGAATCTGGCCCTGGTCCGGCTGCGTAGCGGGGTCAGCGCCGCCGCTGGTCGGGCCAACCTGCAGCGGATAGCCGATGCGGCGAACAAGGCGTTCGCCGAGGTGCCCGACGGCGGTGGCAGTGGCGACACCATCGCCGTGGTGGGGGTCCAGCGTCCGGCGGAGATTGTGAACTACCGCACCATCGGGGCCACGCCAACCCTGCTCGTCTCGGGACTCGCGCTCGGTGCGGTGTCCGCGCTCGCCTTGACGTTGGTGGCATCGGTGCGCCGGAGACGGCGCGATCTGGCGCTGTTGAAATCACTCGGCTTCACCCAGCGACAACTCGGGGCAGCCGTGGCCTGGCAGGCGTCGGTCAATGCCGTAATCGGGATCGCCATCGGGGTGCCGGTCGGCATCATCGTGGGACGATGGCTCTGGGTTCTGTTCGCCCGCCAGATCTATGCCGTTCCCGAGCCGACCGTTCCCGTCGTGTCGGTGGTCCTTGTCGCGCTCGGGGCTCTCGTGCTGGCCAACGTCGTGGCTGCCGTGCCCGCCCGTATTGCGGCGCGCACGCCCACGGCTCTGATGCTCAGGGCGGAATGAGGCGGGCGGAGCATCCCCACCGCTCGTGTCACGACGCCGTGGTCGGCGTGGTGGGCTGTGCGCTGGCGGCCGGCTTGAGGACGGCGGCGATCTGCTTCAGGTCGGCATGTGCCTTGGCGATGTCGTTGTCGGCGGACTGGACCGCGCTACGTACCGACGTGAGCAGGTCGTGGTTGGCGTTCCATTCGGTCGGCGTGTAGGCCAGCACGGTGGCGGAAACCCCGGCGGTGGCATTGGTTGCCGCGGTGATCTGCGCCTGCAGATCATTGAGGAGGGGCTGCAGGACCGCCTGATTGGACGAGTTGACGTGTGACGCGGCCTTCGTGGCGAGCGCGGTGAGCTCGGGGACGGTGGTCACCTCGACCTGATCGGCCACGCCGGCGATGTGGCCGGCAGGAAGGACGAGGGCGAGCACCCGGTAATTCGCGAAGATCGTGGCGTAGTCAGCGGCGGCCGTCGACTCGGTCGTGTCGCCAGCGATCTTCTGGCCCAGCGCCTGGAGCGGTGCGACGTCCGTCTGGAGGTACGCGGCCAGCGCGGCGT
>Ga0181531_10002238_pt1 | contig 12105 bp, 9 predicted proteins | sample PEATcosm2014_Bin_38_FD_119743 | JGI IMG/M metagenome (GOLD analysis project Ga0181531, IMG submission 119743) | Peatland microbial communities from MTU Mesocosm Facility, Houghton, MI, USA - PEATcosm2014_Bin11_10_metaG | ecosystem: Environmental > Terrestrial > Soil > Wetlands > Peat | place... | reverse complement strand
CGACGGTGGGCACATGGAACCTGTGCCTCGGCGCGCTCGGCGCGCTGCTCGCGCTCGGCACCGGGCTTGCGGCGGTGGTCGGCCTCGAGCTCGGCGCGGTGGCGCGGCAGGCCGTCGCGCTGCACGTCAAATGGGCGGTGCCCACGAGCGTCCTTTTGGCGTTGCTGGCCGTGTGGCGCGGCGCCGGTCAGGCCGCGCAGGCGCGCCCCTCCCGGGTTTTTCTGCTGCTGCTGTGGCTGCTGACGGCGGCCCTGATCGTCACCGGCTACCGCGGCGGCCAGAACGTGTATCGCTATGGCATTGGCGTTTCCGCCGCGCGTGATGCGGCCGACACTTCGCGGAGCCCCAAATGAAAGACATCGACGCCGGGAAAGACATCGACTCCAGGAAAGACAAATACGCGGGGAAGGACATCGACACCAGCGGCCTCAACAAATTCATCGAGCCCGTCTGGCTCGACTCCATCATTCCGACGCTGTGTGAATACGTGCGCATCCCGAACAAATCGCCGCTGTTCGATCCGCAGTGGGAGCAGCACGGCCACATGGAGCGCGCCGTGCAGCTGCTCGCCGATTGGGCGCGCCGCCAGCCGATCCGCGGTCTCACGCTCGAGATCGCGCGCCTGCCCGGACGCACCCCGCTCATCGTGATCGAGGTTCCCGGCACGGAGGACACGGTGCTGCTCTACGGGCATCTCGACAAGCAGCCGGAGTTCACCGGCTGGCAGGCGGGCCTGAGCCCCTGGGAGCCGGTTTTGCGCGACGGCAAACTCTACGGTCGTGGCGCCGCCGACGACGGCTACGCGCTCTTTGCCTCGCTCACCGCCATCGCGGCGCTGCAGGCGCGCGGCCTCCCGCATGCCCGCTGCATCGTCCTCATCGAGGCCTGCGAGGAGAGCGGCAGCCCCGATCTGCCCGCGCACGTCGAGGCGCTCGCCGCTCGCATCGGCACACCCACGCTCGTCGTATGCCTGGACGCCGAGAGCGGCGATTACGAGCGGCTCTGGCTCACCACCTCGCTCCGCGGCAACATCGTGGGGACGCTCGAGATCGATCTGCTCACCGAGGGCGTGCATTCCGGGGCGGGCAGCGGCATCGCCGCCTCGTGCTTCGATGTGCTTCGCCAGCTGCTCGCCCGGCTCGCGAACGAGCGCGGCGAGATCCAGATCGAGGAGCTCGAGGTCGACATTCCCGCGGTCCGGAGCCGCGAGATGGCGGCGACCGCGCGCTTGCTCGGCGATTCCGTTGCGGCGCGCATGCCCTTCGTCCCGGGGGCACGCCCGCTGTCGTCGGATCCGGCGGAGCTGTTGTGCAACTCCACGTGGCGAGCGACGCTCACCGTCACCGGCATCGACGGGCTGCCGGCGGTCGCGAACGCGGGCAATGTGCTCGTGCCGCGCCTCGCGGTGCAGCTGTCCTTGCGCTTGCCGCCGACGGCCGATGGGGGACGCGCCGCGGCCGCCATCCGCGCGGCGCTCGAAAAAGATCCTCCCTGGGGAGCCCGCGTGCGCTTTGTCATGGGCTCGGCCAGCCCCGGCTGGAGTGCTCCGCCGCCCGAGCCGTGGCTCGATGCCGCCGTCTGCGAGGCCTCGCGTGCCTGCTACGGAGAGGACTCGATGTCGATGGGGGTGGGCGGAACGATTCCCTTCATGGCGATGCTCGGCGAGCGCTTCCCGCGCACCCAGTTTCTCGTCACCGGCGTGCTCGGCCCGCATTCGAATGCGCACGGTCCGAACGAGTTCTTGCACATCGACTATGCGAAGCGCCTCACCACCGCCGTCGCTCACGTGCTGGCGCGCCACGCGGAGCGCTGACGGAATCGGCCGTGCAGCCCCCACATGCTGCACGGCCGTCCGAGCGTCGCGGAGTGACGCTATTGCGCCGGCGCGTTGGTCGCGGGCATCTCACCCGTGTAGTAGGCGATCACGTAGGCGGTGAGAGTGGCGTTGGCCTGGGGCACCCCGAACACCGCGACCGGCGCCCCGACGGTGAGCCCGTTCTCGAGCGCCATGAGACCGGCGTTCGTCGTGATGTCGATCGGACTCACGGTCACGATACCGTTGGTGCGATCGATCTGGTAGACGAGCGTGGCGGAGCCCGATGTGATGCTCACATCGACCGTGACCGGCATCGAGGCCGAGCCGCCGATGGCCGTGATCGTGAACGCGTTGTTCGCGAAGCCGCCGGCGACCAGGCTCAAGGGCACGAGCGAGGGCATGAGCACGGTGTCCGCCGCCGCCCAGGCATTCGGTGCCGCCGGATCGTTCCACACCGCGTAGCTCACGCCGCGCGAGGGGACCGTGCCCACGAGGCCGCCGAAGTTGACGCTGCCGTCGGTCGCGGCCATGAAGTCCGGGATCACGTTCGAGCCGCTCGTGTAGAGCGTCGGATAGGCGAAGTTCCAGTACTTGTAGCCGTCGATGGCGTTGCCCATCGCGTCCGTGCCGTTCGGCGTCGAGCTCGAGATGTAGTCGAGCGTGACGACGTAGTCGTCGCTCATCGTGCGGAAATCGCGCGTGTAGGTGAAGCCGGTCGAGTTGGGCGCTGAGATCGCTCCGGCGTAGCCGGCGGTTTCGATGTCGATGCTCTGCGCTACCAGCGGGCTCGCGAGAGGATCGACCACGCTCGCGTGCACCTTGAAGCCGCGCACCAGGTCATGAGCTGCGAGGAAGGCGGGTCCGCTGCCGATCGGCGTCGAGTCGGCCGCGCCGTTCTGCGGCTGACGATAGTAGAACTGCGTGTCGGCGTTGACCGTGAGCGGCACACCGGCGCCGAGCTCGTTCTCGACGATGACCACGTTCGTGCCGGTGTTGACGTGCAGGACATGGCCCTCCGGGCTCAGCCAGACGCTGTTGAAGGAGCTGCTCACCCAGATGCGGGTGGCCACCAGAGTGCCATCCTCCTGATAGCGCGCCGCGACGCGCACGTACTTGCCGACGATGTCACCCTCGGCGGCGAAGCTCGTGATGGTCGTGTGGGTCTGGGCATCGACGTCGTAGAGAAGCGTGCCGTTGGTCGCATCGGCCTCGATCGTGAGCGACTGGCTGCCCGCGACGGCGGTCTCCGGGTTGGTCGGCGGCTCCACCGGATAATCCTTGGTGATCGAGATCGAGGAGCTGTCGGAGGAGATCGACATCACGTTGCCGTAGGTATGGCGCAGCACCAGCCGGTCGAGCGCGCGGATCGGGTGATGGCGCACGGGCCCCTCGAAGTTGACGGCCCAGATCGTGTTGCCACCGCCGGTCGGAGGCACGTGCCCGATGAGGAACGCCGGGTGCGCGAGATCAAATTCCAGATCGAGCGCATTGCTGCCGCCCGCGCTGACGACGAGCGGCGAGACGAACGCCACCTTCACCGGCACGGTGAGATTGCCGCTCGAGCCCTGGGTATGCTGAACCTGGATCTGGCTGCTCGGAATCGTGCTGCCGGGCGCGGCCGCGAAGCCCGCCTCGGGATCGTTGGCGACCGTGAGCAGGATATCGCTCGGGTTGCCGCTCACCGTGAGCACGGCACCGGTGTAGGTGCCGACGGGCACGGTGACGTTGCCGAGAATCTCGGAGATCTGATCGAGCTCGACCAGATTGATCATGGGGGCGGGGCTTGCGGTGTAGACCGTGACGTTGTCGCCGCCGCCTTGAGGAACGAGGGCGATCGAGAGCACCTTGACGCCGATCGTCGCCCAATCCTCCGTCGACGCATCGCTCATCATCAAAGAGAGCTTGCCCGTCTGTGGAGGCGGGTTGGTCCCGGAGGTGCCGCTGCTGTCGGCTGAGCCGCCCGAACCGCCACCGCATCCTGCGATGAGCGCCGCCGCCACGCCGAGCGACACGAGACGTGAAGTGCTCGAAGACATGATCAACTCCTGTAGTTAACGATAAATCTCTGTTGTCGCATCGGCGCCAAGGGTGCACGCTGCTCAATGTGGTTTAGCAACGAGCCAGCGGATGCGGCGTTGACACTGATTTGGACGCGTCACCCGCAGCGTGTGATTTCGTGCGTGCGTCACATGTCGCATGTGAGCGACAGCAGGGAAGATCGTCGGTCGGATTTAACCTTTGCGTTGAGCGTTCAACGCGTGCTGAACGCGCAGTGATCGCGCCACGCCTGCCGATAGTGTTCCTCGATCGAGCGCGCGAAGCGCGGCGCGTCCATGAGTGCCGAGCCTGTGAGCCGCGCGCGCAGCGTTGCGCGTAGCTCGCCGAGGCGCTCGAGATCGGCTGCCCACGCGAGCGCGATTTCCGTGAAGGCGGCATCGGATCGCGCCACGAGATCGTTAAGGCCGAGTTGATGAAGCTGGCTCGATCCGCCGCGACCGACGGCCGTGCGCCCGGCTCGCGTCACGCTCGGAACGCCCATCCACAGCGCATCGATGCTGGTCGTGTGGCCGTTGTAGGGGAAGGTGTCGAGCCCGAGATCGATCTCGTGGTAGCTCGCGAGATACTGCGGGCGGGGACGAAAGTCGAGGAAGTCGATCCGTGCAGCGTCGATGCCGAACACCTCGAACCTTCGGGCGAGCGCGATGCGAAATCGGCCGCGTGGCGCGAGCAGCCGCAGGCGCGCTTCGGGGAGCGCGCGCAACACCGGTGCCCAGAGTGCTAGCGTGTGATCCGTGAGCTTGCACGGATTGTTGAGGCAGCCGAAGGTCAAATGACCGCGCTCGAGCGCCGGCAGGGTATTGACCGCGGGCTCCGTCGTGAGCGGGTCGTAGCACCAGAAGGCATCCGGTAGCAGCAGCGTGCGCTCGCTGTGATCGCTCTCGCTGCCTGAAGGGTCGAGGCGCGGGTCGCTCAGCCGATAATCCATGGCCTTAAGGCCCGTGGTGCCGGGGTAGGCGAGCCAGGCGATCTGCACGGGTGCGGGCTTGCGCGCGAACAGCAGCGGGCGCCCGCCTGCCATGTGCATGGTGAGGTCGACGAGCACATCGATGCGGTCGTCGTAAATCCGATCGGCGAGCGCGCCGTCGTCCAGGCGATGCACCTCGTGCCACTGATCGGCGTGGGCCGCGAGCCGGCGGCTCATCGCATCCGGTCGCGCCACGCTCGAGTAGCAGATGATCTCGAAGGCCGCGCGATTGTGCTGCGACAGAAGGGGCAGCATGAAAAGGCTCTGGCAGTGCTCGCGGAAATCCGGCGAGACGTAGCCGACTCGCAAACGGCGCTCCGCTGCGCGCTCGCCCGGCCACTGGCTGCGCACGGGCAAGCCGGCGGCGAAGCGTGCCTGCCATCGCCGGCATTCCTCGAGCAGCGGCCGGGGTTCGGTTTCGCGAAAGCTCAGGCTGTAGGCGAGATTGCTGTGGGTCGCGGCGAGGCCGGGATCGAGCGCGAGCGCGCGGCGAAAGCTCTCGAGCGCCTCTTCGAGGAGTCCCGCATCCTTGAGCACGTTGCCCAAGGTGTCGTGCAGCACGGCGTGGGCCGGGGCGAGTGAGAGAGCGCGGCGCAGCAGGGTCTCGGCTTCTTCGAGTTGCCCGAGCGCGCGCAGCAACGCCGCGAGATTGTTGAGCGCAACGAGATCGTCGGGGCAGACCCGCAACGCCGCCTCGTAGGCGGCGCGGGCGTGGCCGAGCTCGCCGCGCTCGCGGCGCAGATTGCCGAGATTGATCAGGGCCTCGGGAAAGTCGGCTCGCAGCGCGATCGCGCGCTCATAGGCCGCAAGCGCCTCGCCCGGTCGATCAAGCCCGCGCAGCGCCTGCGCGAGATTGAACAACGCCTCGGGCGAGTCGGGGGTCTGCTCGGTCAGCGTGCGCAGCAGCTCCGCCGCGGCGGCGAACTCCCCACGCCGGTTGAGCGCGAATCCGAGATTCACCGCGTGGGCCGTGACGTTCGGCTCGAGCAGGCGCGCCTGCTCGAGCAAGCGTACGGCTTCCTCGAGCTCGCCGAGCTCGGTGAGCGCGGCGCCCAGGTTGCCGAGCGCACTCGGTGCGCGCGCATCGAGCGCGAGTGCGCGCCGGTAGGCCGCCACGCTGCGCGCAAGCTCACCGCTCTGCTGTCGCGCGATGCCGAGCGCGACCCATGCATCGATGAGCGCGGGCTCGCGCTCCAGGGACTGCTCGTAGTCGAGCGCCGCCTCCGTCCAGCGACCGAGGGCGCCATGGGCCTGGCCGCGACCAAAATGAAATCGACCCTCGTCCGGTGCGGCCATCACGGCGGCGCTCAGTGCGCCGAGCGCGGCCTGGGGCCGCCCTTCCTGCAGCTCGAGCAGACCGCTGCGAAAGAGTGCGAGAGCGTGGGCGGGTCGCGCCGTCAGCACCTCGCAGTAGAGGCGGCGCGCCTCGTCCAGCCGACCGGCGCGGTGATGTGCGGTTGCAGAGTCGAGCAGGGCGTCAATGGGATCGGGCGACGGCGCGTCGATGCGGGATTCCTCGCGGTTCAGACGGGCATGGTCATGGAGGTGCTCAAGCTTACCCTCGAGGGACGAGAAAGGGTCAGGAGCTGCGCCGGGGCGATCTCATCACCGTTGGTCAGGAGCTGCGCCGGGCGATCTCATCACAGTCGGCCGCTGTTACAATCCGGCGCCTGCGTCGTTGCATTGGTCGGGCCGCGAGGTTGCATGGATCTGGGAATACGAGGTCGCACGGCGATCATCTGCGCATCGAGCCAGGGGCTCGGCAAGGGATGCGCCCGAGCGCTCGCCGAGGCGGGCGTATCCGTGGTGATCAACGGGCGCAACCGCTTGTTGCTCGAGCGTACGGCCGAGGAGATTCGCCAGGCGACGGCCGTGGAGGTCACGCCGGTCGTCGCGGACCTCGCCACCGAGGCGGGCATCGAGACGCTCCTCGCGGCATGTCCCGCCCCGGATATCCTCGTGAACAACAACGGTGGTCCGCCTTTTCGCGACTTTCGCGATCTCGACCGCGAAGCCATGACCCTGGGACTCGCCATGAACATGCTCACGCCGATCGAGCTCGTGCAACGCGTGATCGATTCGATGGCGGCGCGGCGTTTCGGGCGAATCGTCAACATCACCTCGATGAGCGTGAAGATGCCGCTCGCCGGCCTGGACCTGTCGAGCGGCGCCCGCGCGGGCCTCACGGCCTTTCTCGCCGGCGTCGCCCGCAGCGTCGCGGCGAGCAACGTGACCATCAACCAGCTGCTCCCGGGGAGTTTCGACACGGCGCGGCTGCGGGGCGGCATGCTCGCCCAGGCGACCCGCGACGCGCTTCCCGAAGAGGAGGTGGAGCAGCACTGGCGCACAGCCATTCCCGCCCGGCGCTTCGGGAGCGCAGAGGAGCTCGGTCATATATGCGCGTTTCTCTGCAGCGTGCACGCGGGCTACATCACCGGGCAGAACATTCTCGTCGACGGCGGCGCGGTGCCGTCCGCCTTCTGACGCCGCGCGGCTCGGGCATGAGGAAGATGCGCCGCGCGGCCGTGCTGTATAGCCGCTCTGGTGCATACCAGCGCTGCAGGAAGTCCTTGTCGAAGAGAGCGGGATTCGCGGCGGCGAACTCCTCGAAGCTGCCGGGCGACTGATCCTGCATGCATTCGGCGATCGCCGCGAGATAGGCGACGGTGACGGTCTGGTTGAAGGCGTCCGGCCGGCCGAGGCGCGCGAGCAAGGCCCGGAGCGCGGCGCCATAGCGAACGAGCGCGTGGGCAAAATCCTCCCGCGCGAGCAGCTCATAGGCCATGCGCACGTGATCACGATGCGTGAAGCCGCGCGGATCGAGCTCGCCGCGCAGGAAGCGCCCGAGGTCCGTGCGCTCGAGGTCCGTGCGCCCGCGGTCCGTGCGCCCGCGGTCCGCAAACTCGAGGTCCGTGCGCCCGCGGTCTGCGCACTCGAGGTCCGTGCGCTTACTCACGGCGCCGCGCCTCATGCAACCGATGAGAATCCGCCGCGACCAGATCGAGCCCGTAGACCTCACGCAGAGCTTTGATCTTGGCGAGGGTCGCACGGCCGAAGGCGGCCTTGCCCTCGAACGAGTGCAGCACGATTCCCTCGAGGAGATCGCCGAGCGAGATCTCGAGCTCGGTCGCGAGCGCCTTGAGCACCTTGAGGAGTCGGCTCTCGAGCCGCACTCCCGTTTGCGTTCGTTTGATGATCTTCATGGTCGCAATGGTACCATGTTACCAAGTTATCGAGGCCTGTCTTCAGGGCGGCGATGACGGGGCGGGGGCCTCGCGCGCCTGCTCGAGCACCCAGGCGCGAAACAGGGCGACTTTCTCGAGGGCGAGGAAGGCGCCGGGACACACGAAGAAGTAGCCGCGATCCATGGGGGCGATGCGCCGGCTTGCGATGGCAAGCCGTCCGGCTGCGATGTCGTTCGATACGAGACTCCAGCGGGCGAGCGCCAGGCCTTGCCCGGTCTGTGCGGCCCGGATCACGGCCACTGAGTCATCGAACGATGCGCCGCGCACGCCCCATTCGTTGCGTGCCTTGCCGTCGAGCCACTCGTCCCAGGTTTCAGTCTTCGAATGCAGCAGGGGATAGCGCGCGAGATCCTCCTTCGTGCTCACGGGCCCATGACGTTTCAGGAGCTGCGCGGTGCACACCGGCACGAGCCAGTCATCGAGGAGTTTCTCGACATGCAGCGGCGAATAACCTCCGGTGCCGAAGCGCAGCGCGACCTGCACGTCGTCGTTGACGAAATCCACGAAGTGGGTGGACGTGTCGAAGCGCAGTTCCACCTGCGGATGGCGCTGTCGAAAATCGGGTATCCGCGGCAGCAACCATTGCTGCAGAAATGAGGACACCGTCGTGACCGTGAGCGCGCTGGTGCGATGCTCGAGGCGGGCGGCGTCGATCGCATGCTCTAGCTCCGCGAGCGCGCCCTCGATCCGCGGCAGCAGCCGCTCCCCATCCGCCGTGAGGTGCAACGTGCGGCCGCGGCGCGCGAACAGCGGAATCTGCAGATACTCCTCCAGGGCGCGCACCTGCATGCTCACGGCCGCCAGTGATACGCCGAGCGCATCCGCGGCCCGGGAAAAGGAGAGCGCCTGAGCGGCCGCGACGAACACGCGCAGACTGGCGAGCGGCAGTCGGCGCGTGCTGCGGGCGCGACGCGGAGGCGAGCGGGAGACTTTCCGACCGGTTGCCATCTAGGATTTCGATCCGGGAGGCTGAGAGCCTCGAGTCTGGCACGCGATCCTACACGAGGGAATGCAGCGCACGGATCGGCTTGAAAAAAGAAGCTCGCACGGTGCGCCGTGCGAGCGAGGGGCGAAAGGGCGGGAGGCGGTGGGCGGCGGTCGAAAGGGGCGCGGTCGAAAGGCCCGATGGATCAGTTGGCATTCGCAGCCGGAGTGGCGCTCGCGAAGGCGTCGGCATCGGGTCGCGAATAAGCCGGGGTCGATGCCGAACGCGCGGTTTTCGCGAGGTGATAGGCGGTCAGCTGCGCGTTCGCAACCTCCTCGACCGCACGGTCGAGGGCGCCGTTCACGCACGCCTTCCAGGGGAAGTACAGCGCGGGCAGTCGATCCTCGTAGGTGCTGCAGACGACCGAGGCAGCGGACTTGAGGCGCCGATAGAGCGCCTCTGTCCCCGCAGGCTTGCTGAGATCGAGGTCCGATATCTTCACTCGGACGGAAGGTACCGCGGTATCGCCGAATGCGGCGGTGGCGGCACCCAAGGTGGCGGCGCTGGCCAGAGCCGCGAGTAGCAGGAGGGTGGAAATCCGAAGGATCGAGAGGTTCATGGATATCTCCGGTGAATTGAAGGACGAGGGTCATGCTGATCCTTCGTGGCCGGTTTGAGTCTCGTTGTGCTGAGGCTCGGTTAAGATTTGCTGAAGTGAAGCGCCGGCGAGGGGAGACATGAGCGAGACAGGCCGCAGCGAAACGTATTCTCTCCGAGTCGCAACCCTTGACGACGAGCCGACTCTGCGCGCGCTCATCGCGCGCTCGATCCGCACTCTGGGGATCGGGGATTACACCGCCGAGCAGATCGAAGCGGCGCTCCTCGGGGCGTTCGGGGTCGACACCGCGCTGATTCGCGACGCGACCTACTTCGTCGCGCTCGATGGCCGGGGTGAGATCGCCGGGTGCGGCGGATGGAGTGGGCGGCGTACGCTGTTCGGCGGCGATGCGCGTGCGGAGCGGGATGACGCCCGGCTCGACCCGCGCGTCGATGCGGCGAAGATCCGCGCCTTCTTCATCGATCCCGCGCACGCGAGACGCGGTATCGGGCGCGCGCTGCTCGAGCACTGCGAGTCGCAGGCCGCGCGCGCCGGGTTCGGGCGCTGCGAGCTCATGGCGACGCTCCCGGGCGTGCGGCTATACGCGCGTTATGGCTATGAGGCCGGCCGGGCGATCGAGCATCCCGTGCCGGGCGGACTCAGCATCACCTTCGTGCCGATGAGCAAGGTGCTGCGCGCGAGGCAACTGGGCGGCCCCATGAGCCCGGTGGATCAATAGGCCGGAGTTCTGGTGGATCGGTAGGTGCAGTCCCGATGGACACGCTGCGGTCCCGATGGATCAATAGGTCGCAGTGATGGCGTTGGGACCGCTTCCCGTGGGCACCGTACCGATCTCCGTGAGGACTCCGCTCGTGCCGATCGTGTACTCCGAGACGGTGCTGTCGTTGAAATTCACGACGTACAGATCGCTCCCGGTGGGGTCGATGCTGGCGAACCAAGGGCCGCTGCCCGTTGGGATCGTGCCCACCGGATTGAGCACACCACCGGTGCCGATCGCGTACTCGGACAGGGTGTTGCTGCACCAGTTCTCCGCATACGCATAGCGCCCCGTCGGATCGACCACGACCGTCTCGGGGCAGCTGCCGCTCGCGACCGTACCCGTTGCCGTGAGCGTACCGCTGCCGCCGATCGTGTACTCGGACACGGTCCCATCGTTCCAGTTCGCCACGTAAGCATAGCGGCCCGTCGGATCGACGGTCACGTACTGTGGATTGTTGCCGGTCGGCACCGTGCCGAGCGAGGTGAGGAGGCCGCCCGCGCCGATGGCAAACTCGGACACCGAATTGCTGCTTTGATTGGTCACGTACACGAAGGGTCCCGCCGGATCGGCGATGACGGAGATCGGGCCGCCCGGCGCGGCCACGGTGCCGAGGGAGCTGAGCAGGCCACCCGCGCCGATCGCATACTGCGAGACGGTGTTGCTGGCGAGATTCGCGACGTAGACATACTGGCCGCTGCTATCGATCGCGATCGAGGAGGGATTGGCGCCGGCGGAGATCGTGCCGATGCCGGTGAGCGCGCCGCCGGCGCCCACGGTGTACTCGGAGAGTGAGCCGTCGTTCCAGTTCGCGACGTAGGCGTACTGGCCGGTGGGATCGACCACCACGGCGTTCGGCTCGTTGCCCGTCGCGACCGTTCCGATCAAGCTGAGCGCGCCCCCGGTACCGATCGTGAACTCGGAGACGGTGTTGGCATTTTGATTGCTCACGTACGCGTACTCAGGCGCGGCCGTCACCACCAAGCTCACGGAGGGCGAAACGATGTCGCCCAACGCTGCGCTGATCGATGTTGAGCCGGCCGCGAAGGCCGTTGCCAGGCCGTTGGAGCCTGCGGCATTGCTGATCGCGGCGACGGCGGCGGCCGAGCTGCTCCAGGTGACGGCCGTGCTGATGTTCTGCATCGACCCGTCGGTATAGGTTCCCATCGCGGTGAACTGCTGATTCGTGCGGGCAGGAATGGTGGGATTCGCCGGTGTCACCGCAATCGAGACCAGGGCCGCGGGCGTGACGGTCAAAACCGTCGTCCCTGAGATGCTGCCCAACGCGGCGGTGATGGTCACGGAGCCTTGGGCCGTGCTGCTCGCAAGTCCGTTGGAGCCGGCGGCGTTGCTGATCATCGCCACCGTCGTATCCGAGGAGCTCCAGGTGACCACCGTGGTGAGCGGTTGCGTCGATCCGTCCGTGTACGTTCCGGTCGCCGCGAATTGCTCGCTCGTGCCGGCGGCGATGCTCGGCGTCCCCGGAATCACCGCAATCGAGACGAGCGTCGCCGGCGTGACGGTCAGGCCCGTCGAACCCGACACTGCCCCGCTCGTTGCCGTGACGGTCACCGAGCCGGTGGCGAGCGTCGAGGCAAGGCCGTTGGAGCCGGACGCATTGCTCACCGAGACGATGCCCGTGTCGGAGGAGCTCCAGCCGACCGAGCCGGTGAGATCCTGCGTCGAGTTATCCGTGTAGGTGCCGATCGCGGTGAATT
>Ga0181531_10002237_pt1 | contig 12106 bp, 4 predicted proteins | sample PEATcosm2014_Bin_38_FD_119743 | JGI IMG/M metagenome (GOLD analysis project Ga0181531, IMG submission 119743) | Peatland microbial communities from MTU Mesocosm Facility, Houghton, MI, USA - PEATcosm2014_Bin11_10_metaG | ecosystem: Environmental > Terrestrial > Soil > Wetlands > Peat | place... | reverse complement strand
TGTTTCAGCGGACGCTCCTCGTTCTCACCGGCGCAGATTCACACCGAAAACGGCCGCTGAAATGCAATGCTCCATTGCGACCGACAAAAGCCGACGTCGATGCAACCGAAGTTCCCCAAGCCCGCAGAAAACAGTACAGGCTGAGTAGCGCAAGACAATCGGCCCTCAGGATCAGAATGTTTTCCACGGCGTACAAGTGCGCCCAAAATTTCAACTGCAAGAGATTATCGTAGTTCCAGGGAAAGACCGCGCCCGTCACCGCGAAGATGATTAAAATTAAAAACCGAACCGCCGCCGTCTCCAGCGCGTCTTCGGCGACCGGCAGAATGACCAGAATCGGCAACATAAAGATGAAGTATTGTGGAGACAGGACTTTGCTAAACACCAGCGAAGCCAAAAGGACTCCGCATAGCAAAAAGGCGACCGATTCGCAGCTCATTCGGCGTACCATTGCCATTAAGGCGCTCAGCACGACAACCGCGCCCAGCAGCGCCGTGGCTCCATGAATCAAAACCGACTCATAGGGCGTATGTAGATTGGCGCTTCCGAAGTCGTCCGTCACCTCGCCCGGCACGCCGAACCACATCAGAACCATTTCAACGGATGCCGGCGCCGATTCAATCTGGATTCCCCGGTTGAAATGATATTCAAGGAGCCATTGGAAATGGTAACCGCCCATCGCCGCGATCGCGCCGAACGACACAATCGTCGGCAGAAAAACCAATCCGGCACATTTCATCAAAGATTTCAAACCTTTTTTTCGCTCCAGCGCCAATGTCGCGGGGACTAATACAACGGGAACAAGCTTAAATGCGATACCCATTCCCAGCGCCAGTTGATAAAGACGATTTCTGCCTTTGAGAAGGGCCGCCAGCGCGACAAGCAGGATAGCGCCCAAAACGAGGTCGACGTGGTCATAAAACAGATGTCCGATGGCCGTGGAACACAAAATATAGAGGATGAGGTTCCCCTTGCTCGTTTTGTTGATGTGAAGCAGGTAAATCCAGATGCCGCAGTCAATCGCGCAGCACAGGATGCGGAAAATGGGAAAATACCATCGGAGCGACCCGTCCACCAGGCCCGGCAGACTTGTAAACAAAAATACGAGCGGCGGATACTCAGGAAAGAAATCCCGAAACGGCACGGCTCCCCGGTTCATCTGCGCGATATAATCCGCGTGAACGTACAGATCCGTGCCATGTCCCGCCAGAAATAAAAAGATGATTGCCCGCGATATTACGAACAAAAACCAGAGCCAAATTGCCGAATATTGTGCAAATGAAGCTGTAATCGATTGACGCATCGGCGACGGAAGGTCATGAGAAGCCGGCCCAGCAACGCACGGCCATTTTCGCCAAACGGTTGGCGTGCTTCAAGTCGAAAGGGTCTACCCCAAATCCACGCGAACGGCGTGTTCCGTGCGGTCGTCGGTCAACGGAAGGTATTTATCGGGAGAGTCTTTCGAGTCGATGACGACGCGCTGTACATCCGTTCCTTTGCCCGTGCTTTGGAGTGTAATGTGATAGACGGTTTCGCGATATCGGTAATGAATGTTGAACGATTTCCAATCGGGGTGAGGACGCGGCGAGAAATAAAGTTTGTCGACTTCCAGTCGGAGTCCGAGCAACGATTCCGTGATCAGCCGGTACATCCAACCGGCCGAGCCCGTGTACCACGTCCAGCCGCCGCGCCCGGTATGAGGCGGCACCGCATAAACGTCGGCGGCGACAATATACGGCTCGACGCGATAGGTGGCGATCGCTTCCGCGGTTGAGCCATGAAGAACCGGATTGATCAGCGCAAATAGTTCCCATGCCCGATTCGAGTCCCCCATCGCCGCGAAAGCCATAACGGTCCAGATGGCGGCGTGGGTGTATTGCCCCCCGTTTTCTCGAACCCCGGGGACATAACCTTTTATATACCCCGGATTCAGGTCTGACGCGTCAAACGGCGGATCGAGCAATTTAATCAATCTCTCGTCGCGCCGTACGAGGCGTTTGAGGACATTTTCCATCGCCGTTGACGAGCGTTCGCGCTCGCCGGCGCCGGAGAATACGGCCCAACTCTGGGGGATGGAATCGATCTGGCACTCGGTATTGGACGCCGAGCCAAGAGGTTCACCATTATCGAAATAGGCGCGGCGATACCACTGGCCGTCCCAGGATTGCGTTTCGATGCTCTGGCGAATCCGCTCCGCTTCGGAGGTATATCGACTCACCAGGGCCGCCTCACCGCGCTTTTCCGCCAGCCGCGAGAATTGTTTCAGAACGTCGTAAAGGAAGAACGCCAGCCAGACGCTTTCTCCCTTGCCGAGTTCGCCGACGAGATTCATTCCGTCGTTCCAATCGCCGCAGCCCATCAGTGGGAGCCCGTGAACGCCATATCGCTGGCCATGGTCGATGGCGCGAAGGCAATGGTCGTAGAGCGTGCCGACATCGTCCGAAACCTGCGGCAGATCGTAATACGAATCTTCTTCCGGCCGCACGGGCCTTCCAGTAAGAAACGGGATGCGTTCGTCGAGAACGCCGGTGTCGCCGGTGGCGGCGACATATCGGCAAACCGCGTAAGGAAGCCACAAATAGTCGTCGGAAATATGGGTGCGCACGCCTCGCCCACTGGGCGGATGCCACCAGTGCTGCACATCCCCCTCCCGAAATTGCCGGGCGGCGGCGCGCAGCAAGTGTTCGCGGAACAAGCGCGGCTCGGCATGCACCAGCGCCATCGCGTCCTGCAATTGATCCCTGAACCCAAAGGCGCCGCCGGATTGATAAAATCCCGTTCGTGCCCACATCCGCGCGGAGAGAATTTGGTAAACGAGCCAGCCGTTGGCCAGATAATTCAGCGCCGTATCGGGCGTCTCAATCTGCACCGCGCCCAAAGTGCGATTCCAATAATCCCAAACCCTTTGCAGTTCGCGGCGCGCGGCGCTGACGCCGCGATAGCGATTGCACAGTTGCCGGGCTTGCTCTTCAGAATGCGCTGCCCCAAGGATGAGTACGATTTCTTTGGATTGCCCTTGCTCGAGGGTGACCTGCATTTGCATGGCGGCGCAGGGGTCTAATCCGGCTCCGGTTCGGCCAGACAATCGGCTGCGCCGCATCGCCGCGGGATTGGTGACGCTTCCGTTGCGTCCCAAAAACTCGGTGCGATCGGTCGTGATGGTTCGTGACGCCTCACTGCTCTCCACGAAAACAACGCCGTCGGCGAATTCGGCGCTATAGGGATTGCGCGCAAAGAGTGCCCCGCCGACCGGGTCCAGTTCGCTGACCACGTGCATGAGCGTTTTGCTGCGCGAATCGCCCAGCACCCATTCCCAATACGCCGTTACCGACAGCCGCCGCGGTCTTCCCGAGCGGTTGGTAATTCGGAGATGGGCAAATTTCACCGGCGCATCGATGGCGACATAATTCGTCAGATCGGTCGAAACCCCATCTTCCTGGTACTCATAAACGCTGTAACCAAAGCCGTGGCGGATCACGTAGGGCATCCCCCCGCGCGCCGGCAGTGGCGAGGGGGAGAAAAAGCGCCCCGTGTCTTCGTCGCGTATATAGATGGCCTCGCCGCTGGAATCGCTGACCGGATCGTCGCTCCATGGCGTGAGCCGATACTCGTGGCTGTTCTGCCACCACGTATAACCGCTCCCCCCCTCCGACACGACGGTCCCGAATTCGGGATTGGCAATAACATTCACCCAAGGCGCCGGCGTCGTGCGGTTTCCATCCAGGATGGTGATGTATTCCTTTCCGTCCCGGCTGAATCCCCCCATCCCGTTGTACATCGCTAAATCGCGATGCGGCGCCTCAACACCAGTCGGCATCTCGACCCGCCGCCGCAAGGCTCTAAACGCCGGAATCGCCAGTTCGCTGCGCCCGCGCCGATCCACCTGCTCGGCGAGACTCCCCGCCTCGTCGAACAACACGACGCGCGCCGCGGTTTGCAGCAATACCCGGTCCTCTTCCGACATTTGCTCGCCGCGGCGAACGAATACGCCACCCGGCTTATCCGCCAGCGCGGCCTGCTGGCTCGCAACGACGATGCCGGTGATCGCATCCTGCAACGGCTGGCGATAGACCGAATTGTCTTCGTTCCAGATCACCAGATCGACGATCAGTCCTTTCATTCGCCAATAGGCGTGCGCCTGAACCGATTGGCGGACCAGATCGAGCCGCTCGGTATCGCCAATGCGCACCAGAACGATCGGCAAATCACCCGATATTCCATATCCCCAGAGCCCCGACTGCCCGCGCCGATTACGCGCCAGAATCGAGGCTTTGGCGCGGCGCAGCGAGGAGGCGTAAATCACGGATCCGGCGAGGCGGCCGTAAATCTGCGCGTCGGATTCGGTCGCATTAATCTGCCGAAGCAGAATCTGACTATGCGTCCACGCCAGTTCGAAGACGCGATCGGCGAGGTTCGGGTCCTGATATTTATCCATCAATGTCGTCACAGCCTGGCGCGTTTCGCCGACGCCGGTCACCAGATCCACTCTTACCGACTCGTGCGGTTTCAACCGGACAAGCTGGCGGATGGAGGCCACCGGATCCAGCACCGGGCCTTCGCTATCCGACAGAGGGCCGGGACGCTCCATGGCCGCCGGGGAGACCGGAGTTCCGTGCCGGCCAAGAAATTTCATCCGATCGGTTTCAAAAGACGCCTCTCCCGCGCTCGGGGCGCGAACCGCCATCAGATGAACCATCCACGGCGGATGTTCCGCCGCCGATCGCGGCCTGCGCGTGCACAAAATCGCATTACGGGGGCGAACTAATTCCGTTTGAACAAATAAATTACTGAATGCCGGATGCGACAGATCCTGGGCCTGGCTCGCCAGCACCACCTCGCAATAGCTGGTCACTTCGATCGTTCGCACATATTCGGAGCGATTGGTGAGGCTGATTCGCCGCAGCTCAATGTCGTCCTCGGGCGAAACGCTGATTTCGGTATGAACTTCGATTTCCTCATCCCGGCGCCGGAACTCCGCCCGGGCTTGGGTAAAAATGGCTTCGTAACCTTTGGTCGGCGTCAGCGTCGGTTGCCAGGCGGTCGACCAGAACGCGCCGGTGTCGACATCGCGCAAATAGCAAAAAGTTCCCCAGCAATCGCGCGTGGCGTCTTCGTTCCACCGCGTCACCGCCAGATCGCGCCAGCGGCTGTACCCGCCGCCCGCGCTGGTTATCACGACGTGATATTGCCCATTGGACAAAAGATGAACCTCCGGCGCGGGCCCCGCGGGATTGGTTAGGACGCGGATGGTTCCCTGCTCCTCAGCCGAAGTCGCCCGCGTGGTGCTGACTTCCAGCGAATGCGGGAAGACCGGCGCCGTGACCTTCGGCACGCGCTCGTGAAGCAGCAGATCGGCGGCGCGCAGCAGCGGATCGGCCGTAAATCGTCGTTGCATGGGCTTGTCCAATAACGCGTATGCGATGGAAAGCAGACTCATTCCCTCATGGTGCGACATGAACTGACGCACCGTGACGCTGCGCGTCGCCGGCGGAAGTCGAGAGGGCGTGAAGTCGAAGGCTTCGTAAACGCCGTATGCGGCGATCTGCCCGTCGTCGTCGAGTCGCTGCAGATTTTTACACGCCGCCTCCGGCTCGACCATCAGCGCCATCGCACTGGCATAAGGCGCTACAACCAAGTCCTCAGCGAGCCCGCGCTTCAGGCCCAATCCGGGCACCCCGAAGGCGCGGTATTGATAATTCATGTTCTGATCGATTGTGTTGTAGCCCGACTCGGAGATTCCCCACGGAACGCCGCGCTGTCGCCCATATCGGATTTGCCGCCGGACGGCGGCTTTGCACGTCTGATCCAGCAGCGTGTTCTCATACGTCGGCATGACCAGCATCGGCATCAGATACTCGAACATCGACCCGCTCCAGCTGAGCAGCGCCACCCGGCCCCCGGCGCTGGTTAGCAGCCGTCCCAGCGAAAACCAGTGCTCCCCATCCACCTGATCCTGCGCGATGGCGACATAGCTGCCCAACCGCGCTTCCGACGCCAGCAAGTCGTAAAAACCGGCGTCCTGTCGATGGTCGCGCACGTTGTACCCAATCGAAAATAGCTTCCGAGACTTGTCGTAGAGGAATGAAACGTCCATTTCAGCCAATTCCTGGCACTGAATCGCGGTTTGTTGAATCGCCGCGATTCTCTCCAGGGCCAGCCGCGACGACTGAGCGACCGCTTCACGAAGCGATTCGCACCATTCCTTCTGGGTAATTTGCCCGTCGAGTTTTCGCACCATGGCGTCGAACGCCGGCACAAACGATTCTCGGAGCCCCGCCACAGCGCGCAGGGTCATTGGCGAGTCCAGTTGCCAGAGCAGATCATGAAGTTCTTTAACCTGGCTCAATTGCTCCGGCGGCGCGGGCAGCGCGCTCCACGCGGCCAAATGGTTCAGATCATCCAGTTGGTCCGCGCACGATTGTTCCAGAGCGCGAGCCCACCACTTAAGCTCCCCCTCGGCTGTAATTTCGCCCAAGATTCCGGATGCCTCCGAAGCCAGGGCCTGAAGCTTCGCGATCGCTTCGCGGACAACTTTAGGCGGCTGAATCGCCTCGGATTGAATCGCTTCGATTCGCCGCACCGCCCCGGAAGGAGCCGCTCGGCGGGCCACGTCAAGCAGCACCGCCGCCGTATCGCCAAGACCCCCGAACACGCGCGGCGGAAGAATGTCGGCGTCAATCAGCTCCAATAGCCCCTGACTCAACACCATTAAATGACCGGCGAGATTTCCGCTATCCACGGAGGAAATATATTGCGGCGAAAGCGGCTGCAGCGAACGCGTGTCATACCAGTTAAAAAAGTGCCCGCGGAACCGCTCCATTCGCTGCATCGTCGCGATAGTCTTTGTCGTGCGCTCCAGCAGGACCCGAGCCGAGCAGTAACCAAAATCGTATGCGCTGAGGTTTGCCAACAACGCCAAGCCGATATTGGTCGGGCTGGTGCGCGAGGCGATAACCTGAGCTGGATGCTGCTGAATGTTGTCCGGCGGGAGCCAGTTTTCTTCCGGAGTGACAAACACCTCGAAAAATCGCCACGTCCGTCTTGCAAGTTTGCCAAGAAATATTTTCTGGTTGTAGGTCAGATGTACGGTCGGCGGAGCGATCGGGCAGCTAAGCCGCCAGGCGATGGCCGGCGAGACAAACCACAGGGCCAGCACCGCCGACGCCATTCCCAGCGACCTGGGTTGAAACGTCGCCAGCAGCAGCAGCACGACGACGGCCGTCGCCGGAGCAGGCCACATCGCGCCCAGCATCCTAAACCACGAATCGCGCCCCACCCCCGCCGCGTCGCTGGATGTCCTCCATTCCAGCATGTTGCGCTTCGTGCCGAGGATTCGCCAAAGCGTTCGCACGATCGCATCGAGATCGCTGTACGCCTCGTAAGGCAGCACGGCGAGCGTGAACAAAAACTGAAAAAGCGGCTTGGCGAGCGCCACGCCGTTGATTCGCAGATGAGCCACCAGCGACAGATCGCTCGGCTTGCGCAGCGCGCTGGCGAGCACCGCCATCAGTGGAGCCGCTGCCATCACCGCCACGCCGAAAAGCATTCCCGCCGGTACATGCATTAGCCACGAACCGATGAAAAGCACCACCAACATGGCCGGGACAAGGCTGCGGCGCAGGTTGTCGAAGATCTTCCACCAGGAAAGCGCGGAAATTGAGTTTCGAACCCGACCACCGGTAAGTGCCGGAACCCATGGAAGCAGCCAAGCGGCGATCTGCCAGTCACCGCGAACCCATCGATGTCGCCGACCAACGTCCGCCAAATAGCGGGCCGGATACTCTTCGTACAACTCCACATCGCTCAATATCGCGGATCGCGCGTAGACGCCTTCCAACAGATCGTGGCTCAGTATGGTGTTCTCCGGAAATTCCCTGGACGCTTGCTCGAAGGCGTCTACCTCATAGATCCCTTTGCCGATGAATGAGCCTTCACCGAACAAATCCTGGTAAACGTCCGATACAGTGCGCGTATAGGGGTCGATCCCGGCGTCGCCGGCAAACAGCCGCACGAACCAGGAGCGTTGCGCGCTGGGCAACGTCACACCGATGCGCGGCTGCAGAATCCCATGGCCCCAAACCACCCGCCCGCGCTTGGAATCAAAAACCGGTCGATTCAGCGGATGCGCCATCGCGCCGGCCATTTCTCGAGCCGAATTGCGCGGAAGTTGTGTGTCGGCGTCGAGCGTGATGACGTAGCGAACGTCGCGCAGAATGCTGATCGGGCCGACGATATGCGAGAAGCGGTTCTCACCCCGGCCGCGCAGCAGCGCGTTGAGGTCCGCAAGTTTGCCGCGTTTTCGCTCGTAGCCCATCCAAACGCCTTCGCGGGCGTTCCACTTTCTCGGGCGGTGCAGTAGGAAAAAAACGTCGGATCGATCCGCCCGGAATTTGTCGTTCAATTGAACGATTTTCTCGCTGGCCAAACGAAGCAATTCCTCATCCGACGCCATGGTTTCCTGCGGCGCATCCTCAAAATCGGTGAGCAGCGCGAAATGCAGGTTCCTGTCGCGATTGGACAGATATCGAACCTCAAGATCGTCGACCAGCGTCTCCACGCCGACCGAGCTGGAAAGCATCGTTGGAACCACGACCATCGAGCGATGCGCGGCCGGAATCCCTTCGCGGAAGGCCAACCGTGGCAGAGCCCGCGGCTTGACGAGCGCCGCGGCCAACGCATTGACGATTCCGATCGCCAATTGTCCAGCGCAAAATAGAATTACCGCAGCCAGGAAACACATTCCGATGCGTCCGATGGCCTGTTTTTGCAGTGGATAGTTGAGCAGCCAAGCCGCCGAGGCGGCCGTTATCAGCAAAATGGAACCCAGGTAGATCGTTAGCGGTAATCGTCGGATCAATCCCGAGACCGCCGATTGCGCTGTCCAGCGGACTTTCGCCAGTCGTTGCAGCGCGAATCGTCCCCGCCCGATCAAATAGTATCCGACATGACCGGCGCGATCCCCATCGTCGCCGCCGGCGTGGTCCTTGGCGAGTTGAATCGCCTGCAATGCGACATCCCGTTCCGAAAGCCGGCTGCGCTTGGCGATCGACTCGACTTCGTGGCGATAAGTGTCGCGGGTGCCAAAGTCCATCTTCGCATAGACGCCCGCCGGATCATCTCGCAATGTCGATTCGACCACGCTTTGCGTTTCGACGAATTGCTTCCAATCGATCGAGCTGAGCAACCGCAGGCTGCTGATGCTGTTGCCAATCGACACCTGGTCCGCCGCCTGCGACTGACCTTCCGACTGGACCAGTCGTTCGACGGTTTGCCCCTGCTCCGAAAGACGGTGTTCCAGCCAATTATTGGCGAACGCGAAATGCGGGCTTTGGCCCTGAAGGTGCCGCGTCAATTCCGCCAGAAACGCGCCGGACAAAACGATTTCCGCGCGAGCCATATCCGCCAGGACCAAAACCAGATCGGTGGGGTTGCGCTCGACCACGGCGAGCATCTTCTCGGCCCATTCCGCGGCAATATCGCGATCGTGACGGCCAATTCGGATCCGGACCGCCACCCGGCGCAGGTTTTCGATCAGCGCCATCCGCAACATAATCGGCACCGCCCACAATTCGCCCAGTTTCAGCGGCGCGACGGTTTGGTACGCCTCGATAAATCTGCCCACGCTGGCGGCATCGACGCGTCCGTCGACATGAGAGACCAGTTCCACCGCGATCCCATAAACGCGCGGATAGTTCGCCGTCGATCCGCTGGCAAGCCACGGCAATTCGCGACTGTACGCCGCAGGCAGGTGCCGATGCGCAATGCGAATCTGCTCTTCAATGACGTAGAAATTGTCCAGCAGCCATTCCGCCGCCGGCACGATCCGCCGGCTTTTGCCGACCGCCGCGGCGACCATGTCGTACGTTTCGACCAGAACTCGCTGGTTTTCGTTCAGGCGGGCAAGCAGCCGGTCCCGTCCGCGCCCGGTAGCCAATTGATGGGATTCGGCCAAACTCGCGGCGTGCTGGGCGAGCTGCTCGATATTATAAAGTTCCCCGCGCAGCGGCAGCTCGTCTTCGTCGGCCGTTCGGTCAAACACCCGCGGCGCGCGCCACGGCATCAGCCATCCAAAGCGCTGCCTAATTGCGGGTATTTCGACGAGCTTGTTCACGTTTCCAATCCCAACCGGATAGATCGTTCAACGATTCTTCGATTCAAATGGTCGGGATGCGAGGGACGCCGCCTCGCGGATTTGACGGCGCGATCTCCAAATCTCATGTCACTCAACGTCGTCAAGCATAAACCCGATTCCCCCAAGAGGATAGGGAGAATCGCTCGCCGACCCGCGTTTATTTATTATTCGTCCCCTGCGATTGCATCCACAATTATTGTTCTTCCGCGATTTTCGGAAGCTTCATGGCTTTAACATTCGCCGCGCCAGTATTCCATCGGGTCGAACGATCCATTTCCCGCACGTTCCGACAATGAGGGTTTCCCCCATAACCGCGTCCGGTGCCGTTCCATACAGAATCGCGAGCTTGTCCCGATAGTGCGCCGGCGCCAGCGATGTCATCCTGAGGCCATGCAATCGGCATATGCCAATCACCGTCCGCGTCGGAGCCACCGGCGACCAGGCGGTCAGCCAACAGATTATCGATCGACAAAAACAGAACATCTAAACGATTCACCCGGACATTCGCGCCCGGCCACTTCCCGCCAGGCGCGATAGGCCTTTCACACGGAGGTCTCAAATGCTCCTTCACACGGTCATGCCCCTCGCCGCCATCGGTTACTCCCTAATCTATCTCCTCTTCGGCGGAGGACTCGGCGGCGCCCTCGTGATCTTCGTCATTGCCAAAATGTTGGGAAAGTAGCGTCACGCAAAACGCTTTCACTCTCAAACCATAGGAGTCAATCATGAATTCTCGAACCATCATCGCCGCCGTCATTTTGGTCGTCGGCGTAACCCTCCTGATCATCGGCATGAATTCGTCCCACTCCGTAACCGACCAGGTCAGCAACACCTTCATCGGCCGATTCACCCACGACACCCTCTGGTTCATCATCGGCGGCATCGCCCTGGGCGTCTTCGGCCTACTAACTCTAATCTTCGGCGTCCGAAGCAGAAACGCCTGACCGACGCAACAAACGCATTTAGTCTGCCGCCCCGCAACCTCGCGCCTTACGCACGATGAATAGGACGATCGCGGGCAGCAACCTTCTGCTAAGGCGGCCTGTCGCTAACCAAGAAATAACTTTACATATCTTTCAACGACTGTAGGTTAGGCCGAACATAGTTCCCAAGGCATAAAAATATGTGAGCGTTCGTAGGGGCTGGGCGGAGGAAGTTTCGAAATCAGGTCTCCCGTAGTTGGCGCCGCTTGGCCTTACATCTGTGTGCGCTCGCCTCTTTCGAGGGACGTCGCATGTCAATCGTTCATCCTCGCGGCATGGGCGGCCGCCGGTCACGTCGAGCCGAATGTCATCTGATCAAAGCGGTCGTGGAAGCCCTCGAACCACGGATTCTGCTGAGCACTTACACAGTCGAAAACCTATACGACGTCCCCAGTACCAGCCCAAACTACGCCAACTCGCTTCGCTGGGCGATTAATAGCGCCGACGCCGCTGGCGGCAACAATACCATTGCCTTCGCCTCCGGACTCAGCGGGACCATCAGTCTAGATGGCAGCGCCCTGGAACTCGACGACCCATCAGGGACGTTAACTATCGACGGCCCGGGGGCGGGTCTGCTTTCGATCAACGCCATCCATGAAAGCAGCGTCTTCACGGTAGACCAATACACCAGCGCTGCCATCTCCGATCTGACCATCACCGACGGTTACACCAGTGATGATGGCGGCGGCGGCGGCATTGATGTCTTCGGCGGCTCCCTTACCGGCAGCGACGCCCAATTAACCGTTACCGGCTGCACCATCACCGGTAATTCCACAACCGAAATGGGCGGCGGCATCTTCGCCAATTACGGCAGTACCCTCACCGTCGTTGACTGCACCATCAGCGGTAATTCCGCGACCAGCGGCGGTGGCGGCATCGCATCGCTGACCGGCTACGTGTGCACTCTGGAAAACTCCACCCTCCTGAACAATACCGCAAGCACTGGCGGCGGTCTGGTTCTTAACAATTGCGATCGCATCGGCACCATCAC